>Ga0081539_10001812_pt1 | contig 33770 bp, 28 predicted proteins | sample TabmetS4T2R2_FD_71023 | JGI IMG/M metagenome (GOLD analysis project Ga0081539, IMG submission 71023) | Tabebuia heterophylla rhizosphere microbial communities from the University of Puerto Rico - S4T2R2 | ecosystem: Host-associated > Plants > Roots > Rhizosphere ... | reverse complement strand
GCCCCGCCCTGTTACGCGGGGCCGGCCGCCCGCACGGAGCTGGCCGACCCGATGACCGCCCTGCGCACGGCCGCGACCCTGACCGCGCTGCGCGACGGGCAGGCACCGCCGCCGGAGCGGACGGCGTCCGGCCGGGTCCTCCGCGCCGAGCACGCCGGGCTTGCCCTGCGGGTCCGGCTCGAGGACGCCGACCCGCTGCGCGCCGCTCTCGGCCTGACCCCCGCCGGACCGCTCGCCGAGGCCGATGCGGCGCACTGGCGGCGGTGCCTGGCCGAGGCGTGGCGGCTGCTGGTGGAGCGGCATCGCCCGGCCGCCGAGACGCTCGCCGCCGTGCTGTCGGTCATCGTCCCGGTCGAGCCCGATGAGGGCGCGGGCGGCATCAGCGCGACCTCGGCGGAAGCGTTCGGCGCGGTGGCGATCTCGGCGCCCGCCGACGCCACCGCACTCGCCGTGGGGCTGCTGCACGAGGCCCAGCACAGTGTGCTGAACGCGGTCCGTGTGCTGTTCGACCTGGTCCGGCCCACACCCGTGCTCGGCTACTCGCCCTGGCGCGACGACCCCCGCCCGCCCTTCGGGATCCTCCACGGTGCGTACGCCTACCTGGCCGTCACCCGGTTCTGGCGGGCGGAGAGCGGGCCGACGGCCGCCTTCGAGTTCGCACGCTGGCGGGCGGCCGTCGCCGGGGCCGCGAACGGGCTGCTCGCCGGCGACGTGCTCACGGCGCCCGGCCGCCGCTTCGCCGGAGCGCTGCGCGACGAGGTCAGTCCGTGGCTCGCCGAACGCGTCGACGCCGCGGTGGCCCGCCTGGCGGACGGCGCGAACGCCGAACACCTCGCCCGGTGGCGCCTGCGCCACCTCGCCGTGGATCCGGCCGCGGTCGACGCGCTCGTCGCCGCCTGGGAACGGGGCGCAGCCCCGCCTTCGATCCCGGATCCCGCCGTCCGGCCGGCACCCCGGGCCCTCGAGCACAGCGACCGGCTGGCCGTGATCCACGGCACCCTCCGGGGGTTGCGGCGCAACCCCGCGCCTCCGCCCGGCGGCCGCCTACGGCCCGGAGACGACGCCTACCTGCGGGGAGACTCGGGTGCCGCCCTGGAGGCGTACCTGAAAGAGCTGGACCAGGTGGCCGGCTGGACCGGCCTCGCCATGGTCTCCCCGCGGCCGGCCCTGCGGGCGAAGCCCGAACTGGTCCGGGCGATCCATCGCCGGACCGGTGCCTCGCCCCTGCGGATCGCCACCTGGCTGGACGGATAGCTCATGTCCGCCGGTCCGTGACCGATGGACGGAGCGGAGGTGGCTGATGGGTCGCAGCAAGGTCATGGATGGCCTGCGTCGGGGCGTGGACGATCTCATGATCTTCGCGTCGCTCCTGGTGTTGGCGTGGCCGATGTTCTTCGACCGGCTCACTGCCGGCGACGCGAAGATCGTCGACCGGGCGCTGCCGATCGCTGCGGTCGTGGCGCTCGGCGCCGGTGTGGCGAAGCTGGCGGAGCGCTGGCCGCTGGTCCACTACGCGCCGGTGGCCGCCGCCGTCGTGACCGCGGCGGTGCTGCACGCCCGGATGGACGGCGCCGGCCACGCTCTCACCTGGCTGATCATCGTGATGGCCGGGGTCGTCCTGGTGCGGCAGTTCCTCGGCGCGCGCACCAACGAGGGCCTCATGCGCGATCTCAGCCGGCAGCGCGCGATCCTGGCCCGGCAGGCGTTCCGTGATCCGCTCACCCAGCTCGGCAACCGGGCGATGTTCATGGACCACGCGCAGGACGCGCTGGCGGACGCGGACGACACGATGACCGCGGTGATCCTGTTCGATCTGGACGGGTTCAAGGGCGTCAACGACACGTACGGGCACGCGGCGGGCGACGAGCTGCTGCGAGTGGCGGCCGAGCGGCTGAACGCCAACGTCCGCGCCAACGACACCGTCTCCCGGCTGGGCGGTGACGAGTTCGTCGTGCTGCTCCCCCGGCTCACCGACGACCAGATCGCCGACACCGTGGCCGAGCGCATCCTGCGCGACCTGGCCCAGCCGCTGGTGATCGGCGAGGCGGTGCTGTCCATCCGCGCCAGCGCCGGCATCGCCATCACCCGGGGTGGCGGCCACGACGTGGACACTGTGATGCGCGAGGCCGACCAGGCGCTCTACCAGGCCAAGGGCGACGGCAAGGGGGTCGCCCGGCGGTTCGACCCGGCCCGGTTCGCGCTGGCCGAACAGCGCCGCCGCGACGAGGAGGAGCTGAACCGGGCACTGGCGGAGAACCAGTTCGAGGTGCACTACCAGCCGATCGTGGATCTGGACGGCGAGCACACCGTCGGGGTGGAGGCGCTGGTGCGCTGGCGGCACCCGGAACGCGGGCTCCTTCCGCCGGCCGCCTTCCTGGAGCTGGCGGAGTCGCTCGGCCTGCTGCCCCGGCTGGGGCACTGGGTCCTCGACCAGGCGTGCCGGCAGGCGGTCCGCTGGCAGCGGGACAACCCGGGCTTCGAGCTCAACGTCAACCTGTCCGCCTCCCAGCTCGGCAACCCCGCGCTGACCGAGGAGATCCGCGCGGTCCTGGAGAACACCGGCATCCTGCCGCACCTGCTCGTCCTCGAGCTCACCGAGACGGTCGCGCTGACCGACCTCGCGGAGTCCGCCCGGGTGCTGGGCTCGCTCAAGACGCTCGGCGTGCGGATCGCGCTGGACGACTTCGGTACCGGGTTCTCGTCGCTCAGCCACCTCGGCGTGCTGCCCGTGGACGTCGTGAAGATCGACCGGTCGTTCGTGCAGGCGATGCAGGACGGCTCGGTGGGCGGCTCGGTGGCCGAGGCGGTGCTGCAGATCGCGCGCACCTTCAACCTGGCCCCAGTCGCCGAGGGTGTCGAGGACGCGCTGCAGGCCTCCCGGCTGCGCGAACTCGAGTGCGTGCACGCGCAGGGCTACCACTTCGCCCGGCCGATGCCCGCCGCCGAGATGACGGACCTGCTGGCGCGCCAGGGCGCCCTGCGGGCCTAGCGCTTCACAGCGGGGGGAGATCCAGGTCGGTCTCCAGGCGCTCGCCCGCCGCCACCCGGGCCAGCATCGGATGGCCCTCGCCGTACGCCTTGGCGAGGGCGACGGTCGTCTGACGCCGGGCCTCCTCGTCGCCGCCGTCCAGCACGGCGTTCCAGGCGCAGGCCAGCGTGTCGGGGTGCTCACCGCCGCGGGTCATCCGGGACCGCTGCCAGGTGTCGGCGGCGATCTGCTGCGCCTCCTGCCGCTCGCCCAGCCCGTACAGGTCGGCGGCGTACCCGTTCGCGCAGGCCAGAGTGAACGGGTGGTCGGGACCCACACTGCGGCGCAGGCCGCCGAGCGCCTCTTCGTCGATCCGCCGGGCCTCGGCGTAGCGACCGGTCGCCCGCACCACGCCCGCCAGACCCGCCCCCGCCGCCAGGGTGAACGGGTGGTCGTCGCCGAGCACCGAGTGATACCGCATCACGGCACGCTCCAGCAGCTCGTGCGCCCGGTCCAGCTCACCGGCCTCGCGGGTGGCGTTCGCCAGTGACACCATCGCGGCCAGCGTCTCGGTGTGCAGGTCACCGAAGCGCCGGCGGCACAACGCCACGGTGCCCTCGGCCATCTCGGCCGCCGCGGGTTCACCACGGCGGCGGGCCGCCATCGCCGCGAACCGGGCGATCCAGAGCGCGAACGGGTGGTCCTCGCGGATCGACTCCGGCCGGCCCGCGCCGAGCAGGTCCGCCGCGCCCGCGTAGTCGCCGAGCCCGAACAGGTCGTAGGCCAGCCCGGCGCGGGAGGAGAGCGTCTCGGGATGCCCGTCGGCGAGCACCGTCTGGCGCTGCCGTAGCGTCTGCTCGTCCAGCGTCCGCGCCCCCCGGAAGTCGCCGAGCAGGCGCAGGTCCGCGGCGAGGTTGTTGGCGCAGCGCAACGCGGTCGGGAAGCTCTCACCGAACAGCCGGCGATAGCGCACCAGGTTGTCGCCGTCGAGCTGGCGAGCCTGCCCGAAGTGTCCCCGGATGCGCAGGTCGGCGCCCACGCTGTTGGCGGTGGCGAGGGTGGCCTCGTCGTCACCGCCGAACTCGTCGCGCTGCGCGCGCAGGGTGCGCTCGTTCAGGGCCCGCGCCTCAGCCGTGCGCCCCACCGCGCGCAAGGCGTTGGCCAGATGGAACGAAGCGAGCAGCGTCTGGTCCTCGGTGTCGCCGAGGGTGTCACGCCACCGGGCCACGGCTGCGGCGGCCAGGTCGCGGCTGGAGTCGTAGTCGCCCCGCGCGTAGTGGTAGCGAATGCAGTTGATCACCAGCTGGCGGGTCTCCTCGGTGCCGCCGCCCAGCACGTCCGAGTGGATCAGGTGCGGCGTCAGCTCGGCGTACCGGGGATGGCCGGAGGGGTCGTCGGGATCGCCCGGGTCGGCTGCGGCGAGCAGCCCGCGGACCGTGCCGAGCAACGCGGCGTGCCGCTCGGAGCTGAGCTCCTGGCCGACCATGCCGCGGATCAGCGGATGCACGAGCAGGCGCTCGCCGGGCGGATCGAGGTCGCCCAGGCCGTACCGGCCGATGCGGCGCAGCGCCTCCTTGAGCCGGCGCTCGACCCGTACGGTGCGGGCCAGCCCGTCCCGCAACGGCAGCATCCGGGCGCCCCAGAGCAGCCGCCAGGACACCGGTGCCCCGCCCAGGAAGGTGCAGAGCTCGAGCAGTTCGTAGGCCGCCGGAGACTCCTCGCGCAGCGCGTCCGCGGCCAGCCCCCAGGCCACCCGGATCGGGTTGGGGAACGCCAGAGCGGCCGCTCGCCGCCGGTAGCGGGCCAGGTACTCGGCCACCGGCCAGCCGGTGGCGGCCCGGACCGCCCCGGCCAGGTCGAGCGCCATGGGCACGTCACCGAGCCGCTCGGCGAGCCGCTCGGCGTCGGCGACCGGCAGGGCGGGCGTACGCCGGCGCAGCAGGTCGACGCTGTCCGCCCGATCGAGGACACCGACCGGCATCACCTGGGCGACGTCCGCGGACCAGCGCGGGTTGCGGCTGGTCACCAGCACGTGGCCGGCGCCGCTCGGCAGGTACGACTTGATCTCCTCGGGCCGGTTGGCGTCCTCGAAGACGACCAGCCAGTTCCGGTACGGCTCGCCGCGGCTCAGCGCGTCGCGGACCGCGGACAGGGTGCGGTTGATGTCGCCCGCCTCCGGCAGGCCGAGGCGCCGGGCCAGGCCGATCAGGGCGGTCCGGGTGCCGGCGGACTGCTCGGCCGGGATCCACCACACCAGGTCGTACGTTTCGGCGTACCGGTAGACATATTCCACCGCGAGCTGGGTACGTCCGGTGCCGCCCAACGGATGATCGTCGCCGGGCAGCAGGACCACCGGACCGCTCGCCAGCCGGGCGCGCAGCCGGGCGAGAAGGTCTTCACGGCCCACGAAACGGGCACTGCGCGGCGGCAGACCGGCCACGATCGGCACACCACGCTCCTCACGTGTGGGTGATGCCGATTACCGTACGTGGAATCGTCACGACTGTGGAAGAAGGCCCCTCGGTGCCCGACGAGATCGTCACCAGCCTGGACCGGACGGGCGACACCGCCACGGTCTCCCTGCGCGGCGAGGTCGACGTGCTCACCGTCGATCAGGTACGGGTGGCGCTGGGCGAGGCGCTGGCCGCCCGGCCCCGCGAACTCGTCGTGGATCTGACCGCCCTGGCGTTCATCGACTCCACCGGGCTGGGCGCGCTGATCTTCGGATTTCAGCGCGCCCGCGACGGCGGCGTCCGCTTCCGGCTCGCGCACCCGTCCCGCACGGTGCATCAGATCCTCGTGTTGAGCGGCATCCTCGAGGTGATCGAGCTCACACCTTGACCGGATCGGCGACCGCCAGGCCGATGCCGGGGGCGATCGGCCGCAGCCGCCGCCCGGCGAAGAGCATCAGGCTGAACAGGCTGGCCAGCACCGCTAGGGCACCGGCGCCGTACCACGCCCAGGTGTAGGCGCCGAGCTGGTCGCGGACCAGGCCGGCGACGGTGGCCGCGGCGGCGGCGCCGAGCTGGTGCGACGCGAAGACCCAGCCGAACACCACCGGCCCGCCGGCGCCGAAGTACTCCCGACACAGCGTGACGGTCGGCGGCACGGTGGCGACCCAGTCCAGGCCGTAGAACAGGATGAACAGCACCATGCTGGGATGTGCCGTCGCGGCGAACAGCGACGGTAGCGCGAGCAGCGACATGCCCCGCAGGAAGTAGTACGCGCCGAGCAGGATCCGGCTGTCCACCCGGTCGGTGAGCCAGCCCGAGGCGACGGTGCCGGCGATGTCGAACAGGCCGACCAGGGCGAGGAGCCCGGCCGCCGTGGTATCCGCCATGCCGTGGTCGTGCGCGGCGGGGATGAAGTGCGTGCCCACCAGGCCGTTGGTGGTCGCGCCGCAGATCGCGAAGCCGCCGGCCAGCAGCCAGAACGGCCGGGTCCGGGCGGCCTGGCCGAGGGCGCGCAGCGCGATGCGCGCGGCTCCTCCCCTACCTGAGTTCTCCGCGGGCTCGGCGTACTCACCGCCGAGCGGGCCGAGGCCGATCTCGGCCGGGTGGTCGCGCAGCCGCCACCAGACCAGGGGTACGACCAGAAGCGCCGCCCCGGCCACGGTGAGGGCCGCCACCCGCCACCCGCGGTCCTCGGTGAGGCCCGCCAGCACCGGCAGGAAGATCAGGTTGCCGGCCGCCCCTCCGGCCGTCAGCACGCCGGTGACCAGGCCGCGGTGCTTGACGAACCAGCGTCCGGCGATCGTGGCGACGAAGCCCAGCGCCATCGAGCCGGTGCCGAGCCCGACGAGGACACCCCAGCAGAGCAGAAGCTGCCAGCTGGCCGTCATGAAGACGGTCAGCCCCGATCCGGCCGCCACCAGCGCCAGCGCGCCCATGACGACCCGGCGGATGCCGAACCGCTCCATCAACGCGGCGGCGAACGGCGCGGTCAGCCCGTAGAGCAGCAGGTTGACCGAGACGGCGGCGGAGATCGTGCCCAGCGACCAGCCGAACTCGTCGTGCAGCGGACGGATCAGCACGGACGGCGTGGCCCGGAACCCGGCCGCGCCGACGAGCGCCACGAAGGCCACGAGGGCGACCAGCCAGGCGGGATGCAACTTGGAGGGCTTCTGCTGGGTCACCCGATCATTGTTCCCGGCGGCACCCGTCCGGACGAGTGGCCGGAAAGCCATCATGCGCAAGAATCGGGCCATGACCCATTCCGTCGTGGTGCTCGCCCTCGACCACGTGGTGGCCTTCGACCTCGGCACGGCCCCGCAGGTCTTCAACACCGCCCGGCGAGCCGACAAGCTCCCGCTGTACGCCGTGCGGATCTGCGGCGCCGGCCCGGTGCGCAGCACGGCCGGCTTCACCGTGGTGCCCGACTTCGACCTGACCGCGCTGCGGACGGCCGACACGGTGATCGTGCCGGGGGTGGACGGGGGCGGCCCGGTGACCGACGGCACGATCCCGCCGGACGTCCGGGCCGAGCTGGTGGCGGCCGCCGCGCGGGGCACCCGGATGGTCTCGATCTGCACCGGTGCCTCCGTGCTGGCCGCGGCCGGCTTACTGGACGGCCGCCCGGCCGCCACCCACTGGGCCTGGGGCGGCCGGATCGGGCGGCTCTATCCGCGGGTCCGGTGGAATCTCGACGTCCTGTTCGTGGACGACGGCGACGTCCTCACCTCGGCCGGGGTGGGCGCCGGCGTGGACCTCTGCCTGCACATCGTTCGCAGCGACCACGGCGCCGAGGTGGCCAACCGGGCCGCTCGGCGCTGCGTGGTGCCGCCCTGGCGGGACGGCGGGCAGGCGCAGTACATCGAGCGGCCGGTCCCGGACGCCGCCGGTGCGGGCACCGCGCGGACCCGGGCCTGGGCGCTGGATCGGCTCGCCGAGCCGGTGACCCTGGAGGACATGGCCGAGCACGCGCGGATGAGCGTCCGCACGTTCACCCGCCGGTTCCGCGAGGAGACCGGGATGAGTCCCCGGCAATGGCTGCTGCGCCAGCGGATCGCGCATGCCCAGGTCCTGCTGGAGTCCACCGAGCTGGGAGTCGAGACGGTCGCCCGGCGCTCGGGCCTGGGCAGCGCCACCGCGCTCCGGCAGCACCTGCAGGCCGCCATCGGGGTGGCCCCGACGGCGTACCGGCGAACCTTCCGGCATCCCGCACAAAAGACATCATAGCCGGACGGATAACGGCAGACTGGCCTCAGTTAGGCGCTTTCGCGTCCGATGGACAGACGCAAGCTCTGTTCTGTCTCACCGAGGATGTCATGGACCAAACCTTCCGCCCGCTGCTCGAGGCGCTCAAGCAGATCGGTGTCGATCCGCGCGCTGTCGACGCGGCGGCGGACGAGGCGCAGCGCAGCGGCCGATCGGTGCGCGCGGTCCTGATCAACGACAACGTCGTCACGGAGGAGCAGCTCACCGCCGCGGCCGCGAAGGCGTTCGGCATCAACACCGTCGACCTCGTCGGCTTCACCCCCGACCCGGCCGCGCTCAAGCGCATCCCGCTCCCGGTGGTGCTGCGCCACCGCGTGCTGGGCCTTTCGATGTCCGACGGCGAGATCGTCGTCGGCGTCACCGACCCGGGCGACGTGGTCGCCCTCGACGACGTGCGGGCCGCCACCGGGATGACGGTACGCCCGGTCGTCGTGGCCCGCAGCGAGGTCCGCCGGATCATCGAGCGGCTGCAGCGCGAGGCCAGCGACCTCGGTGAGATCGCCGACACCGAGCAGGACGACCAGGCCGGGATGACCGCCCAGGCGACCAGCGCGGACGACGCGCCGATCGTGCGGTACGTGAACAACCTGATCGAGCAGGCGGTCATGAACCGCGCGTCCGACCTGCACCTGGAGCCGACCGAGGACGACATGCGGGTGCGCTACCGGATCGACGGTGTGCTGCACGAGGTGGACGTCGTCCCGCGCGGCGTGATGGCCGCGCTGACCTCCCGCATCAAGATCATGTCGGGCGTCGACATCACGGAGAAGCGGGTGCCGCAGAACGGCCGGATCACCTCCATGATCCGCGACCGGTCGGTCGACCTGCGCACCGCGACGCTGCCCACGGTCTGGGGCGAGAAGATCGTGCTGCGGGTGCTGGACACGGGCGGCATCGACCTGGACATGAACAAGCTGGGCTTCACCCACCACAACCTCAGCCGCTTCGCCGAGTCGTTCAGCAAGCCGCACGGCATGGTGCTGGTCACCGGCCCGACCGGATCGGGCAAGTCGACCACGCTGTACGCCACGCTGGGCCGGATCAGCAAGCCCGAGATCAACGTGATCACCGTGGAGGATCCGGTCGAGTACCGGCTGCGCGGGATCAACCAGGTACAGGTCAACGTGAAGGCGGGGCTGACCTTCGCGGCCGTGCTGCCGGCGATCCTGCGCTCCGACCCCGACGTGGTGCTGATCGGTGAGATCCGGGACGCCAACACCGCGCAGATCGCCGTCGAGGCGTCGCTCACCGGCCACCTCGTGCTCTCCACGCTGCACACCAACGACGCCCCCGGCGCCGTCACCCGGCTGACCGAGATGGGCATCGAGCCGTTCCTGGTCGGCTCGTCGCTGGACTGCGTGCTGGCCCAGCGGCTGGCGCGGCGCCTCTGCGACTGGTGCAAGGAGGCGTACGAGCCGTTCGAGGAGGAGCTCGTCGGTGCCCGATGGCCGTTCGAGGACCTCGCCGTACCGGCCGCCCTGTACCGCCCGGTCGGCTGCCGCAACTGCGCGAACACCGGCTACCGCGGCCGCATCGCGCTGCACGAGGTCATGCCGGTCTCGCCCGAGATCGAGTCGCTCACCATCCGGCGCGCCGCGGCCGGCGAGATCCGCGAGGTGGCGCTCTACCAGGGCATGTACGAGCTGCGCGCGGACGGCCTGGCCAAGGCGGCCGGCGGGCTCACCTCGGTACGCGAGGTCTCCCGTGTCGCGATCTGACCTCGCCCTCAACTCGGCCCCGCCGGTGCCGAATGGTGCTGGCGTCAAGCCCAGCGAACAGATTGCCGGTGCCGATGTACACGCTCGACCAGCAGGTGCCCCATCAGGGAGCGCCGACGGAACCGCCGGTCCCCGCGCCGGGCGACCTGGCCGTGCTCAACCAGATGCTCGTCTCGCTGGTCGAGTCGCGCGGGTCGGACCTCCACCTCACCGTCGGCACCCCGCCGATGATCCGGGTGAACGGCGCGCTGCGACCGCTGCCCGGCTACGGCAACCTCAACTCCGCGGACACCGCGCTGCTGGCTCGCGCGGCCGTGTCGGCCGACCAGTGGACGACGTTCCAGCAACTCCAGGAACTGGACTTCGCGCACAGCATCGTCGGGGTATCGCGCTTCCGCGGCAATCTCTACGTCCAGCGCAACTCCTGCGGCGCGGTCTTCCGGGCCATCCCGCACGAGATCAAGCCGCTGGACGAGCTCGGCATGCCGGAGTCGGTGGCCCGCTTCGCCCACCTGCCGCGCGGCCTCGTGCTGGTCACCGGGCCCACCGGTTCCGGCAAGACGACGACCCTCGCCTCGATCCTCGACCTGGCCAACCGCAGCCGCGCCGCGCACATCGTCACCATCGAGGACCCGATCGAGTTCCTGCATCCGCACAAGCGCAGCGTGGTGAACCAGCGCGAGGTCGGCTCGGACACGGAGACCTTCGCCCGGGCGCTGAAGAGCGCGCTGCGGCAGGACCCGGACATCATCCTGGTCGGCGAGCTGCGCGACCTGGAGACGACGGCCACCGCACTGACCGCCGCGGAGACCGGTCACCTCGTACTGGGCACGCTGCACACGCAGAGCGCCACGCAGACCGTCGACCGTGTCATCGACATCTTCCCGCCGCACCAGCAACTGCAGATCCGCGCCCAGCTGGCGGCGAGCCTGCAGGGCGTGGTCACCCAGGCGCTGGCACCCCGGGCGGACGGCAAGGGGCGCACGGTGATCGCGGAGATCCTGACCGCGACGCCGGCCATCCGCAGCCTGATCCGCGAGGGCAAGTCGCACCAGATCCCCTCGTTCATGCAGGCCGGCGGCAGCGACGGGATGCTCGCCTTCGATCAGAACCTCGCCGAGAAGGTGCGCGAAGGCCTGGTCGGCCTTCCGGTCGCCCTCGAACTGTGCCACTCCCAGGAAGAACTCAAACGACTCGTGGGGCGGATGTGACCTGATGGCCGTAACCAAGACGTTCCACTACAACAGCATCGACGCGACCGGCCGAAAGGCCAAGGGCACCGTCGAGGCGCCCAACGAGGCCGCGGCGACACACACGCTGCGCCAGCGCGGCGAGGTGCCGCTCGAGTTGATCGAGGCGGGCCAGGGCCTGAACCGGGATCTCAAGATTCCGGGCCTCGGCAACCGGACCAAGCTCAAGGACCTGGCCGTCTTCGCCCGGCAGTTCGCCACGATGACCGCGTCCGGCATGTCGCTGCTGCGCTCGCTGGCGATCCTCGAGGAGCAGACCTCGGCGCCCCCGCTGAAGAAGGCGCTCGGCGAGGTCCGCGCGGACGTCTCCGGCGGTGTCTCGCTGTCCGCCGCGATGGGCAAGCACGAGAAGGTCTTCCCGCGCCTCATGGTCGCCATGATCCGCGCCGGCGAGGCCGGCGGTATGATCGACCGCGCGCTCGAGCAGATCGCCGACAGCCTGGAGAAGGACAGCGCGCTCCGCGGCAAGATCAAAAGCGCTCTGACCTATCCCGCGATCGTCCTGTGTTTCACGTTCGTGCTGATCGCGGGCGTTCTGATCTTCATCGTCCCGATCTTCGAGGCGATGTTCAAGAGTCTCGGCGGCGAGCTGCCGGCGATCACGCAATTCCTCGTGACCGCCAGCCACAACATGTGGTGGATCGGGCCGCTGTTCCTGATCCTGGCGATCGGCGGCTCGATCACCTACAAGAAGCGGGCGCGCGAGAGCGCCGAGTTCCGGCTCACGGTCGACAAGCTGAAACTGCGCATGCCGGTCTTCGGCACGCTGTTTCAGAAACTGGCGATGAGTCGCTTCGCCCGCAACCTCGGCCTGCTGCTCAACGTCGGCGTGCCGGTGATGCAGGCGCTGGCGGTGGTCGGCGAGACCACCGGCAACGAAGTGATCAACATTGCGATGAAGGACGTCCAGGCCGCCGTGCGCGACGGCAACACGATGTCCTCGGCCCTGCGCCACCACGACGTCTTCCCCGCCATGGTCACGCAGATGATCGAGGTGGGCGAAGAAAGCGGTCAGATCAGTCAGATGCTCGACAAGGTCGCCGATTTCTACGACCGGGAAGTCGACAGCGCCGCCGAATCCCTGACCGCGTCGATCGAACCCATCATGGTGCTCGTGATGGGTGCCGTGGTCGGCGGCATGGTGATCTGCCTGTACCTGCCCATGTTCACGATCTACCAGAACATTCAGGGCAGCTGAGCCTCAAGTACCGCCGCCTTCGACCGATCCTTTCGGTCGATCCCGGGTGCCCGAACCCGGTTGGCACCACCCCTTCCCCGCCCCACCCTCAGCCATGGAGGCAACCCCCAATGCAGGACATCATCAACCGGCTCCGCTCGAAGAAGGACGACGAGGGCTTCACGCTTATCGAGCTGCTGGTCGTCGTGGTCATCATCGGCGTCCTGGTCGCCATCGCCGTGCCGGTGTACCTGAACTACCGCAAGGGTGCGGCCGACAAGTCGGCCCAGTCCGACGTGCGCGGCGCCGTCAGCGCGGTCGAGCAGTTCTACACCGACAACGGCAACACCTACCCGGCGACCGCGAACGGCACGAACAGCGGCGGCACCGGCTCGGTGAGCTCGATCGGCCTGGCGCTCACCACCGGTGGCACCGCCACGCAGACGATCACGCTGTCGGACAAGACCCAGCTGGGCTACGTCAACAACGGCTCGAGCTACCTGCTCTGCGGCCACAACACCGGCGGCAGCGGCAAGTGGTACATCTACGACAGCTCGAACGGCGGCTCCGTCAAGGCTTCCACCGCCACCTCGCTCTCGGTGACCACCTGCAGCTGACGACTCACCGGGTGGTGCCGCATCCGGCGGCACCACCCACCCACACCACGAGGCCGAGGAGGACCGGACATGCCGCAGGTGTTCTTGCTCTGTGTCGCCGGCCTGCTCGGCCTCGCCGTCGGTTCGTTCCTGAACGTCGTGATCCACCGGGTACCCCGCGGCGAGTCGCTGGTCCGGCCCGGATCGCACTGCCCGCGGTGCGGCACCGCGGTACGCAACCGGCACAACGTCCCGGTCCTCGGCTGGCTGGCGCTGCGCGGCCGGTGCGCCGACTGCGGCGGCCGCGTCAGCGTCCGGTACCCGCTGGTGGAAGCCGGTACCGCCGCCCTGTTCGTCGCGGTGGCGGCCCGGTTCGGCTGGTCCTGGGAGCTGCCCGCCTACCTCTACCTGGCGGCCGTCGCGATCGCCCTGGCCGCCATCGACATCGACGTCATGCGGCTGCCCGACGCGATCGTCCGGCCGTCGTACGCCGTCGCCCTGATCCTGCTCGTGCCGGCCGCGATCGCCGGGCCCGGCTGGGACGCCGCGGTCCGCGGTCTGCTCGCCGCCGCCGTCCTCTACGCCCTGTTCTGGATCCTGAGCCTCGGCGGCATGGGCGGCGGGGACGTCAAGCTGGCCCCGCTGCTCGGCTTCTACCTCGGCTGGCTCGGCTGGGGCGCGGTGGCGGTCGGCGCGTTCGCCGCCTTCCTGCTCGGCGGGCTCGTCGGCGCCGTACTGCTGGCCGGCAAGGTCGCCACCCGCAAGAGCCGGATCCCGTTCGGCCCGTACATGCTCGCCGGCGCCTTCCTCGCGATCTTCGCGGGAGCCCCGATCGCGCACTGGTACTCGTCGCTGCTCGTACCCACCGTCTGATCTTCAGGAAGGAAACCGATGGCTGGCGTCACCCCGATCGGGCTGGACATCGGCTCGTCCTCGATCCGTGCCGTGGAGGTACGCCGCAGTAAGGACGGGTACGCGCTGACCAACTTCGGCCAGGTGCCCCTGCCGCCCGGCACCGTGCACGGCGGCGTCGTGCAGGACCCGGTCGCGGTCACCTCCGCGCTCAAGCAGCTCTGGGCCGCTTGCCGGTTCGGCACCAAGCACGTCAGCCTCGGCGTCACGAATCCGCAGCTGGTGGTCCGGGAGATGCCGGTCGCCAACCTGCCGGCCAAAGAGCTGCGCCAGGCGCTGCCGTTCCAGGTCAAGGACGCCCTGCCGCTGCCCGTCGAGAAGGCGCTGCTGGACTTCTACCCGCTTGAGGAGCCGGGCGACGGGCCGACAGTCCGTGGCCTGCTCATCGCCGTGCCCAAGGACGCGGTGATGACCGCCATCGACGCGGCGCAGAAGGCCGGCCTGCGGGTCCTCTCGGTGGATCTGGCCTCGTTCGCCCTGCTCCGGGCCGCCTCCCGGCTGGACACCCAGGTCGAGGCGATCGTCGACATCGGCCGCGACGTCACCAGCGTGGTGGTGCACGCGGACGGTGAGCCCCTGATCGTACGCACCGTGCCGCGCGGTGGCTCCGAGATCACCGCGAGCATCGCCACGCGGCTCGGCATCCCACCGGACGACGCCGAGGTGCTCAAGTGCCGGTTCGGCCTGCACGGCGACGGCAACCCGATCACCTCGGACGCGGCGGCCGACGCGGTCCGCCCGCTCGCCAGCGAGCTTCGCAGCTCCTTCACCTACCTCGCCTCGGGCGAGCGGCAGAAGCAGGTCACCCGCGTCGCGCTCTGCGGCGGCAGCGCTCTCATGCCGGGCCTCGCCGAGCACCTGCAGAACCAGCTCGGCATCACCGTGATGTACGCGGACAGCGCCAGCCGGCTGCGTGACACCCGCCGGGCCCGCGAGCGCGGTTTCGACAGTTTCCTGCCGTCGGCGGCGGTGTCGATCGGCCTGACCCTGGGAGCGGCTGCCTGATGTCCACTTCCCTGATGCCCCTCGACCCGGCGGTCTCGCCGCAGCAGGTCTCCCGGATCCTGCCGATCCGGGCCAACCTGATGCCACCGGAGATCACGGCCGGGCGTAACGCCCGGCGGACGCGGGTGGCCCTGATCGCCGCCGTGGTCGTCGTCATCGCCCTGATGGCCAGCTGGAGCTGGTACGCCGTCGGGCAGAAGACCGACGCCGCCGCCGACCTCGCGTCGGTGACGGGCCAGGTCGACGCCGCGAAGGCCGCGCAGAAGCAATACCTGAAGCTCACCGACACCCTCACCGCGACGGAGGCGCTCGACACCCAGCTCAAGGGCGTCCTCGCCAACGACCTGCCGTGGGCCGCCATGCTGGACCGGCTCAGCGCCGCCGCCGGCGGAATTCCGGGCACCGCATTGACCTCCGTGACCAGCACGCTCGGCAACGACACCACCAGCGCCGGCACGGCGGCCGTCTCCGGCACGACGGAACGGACGGTCGCCTCGCTCTCGATCTCCGGTATCGCGCCGGACAAGAAGACCATCGCCAAGTACGTCGATGCGGTCGGCAGGCTCGACGGCGTGGCGAACGCGTTCCTCACCACCGCGTCCCAGGACGACGCCAACTGGTCGTTCACGCTCACCGCGACCATCACCTCGAAGGCGCTCTGCGGGCGCTACACCACCACCTGCGCGACCGGAGGCAAGTGATGAGTGCCCGGCGGATCGACCAGATCTGGCTGCTCGGCGGCCTGCTCGCCATCGTCGCCCTGGTCGCGGCGACGTGGTTCTACGTCATCGCACCGACCCGCGACAAGACCGGTACCCTGACCGGCCAGGCCGAGGAGACCAGCCTGCAGCTGGTCAAGCTGCGGCGGACGGTGGCCGAGCTGGCGGAGAAGAACAAGAGCCTGACCGCCTACGAGAACACCCGGACCGCGCGCGAGAAGGCGCTGCCGAACGAGTACCAGACCACCGACTTCCTGCGCCAGCTGCAGGACACCGGCGGCGCGGTGGACGTCGAGGTCAGCGGGATCAGCGTGGGCGCGCCGACGGCGTCGAAGGCGGTCGCCTCCGTGGTCGAGCTGCCGATCATGCTGACCGCGGCCGGCAGCGCGCCGCGCCTCAGTGAGTTCCTCGACCGGCTGCAGACGGTCCAGTCCCGCGCGGTGCTCATCTACTCGGTCAACGTCACCGCGGACCCCGCCGGGGAGACCGCCGACGCGGTGACCGCGACGCTGAACTTGAAGGCCTTCTGTACGCCGCCGACCGATCCGAAGAAGCCCAACACCTGCCTCGCCAAGACCTGAGGCGGGTACGAACCCACCCCGCGGTCACCGTGAGTACTCTGCCGGTATGTCTTACGCGGTCCCGCCGACCCGCACCGCAGCGGTAGTCCGTCAGCTGCGCAACGAGATCGTCACCGGCGAACTGCCGCCGGGCACCCTGATCAAGGACGCCGAGCTGGCGACGCGGCTGGGCGTCAGCATCACCCCGGTCCGGGAGGCCATCGCCCAGCTGTCCGTCGAGGGCCTGATCGACATCGCGCCGAACCGCACCCGCCACGTCACCCGGGTCACCCAGAAGAACGCGCTGGAGCTCATCGACGTGATGAGCGTGCTGGCCTGCGCCGGCTTCGAGTGGGGAGTCGAGAACCTGACCGAGACCCACGTCGACCTGATGCGCCAGCGGCAGAAGGAGTTCGTCGAGGCGTTGCGCACCGGCAACGTGCTCGCGGCCGGCGCGGCCGGCGCGGATTTCAGCACGATCGTCATCCTCGCCAGCGGCAACCGCGAGCTGCAGTCCATGGTGGACCTGGTGGTGGCGCGGACCATGCGGATACTGGCGATGACGGCCGAGAGCAACCTCTGGAACACCTGGATCGAGGGGCACGAGGCGATCCTCAGCCTGCTCCACGCGGGCGACACCAAGGGCGCGCTCGCCCGGTACCGGCAGATCTACGTGGACTACCGGGGCCAGGTGGAACGGGAGCTGTTCGACGATCAGTGAACGCCGAGGATTCCGGCGACCACGTCGATCGCCGGGCGGCGCACCGCGAACCGGGTGATACCCCAGCGGCGTTCGACGTCGTGCAGCTTGGCGACGATCTCGCTCCGGGTGCCGATCAGGACATACGGAGCGGCAGCGAGAACGGCCTCGTCGGTCTCGGCCTCCTTGGCGTACGCCGCGTAGCCGGCACCCGCGTCGTCGGTGAGCCTTACGTGCTGAACCAGCGCCTCGAGGGGCTTGTCGCCGCAGAGGGACACCTGGGCGTCGATCTGATCGGCGCGCCACCGCACCTCGTGTGAGTGGCCGTCGGCGAGGGTACGGCCCAGCCCGGAGAGGCCGATCAGATCGGCATGCCGAGCCGCCCAGCGCAGCAGCCGGGTGTTGCCACCGCCGATCAGCAGCGGGACCTTCGCCTGCACCGGCCGCGGCCGGTCCATCCCGTCGCCGGCGAGCATGCGGGTGGTGGCCTCGGCGACCGCGATGCAGTGGTCGATGCGGCCGCGCACGTCCGGGCGTACCCTGCCGACCGCCGCCCACTCGGCCGGCGTGTGCCCGGCGCCGAGGCCGAGGATCGCCCGGCCGCCGGAGACCACGTCGAGCGTCGCCACGTCCGAGGCGAGCAGGATCGGCTCGCGGACACCGGCGTTCGAGACGTACGACCCGAGCCGCAGCCGCGAGGTGACCGCCGCGGCCGCGGCGAGCGCGACATACGGCGACGAGCCGGAGCCCGGGTGGTCGGCGACGTAGAGGGCGTCGAAGCCGATGTCCTCGGCCCGGCGGGCCAGCTCGATCCAGTCGGCGGCATCGGTGGGCTGCGCCTGCAGCGAGAAGGTCACCATGCCTTGATCCTCACCGATGCACGGTGCGTTTCCCACAGCGTTCGCCACGGGCGTAGGCGTGGCGGAGCTCGTACGACGAAAAGGGATGGCCTTGCCGGGCCATCCCTTTCGCGCCGTGATCCGTGATTCACTCAACCGTCGGTGGGAGGCTCAGCCCGCGCAGTGCACGTCCACGAAGTACGTGGCGTCGCCGCTCGCGTGGTTCTTGACGGCAACCGGAACGGTGACCGACCCGCCGGCCGGGAGGTACACCTTTCCGGCGGCGTGGACGTCCACGATGGTGCATCCCAGTTGGTTGCTGACCGTGATCTGGTGGTTGCCCTGCTCCGCGGCCTCGACGTGGGCCTCGTGGAAGGCCAGAACTGCCTGGTTGTACTCGGAGTACTTCACATTGCTGGCACCGTTGGTGTCGATCCAGGTGGCCGCGAGTCCGTCGAGGTAGCCTGCGGACCCCTCGACCGAGAACCGGGTGTCGATCTCGACGATCGGGCCGGTCCGCACCTTGAAGTTGTCCGTCTTGCTGTACCGCGGGACGAAGCAGTTCTTGTTACCCGGCGCGGTGCAGTCGAGCAATTCGGTCGGTGACACCCACACCTTGTAGACACCACCGTTGTTCGGCGTGTCCGCGTACGGGAACAGCTGCACGGTGATGCCCGCGTCCTCGCCGTCGGTGCCGGTGGCGTGGGCGCAGCTTCCCGACGGAGCCACGCTCTGGATCACGCCGGAGGCGTCCACGGTGAACTGCCGGCAATCCACCGTGTCCGTGGACAGGAGGGTCTTTCCGGACGGGTCGGTGACCTGGTACGAGTACGTGCCGGCGGGCAGACCGGCGGCATCGTCCGGGGCGTTGATGCCCGGGCCGCCGTTCAGGTAGACGTCTTCCTTGTCCTGGTAGATGTTCAGGTTGACGGGCACACCGGTGACGTCGGTGGTGAAAATCGCGCCGGACAGCGGTGTGGTGGGCGGGGCGGCGGCGGCCGCGGTCGCGGATGCCAGTGCGACGGCCACGGGTGCCGTCATGGCGACGGCGAGAATCCTTCGGAGCATCGGCCCTCCTCGGTGAGGAACGAATGGCCGACGACGGATGCGGACGAGCGATTGTCAGGAGAGAGCCGCGCTACCCGCCCCCTGCCGTCTCGCAATGCGCCGACGGTCGATAGCACGGCCGAAGTTACGCTGGTGTGATTGGGTGGCACAACGAAGCAGTCGGTCAATGAAGAGCAGCTGATCGGCCGATACCGTCTCGCGGTAGAAAGCAGAGACCCGCGCCATTTTCACATTGACCTCCGCGCGTCTCGATGTGAGTTTCAGGCGATTTGAACGAGTAACGCGTTTGCGTGCAATTTTCGGCGCATGGGCGTTCTATGCAATGTGGTTCGATCGTTCCCATTGGGCCAAAACTGTCGCAGTGCCTTGCTGTTATCCCTTCAGCGCAGGCTCTCGCCGGGAAAGACGATGCCGAGCTGTCCGCGGATCTCGTCCATGACCCGGAGGGTCTCGACCGAGTCCGCCATCGGCCGGATAGGCGATTCCAGCAGGTCGGCGCCGATGCAGCGGGCGACCTCGGCGGCCTCGAAGTACAGGGCGTCGTGTGCCGTCCGGGGCTCGGTGTAGGCCAGCCGGCGGTCGCCGGCGGCGGAGCTCAGGACAAGATCGCCGGGTTGGTAGAACGGGCCGGGCAGGGTCAGTGTGGCCGAGGTGCCCGCCACGGTGGCCGTGGTCGGGGTGTTGCTGAACAGCGTGGTGTGTACCTGGGCCTGGTTGCCGTGCGCATCGAGGAGGACGGCCGAGGCCTGGCCGTTGACGCCGTTGGGGTGCGGCTGCCCGGCGGCCAGGATCCTGGTGGGTGCCCCGAGGACCCAGGTGGCGAAGGAAACGGGATACGTGCCGAGGTCGAGGAGGGGGCCGCCGGCGAGGTCGAGACGCATGATCCGGTGGTCGGCGGTGAAGTGCTCACCGTGGTCGGCCAGGACCGTGTGGATTTCTCCCAGCGCACCAGAGTCGAGGATCTGACGCACGATGTCGAACTTGGGTAGGAAGAAGGTCCACAGCGCTTCCATGCAGAACAGCCGGCGGCCGGCGGCGAGCTGGGCGATCTCGGTCGCCTGTCCGGCGTTCAGCGCGAGCGGTTTTTCGACCAGCACGTGCTTGCCCGCCTCCAGGGCCAACCGCGCTGCGGGAAGGTGCGTGTTGTGCGGCGTAGCGATGTACACCACGTCGATGCTCGAGTCGGCGACGAGCCCGGCGTAGGAGCCGTGCGATCGCGGCACGCCGAGCCGGGCGGCGAACGCCGCCGAGCGCTCGGCGTCCCGGGACCCGATCGCGGTGATCTGCTGGCGGGTGTTGCGCTGCAGCGATCGGACGAAGCGCTCGGCGATCCAGCCGGTGCCGAGCACGCCCCACCGCAGAGCGGGCGCCGCCGCCGCGTCCGGTGTGCGGGCGGTGGGAAGCGCCTGCGGAAAACGGGACATCGGGCGGCTCCCTAACGGACGTCGAAGGATGGAACCCGCACGGGTACGGCCTTTCCGCCGCCGTTCATGGAAGTGATGACGGCCTCGGCGACCGCGGCGGCGGCCAGTCCGTCCCGGGCGGTGGGCAGGGGCGGCCGGTGACCGGCGGCGATGGCGTCGACCCAGGCCTGCAACTCCAATCGATAGGCGTCGGCGAAGCGCGGCCGCCAGTCAGCCGGATAACCGGTGGACCGCCGCCGCTCCGCGTGAGTGACCACACGGGCCGGGTCGGCCAGCGCAACCGTGCCGCGGTCACCGACGATCTCGCACCTCATGTCGTAGCCGTACCGTGCGTTGAGGAACACCTCCACCGTGGTCAGCACCCCGTCGGCGGTGCGCAACAGGATCAGCTGAGGATCCTGCAGGCCGGTGACCCCCGGCGAGCAGCGCGGCGCGTGCCAGCTGACCTCCGTCACGGGGGCGTCCAGCAGCCAGGGCACCACGTCGAACTCGTGAATCGCCGAACCCGTGACGCTGGACTCGCTCGTAGCACCCGGCCCGGAACGAACGCCACGGCTGACGCAGTGACCCAGCAACGGCGTTCCGCAGGTTCCGGCACGCAGCAGCGACCGGAGCTCCCGGTAAGCGGGGTCGAAGCGGCGCATGAAGCCCACCGAGACCGACGCCGCTCCGCCGGCGGCGGCTTCGGCCCGGACCACCCGGATGCACTCGTCCACCGTAGGCGCCAGCGGTTTTTCGCACATCACCGGCTTTCCCGCCCGCAGCGCGGCGATCGTCAGATCGGCATGGGTCGCGTCGTGGGAGGCGATGACGACCGCGTCGACGGCGGAGTCGTCGACGAGTGCGACCGCGTCGTCGGTGACCCGCGAACCGGGCACACCGGCCGCCGCCGCGTGCGCGCGAACCACGTCCACATCGGCGATCATGGTGACCACCGCTCCCGTGACGTACCGGTGCATCGTTTCGACGTGGTCGGCACCCATGATGCCGGCGCCGATCACACCGACCCGAACGGCCATGCCAACCTCCCCGGGCGAGACGCGAGCGAGAGTAGCGCCCTGCCAGGATCCTCGCTCGCGGAATTCGACGACGCCACACGCATCCATTGACTTGTATGTTGAAGGTACCCAGGCTCAGTCGATGACGGATCAGGAGCTATGACGTGTCTCTACCCCTCTCGGCACGACGTGCCGCAACCGGCCTCGCCGCCGCGGCGGTCGCGTTCGTCGTAACGGTCTCTTTCGATGTCCCGCCGGCCGGCGCGGCCATCCCGGACGGCACCACCTTCTACACCCCCCGGCCGGACCACGGCGCCATCGAGCAGATCGCGCAGCTCACCGCCGAGGGTCGGAAGGATCTGGCCAACGACATCCGCACCATGATCAAGACACCGCAGGCGGTCTGGGTCACCGGAGGTTCCGGCCGGCAGCTGACGCAGTCGATCAAGGCGGAAGCCCAGCGGGCCGCGGGCAAGAAGACGATGCCCATATTCGTCGCCTACAACATCCCGTTCCGGGACTGCTCGCAGTACTCCGCCGGCGGAGCCGCCTCGGTCGCCGAGTACAAGGCATGGATCGACGCCTTCGCCGCGGGCATCGGCGACCACCGGGCCGCCGTCATGCTGGAGCCGGACGGACTCGGCATCATTCCGTGGTACACGACGATCAACAACAGCCTGGAGTGGTGCCGGCCCGCCGAGGCGGACCCGGCCACGGCCGCCAGTGACCGGTTCGAGATGCTCAACTACGCGGTGGACCGCCTGACGGCACTGCCCGCCACCAGCGTCTACCTCGACGGCACCCACAGCGGCTGGCTCGGTGTCGGCGACATCGCCGACCGGCTCGTGAAGGCCGGTGTGCGGCGGGCCGACGGATTCTTCCTCAACGTGTCGAACTACGAGACGACCGAGCGGCAGCTGAAGTACGGCGAGTGGATCTCCAAGTGCATCTTCTACGGCACCACGGGCGGCCGCTTCGACTGGTGCGCGAGCCAGTACTACCCGGCCTCTCCCGGTGACTTCAGTACCTGGGCGCTCACCGACGCCTGGTATGCCGCCAACGTCTCCCCCGACCGGCTCGCGCACTTCGTCATCGACACCAGCCGCAACGGCCGCGGTCCGTGGACCCCGCCCGCCGGGGTGACCTGGCCCGACCCGCAGACCTGATGCAACCCGCCGGACCGGGGTCTCGGCCTGCGCCCGACCACGAACACCGGCCACCCGCTCGCCGATGCGTTCCTGTGGATCAAGACGCCGGGCCAGTCCGACGGCCAGTGCGATCGCGGCACCGGAACGGGACGCGACCCGGCGCGCGACTGGATCGTCGACGCGGCCGCCGGGGACTGGTTCCCGCAGCAGGCCATCGAGCTCGTCCGGTTCGCGAACCCGCCGCTGCGCTGACGGCGCGGAAAGGACGGCGCGAGACCCGACGGACCAGAGCACCCGGTGTGCCCACTCGGCCGACCTGGCGGGCACACCGGGTGCGTCGTCTTTCGCACGGAGGGCCGATCGCGGGGGCCGAGCGCAACGCTGCTAGGGTGCGCCGGTGGTCAGCCAGGAACGCCTCACGCTGCGCAATCTGTATCTCTACCTGGTGTGTCTGGTCACCCTGGTGATGTCCATCTTCGCCACGGTGAACCTCGTCCGCGGCACCGTCGAACTGCTTTACCCAGATCCCGGGTACTACGGCGCACCTGCCAAGGAGCCCGGCGTCAGCGACGAGGAGCAGCAGCGCCGGGAGCAGGCCACCAAGGACGCCCAGCGGCGTCAGGCCGTCCTCGCTCTGGTCGGCTCCGGCACGCTCCTGCTTGTCGCAGGTCCCGTATACGCCTATCACTGGCGCCGCGTGCAGCGGGAGCTACCCGCCAGGTCGTCTCCGCCCGCGCCGGAAGGATCGCCCCCGGGTCCGTGATGGCCTGCGACCAGCAACCGACGAGATCGTGAACCCGGCCTATCTCGACTTCGCCTTCCCGTATTACTGGCACTACGACGTGCTGCGCGCGCTCGACTACTTCCGGCGTTCGGGCGCCGAGCCTGATTCCCGGATGGCGGACGCCGTGAACGTCGTGCGCGAAGCGGCAGCCGGACGCTGGTTACTTGACCGCACCCACCCCGGCCGGGTCCACTTCGCTTTCGAGAGCGGCGTCGGCCGGCCGAGCCACTGGAACACGCTCCGAGCGCTCCGCGTGCTCGGGTGGTGGGAAGGCGTCGCTTAGATCAACTATCGATGTCGGCCGGGTCTAGCCGATGACGCCGGCGCCCGCCTTCGCGGTGACGAGTGCCGGGACGGCCTGGGTCGGGTGGATCTGCCCGTACCAGGTCGGCTCCCAGCTCACCGTGGTCGGCAAGTCCGGGTCGTGCTCGGCGTTGTACGCCGCTACCAGGCTGACGCGGTGATGCCTGGACCGGCCGTTCAGCAAGGTGCCCGACTCCTCCAGACCGGCGCCTCCCAGCCGGTCCGCCGGACGCCAGTCGACGACCACATCGGCCGGGGCGATACCGGCCGCCAGCTGGAAGAAGTTGTTCTGGGCGACGATCTCGGCCTCGACGCCGACGCCCCAGCTGTAGACGTAGCCCTTCGCGTCGGGCTCCACGTAGTAGTTGTTGTAGACATGCACGTCGCCGAACCGGACGCGAGGCGTGCGCTGGCCGACGTTCTCGTAGAGATCGTGGTGGAACGTGACGCGCAGGGTCCCGCGGTCGGTCAGCCGAGTGTTCGACGATCCGATGAGGTTCACCTTGTCGTGGTCGCGGAACTCGTTCCAGGAGACCGTGACCAGGTCGCTGTTGTTCGTGACGTCGAGCAGCCCGTCGTGCACCTCGAACTTCTTGCCATAGACCAGCGGCAATGATTCGGGCGGGTCGGCCCCGTCATCGAACGTGTCGTGGTCGACCCAGACGTGCCTCGACTCGGCCAGCCACAGGTTGTCGTACTCGGAGTTCCAGGTCCCGCCGGCGTCGCCCGGGTCCCACGACGGGAAGCAGTCGTAGGCATCGGACAAGTGCAGGTTGCGAATGATGACGTTGTTCGAGCCGCGCACGGTCAGCGCCGCTCCGGTGATCCCGGCGTCGTCCCCGACGCCGACGATCGTGACGTTCGAGCCGACGTACTGGCGCACCTGCTGTTCCTGGACGCTCTGCGACGCCGCTCTCGCTTCCTCCAGCGGGCCGGCAGGTTCCTTCGCTCCCCACACGGCCGGGTCGAATGCGTCGATGTAATCCCGCATGTCGAAGCCCTCGACCTCGTACGCCGCGCAGTCGACGCTCCCGGCGGCGGTCCGCAGGTTGGCGTCGAGCATGCCGTGGACGTAGACGATCCTGGCCGTCGTGTCCCCCCGGGCATCCTCGCCGCCCAGCGCGGCCCGGAACTCCTCCCAGGTGCTTACCTGATAGACGTGCGCCACATCGGCCGCCGCACCGCCCGTCGTCCCACCCTCGGCCGCCGCCCACCCGTCGTTCGGGGCGAGCACCTCCCGGCCGAGATCGCGCCGGCCCCCGGCAGCGCCGGCCGTTGCGGCGGGAGCAGCCCCGACGACGACGGCGGCCACCGTACCGGCTGCAAGCAAGGCTCGTACGAGGTCCACGTTGACCTCCTCGTGTGCGGAAAACACCGTTCATGCGAGGCTAAGTTGGGACGTGAGGGGCTCGCAAGCCGGGCGGCGGGATCGACGCCCGTCGCGATATTGAGAGCGGGTCGGCTATCTTCACACGGAACGAGATCTGTCACGAAGAGGTGATGGAGCATGGACCGACGTCAATTCATCTCGACCGTGGGGGCCGCCTCCGCCGTCGCCGCGAGCACCGCGCTACCCGAGGAAGCGGCGAACGCCGCACCACACGCCGCACCGGCCGAGCTGCCGCCGGAGCAGGTCGACAACCGCTTCCTGGACACCCTGACCAGGGTCAACGACCTCCAGATCCCGGTCACGTTGTCGTCGTATCAGCAGCAGATCGACTCGCTGGCGAGCCCGCGTGCGCTGGCGCAGAGCGCGCTGCGGTTGGTGAGCGCGTACGTCAACCCGCGTGGGCGGAACCACCACAGTCCGGCCCTGCTCGGCCCGCTGAATGACCTGCTGGACGCTCTTGCCGACCGGCAGAATCCAAGCGGTCTTTACGACATCGGCAATCTGGACAGTCCGCCGGACACGTCGTTCGTCATCAGCGATCTGGGCCTCGGCTACGATCTTCTGCGCCAGGACGCCCAGCCGGAAACCGTGGCCGCACGGGAGAAGTACGCGACGATCATGCAGCGGTCGGCCCGGTCGCTGGCCGAGGGAGGGGTGCACACCCCGAACCATCGCTGGGAGATCTGCAAGGCGCTGGCATATCTCCACCATCTGTGGCCGAGCCGGTTGCTGCTGTCGAGGATCAACGACTGGCTGGGCGAAGGCATCGACCAGGATGCCGAAGGCGAGTACAGCGAACGCAGCCCCAACTACGCGTCGGAGGTCACGAACCGCTCGCTCGTGACCATCGCCCGGCTGGCCGACAAGCCGTGGCTGCTGGCCAACGTCCGGCGCAATCTCGCCATGACGCTGTACCGGCTGGAGGTCAACGGCGAGGTGGAGACCGTACAGTCGCGCCGCCAGGACCAGACCGGCACCCAGGATGTCTGGAAGTACCTGATGCACTTCCGCGAGCTCGCGCTCGCCGACCGCGACCGGAGGTTCGCCGCGGTGGCCGAGCAGATCATCGACCGGGTCGCGGCGAACCCCGAGTCGTTCGCCACCACCGGGTACTCGGTCGGCGAGTTCCTGGCCGAGGCGCTTGCCTACCCGGCCCTCACGGCGGTGCTCCCGCGCCCGGTGGAACCCGTCACCAGGTACCGGAGGTTCTTCAAGGGCTCCCAATTGGTGCGGATCCGCCACGACAACATCACCGCCACCATCTTCGGCGGCACCGACTGGCACAACCGCCGGGTGGACTCGGCCGGGCAGCTCACCACGATTCGCGAGATCGCGTCCGGACTGTCGACCAACCCGACGTTCTTCAAGCTCCGCAAGGGCGCGGCGATCCTGGACTCGGTGCGGATGTCACCCCGGTTCTTCAGCACCGGACACTTTCGTAGTGACGGAGTGCAGGCACACCGGGGCGCTTGGCGGCTCAGCGACCGGGTGGACGTCCCGTACCACCTGCCGCTACCCCGGCGTTACCGCCGCTCGGACGGGAACTACGTGCTCGGCTCCGAGGGTCGGTTCTACGCCAAGATGGACTTCCCGCACCGGCCCAAGCAGTACCTGACGCTGGACACCTCGATCACGATCAAGCGGATCGGCGAGAGCGCCTTCGACCTGGCCTTCGACGTGGAAGGCCCGACGACCTCGCTGACGATCGAACTCTGCTTCCGCAACGGCGGATCATTGACCGGTGTGGTGCCCGCCAGTGGGGCCGGCAACTTCCAGCTCGTCGATGGCGAAGGTACCTACACCGTCGGCACGGACACGATCACCTTCGGCCCCGGCAACGGCAGCGGGATTCGCCAGCCGATCGCCATGGATGCCGGGGAGAAGTACACCTACCTCGGCGGAAGCCTGGTCCCAGCTGGGCAACGCGTCTACATCACCGGTGAGGTGCCGTTCCGGTACACACTGAGCCTGCGCTGACCGGCTCAGTGCCCGTGACGTCGGAACTTGGCGAGCATGTCAGCCACGAGAAGGCGAAAATCCACATCCGTGTACACCCGTCGCTCCGCACCACCGGAGGTGGAATTCGCCGCGAACGAGCTCGACTCGTCGGTGAGCGCCGTGACGAGCACGGGAGGGCTGTCACCCAGCGGCCAGACCTCGCCCAACTCCACCCAGTCCGGCAACGGCCTGGTGAACCGCCGCCAGAGCCACGCGCCCAGCCGGCCGCACGCCTGCAGGTCGCCCTCAAGCTCGGCCACCGAGTACGCGCACCGCCGGTACGTCTCCACCGGGAACTGATAAACCGCGAGCTCCGGGTGGCCCAGGACGAAGTCGGCAGCCGCCGGGTCGGTGTCGCGGTTGTACTCGAACCTGCCCTCCGCCAGGGAGCCGCCGACCCACAACACGGTCATCCGGCCCGCGATGTCCGGAGCTTCCTGCACCGCGGCCGCGACGTTGGTCAGCGGACCGCCGCACGCGACGTACAGCGGCAGACCATCTGAACGGAGTGCCTCGACCGCGATCGCCTCCGAAGCCGGGGAGTCGGCAGCACCGGCGTCCATAGGCACGTCCGCTCCGGCGTACACGGCAGGACGCACCGGTAGGGCAAGCTGGTCCAGCAGTTCGGCGGCCACCGCGGCACCGTCGGAGGCCCTCGAATGCGAGGTCGGGAACCGCGGATTGAGGAAGGCGCTCGTCACCGCCACAACCCGGTTGGCCGGTGACAGCAAGTGATGAGCCAGGGCGACCAGCCCGTCCGGATCACCAGACCAGTCGTTATCGGCAATCACGCGGCATCGCGCCCGCACAGCGAGCTCACCGATCTGCGCCATACAATCCCACCCCCAGGTGTGAGCCTAGCCAACTGACGATCTTCCGGCTGGAGGTGGCACACATCCAGGGTGTGCATTGACTGTGGCGGCCTCCCGGAGAATGATCACGTCATGGCGGGACCACCGGCGACAGCGAAGCGGTTCAACAAACTTGTCGCCCTGCCTCTCGCCGGGCATCGACTCCTTCCGCTGTGGGTCGTGCTGAAGCATCGAGGACGCAAGACCGGCAAGGAGTACGCGGTTCCGCTTGCGGTCATCCCCACCGAGACGACCTTCGTCATCGCACTGCCCTGGGGACGGGAGACGGACTGGGTACGCAACGTACGTGCGGCCGGGCGCTGTACCGTGCGCTGGAAGGGTACGGACTACGAGTGCACAGAGCCGAAGTTCGTCGATGCTGACGTTGCCCTCGCCGCCGCGCGCGGCCTGACCCGGCGTGTCCTTCAGCGCCGGAAGTTCCCGCACGGCTTCATCGAACTCAGGCGTAACGCCGCCGCCTGACGAGACGCCTTGGGCCGCAAGCGCGGTGGCCCCACGTCCGCGCGGCTTCAACGGGATCTGGCGGCCCGCACCGAAGGCAGTGATGGCCCTTTTCGGTCGCTCCCGCAGGCCGGCCGCCATGATCTTCAGGCGCTTTCGCTTCATGCTGGTTCATTCACGGGGGAACGTAATGGGTCGGCAGCGTAACACCGGCATCGCCTGTGCGAATTGTCGGAATACTTTGGACAGACGAGATACGCTGCGCTTTGTTGAAATTACGGCGGGTGAATATCGCCGTTTCCCTTCGGCTGGGCAACGGCGCAGCGATGCCGGTCGATCAGCGTGTTATAGTTCCGCTCGATTCCGCCCGGCGTGGTCGGCCGCTAACTCGTTTGTATCGTTTTCCTGGGGAGTTGCCGTATGGCAAGGATCGCTGCCGTCCTGACGAGGGTTCGTAGCGGGCGGCTCACCGCGCTGGCCCGTGCCCGCGTCGCGGCGCTCGGCCGTACCCGTGGCGCTGTGTTCGGCACGCTGGTCCTTGCCTTGGTGGTCGCCTTGGGTGTCACCCGGTCGGTCTGGGCCGCGGACGAGGAGCCGAGTGCTCCCAAGCTCGCCGGGCCTCGGGGGTCGGACTCGACGTTCCACTTCAACGACTACGGGCCTTCGCCATCCGACGACGTGGTCCTGCGCTGGGACGAGCAGACCCTGGCCGCGATCCGGGCCACGAATCCGGCACCGGCGGTCGCGGCGCGCGCTCTGGCGATCGTGCACACCGCTATGTACGACGCGTGGGCGCCCTACGACGCCGCGGCGGTCGGCACCCGCACCGGAGCGAGTCTGCGCCGCCCGGCCGACGAACGTACCGTCAACTACAAGTCGGCGGCGATGAGCTACGCCGCCTACCGGACATTGCTGGACCTGTTCCCGTCGCAAGCCAGCAACATCTCCGGGTTCATGACCGCGTTGGGCTACGACAAGAGCGACAGCTCCACCGACACCAGCACCGCGCCGGGCATCGGGAACGTCGCCGCCGCAGCCGTGCTGGACTTCCGCCACCACGACGGGTCCAACCAACTGGGCGACCTCAACGGTGGCGCACCGTACTCGGATTGGACCGGCTACCAGCCGGTCAACACCTGGAACCGGGTCAACGACCTCTACCACTGGCAGCCGCTGTGCGTCCCGCTGCCCAAGCCCGGTGCCACCACCTGCACGGGCACCGTCCAGAAGTTCGCCACCCCGCACTGGGTCAAGGTCACCCCGTTCGCGCTCACCCGGGCCGACCAGTTCGCCCCGCCACCGGTCGACCGGGGGGCGCTGGTCGCCGAGGCTCGAGACCTGGTCGCCACCCAAGCGTTCCTGGAAGACAAGGCCAAGTGCATCGTCTACTACTGGGCCGACGGGGCCGGCTCCGAGACGCCCGCGGGTCACTGGGCGATGATCGCCGCGGCCGCGTCCCGGGCGGCCGGCACCAGCCTGGACGGCAACGTCAAACTGTTCTTCGCGCTGTCCAACGCCCTGCTCGACGCCAGCATCGCCACCTGGAACACCAAACGGGTCAACGACAACGTGCGGCCGATCACCTACATCCGGCAGACGTACGCCGGTAAGACCATCAAGGGGTGGGCCGGGCCGGGCAAGGGGATCGTGCAGATGGACGGCGCGGCCTGGATCCCGTACCAGGAGCCGGGCTCCGTGACGCCGCCGTTCGCCGAGTACACCTCCGGGCACAGCGGCTTCTCCGCCGCCTCCGCCCAGGTCTTCACCCGGTTCGCCGGCACCGACCTCTTCAAAGCCGCGCTGAGCGTGACGATCCCGGCCGGCACCTCCAGCATCGAGCCCAAGCTGGTCCCCAAGGACAACTTGACCCTCACCTTCAAGAGCTTCATGGACGCCGCCGCATCGGCCGGCGAGTCCCGCCTGTTCGGCGGCATCCACTTCGAGCAGTCCGACGTCAACGGCCGTGCCATGGGCGTCAACGTCGGCGACACCGTGTGGGACAAGGCCGCCACCTACTTCAACGGCACCGCCGACGTCCCCACCACGCCCCTTCCCACGGCCACGGTCTCAGCCACCCCGACCACCAGCCCCACCGCCACCGCCGCACCCAGCACGACCACCAGCCCCACGGCGACAGTCTCGGCCACCACGACGACGGACCCCACGGCCACGGTCTCGCCCACCACGTCGACGAGCCCGACAGCGACCGTCTCGACCACCCCGACGACCAGCCCCACCGCCACGGTCTCGCCCACGGCGACCGGGACACCCGACCTGTCCGAGGTGAAGGCCGCCGTCGATGACCTGAGCGCCGGCATCCGTGAGCAGGTCGCCGCCGGGCAGCTGACCTCCACCGGCGGTACCGACCTGCAGGGCAAGGCCAACAAGATCCTCGCGTATGCGCAGGACGGCGACTGGACCACCGCCCGGTACTACGCCGACCAGGTACGCATCAAGCTCGGCAAATACCTCTCCTCCGGCACCATCACCGCGACCGGATACCAGACACTGATCCCCAAGGTCGACGCCGTCGACGCCGCCCTGGCCTGACGCGAAACGTTCACCAACCAACCTCGCGGTGTGCGCTATCGCGGCACGGATGGACGGACCCCGGTCTCGGTGAGCTGAGCGACCGATCGATCCGGCTGGCGAGCGGTGCGGCGATCAGTGGATTATTTCGGTACCGCGGAGGATGAAAGTATGCCCACAGGGCTGCACCCGGCACCACGTCACGGTGCGCTCCAGCGTGCCGGCCTCATTCACCGTCAGCCGAGATGGTCGTTCTTCGACGACGAGGACGGGTCTGCTGCACTGGGCACACCTTCGAGTCGCGGTCAGCGACAAATAAGCCCGATGCAGCAGAGCCTTGAGAACCATCATCGTCCTCCTCACATCTGGCCGGACTGACCGGCGGCTACGCGCCGGTCGTGGCGTTGCCCGCCGTGGGACTTTGGAAACTGCCGGTCACCACGCCAAGCCTGGGCAGATTGTCCACCCACTTCGCCGTGGGTGTCCGCCACTGCAGCAGATGGGCACCGTCAGACGCGGCGAACAGACGCTCCAGCCCGTGCAGCTGCCCCATCTTCGGATCTCTGAAGGTGTACTCCCACACTGCGCCGCTGCCATCGGCGAGGACCTGGATGCTGATTCGCCGATAGCCGGGCAGATTCGCGAGCTGCTCCTCGCGGGCGAGCGCCGCCGCAAGGTCGGTGACTGTCGGTGTCCACCCACGGACGGCGGCCAGCGGCGGACCACCCGGTGCGCAGAAGGTGACGCTCGTACCTGTCTCCTTGATCTTGGTCCAGGTCTTCGGCATGGCGACCTGGAACCCGCTCGCGCTGCGATACCGGACATACCCGGCGGGCACGGCCCTCGGATCCACCGTCCCCGAGGCCGGACTGAAGGTGCCGACGATGGCCTGGAAGCTGCCGAGATGGCGCGCCCACTTGTCTGCGGGAGTACGGAACTGGATCAGATACGCCCGGCCGTCGCGAACAACTGCGTGATCCACGCCGTGCAGGGCGCCCATCTTGGGATCGGTGAAGGTGTACTCCCACTCGGCCCAGTCCTGTCCCGGCGCGACCTCCAGCCGGATGCGCCTATAGTCGCGCAGGTCCGCGGCGGTCTCCTCGCGGGCCATCGCAAAGCCCAGGTCGGGGTCGGAGCGACCCCACTCCCGTACCGTGACCAGCGGCGGGCCGCCGGGGGCACACAGCGTTACGCTGGATCTCGACTCATCGATCTTGGTCCACGGGGGCAACATGACGGAAAAGCCACTCTTGGAGACGTACCGCTTGAAGCCGGCCGGCACCGTAACCGCCGCCGTCGCAGAGGGCGCGGGCGCGCTGGCCGTGGCCCCAGACGCCGCGGCCGAGGCGGGAAAACTCGTCGTGGCGGCAACCGCCTGGTCCGTTTCCGTCCCCGGCAGATCCGGTCCAGCCACGCTGTAGAGCACTGTGCCCGTCAACAGAGTAGCCACCGCGGCGGCGGCACCCACCAGCACGCCACGCCGTCGGTGCCACGGAACCGACGGCACGGGTGGCGGGAATGGAACAGACGCCACCACGCGAGCCGGTTTCGCCGGGTCCTGCTCCGTCGCCGTGGCCAGAGCCGGTACCGGCTCCCCCACGACCACCGCGTCAACGTGTTGCGACGCAGCCGCGGACAACTCGCCGGCTATCCGCCGCGCCGGGACCTGGTGCAGCCACACCGCGCTCTGCACATCCGCGATCCGCCGCAGGCGCATCTCCACCTCAGCCAGAGGCATCCGAGCCTTCGGATTCTTCTGCAGCAGACCCATCAGGATCGGCTTCAGTGGCCCGGCACGATCGACCGGATCCGGCTTGTCGGTGGCCAGGGCCACCAGCGTGGCCATGGTCGTCTCCCGGGTGTACGGGGTGCGGCCCTCGACGGCCTCGTAGAGTGTGGCGCCCAGCGACCACAGGTCGGATTCCAGCGTCGATGTGCCGCGGGCGGCCCGTTCCGGCGCGATGTACCGCGGGGACCCGAGGATGAGACCGGTCCGGGTCAGTGCCCCGTCCCCTTCGTCCATGATCGCTGAGCCGAAGTCCGTGAGCAGCACCCGGCCGTCGTGGGCGATGAGCACGTTGCTCGGCTTGATGTCCCGATGCACCACCCCGACGCGAGACGCCGCGTCCAGCGCCGCCAGCACCGCCAGACCGATACCGGCGACCTGATCCACGGGCAGCGGGCCGTTCTCCTTGATCACCTGCAACAGTGATCGAGCCGGCACGTACTCCATGACGATCCACGGCCGTTCATGGCCGGGCTGGACGTCGTAGATCCGTACGACGTTCGGGTGGTTCAGACGGGCTGCGGCGCGCGCCTCGCGCAGCGTGCGCTCTCGGAGTTCTTCGCGCTCGTTGTCGCTCAGGCCGGCCGGGAGCGCTAACTCTTTGATCGCCACCTCTCGCTGGAGCACTTCATCGCGGGCCAGCCAGACCCGGCCCATACCACCGGCACCCAGGCTCTGCTGGATCCGGTATCTGTCCGCAACGAGCATCCCCGCACCCGCCATGCCTCACCTCGCTGCATCGAAAACGCTGACACCGCCACACTGTGAACCGCCTGATAAGCGGTAAGTCGCTCAGACGGCACGTCATCGTACGACTTGATCCGAACATGTGCATCGGGCGATCAAAGAGGACGGCGGCGAGCTTCCCGATCCACGTCGCGGATAAACATGCATCAACGCGCGTACCGTCGCGGTTGGACGGGCGGCAGGACTCGAGGCGGGCGGTCGGAGATGGGCTTCGAACTCGGCACGGACGGGCCGATCGCCCTGGTCGTGGGCGTGGACGGATCGGAGACCTCGCTGCGGGCCGCCGCGTACGCCGCCGGGCTGGCGCGGCGGCAGCGCACCCGGCTGGTGATCGTGTACGCGCGCAAGCAGCCGGCCGCCCTGGTCTCCATCGGCGACCAGAGCGGTATCGCGGTCCGCGAGATGCTGGCCGCGCAGGACGAGGTCGAGCGGCAGCTGCGGGAGGCGTTGCACAGCCAGACACGGATCTGGCGGGTGGACGCGCACCTGGTGGTCCGCGACGGCGAGCCGCTGACCGTGCTGTCCGACGTGGCCAAGGAGGTACGCGCGGACGCGGTGATCGTCGGATCGTCCACCAGCATGGGCCACCGCATCGCCGGCTCGCTCGCCGTCCGCCTGGTAC
>Ga0081539_10001811_pt1 | contig 33775 bp, 32 predicted proteins | sample TabmetS4T2R2_FD_71023 | JGI IMG/M metagenome (GOLD analysis project Ga0081539, IMG submission 71023) | Tabebuia heterophylla rhizosphere microbial communities from the University of Puerto Rico - S4T2R2 | ecosystem: Host-associated > Plants > Roots > Rhizosphere ... | reverse complement strand
CGCGCAGCCGATCGGGCGCGAACGTCTGCAGGATCGACTGCCGGTAGACGGCGCTGACCAGGTCGGCCGCGCCACCCGCCGCGAGCAGGAGCACCATCAGCCACAACTGGTGGGCGAAGCCGGAGAAGCCGATCGCCACGCCCCAGCCGACCACCGCCACCACCAGCGCGACGCCCTGCCGGCGGACCCGGCCGATCCAGCCGGAGGTGAGCCCGGCCAGCACCGACCCGATCGCGATCGCGCTGAACAGCCAGCCGACCGAGGCGCCGCCGCCGAACCGGTCCGCGGCCACCTCCGGAAAGAGCGCCCGCGGCATGGCGAACACCATCGCGACGATGTCCACGGCGAAGGACAGCAGCAGCACCGGCTGGGTGACCAGGAATCGCAGCCCGTCCACGATGCCGCGCAGGCCGGCGGTGGGCTTCTCCTGCTCCGGGTCGTGGGCGACCGGCGGGATCGGCGGCAGCTTCCAGGTCGCCCAGAAGGAGACGGTGAACAGCACGGCGTCCACCAGGTACGCCACGGTGATGCCGGCGCCCGTGGTCGCCGTCCCGAAGATCAGGCCGGCGGCCAGCGGGCCGAGCACGCCACCCGCCGTCGTGGTCGTGTAGGCGAGCGTGTTCGCGGCCGGCACCAGCCCGGCGGGGACGATCCGCGGGATGATGGCCTGCCGGGTCGGCGAACTGATCGCGAAGCCGGCCGACTGCACGGCGGTCAGGGCCAGCAGCAGATGCCCGCTGCGGGTGCCGAGCAGTGCCTGCGCCAACAGGCCGACGGTGGCCAGCCAGGCCAGCGTCGAGCTGGCGAGCAGCAGTCTGCGCCGGTCCACCACGTCGGCCGCCGCACCGCCCCACAGCCCGAAGATCAGCAACGGCACGAGACCCGCGATGCCCAGCAGGCCCACCCACGCCGAGGAGCCCGTGACGGCGTACATCTGCACCGGCACGGCGACCGAGGTGAACTGGAAGCCGAAGAACGAGACGCCGTTGCCGATCCACATCCGGCGGTACGCGGCCACCCGCAGCGGCCGGACGTCGATCACCCAGGACCTGCGGTGCGTCTCGGTGACCTGCTCCGTCGCCTCGACGGCCTCCTGGCTCACGGTGCCAGCCTCTCGACCAGCCAGCCGCGGTCCGCCGTACGCCGGAAGCGGAGCCGATCGTGCAGCCGGTCGCCGCGGCCCTGCCAGAACTCCACCGTCTCCGGTACGACCCGCAGGCCGCCCCAGTGCGGCGGGGCCGGCACCGGGCCGTCGCCGAACCGCTCGGCCGCCGCCGCCAGGCCGGTCTCGACCGCGGCGCGGTCGGGCAACACCCGGGACTGCGGGCTCGCCCAGGCGCCCAGTTGCGAACCGCGCGGCCGGGACCGGAAGTACGCCTCGGTCTCGGCGCGCGACACCCGCTCCACACCGCCGGCCACGATCACCTGCCGGTGCATCGGGAACCAGGGGAAGACCAGGCTGGCGTACGGGTTCGCGGCCAGGTCGGTGCCCTTGCGCGACTCGTAGTTCGTGAAGAACACGAAACCGTGCGCGTCGTACCCCTTGAGCAGCACCGTGCGCGCCGACGGGCGGCCGGCGGGGTCGGCCGTCGCCACGATCATGGCGTTCGGCTCCGGCAGGCCGAATGCCGCCGCCTCGGCGAACCAGGCGGCGAACTGGCTGGTCCAGTCGGCCGCCAGGTCGGTCTCGAGCAGGACGCCGTGCTCGCTGTAATCGCGGCGCATGCCTGCCGGGGAGGGTGGTTCCAGGGTCACGAGCGCTCCCGTTCCGTACCGAGCTGCCACTTCCGCCGCAACGACCGTAAGTCGCCGCGGCCGTTCCGTCAGGTCGGTAAGGATGGGGTGTCACGGAGAGCACATCGCCGCGGGTCGACCCGGGATGACCGGGCGGGCAAGATGAAACTCCTGGTGAGTGCAACCCGAGTGTGTCTCCAGGGAGAGGTGTGTCCGACTTCAAGCCGGGGCTCGAGGGCGTGATCGCGTTCGAGACCGAGATCGCCGAGCCCGACCGGGCCGGTGGCGCGCTGCGGTACCGCGGCGTCGACATCGAGGACCTGATCGGGCAGGTGTCCTTCGGCGACGTCTGGGGCCTCCTCGTCGACGGGCGATTCGGGCCCGGACTGCCGCCGGCCGAACCCTTCCCGGTGCCGGTGCACTCCGGCGACATCCGGGTGGACGTGCAGTCCGCGGTGGCGATGCTCGCGCCCTACTGGGGGCTCGCCCAGCTGCTCGACATCGAGGACGAGCAGGTGCGCAGCGACCTGGCCCGGGTGTCGGTGACCGCGCTGTCGTTCGTCGCCCAGGCCGCGCGCGGGCTGGGCCTGCCGGCGGTACCGCAGAAGGACATCGACAAGGCGGACACGGTCGCCGAGCGGTTCATGCGGCGGTGGCGGGGCGAGCCCGACCCGCGACAGGTCAAGGCGGTGGACGCCTACTTCATCTCCGCCGCCGAGCATGGCTTGAACGCCTCCACCTTCACCGCCCGCATCGTCGCCTCCACCGGCGCGGACGCCGCCGCCTGCATCTCGTCCGGTATCGGCGCGCTCTCCGGGCCGCTGCACGGCGGCGCGCCCTCCCGGGTGCTGCACATGATCGAGGCGGTGGAGCGCAGCGGCGACGCCGAGGCGTACGTCAAGGGCGTGCTCGACCGCGGTGAGCGGCTGATGGGCTTCGGCCACCGGGTCTACCGCGCGGAAGACCCGCGCGCCCGCGTGCTCCGCCGCACCGCGCGCGAGCTGGGGGCACCCCGGTACGAGGTGGCCGAGGCCGTGGAGCGCGCCGCGCTGGCCGAGCTGCGCGAGCGCAAGCCCGACCGGGTGCTGGCCACCAACGTCGAGTTCTGGTCCGCGGTGGTGCTCGACTTCGCCGAGGTGCCGGCGCACATGTTCACCTCGATGTTCACCTGTGCCCGGGTCGCCGGGTGGAGCGCGCACGTCCTCGAGCAGAAGCGGCTGGGCCGGTTGGTACGCCCCAACGCCCGCTATGTGGGAGCTGCGGCCCGCAGGCCGCAGCAGGTCGAGGGCTGGGCCGAGCTCTCCGGAAATCGTGCTCGCGCGTAATGTGTCAGCGTGATTGACATCCGGATTCCCGACGAGATCAAGCCGGTCGACGGGCGGTTCGGCTCCGGGCCGAGCAAGGTGCGGCCGGAGGGCGTCGAGGCGCTGTCCGCGGTGTCACGGACGTACCTGGGCACCTCGCATCGGCAGCAGACGGCGAGGAATCAGGTGGCCCGGCTGCGCCGCGGTCTGGCCGAGTTCTTCGCGCTGCCCGCGGGGTACGAGGTGATTCTGTCCAACGGCGGCACCAGCGCGTTCTGGGAGGTCGCCGCGTTCGGCCTGGTCCGCCGGAAGGCGCAGTTCGCCGAGTTCGGCGAGTTCGGCGCCAAGTTCGCCAAGGCGGTCGCCGACGCGCCGTTCCTCGCCGACCCGACCGTCCACCGGGCACCGGGCGGCCAGGCCGCGTTCCTCACCGCCGAGTCTGGTGTGGACGTCTATGCCGGCGTCCACAACGAGACGTCCACCGGCGTGGCCGTTCCGGTGCGGCGGGTCGAGGGCGCCGACCCCGGCGCACTGCTGCTGACCGACGGGACCTCCGGCGGCGGCAGCCTCGACGTCGACCTCACCGAGACCGACGTCTACTACCTGGCGCCGCAGAAGGCGCTCGGCTCGGACGGCGGCATCTGGATCGCGCTCATGTCCCCGGCCGCGATCGAGCGGGCGTACGCGGTCAAGGGCTCGGGCCGGTACATCCCGCAGTTCCTCGATCTGGTCACCGCGATCGAGCAGTCCCGGCTGGAGCAGACGTACAACACGCCCGCTCTGGCCACCGTCTTCCTCGCCGCCGAGCAGGTGGACTGGATGAACGCGCAGGGCGGGCTCGCCTGGGCGGTCAAGCGGAGCGCGGAGAGCGCCGCGGCCGTCTACGGCTGGGCCGACCGGTCCTCGTTCGCCGAGCCGTTCGTCGCCGATCCGGCCCTGCGCTCCGCCGCGGTCGCCACCATCGACTTCGCCGAGGGTGTGGACGCCGCGGCGATCGCCAAGGTGCTGCGCGCCAACGGTGTGGTGGACACCGAGCCGTACCGGAAGCTGGGGCGCAACCAGTTGCGGATCGCCCTCTACCCGACGGTCGACCCGTCCGACGTGACGGCGTTGACCGCGTGCATCGACTTCGTGGTCGAGCGGCTCTGAGCTCCGAAAGACGGCGTGGCGTAACCCCATCAGGTGACCAAGACGCGTACCGTGTTCCGAAACGCGCCCGGGTGGCTGACTCTCGGGACCACGGGCCGAAGTTGAGCTGTCTGGGCGGCTTCGCCGCACCGCACGAGAGAGATGACGGGACGGAGGCAACGCATGCGGCCGGTACGCTTCGTCGCCCTCTCCGAGGACGGTCAGGCCATGGTGCTCGCCGACGAGGTCGGCCGGCTCCTGGCCCTTCCCCTCGACGACCGGGTGACCGCTGCCCTGCACCACGACGGGCACGGCAACGCGGCCGGCACGGCCGTGGCCGTGCTGGCGCCGGACCACGCGCCCTCGCTGTCGCCCCGGGACATCCAGGCCCGGATCCGCTCCGGCGAGTCGGCGGAGGACGTCGCCCGCATCGCCGGCGTCCCGGTCGACCGCGTGCTGCGATACGCGGGTCCCGTGCTGCAGGAGCGGGCCATGCTGGCCCAGCACGCCCGCCGCACCCGGCTGAAGACGTCGGACTCCGGTGCGCCGCTGGCCGAGGTGGTGGAGAGCCGGCTGGCTCAGCACGGCATCGACACCGAGAAGATCTCCTGGGACGCGTTCCGTCGCGAGGACGGCGCTTGGCGGATCGTCGCCGTCTGGCCGTCCGGCAAGGCCACGGCGCAGGCGGTCTGGAATCTCGACAAGGGCCGCCAGGCCGTGTCGCCACACGACGACATGGCGCAATACCTGTGTGCGGAGCGGCCCACCCAGATCCTCGGCCAGGAGCCGCTGCCCGACCGCGGCCTCACCGACCGCGGCGGCCACGGACTGCCCGGTCCGGCGCGCGGCACCGAGCCGCAGCGCGGCGGGCACGGACTGCCGGCCGCCGAGCCCGCGCCACGGCCGGCCCGCGATCCCATCCGCGCCGGCCGGGACGCCCTGCTCGCCTCGCTGGACCGCCCGCTCGGCCAGTCCGGCGGCCGCAACCTCGACGCCGGCCCCGCCGAGACCCCGCGCCGCCCGGTCGCCGGTGGCGCCGCGGCGCTGCTCGGCGGCGGTTCGGGCTCCGCCTTCGACGACGACGCCGACCTGCCCAAGGAGGTTCCGGCGGTACCGTCGCTCGCGGTCCTGCGACCCCGGCGCACGGTGGGCCAGGCGGCCGCGCCGGCCGCCGAGACCGACGAGGCCAAGCCTCGCAAGCGCCTGCCGAGCTGGGATGACGTCCTGTTCGGCGGCGGACCGGCGGCGCGCGAGAGCTCCTGAGCCGCCCCGCGGCCGTCAGCGCAGCACCAGACCCGCGGCCCGGAGCGCCTCCTCGACCCGGATCCGCTCCATCTCCCGGTCCAGGCCGTCCAGCTCGCGCAGAGTCTCCGGCACGCCGAGGCACGCACAGGCCAGGCACAACCGCTCGTCGTAGGCGCGCAGCACCGCCGACAGCCAGACCGGTGAGTCCCTGGTCGGCCGGGTGCGCCGCTGGCGGTCGAGGCGGCGCAGATCGCCGGCGATCTGCTCGAGCGACGGTGGATCGAGCCCCGAGGGCCCCGGCACCGGGTCGGCGACCGTCAGCGTCCGGTCGAGCACCCGCAGGTCACAAAGCTCCTGCCGGCCGCGGCGGCGCCAGGCACGCCGGACCGCCGGCTCGTCGAGGTAGATCGCCACCGCCACCACGCACGGCATCCAGAGAGGGACCACCACGGCAGCGGTCAGCACAGCAAGGTGTGCGAGCGCCATCACCCGAACCTAGGTCGGCCCGGCGCTGGGCGGCTATACCCTTTCGGCGGACAGCCTCTGCCAATCCGAGATCTGTCACTCCCGCGGGGACGCGGCGACCAGCCGCGCCTCGGCGAGCGGGCGTATCGGCGCCGGTACGGGCGGCGCATCCGTTCCCGCCGAGGCCGGCTCGTCCGCCGGCTCGGCGCCCGACGGCCGGACCAGCACCAGCCGCGGCCTCGGCCGCAGCCGGACGGCCAGGCGCTCGCCGCTGGATCGCAGTTGCCAGCCCAGCGCCGCGACTCCGGCCACCAGGGACACGAGCCCGGCCGCCCAGATGCTCGACGGCACCCCGAAGTGCTCGCCCCACCAGCCGGCCAGCGACGCCCCGATCGGGGTCGTGCCAAGGAAGACGAGCACGTAGAGGGCCATCACCCGGCCGCGGTACTCGGGGCGCACCCCCATCTGGACCCGGTGATTGGCGGCCTGAGCCAGAAAGATGCTGAAGAAGCCGGTCGGCACCAGCAGGATCGCGGCGACCAGGAAGCTCGGTGCGAATCCGACCGCGAACTCGAACAGGCCGAAGGCCACGGCGGCGCCGACCACCACGTACGCCCCGGGGCGAGCCCGCCGCGCACTGCCCGCCAGCGCGCCGCCGAGGGCGCCCACCGCCAGGGCCGTGGTCAGAAGTCCGAAGGAGGACGGACCGGCATGGAAGTCGATCTTCGCAAGCGCGGCGAGGGTGACCGGGAAGTTGAAACCGATCATGCCCACGACGGCCATGAGGCAGATGGGCAACAGCAGGTCGGAGCGCTTCCCGACGTACCGGAGACCGTCCTTGATGCGGGCGTCCTTTGCCGCCTGCCGCTCGGCGCGGTGGAGGTCGGCCGTGCGCATCCGGCTGTAGCTGAAGACCGGCGCGACGGCGAGCACGGCCGCGATCAGGAAGACCGGCCCGGTGTGCAGGACCGCCAAGGCCACGCCGGCCAGTGCCGGGCCGCCGATCCGGGCCGTGTTGAACGTCGCCGCGGACAGCGCCAAGGCGTTCGGCAGCAGCGGCAACTCGACGAGTTCGGACACGAAGGCCTGGCGGACGGGAGTTTCGATGGCGTTCGCGATGCCGAGCAGCCCGGCGAAGAGGAAGACGTGCCAGAGCACGACCACGCCGGTGGCGACGAGGACGGCGAAGACGACGGCGGTGACCGCGAACGCGGCGTTCGCGACCATCAGCAGGCGCCGCTTGTCGTACCGGTCGGCGAGCCGGCCGCCCCACAGGGTCAGCAGAAGCACCGGCAGGAACTGCAACGCCGCCACCGACCCGAGGGCACCCGGCGAATTGTGAGAGAGCTCCAGCACGAGCCAGTCCTGGGCGGTGAACATCATCCATACGCCGATGAGCTTCACCAGTTGCCCGGTGGAGAAGAGCCGGTAGTTACGCACCTGTAGGGACCGGAATGTCGTGTTCAGCGCTGCCCGCACCCGGTGGTGCCTCCTGTTCGGTCGTACGCGTCATCGTCGTGTGACGGAGCAGCACGACCGGGACCCGTTCAGGCCCGGGCGACCTTCTGCATGATCTCCGCGGCCCCGGCCAGGGTGTCCAGCTCGTCCGGCGTGAGCGTGGCCAGCTGGGCGGCCAGCCACTCGTTGCGCGCCTTCTCGAACTGTGCGTGCACCGCCCGCCCCAGCTCGGTGGCCGCCAGGATGACCTGCCGCCCGTCCGTCGGGTGCGGGGTGCGCACGACCAGCCCGCGGTCCTCCAGCTTTCCGACGATCTTGGTCATCGTCGGGGGCTGGACCCGCTCGACATCGGCGAGCTCGCGCGGCGTCAGCGCGCCGGCCAACTGGAGGCTGGTCAGGGCGGAGAGCTGACTGAAGGTGAGATCACCGACCGGCCGGGCCTGTCGGACCCGCCGGTTGAGCCGCTGGATCGACTCGAGCAGCGACTTGGCCAGCTCGTCCGCTGTCCCGCGCTGCGCCACCACCGGCCACTCCATCACGATACTTAGCCTAACTAATGAGTTAGGCTAACGACCATGCGATCGCGTATGACCCCCGTCACCGGACCCTGTGGTGGCCTCGCCCCAGTGGCCCGGTGAGGGCATCTTAGTCGCAGGTCAGAGGATCCAGGCCTCGAGCGGCCCGCGCAGGAAGTAGAGGACGAAGAGCACGGCCACGCCGTACAGGATCGGGTGGATCTCGCGCGCCCGGCCGGTGGCGAGCTTGAGCACGACGTACGCGATGATGCCGGCGCCGATCCCGTTGGAGATCGAGTAGGTGAACGGCATCAGCGTGATGGCCAGGAAGGCCGGCACGGCGATCGTGAAGTCCGTCCAATCGATCTGCCGGACCGCCGTCATCATCAGGAAGCCCACCACGACCAGCGCGGTCGACGCGGCCTCGAACGGCACCACCTGGACCAGCGGTGCCAGGAACATGGCCAGCAGGAACAGCGCGCCGGTGACCAGGTTGGCGACGCCGGTCCGGGCACCCTCGCCCACGCCGGCCGCGCTCTCGATGTACGAGGTGTTGCTGGAGACGCTAGCCGCGCCACCGGCCGCCGCCGCGATGGAGTCGACCAGCAGGATCTCACGCGTCCGCGGCGGCATGCCGCTCTCGTCCAGCAACCCGCCCTCCTGGCCGACCGCGACCATCGTGCCCATGGTGTCGAAGAAGTCGGTGATCATCAGCGTGAAGATGAACATGATCACGACGAGCCAGCCGGCCCGCGACCACGAGTCGAGCACGTTGAAGTGGCCGAGCAGGGACAGGTCCGGAACGCTGATGACCTTCTCCGGAAGCGTCGGCACGTTGAGCGACCAGCCGTGCGGATCCTGCACGGACGAGCCCACGTGGGCGATCGCCTCCACGATGATCGCCAGCACCGTGGAACCCAGGATGCCGATGAGGATCGCGCCCTTCACCCGGCGGACGAAGAGGATCATGGTGAACAACAGGCCGATCACGAACACCACGGAGGGCCAGCCGGCCAGCTTCCCGCCGATGCCCAGTTCCACGGGCACGGTCGTGTTCGCCGCGTCCGGAATGCGCCGCACGAACCCGGCGTCGACCAGCCCGATGATCATCAGGAACAGGCCGATGCCCACCCCGATCGCCGTCTTGAGCTGCGTCGGCACGGCGCGGAAGACCAGCGTGCGCAGGCCGGTGAGGACCAGCACGGCGATCAGCACGCCCTCGATCACGACCAGGCCCATCGCGTCGGCCCAGGTCATCTCCGGTGCGATCTCGTACGCCACCAGGGCGTTCACGCCGAGCCCGGCGGCGAGCGCGAGCGGGAACCGGGCCACCACGCCCATCAGGATGGTCATCACGCCGGCCACCAGGGCGGTACCCGCGGCGAGCGCCGCGATCGGCAACTTGGCGCCGTCCCCGTCGGTTCCCGCGCCGAGGATCAGCGGATTCAGCACCACGATGTAGGCCATCGTGAAGAAGGTGGCCAGGCCACCACGGATCTCCCGGCCCGGGGTCGAACCCCGGGCCGAAATCTCGAAGAATCGATCAAAACCGTTTCTCGGCGTACGTGGCGCCGAGTTCACACCCGCGTCAGCGGCGGCAGTGGACATCTGGGGCCCTTCCAGGGTCACCGACAACATCGATGGGCGCATGCTTTCAGATACGGTGACCTGCTGAAAGCCAGAACTTGTTAGAACGCTCACGAGTGCCCGTCGGCGATCACCTCAGTCGTACGCTGTCGGGGTGAGTGAGCCCCCGCCCGGCCTGACCGCGGTGACCGGCACCAAGCCGCGCGTCGAACCGCTCGATCCACCGATGGTCCCGTTCGCGCTCGGCGGTATGGCCGCGTTCGCGCTGGCCGCCGTCATCGTGTGGCTGGCCGACGGACCGGACAGCTGGCTGCGCATCTGTATCGCCGGCTTCGTCATCGGCATACCGGGCCTGCTCACGATGATCGTCCACGACCGGAACCGGCGCCGCCGCCGGGCGCTGACCCACCCCGAGTTCCGGGTCACGTCCTAGCGGAGCTGAGCGAGAGGCATCGCCGGACGTGACACTTCAGGACTCTTGATCGGTATCGATTGAAGGTTGCCGGCTTAGTACATACTTCGTGTTCTTGCTGCGTGTTTTTCCGCCGATAACCTCGATTCTACCCTCCTTCTTCAGGCGACCTAACCAATGCTCCGCAGTCTTCTCATTAGCACCGATCACCCGTGCGATCTCCGCCTTTGAGAGGGCACCCAGGTGTGCGAGCGCCTCGAGAATCTGGAGTCTCCGATTCGGACGAGGCCTGCGTCGGGCGTCGTGTGTTCCGACGAGCCTCGCGAACTCTGAAAGCGTATACCTGGCTCCGCCGCGACTGCCCGTCTGATCAACTAGCTCGCGAGCCACCAAATCCTGTAACTCGTAGTAGGCCAGGCGGCTATCGTTAACGCCCGTGGCCGCTCGATACTTAGAGTTGTCCAGCACCTCGCCATGCTTCATCAGAGCCAGCACTATGCATTGGGAGTCACGTAGTCCTTCACGGCCCAGCGCATTGAGCCATAGCACCGTTTCGTCGTCAAGAAGCGCATGATTCGGCATCACAACCTCGAAGGACGTGACTTTGTCCTTGAATAGCGGAGGTCCCATTCCAGCACGGCGCAACGAGGATATCATCGCCCTGATCCCAGATCCCCGGTTCTCACAGACGGTGCGCTCCTCACCTGGAACGTACACCTCTTCCAACAGTCGCATGAGAAGCGCGTTTCTGGCTGAGGACCGCCCCTCTTCGCCGAGCCTGTTCACGTCCAACGACCCAAAAATTCCTCCGGGGTTCAAGATACGCAACCTATCCGGGTACATCTCAACTTGAACCTGCGTGCCGCGAGCCCCGGGCGAAAGGTCGCGATGAACCAGCGCGTTTACGATCGCCTCTCTGAGTGCTTCTGGGGGATACTCCCACACATCTCGTCTACCTTCTCCCGAGATGAGCGCCCTGCGCGTCATATTTCTCTGGACAGCTGCCAACGCCTCACGCGCTATGTGCGGAACAGAGCCATTGATACTAACGTTGTCGAGGAATCGAACTCCGGACGGAGAACTTTCTCCCGTGACGGTGGGGTAATGCACGAAGGTAAGATTAAGCTGCGGGAAGTACTGTTGCGGAAAGTGACCAAGAGCTAGAAGCCCTCCTAATGAGGGGCAGAGCGACCCTGACACATGAGGTACGATGATCCGATTCATGCGCAGAATGGTTTCACTCGACTCGTCACCCCAGAGCCGCGGATTCTGCTCTCGAAGACGCGCGATGTACGCTGCGACGGCCGAGTCGTCGAGGTCGTCGATGGTCGCCCCTTCAACGGGCTCGACATCGAATACTGGCTGACCCCGTTCGGCGATAAGCTGGTGCACCTCCTCGGCGGTCAAGCGACGATCTGTATCCGCCACCCTTATGTAGGTGCCCCGATTAAGGCCCTGCCTTGTGACATAGCAGGGCTTCTGTTCTCTGGGAAGCTCGGCCACTTGAGCCACGACCACCGGATATCCGTCGACCTCACCGATGGAGATGTCGGGCCGCAACGGCGGCGTGAGATCATCACGGCACATCGCCGCCAGGTCGGAGAGTAGCCTCCGTGGGTTCTGAAGGCCCGAAGGCCGGTAGCCAGGGGTATCGTCCAAGCCGAGGATCAGCACCCCGCCTCCAGGACTGTTGCAGAACGCTGAGAGGCTCTCCTTCGCCGAAGACGGCAGACCGCCAGCAGCAGCCTTGACCTCTACGCGCGTAGCCTCAGAGCCGAACTTCCTTAGCTCGGCAACCAAGCTGTCGATCCAGTCGGCCATCAGCTTCATCTTCCTAAGTGAGGTCGAGGAACCTCCTGACTTAGGAAGATGATGCCATCGCTGAGGAAGATTAGCACCACTAAGCTCGGCGCAGTCTTCCTAAGAGCCGCTGCTCATCTTCCTAAGTGAGGAAGATGAGCAGCGGCCACGAGCGCATACCGACCACGTGCAGTGACCTCAAGGTGACGACCCTGACCGCCCTGCGTCGGCCAGTTTCCCGCTCGGCCGGACAGGTAGGGCTCTCGGTCAGCTGTGGCCGTAGTCCTCGGCCGGTTCGGTCGCCTCGACCGAGCCGTGCCCCCGGCTCACCGCCACCGCCTCGACTTCACTGTCGTCGTACACCGTCGGCAGCTCGTCGACCGGCTGCTCCGACGTCCCGAGCAGGGCCTCGGAGTGCGCGCCGCAGCCGTGGTCGGCGCTGACCGCCCGGCCGTCGTCCGGCGCGTACAGGTTGCCGCAGACGCCGAACATCGCCCGCAGCGAGCCGGCCAGCGGAAGATAGAAGCCGCAGGTGCCGCACCGGGCGCTGCGCGGGGCGGCGGTCGAGATCGGTGCCTCGGGGCCGGCCTCGCCGTCGTACCACCGCTGGGCGGTCTCGATCCGCCCCTCCCGGGACATCACCCGGGAACGGCCCAGGCCGATCTCCCAACTGACGTCCTCGACCGCCTGGTCGTCGCTGAGCACGTACCCCTGGGCGAGGCGATCGTCGTCGGGCGCGGTCGGCATGAGGTCGCCGACGCCGAGGTCGCCCGGCTGGAGCCGCTCGTTCCACGGCACCCAGCCCGGTGCGAGCAGGGCGTCGGGGCCCGGCAGCAGCACGGTCTCGCAGATCGTCACGTGCCGGCTACGCGGCGCCCGGGTCACCGTGACCGCCCACCGCCAGCCGCGGTAGCCGGCCAGATGGCTTTCGAAGAAGTGGGTCACGACCCGGTCGCCCTCGGCCACCGCCTCGAGGTGCTCACCGATGTCGGCCGGCTCCACCTCGGTGATCGCTCCACGAGCGACTCCGACGGCATCGGCACAAACCTGGTCCAGGCGGGGAGCGCGCGTGGTCGTCCTGGTCGTCACCGGGCCATTGTCCCTCACCCGGGACCTCCGTCCGCAACGACTCCCCCAGATCTGCCGGTGCCGGAACGGGACGCGGGTCGCCCGGATCAGTCAGGATGGTTGCCATGCCGCTGCTTCCCAGTCTCGGACGCACCGTCGGCACCGGTATCAAGGCGGCCCGCCTGCTGGTGCGGGGATCGGTGCGCGGCGGCGCATGGGCGACGCGCCGGGTCGGCACGGCGCGGGCCCGAGGCGCGGCCAACGAGATTGGCATGATCCGCCTCTTCGACCTGCACGCGATCTCCTGCGCCGGCGACACGCTGATCGCGATCGGGCTGGCCGGCACGATCTTCTTCACCGTCCCGCTCGGCGAGGCGCGCAGCAAGGTGGCGCTCTACCTGCTCGTCACGATGGTGCCGTTCGCGCTGCTCGCACCCGTGGTGGGCCCGCTGCTCGACCACTTCCGGCACGGCCGCCGCTACGCCTTGGCGGCCACCATGCTGGGACGGGCCTTCCTCGCCTACGCGATCTCCGATCACCTGTTCGGCTGGGGCCTCTACCCGGCGGCCTTCGGGGTGCTTGCGCTCTCCCGGGCGTACGGGGTGGCGCGCTCGGCCGCCGTGCCCCGCCTCCTGCCCGAGGGCGTGGGTCTCTCCCAGGTCGGCGCGCGGGCCAGTGTGTACGGCACGTTCGCCGGTGCGGTCGTCGCGCCGATCGGGTTGCTCGCGTTCAAGTTCGGGCCGCAGTGGCCGCTGCGGGTGGCCGCGATCCTCTTTGTCGTCGGCATGGTGATCTCGCTGCGCCTGCCGCCGCGCGCCGACTCCGATCCGCCCGAGGCGGTGCCCCGCCCGTGGCGCGCCATGCTGCGGCTGGGCCGCGGCGAGGACCGGCCGCTCTCCGGCCGGCTGGTGCTCTCCACCCTGGTGGGCAGCGCCAGCTTCCGGCTCCTCTACGGCTTCCTGCTGCTCTTCCTGGCCTTCGTGATCATGGCGGATCAGCTGGACACCACGGTGCTCGGCCGGGACCTGGGCCGGCCCGGCGCGGTCGGCCTGATCGGCGGGGTGCTCGCGATCGGCACCTTTCTGTCCACCGCGGTCGGCACCCGGCTGCGGATCCGCCGGCCGCTCGCCCTGCAGTCGGCCGGCCTCACCATCACGGCCGGTGTGGCCGTGCTCGCCACGATCTTCTACAACCTAGCGATCGTGACCCTGCTCGCGCTGCTCACCGCGATCTTCAGCGGCATCGCCAAGCTGTCTGTCGACGCCAGCATCCAGGAGCGGGTACCGGAGCGGCTGCGGGCCAGCGCGTTCGCCCATTCCGAGACGGTGCTCATGCTCGCCTGGGTGCTCGGCGGCGGTATCGGCCTCATCCCGTTGCCCGGCCGGCTGGGTGTCGCGCTGGCCGCGCTGCTCGCGGTCGCCGCCGCGGCACGCGCGGGGTACGTCGCGGCCCGGCTCCACAATGAACGCCTCAGCGGCCGCGCCGGAGATGCCCCGGAGGAGCCTGCCGCGGCCCGCGGCGGTACGGGTGGCGCCGGAGTTCCGTCCGCACGCGAGTCAAGCCGGTCCGGCACCGCACCGGCCGAATCCTGGCCGGACGCACCGATCGGTCCGGCCCGTACGCGGCCCGGCGCACCGCCGCCGCGCTCGCCGGAGCCGTCCCCGCGCTCCCCGGAGCCGCCCGCGTCGCCGGCGGATCGGTCGGCATCCGCGGCCATCACCGGTACACGGGACAGCCGGCGGGGACGGCGGCTGGGCCGCCGCCGGCCCGAGCCCCGGGTCGCGACCGAACCCACCCCGGCAACTGCCCCGCCGCCCGCACCGGCCACGCCGGACCCGGTCCTGGCCCCGCCGGGCTACCACGTCTACCGGCCGTCCTCCGCGGACCACCCGGCTCCTAACGGCAGTCCCGCCGAGGACGACGATCGCTGATGACGTATCCGCTGCTCGTCGTCACCGCGGTCGCCGCGGAGGCGGAGGCGGTACGCGAGGGAGCCGATCCGCGCGCCGTCGTGGTGAAGCCGGTCGGCGTGGGACCGGCGGCCGCCGCGGCCGGCACCGCCCGGCTGCTGGCCACCGGCGGCTATCGCGCGGTGATCAACGCCGGCGTCGCCGGTGGGTTCCCCGGCCGTGCCGCGGTCGGCGCCATCGTCCTCGGCACCCGCAGCATCGCCGCCGACCTGGGCGCCGAGAACCGCGACGGGGGCTTCCTCCCGGTCGAGGACCTGGGCTTCGGTGTGAGCGTCGTGCCCGCCGACACCGCGCTGGTCAAGGCGCTGGTCAACGCGTTGCCCGACGCGGTCACCGGGGACGTTCTCACACTGGCCACGGTGACCGGCACCGCCGCGACGGCGGACCGGCTGGCCCACCGCTTCCCGCACGCCGTGGCCGAGGCGATGGAGGGCTTCGGCGCCGCCATCGCCGCGCAGCAGGCCGGGCTGCCGTTCGCCGAGCTCCGCGCCGTCTCCAACCCGATCGGCCCGCGAGACCGCGCCGCCTGGCGGCTGGCCGACGCCTTCGCCGCGCTACGCGTGGCCGCCGGCGTGCTCACCTCGCTGGCCGGCACGTTATCCACAGGCTGAGGGCCGCGTTGTGCACAGCCCTGTGGATAACGTGATGTGTGCCGGGAGACAGCCGCCGCTAGCGTGAGAGCCGTGGCGCACACTCTCGCGGTCTCTCCCTGCCCCAACGACACGTTCGTCTTCCACGCCCTCGTGCACGGTCTCATTCCCGGCGCACCCGAGATCGAGTTGACCTTCGCGGACGTCGATGTCACCAACACGGCCGCCGAACGTGGCGAGTACGACCTGGTCAAGGTGAGCTATGCGGCGCTGCCGTGGCTGCTGGACCAGTACGACCTGCTGCCCACCGGCGGGGCACTGGGCCGCGGCTGCGGACCCCTGGTGCTGGCCCGGACGGCGAATCAGGACCTGAGCGGGGCAACCGTTGCGGTGCCCGGCGATCGGACCACGGCCTACCTGCTGTTCCGCCTGTGGTCCGCGGACCGGCCGCCGGCCCGGATCGAAATCGTGCCGTTCCACCAGATCATGCCCGGCGTGGCGGAGGGCCGGTACGACGCCGGCCTGGTGATCCACGAGGCCCGTTTCACCTACCGGCGCTACGGTCTGACCTCGCTTGCCGACCTGGGCGCGTGGTGGGAAACGGACACCGGCCTGCCGATCCCGCTCGGGGCGATCCTCGCCAAGAAGGGCACGGTGGATCCGGTGCGGGCGACCGAGTGGATCCGTACCTCGGTCAGCATGGCGTGGGCCGACCCGGACGCCAGCCGGGAGTTCGTTCTGGCGAACGCGCAGGAGATGGCGCCCGACGTGGTCAAGCAGCACATCGAGCTGTACGTGAACGAATTCACCCTGGACCTGGGCGGAGAGGGGCTGGCCGCCGTCGACGCGCTGTTGCAGCGGTCGGCGGCGGTCGGCCTGACGCCGTCGGTGAAACCGTTCCTCTGATCGGACCGCGCGGTCCGAGGCGCCGGAGTCAGTTCTCGAACTCGCGAGCGACCGCGTGGACCAGTTGCGCGATCTTCTGTGAGGTGCGCTTGTCGGGGTGGCGGCCCCGGCTCAGACCGGGCTGGACCTGCGCCTCGAGCACCTTGATCATGTCTTCGATCATGCTGTGCAGTTCCTCCGCCGGACGTCGGCGCAGCTCGGCCAGGGACGGCGGGGCGTCGATCAGCTTGACGCCCATGGCCTGGGCACCCTTGCGGCTGTCCACCACGCCGAACTCGATCCGCTGTCCCGACTTGAGCTCGGCCACCCCCGCCGGCAGCGCGCCCTTGGGCAGGAAGACATCTCCACCCTCATCACTGGTGACGAACCCGAACCCCTTCGTCGCGTCGTACCACTTCACTCGACCCGTGGGCACCGCTGACCTCGACTTCACTCAATGGAAACAACCGCTCACGGCACAGGCTACTTAAGCCGTGGGCCCGGACCCAACTGCAATCTCGCGCATCAACAACGGTAAGCCGGTGAGATCGGGCAGGACGCGCGCGGCACCCGCCGTACGGAGCTCGTCCGCCGAGCACGGCCCGGTCGCGACCCCGATGCCCGGCACCCCGGCGGTGCGTGCCGCGACCATGTCGGCCACGTGGTCGCCGACGTACCAGCGGACGCCGTGCTCCACCAGCGCGGCGGCCTTCTCCTCGGCGTAGAGGTCGCCGGCCAGGCCGTCGACCGCCAAGCCGAGGTGTTCCAGGTGCAGCCGGGCGAGCCGGCCCATCTTGGACGTGACCACGACGACGCGCAGACCGAGATCGCGGACGGCGGCCACCGCCTCCACCGCGCCGGGCGTCGGGGCGGTGGGAATGATCGCATAATCCGGATACAGCGCGCGGTAAACCGTCACGGCGTGCTGCACCTCGTCGGCCGGGAACCAGTGCGCCAGCTCGGTGCGCAACGGCGGTCCGAGCCGGGTGACCGCCAGGTCGGCATCGACGAAGACGCCGGTCCGCTCGCTCAGCGCCCGGTACGCCGCCCGGATGCCCGGCCGGGAATCGATCAGGGTCATGTCCAGGTCGAACCCGACCGCCTCCGTCATGACCGGCCGCACCGAACGCCACCCGGCCGCACCGGCTCCGTCACGGCGTGGTGGTCGGGGTGTACGTCAGGCGCTCCACCGGCAGCGGAAAGGTCAGGTCGTCACCGAACGGCGACGGCGCGGCGGCGCGGTCAGCCGCGAGCTCGGAGACCGGGAGGTGCCCCTTGCTCCCCACGCGCGGACCGGCGTCCGCTCCTCGCGCTTCCGTGCGGTCGCTGACCGGCACGTCGGTACCCGGCATCTTGGCGTTCGACGCCACGTCGGAACCTCCTTCACTGGAGGGCTCGCCCTTCATCGGAGGGCTCGCCGCCGAGCCCTCCACCATCGTCCCATGGCGGCTAGCGTTGAGAACGATGGCCACCACATTCGCCGATCAGCTCCGATCCCTCAGCGACGAGGCGCTGGGCGCGCTCATCCAGCTGCGCCCCGATCTCGTCGTGCCGGTACCCGCCGACATCTCCGCGCTCGCCGTGCGGGCGCAGTCCCGCGGGTCCGTCGCCCGCTGCCTGGACGGGCTGGACGAGTTCACCCTGCGGATTCTCGACGCCGCCCGGCTCAGCCGGGACTTCCGCACGCCCGGGTTCTCCGCGCCGTCCGACGAAGGTCGCACAGCTGTGACCTCGGTGGACCAGATCCTCGCGCTGGCCGCCGGCGCCGAACCGGACCAGGTCCGGAAAGCGATCGATCGCCTCCGGACGCGTTTCCTGCTGCACGGGCCGGAGGACACGCTGCAGGTCACGGGCGCGGTCGACGAGGTCACCCCGCCGTACCCGGCCGGCCTGGGTCGGCCCGCCGACTACCTGGACCCGCAGGCCCAGGCCCTCTGCGCGGACAAGGCGCGGCTGCGCCGGACCCTGCTCACCGCTCCCCCCGCCGCCCGCGCCGTGCTGGACCGGCTCGCCGCCGGGCCGCCGATCGGCGCCCTCAACCGGGAAGCGGTGGCCGAGCCGGTGCGCTGGCTGGTGGATCAGCACATCCTGGTACCGGTGTCGGAGGCGGGCCGGAAACCGCGGCCGGACGGCGAACTGGTGGAGTTGCCCCGCGAGGTGGGCCTGCTGCTGCGCCGGGACACCGGGCCGCTCGGCGCGCTACGGCCGTTCCCGCCGATTCCCGAAGGTACGCCCCGTGACCCGAAGTCCGTCGACTCGGCCGGCGCCGGCCAGGTCATGGAGGTGGTCCGCAGCGTGGAGGCGCTGCTCGAGGCGCTGGCCGCCGAGCCGGCGCCGGTGCTGCGGGCCGGCGGCCTCGGCGTGCGCGACCTACGGCGGCTGGCCCGCGCGGCCGGCCTGGACGAACCGGGCGCGGCGCTGTTGTTGGAGACGGCGTACTCGGCCGGCCTGCTCGGCGAGGCGGACGCGTCCGGTGCGGCCCGCACCGGCACGACGAGCCGGGCCACCGGGGTGGACGAGATCTTTCTGCCCACCGGCGGGTACGACCTGTGGCGGGCGACCAGTACCGCCCGGCGCTGGGCGGCCCTGGTGCGCTCCTGGCTGGTGATGACGCGGCAGCCGAGCCTGATCGGGCAGCGTGATGATCGGGACCGGCCGATCAACGCGCTCGCCCCCGACGTCGAGCGGGCCGGCGCGCCACAGGCCCGGCGGGAGGCCCTGCTCGTGCTCGCCGATCTCGAGCCGGGCACGGCCCCCCGTGTCGACGAGGTGCTCGACCTACTCGCCTGGGAGGCGCCGCGGCGCGCCCGGGGCCGGGAGGCCGCGCACCGCGACGCGCTCGCCGGCGCGGCCCAGCTGGGGCTCACCGCGCTCGGCGCCGTCACCGGCTACGCCCGCCTCCTGCTCACGGATGTCGACGGGGACGACGGCGACCCGCTGGGCGTGCGGCAGGACGACCCGCGGGTAGCGAGCACCGCGGTCCGCGCGCTGGACGAGCTGCTGCCCGCCCCGGTCGATCATGTGCTGGTGCAGGCCGACCTCTCCGTCGTGGTGCCCGGGCCGCCGGATCCCGAGCTCGCCGCCGAGCTGGATGTCGTCGCCGAGCCCGAGTCGGCCGGCGGGGCGAGCGTGTTCCGGGTGACGGCGGCCAGCGTGCGGCGCGCGCTGGACGTCGGGCACACCGCCGGCGACCTGCACACGCTGTTCAAGCGCCGGTCGCGGACCCCGGTGCCGCAGGCGCTCACGTACCTGATCGACGACGCCGCCCGGCGGCACGGCGGGCTGCGGACCGGTTCCGCCGGGTCCTATCTGCGCAGCGACGACGAGGTGCTGATCGCCGAGGTGCTGACCGACAAGCGGCTGGCCCCGCTGCGGCTGCGCCAGATCGCACCGACGGTCCTGGTCAGCCCGCTGCCGGTGGCCCGGTTGCTGGGTGCGCTGCGGGACGCCGGGTTCGCCCCGGTCGCCGAGGACGCCGAGGGCGCCGCGGTGCTGTCCCGGCCGAAGGTCCGGCGGGCTCCGACCCGTACGCCGCTCGCCTCGCGGGTCGCCGACCAGGCCGGACCACCGCTGCTGGCCGGCCCCCGGCTCGCCGGGGTGGTCGAGCAGATCCGCCGCGGCGACCTCGCCACCCGCGCGGCCCGCCGAGCGCCGCTCACCGTGCGCGCGGCGAACGGCCACGGCGCCCCCGGCCTCACCGCGGTGCAGCAGCACGGCCAAGCGCTGGCGGTGCTGCAGCAGGCGGTCCGCGACAAGGCCCGGGTCTGGGTGGGCTACGTGGACTCGCACGGCGCGACGCTGTCCCGCCTGGTCCGGCCGGTCTCGCTGAGCGCTGGGTATCTGCGTGCCGAGGACGAGCGCGCCGAGACCCTGCACACGTTCGCCCTGCACCGGATCACCGCCGCCGTCCCCGAGGAGGAGTAGGGAGTTCGTGTCAGACTGGAGGGTCGGCTAGGGCTTTTCGAGGGGTGTGCGGGTGAGCGGCGGACCACTGATCGTGCAGTCGGACAAGACGCTTCTGCTGGAGGTCGACCACCCGCAGGCGCCCGCCTGCCGGATGGCGATCGCCCCGTTCGCCGAGCTCGAACGCTCGCCGGAGCACGTGCACACGTACCGCCTCACCCCGCTGGGGCTGTGGAACGCGCGGGCCGCCGGGCACGACGCGGAGGGCGTGGTCGACGCGCTGATCAAGTTCTCCCGGTACCCGGTGCCGCACGCCCTGCTGGTCGACATCGCCGAGACGATGGACCGGTACGGCCGGCTGCAGCTGATCAACGATCCGGTCCACGGCCTGGTCCTGCGCGGCCTGGACAGGATCGTCCTGATCGAGGTGGCCAAGTCCAAGAAGCTGGCCGGCATGCTGGGCCCTCGCCTCGACGACGACACGATCGCGGTGCACCCGTCCGAGCGCGGCCGCCTCAAGCAGGCGCTGCTCAAGCTGGGCTGGCCGGCCGAGGACCTCGCGGGTTACGTGGACGGCGAGGCACACCCGATCGAGCTCGCCGAGAACGGCTGGAAGTTGCGGTCGTACCAGCAGGAGGCGGTCGACGGCTTCTGGGCCGGCGGCTCCGGTGTGGTGGTGCTGCCCTGCGGTGCCGGAAAGACGCTGGTCGGCGCGGCGGCGATGGCCACCGCCAAGGCGACCACGCTGATCCTGGTCACCAATACGGTGGCCGGCCGGCAGTGGAAGCGGGAGCTGATCGCCCGCACTTCGCTGACCGAGGCGGAGATCGGCGAGTACAGCGGGGAGCGCAAGGAGATCCGGGCGGTCACCATCGCCACGTACCAGGTGCTCACCACGCGGCGCGGCGGCGCCTTCACGCACCTCGACCTGTTCGGCGCGCGCGATTGGGGTCTGGTCATCTACGACGAGGTGCACCTGCTGCCCGCACCGATCTTCCGCTTCACCGCCGACCTGCAGGCGCGACGCCGGCTCGGGCTCACCGCCACGCTGGTCCGCGAGGACGGCCGGGAGGGCGACGTGTTCTCGCTGATCGGCCCGAAGCGCTACGACGCGCCCTGGAAGGACATCGAGGCGCAGGGCTGGATCGCCCCCGCCGAGTGCGTCGAGGTGCGCGTCACGCTGACCGACGCGGAGCGGATGGCGTACGCGGTGACCGAGGCCGAGGAGCGCTACCGGGTGGCCGCGACCGCCCGTACCAAGCTGCCCGTGGTGCGCGCCCTGGTCGACCGGCATCCGGGCGAGCAGGTGCTGGTGATCGGCGCCTACATCGACCAGCTGCACGAGCTGGGTCAGTTCCTGGACGCCCCGATCGTGCAGGGCGCCACGACGAACCGGGAGCGGGAACGGCTGTTCGACGCGTTCCGCGCCGGCGAGCTGCGCACGCTGGTCATCTCGAAGGTGGGTAACTTCTCGATCGACCTGCCCGAGGCCGCGGTGGCGATCCAGGTGTCCGGCACCTTCGGCTCCCGTCAGGAGGAGGCGCAGCGGCTCGGCCGGGTGCTGCGGCCCAAGGCCGACGGCCGCCAGGCGCATTTCTACACGGTCGTCTCGCGGGACACGATCGACACCGAGTACGCGGCCCACCGGCAGCGCTTCCTGGCCGAGCAGGGGTACGCCTACACGATCGTGGACGCCGACGACGTCCTCGGTCCGCGCCTACCGCAGATCGACTGAGCGTTATCTGCGGGGTGGCATCGGCGGGGACTTCGCCCGGCCGGACCACGGCACCCGCGGGCCCGGGGTGAGCAGGTCGGCCAGCAGGTCTCCGTGCGCGGCGACCCGGTCCAGCACCTCCCGGGCGTCGTACTGCCGGGCCGGCTCCTCGCCGATCGCGACCGCCTCGACCTCCTCCCAGGTCAGCGGCGTGGACGCGGTCGGCGTCGGCTGGGCGCGCAGGGAGTACGGCGCCACCGTGGTCTTCGCCGCGGCGTTCTGGCTCCAGTCGATGAACACCTTGCCGGGACGCAGGTTCTTGGCCATCTTCGCGGTGATCGACTTCGGGACCAACGCCTCGAGTTCCTCGGCCACCTTCTTCGCGTACCCCGACACCGTCTCGGAGTCCTGCTCGCCGGAGATCGGACAGCACAGCTGCATCCCCTTCTTCCCGGAGGTCTTGGGGTACGCGTCGATGCCGTCCTCGGCGAGCCGGTCGCGGACCAGCACCGCGACCGCGCAGCACTCCCGCAGCCCGGCCGGCGCCCCCGGATCCAGGTCGACGACGAGCAGATCGGGGTCGGCGCCGATCTTCCACTGCGGGGTGTGCAGCTCGAGCGCCGCCAGGTTCGCCAGCCACACCAGGGTGGGCAGGTCGTCGACCACCACGAAGTCGATGGTCTCCCGGCTCTTGGTGGAGCCGGGCACCGGCAGGGTCTCCAGGCGTACCCAGTCCGGTGTGCCGCCGGGCTTGTTCTTCTCGAAGAAGTGGGCCCCGTCCACGCCGTTCGGATAGCGGATCCGGGTGACTGCCCGGTCGGCGAGATGCGGGAGGATCACCGGCGCGATCCGGGTGTAGTAGTCGATGACCTCACCCTTGGTGAAGCCCGCGGCCGGATACATCAGCTTGTCGAGGTTGGAGAGCTCCAGGTCCCGGCCGTCGATCGAGACCGGGAACCGGTCACGGTCCATCCTCGCCCTCCTCCGCGCACTCGGCCGGGGTCTTGTCCTCGCGCACCCGCAGGAACCGCGGAAAGCGCAGCCGTCCGTCCGGCGTCCGGTTGCCGTAGCGGACCTCGACCACCAGCTCGGGTCGTACCCAATGGGCGCCGCGGGAATCCTCCCGCGGAACCACTCCCGGCACGAAGGGCGACTCCGCAACCGCCCGCGGCTCGAGTTGCGCCAGCAGCTGCCGCTCGGCCGCTGCGCCGATCCCGCCACCGACCCGCCCGCGGAACGCGAGCCCCTCCGGGGTCGGTACACCGACCAGCAACCCGCCGAGCTTGCGCGCACCGGGGCGCCAACCACCGACGACGTAATCGCCGGTGTGCTCGAACTTCACCTTGATCCACTCCGGCGACCGGTGCCCCGGCAGGTACACCGAGTCGTTGCGCTTGGCGACCACGCCTTCCAGTCGGTTTTCCCGTGCGGCGGCGGCGGTGGCCGCGCCGTCGCCGAACGACGGCGGCACCATCCAGCGCGGCCCGGCCAGGCCCAGCTCCTCGAGCTTCTCCCGGCGCGCCAGGTACGGCAGGCCGGTGCAGTCGTTGCCGTCGTAATAGAGCAGGTCGAAGATCATGTACGTGACGGGGGCGGTGACCGCGAGCCGCGCCGCCCGGTTCCGCTCGCGGACGTGCATCCGCTCGGCCAGCGCCGTGAACGAGGGCCGGCCGGCCGCGTCCAGCACGACCATCTCGCCGTCCAGCAGCGTCCCCTCGGGCAGGTGCAGGTCGGCGATCTCCGGGTACGCCGCGGTGACTACCGCTCCGGAGCGCGCGAAGAGGTCCGGCGGTCCCCCCGTGAAGAGCGCCAGGACCCGGACGCCGTCCCACTTGAACTCGTAGCTCCACCCGGGGCCGGACGGCAGCACGCCGGCCGTGGCGAGCATCGGAGACAGTGGGGCACCGGGCACTCGATCACCATAGGCAGGATCGAACACCTTACGCAGGCGTCTCACTAATGCCATCCTGATCAGGACGCCTGACGCTGGGTAGGGGAGATGTCATGCGAGCGATATGGAAGGGCGCGGTCTCGTTCGGCCTGGTGTCGATCGCCGTCAAGCTGTACTCGGCCACGGAGGAGAAGGACATCCGCTTCCATCAGGTGCACCGCACCGACGGCGGCCGGATCAAGTACCAGCGCACCTGCTCGATCGACGGCGAGGTGGTCACCTACGACGACATCGCCAAGGGGTACGACATCGGCGGCGGCGAGATGGTGATCCTGACCGACGAGGACTTCGCCGACCTGCCGTTGACCACGTCCCGGGCGATCGACGTGCTGGAGTTCGTCCCCGCCGACCAGATCGACCCGATCCTGTTCGCCAAGGCCTACTACCTAGAGCCGGAGGGGCAGGCGGCCAAGCCGTACGTGCTGCTCCGCGACGCCCTGCAGGATGCCGACCGGGTGGCCATCGTCAAGATCGCACTGCGCCAGCGCGAACAGCTGGCCACCCTGCGGGTGCACGAAGACGTGCTGGTGCTCAATACGATGCTCTGGCCCGACGAGGTACGCACCCCCGACTTCGGCTTCCTCGACGAGGAGATCGAGACCCGGCCGGCCGAACTGGCCATGGCGAGCTCGCTCATCGACTCGATGGCCGGAAGCTTCAAGCCCGACGAATTCACCGACAACTATCGGGCCGCGCTGCAGGAGGTCATCGACGCCAAGGTCGAGGGCCGGGAGGTCGTCCAGCCGGAGGAGGCCGAGGAGGCGCCGGCCGCCGCGGTGGACCTGATGGCGGCGCTCAAGGCGTCTGTCGAGCGGGCCAAGAAGGCCCGCGGCGAGGCACCCGAGCAGCGGGCGAAGGAGATCGCGGCGACGCCGATCGAGACGGCGACGAAGGCGACGCCGGCGAAGAAGGCGACGGCCAAGAAGGCAGCGCCCGCCAAGAAGGCGACGGCGAAGAAGACCACGAGTACGGCGAAGAAGGCCAGCCCGGCGAAGAAGGCGGCGAAGAAGTCCGCATGACTACAGTTGCCCCGTGGCTTTGACGTGGGCTGAGTCTTACCTGGGCCGAGTGCGGGCGAGCGTCGGCGACACCGACACGATCCTCTTCGTCGGCGCGCGCGGCGTCCTCTTCGACGAGCAGAACCGGCTGCTCCTGATCCAGCGCTCCGACAATCACCGCTGGGCCATCCCGGCCGGAGCGATGGAGCTCGGCGAGAGCATGGAGGAGTGTGCCATCCGCGAGGTGTGGGAGGAGACGGGTCTGCGGGCCACCGCGCTGACGCCGTTCGCCTTCCACAGCTCGTACACGTACACCAACGAGTGGGGCCACACCTACCAGCAGATCCTCATGTCGTTCCGGATCGACCGCTGGAAGGGTGAGCTGCGGCGGCAGACCGAGGAGTCGATCGACGCCGGGTTCTTCCCGCTGGACGCACTGCCCGGGCCGAAGTCGTTCATCATCGACGAGACCCTCGCCGACCTCGCGGCGTTCGAGTCCACCGGCCGGCTGGTGCTGAAATAGCCTCGCCGTCGCGTCCGCCCCTGAGGGAGGATGCCCCGCGTGACAGGCCGAAAGCGCATGGGGCTCGATCTCACGCCGCTGCGCACCTCCCGCGACTACCGTCTCGTCTTCCTCGGCGGCTCGATATCTGGATTCGGCTCGTTCATCACGTACGTCACGATTCCGTTCCAGGTCGCGGCGATCACGAACGACCCGCTGATGGTCGGCCTGCTCGGCGTCTGCGAACTCGTCCCGCTGCTGGTCATGGCGTTCGTCGGCGGCGCGCTCGCCGACTATCTGGACCGGCGCCTGCTGGTTCGCGGCGGCGAGTTCGCGCTCGCCGCCCTCTGCGGTGTGCTGCTGGTGAACGCGCTTTCCGAGCGGCCGCATCTCTGGCTGCTCTATCTCGTCGCCGCGCTCACCGCATCCCTCGAGGGCCTGCAGCGGCCGGCCCTGGAGGCGATGGTTCCCCGGCTCGTCAAGCCGGAGGAACTGCCCGCCACCATGGCCCTGCAGTCGCTCGGCATGCAGGTCGCGCAGCTCGGCGGCCCGGCGCTGGCCGGCCTGCTGATCTCCGCCGTCGATCTCGCCTGGGTGTACGCGTTCGACCTGCTGACGTTCGCTGTGTCGCTCGTCTGCCTGACGCTGGTGCGGGCGGTTCCCCCGCCGCCGGACGCGGACCGCCCCTCGATCCGCTCGGTCGTCGCGGGAATCCGCTACGCCGGGTCCCGGCCCGAGCTGCTCGGGACGTACCTGGTCGACATCAACGCGATGTTCTTCGGGATGCCGCAGGCGCTCTACCCGTTCCTGGCCACCCAGCTCGGCGGCCCGCGCGTCCTCGGCCTGCTGTACGCGGCGCCGGCGGCCGGCTCGCTGCTGGCCACTCTCGGCTCCGGCTGGACCGGCCGGGTTCACCGGCACGGCCTGATGGTGCTGATCGCGGCGGCGCTCTGGGGGGTGGGCATCGTCGGCGTCGGCCTGTCGGACATGCTGTGGCTGACCCTGCTGTGCCTCGCCTTCGCCGGCGCCGCGGACATGATCTCGGGGATCTTCCGGTCCATCATCTGGAGCCAGACCATCCCGGATCACCTTCGTGGCCGGCTCGCCGGCATCGAGATGCTCTCGTACACCACCGGTCCGCTGCTGGGCCAGCTCCGGTCCGGCCTGATGGCCCGGACCCGGCTCGGCGTCGACGGCTCGATCTGGGTCGGCGGGGTTCTCTGCGTGGTGGGCACGGCCGCGCTGGCCGCGGCGCTGCCGAAATTCGTCCGCTACAACGGCAGGGACGGCATGGCGCTGAAGAAGGCGGCCGACGAGGCGTGGCTGGCCGCCGCGGGCTCCCGCTCCTGACGCCCCCGGCACTCGAGTGCCCGCGCGCCGCCCCCGGTCAGCGCGGCCGCGGTTCGCGGACCGCACCGGCCAGCGCCGTCGCCACCGCCAGCAGTACCGCGACCGCGATCAGGCCCTTGAGCACTGTGACGTGGTCGCCGAGGAAGCCGATCAGCGGCGGACCGCCCAGGAATGCGCAATAGCCGATGGTCGCGACCACGCTGACCCGGGACGCCGCGTGCGCCGGCTCGTCCGCGGCCGCGCTCATCCCGACCGGGAAGCCGAGAGAGGCACCCAAGCCCCAGAGCAGCGCCCCGGCGAAGGCGATCCAGGCGACCGGCCCGAAGACGAACAGCGCAAGGCCGAGCACACTCACCGCGGCGAGCACCCGGACGACGGGCACCCGCCCGAACCGGTCGAGCAACCCCGGCCCGAACCATCGGCCCGTGGTCATCGCGGCCAGGAACACCGCGAACGCCAGCGTGCCGACGGTCGCGGATGTGCCATAGCCGTCGATCATCGCGACACTGATCCAGTCGATCCCCGCGCCCTCGGTGAACGCGAACGCCAGCACGAACACGCCGATCAACACCGTCCGCGGCTCCCGCCAGGCGGCCAGCGTCCGGCGCAGCCCGCTGCTGGGCCCGGCGACCGGGTCCGCGGACTCCACCGGCCCCGGGTCGGACGCGGCGACCGCGGGCGGAGATGCCGCGTCGTCCGGAACGAACGCGCGCACCGACACGATGACGATCACGGCGGAGACCACCGCGGTGATGATCAGGTGTGTGGTGACCGAGATTCCGAGGTGCACCGCTCCGGCGCCGACCAGGGCGCCCGTCACCGTTCCCACGCTGTATCCGGCATGGAAGCGCGGCATGACCGCCTTTCCCAGCCGCCGCTCCACGATCGCGCCCTGCACGTTCATCGCGACGTCCCAGGCGCCGTTCGCGAAGCCGAAGAAGAGCAGCGCCGCCACCACGGCCGGCACACCGAGGTGGTAGCCGACGCCGACGAAGCTGAGCGCGATGCCAAGTAGCGCGGCCATCGCGGCCACCGTACGGCGGGAGCCGAAGTGCGCGACGATCTGCCCGGCGAGCACCAGCGACACGATGGAGCCGACGGCGAGGGCCAGCAGCACCAGGCCCAGCCGGGACGGGCTCAGCTCGAGCCCGTCCCGGATCTGCGGGATCCGGGAGGCCCAGCTGGCCCCGGCGACCCCGGCGAGGATAAAAGCGACGTAGACGGCGCGCAGGGCGGCACGCAACCGCGGTTCGGGCCGTCGGCGCAGATCACTGTCGGTCGGGGTAGCCATGCGTACGATCGTACAGATGATGTGTACGCCCGTACATAGCGCGCATGACTAGACTCCGCTCGTGATCGCAGAGCCGCACTGGGACGTCGCCGTGATCGGCGGCGGCCCCGCCGGACTGTCGGCGGCCCGTGCCGCCGCTTCCGCCGGCGCTCGCACGATCGTGCTCGAGCGAGCCACCCATCCCCGCTACAAGACCTGCGGCGGCGGACTGATCGGCACCTCGCTGGCGTTCGCCGATCCCCACATCCGGGTACCCGCCCGCGATGTGATCACGGCCGTCACGTTCAGCCGCGACGGACGGCGCGCCTTCACCCGCCGGGCCCGGCGGCCGGTGCTCACCACGGTGCGCCGCGACGACTTCGACCATGCTTGGTACGAGGCGGCGGTCCGGGCCGGCGCGACGGTACGGCAGAACACGCAGGTGCGCGCGGTGACCCAGGACGGCGACCGGGCGACCGTGACCCTCGCCGGCGGCACCGAGATCACCGCCCGGACGGTGATCGGCGCGGACGGCTCGGCCGGGATCAGCTCACGCTATGTCGGCGTCACGCTCGACCAGCAGGATCTCGGCCTCGAGCTGGAGCTTGCGGCCAGCACGGAAGATCGGGCGGCCTGGCGCGGCCGGGTGCTGCTCGACCTGGGGCCCTACCCCGGGTCGTACGGATGGGTGTTTCCCAAGGACGACCAGCTCACCGTCGGTGTCATCATGGCGAAGGGCCGCGGCGCCGAAACCAAGCGGTACCTGCACGACTTCATCGCCCGGCTCGGTCTGTCCGGCCGCCCGGTGCTGCGCGACTCCGGCCACCTGACCCGGTGCCGACGGCCGGATTCGCCGCTGCGCAGGGGACGGGTGATCGTCGCGGGGGACGCGGCCGGCCTGCTCGAGCCGTGGACCCGCGAGGGAATCAGCTACGCATTGCGGTCAGGTTCGTGGGCGGGGCAGGCGGCGGCGAGCGCGGACTTGACCGCGTACGACCGGCGCGTGACGCGTGAACTGGCAGCTGAGATGGCGGCCGGGCGGCGGCTGCTCGACGCCGTCGGCAAGCGTCCGGGGTTGATGCACGCCGCGATGGCGACGCCGCTCGGCTGGCGCGCCTTCACCTCCTTCTGTCAGGGCGAACTCGCCATGGCGCGGGCCCTGCGGCGCCCCGGCGTCCACGCCGCGGTCTCGCTGCTCGGAGGTCGATCGGTCGAGGCGTGACGCGCCGCGTCAGGCACGCCGCGGCCACGGTGCCCATTGCACCGGGGCGGCGAATCCACCGCGCCGGGCGTCGCGGGCCTCGCGCAGGGTCAACGGGCCTTCGCGCCGCTGCTTGACGCCCTCTCCGATCAGCCGGGCCTCGAACCACGCGCCGCCGACGCCGCGCCGGACGCGTTCCCACAGTCCGCCCTCGACCAGCGCGTCGGCCTGCCGCCGCATCAGGCCCACGAGCTCCGCCGGATCTTCGTCACAGGCCGCGGGCGCGCAGCCCGGCAGCGCCTCGGCCCACCACCGCCCGAGCCGCACAGTCAAGCCCGGCGCACCGGTGAAGGCGACGGCCAGCGGCGCCGCCGCGGGCGTCCGGGGGATGAGCCGCACCATGCGCACCAGCGCGTCCTCCGCCTCGAACAGCTCCTTGGTCTCGCGGCGCTCGACCATGTAGCGCTCGGTGAGCTCGTCGAGCAGCGCGTCGGCCGCCTCGTGCAGCACGGCGAAACGATCGGCTCCGGGGTGCGGGTCATCCCTCACCAGGGCAGTATGCCCCGCTCGGCCCGCGGCAAGGCACCCGATGAGGAGAACAGACCTCATGCGAAAGAAGTGAAGTCACCCCTCTTGACTCCCGCGATGAACGCGCGCCACTCCTCGGCGCTGAACTCGAGGGGAGCGGAATCGGGATTCTTGGAATCCCGGATCAGGAATCTCTCTGCGACCTTGGCCACCTCGACACAGGCGTTGGAACCGCAGTAGCTCGATCTCCGCCACCCGTGATCGTCCGCCGACATGGTCATTTTGGCTCCTCCGTGGACGGTTCCCGAGGTCCACGGTAGGTGACGGAGGAAAGGAGCGGGAGGAAGAAGCATGAGTGAAGGCGCGACGAACACCCGTTATGCCACAAATGGACCTTATGTGACGACGCGACCAGCCGCCCTGCGCATGTCGTGTCCGTGACACGCGCAGAGCGGCCTAACGAGTGGTACTAGAAGCGGAACTCGCCGGCGGCCACACCATCGACGAACGCATCCCATTCCGCCTCCGTGAACTCGAGGGCGGCGGCATCAGGATTCTTCGAGTCGCGCACGAGATAAAGATCATCCACCTTGGCGACCTCGATGCAGGTCGTGCTGCCACACCTGCTGCTCCGGCGCCATGCGGGAACGTTGGTCTCTTCCATTGTTGACCTCTCACGGTCTGCTACCCGCGCGCAACTTCAGCGGTGCCGCGGGGACTGCGGTTATGGGACGTCCCCTCGGCGATTGCTTATGGTCGCGTCAAGGCTCGCAATGCGTTTGCGAAGGAAGTTGATTGTGTCTCCTTCATCCGCGACTTCCAGCCAGACCCGGTCGTATCGATCGCGATGCCGCTCGGTCGAGGTCTTCTCCTCGACGATTTCGTCGCGAATCCCGGTCTCGCGGTACAGCACTTCGCCCGCATCGTCACCCGCGCCCAAGGTGAGGAGGTCGAAGCTGGCATTGTTGGTGACGGCAGCGTCACCGAGGAAAGGCACCATGCGGAGCCGGACGACGCCGCGGCGGCTGAGGCTCTCCAGTTCACGCAGTTGCCCGGCGAATACGTCGAGGCCACCGATCTGCCGCATGAAGACCGACTCGTCGAGCAGAACCCGCACATCGACCGTGCCGGCTTCGGTCCGCTCGAGCAAGGCCCGCCGGCGCAACTGCCGGGCCTCGAGCCGGACTTGGACCAGCTCGGGCGGCAGTTCCTCCTCGTATCGCGCGATCAGGGCGGCCGCATACTCCGGCGTCTGCAGGGGGCCGGGCACGAAATTGACGTAGTAGTACCGCGCGATGCTCGCTTCGGCCTCGTACTCGAAAAGCCGGCGCAACGGATCGGTGAGGTGCTCGCGCAGGTCCGGCCGTTGGTACCAGGCCTGACGCTGCCGGGTGCGGGCCACGCGCGCATCGGCGAGCAGCGCGGCGACCGTGCTCTTGTCCTTGATCCCCAAGTAGCTCAGAAGCGGCCGCAGATCGTTCGGCGAGATGCTCACGTCGCCGTTCTCGATGCGGATGACCTTGCTGAGGGACCACTCCATCTGCTCAGCCACTTCCTGCTGAGTCAGCTTGGCCCGGTCGCGTGCCTCACGCACGGCCAAGCGCAGACGCCGGCGGGCGACGGTCGGCGAGATGTCCTCAGCCATTGGTCTGTGGTCGATCCCTCTTCATCGAAGTTGTCAACGTGCCACCTCGCTGATTGCCAACAGGCAACCAGCGAGGTCGCCCGTATAGTACTCACTGTCCTATCAGAACGACGAAGCGCCCGGCCTGGAATTCATCAAAACGAGACGTGTTACGGCATCACCCCGACGGGTGATCCCAGCCCTCTCACACGCGTTACCGCCCGAGTGTGAAGAAGGAGTCGCGAACCCGGTTCGGCCGCTCGAAAGACCATTCCCGCCTTGCGACGCGGCTGTTGCTAGGCGGCGGCGTGGCGCTCCTCGACCCGTCGGCTGACCGTCCACGCCGCCTCTGTTGCCCGGCGCAGTGCACGGGTGACCTGGTTGAAAACCCGGACGTCGGACGACGCGTAGAGGGTGACCGGCCGGCCCCGGTAGCGGGCCTGCAGCAGCCAGCGCGCGGGTCGCCGCCAGGACAGAAGGCCGGCGACCAGGATGGCGGTCGCGAGGGCGATGACAGGCAGGAGAGACCAGGTGCCGGCGGTCCAGGCGGCCGCGGCGGCGGCGACGCCGAGGAGGGCACCGACGACCGCGAAGGTCAGCATGGCCTGCCCGTTTCCGGTCTCGCAGGTGATGCAGACGTCGCGGAGGTCACGGATCGCCAAGGTCTTCACCGGCGTCATGCGCCAGATGAAGACTTCGCTGGTCACCACGGCGTCGTGCCCACTGTAGTAGGTGCGCATGGCGAGTCCTTTCCGTACTCCCGCGAGGGCCGGGAAAGGAGAGCATTTCCGCGCCTCGCTCGTGTCGACTCAGACGGAGCACCACCTCCGACAGCCCGTGAGGCGACAGCGGCACCCGGTTGCCGCCGGGTGCCGCTGTTTGTCTCCCCTTCCGATGTTTCCCCCTGGCTCCGCACTTGAGGTGCTCTACTGGTAGTAGAGCACGCCACAAGGCAGTCCGCTACACATCAACCTGCCATGTCGCAGATTGCGTACAAGCCGAGTACCGTGGGGCCACGTCACTCCGGCGCGCTTGTGGCGTTTCATGGATGTACCGGCCGGGTAGGCCACTGGTCGATGCCACGTCGAACCTGCGAATTCGCAGGTGGAAGGGCGATACCGCATGGAGAGCCGACTGAACATCGCCGGCCAGGCGGTGCAACCGATCCTGATTCTGTTCCCGCTGGGCCTGTTCGTCATGGCAGTGTTGTTCGACGTCGCCGACCTGTCCGGCGGCCCTGCCATCCTGGGCGCGCTGGCTTTCTGGAACATCGTGGCGGGCCTGGTCGCCGGCGTTCTCGCCGCCCTGGCCGGAGCCATCGACCTGGCGTTCGTCCGGCGCACCGAGGCCAAGCGGGTGGGCGTTCTCCGCACGCTGCTGAACATGGCGGTGCTGATCCTCTTCGCGGTCATTCTCATGGTGCGAATCGGCGAAGCGGACCGGGGCTCCGGGATCGGCCTGTTCCTCGTCGAGCTGCTCGCGCTCGGCGTCGCGGGCTTCGGCGCCTGGTTCGGCGGCCAGCTCGCCAAGGGCCGGACTCCGGCGTTCGCCAGGGCGGCCGTCGGGCACCGCGGTTACTGAGGGCGTCGCCGGAGGGTGTCCTCCAGGCGCCGTCCGCATCGTGCGCCGCCCGATCTTAGTCTTATAGGGCGGTGAGCTCGAGGACCGTTGCCTCGACGGGACGGGGACGAGTGATCACGAATCCGACCGTGGACAGCGCCGCTCCGGGAAGTGTGACCCCGTTCGCCGGCAGGCCGGGGTCGCTGCCCCAGCACCGCGTCACGCGGTAGGTGCGGGTGGGATCGAGGCCGGGCAGCGACACTCGCACGGCCCGGTGCTCCAGAGCGCTGTCCAGCTGCGCGAAGACGAACAGCGCCGCCGACTGGTCGGCCGCCACCACGCCGTAGAGGTGGGCCGACGGGTCGGGCAGGTCGACCCGCACGGTGCGGCCGGTGTGCACCGTTGCCCGCGTGCGGCGGTAGATCTGGATCCAGTCGGCGAGCAGCTGGAGCTCCTGTGGCGTGCAGCGAGTAATGTCCCACTCGATACCCGCGTGGCCCAGGAGCGCCGTCGCGCAGCGGAACTCCACGGTGGATACCCGTCCGTTGACGTGGGCGGGGCTCGGACCGACGTGGCTGCCGACCAGCTCGGGCGGTAGCAGCAGCCCGGTCCAGCGCTGGATGTGCTGCCGGTCGAGCGGATCGTTGGAGTCCGAGGCCCACACCCGGTCGGTCCGGGCCAGGACGCCGAGGTCGACGCGGCCGCCACCGGAAGCGCAGGACTCGATCTCGAGACCCGGGTGCGCCGCCCTCAGGCGATCCATCAGCTCGTACGCGGCCAGGGTCTGCCGGTGCACCCCCGCCGCCCCTCCGGGCGCCGCCTCGAGCAGGTCACGGTTGTGGTCCCACTTGATGTAGTCGATCCGGTAGGCGGCCACCAGGGCGGAGATCCGTTCGAAGAGCAGGTCGACCACCTCGGGCCGGGTGAGGTCGAGGACCTGCTGCTGGCGCTCCGGCCGGGCCGGCCGCCCAGGCGCTGCCAAGAACCAGTCGGGGTGGGCGCGCGCCAGGTCC
>Ga0081539_10001810_pt1 | contig 33775 bp, 31 predicted proteins | sample TabmetS4T2R2_FD_71023 | JGI IMG/M metagenome (GOLD analysis project Ga0081539, IMG submission 71023) | Tabebuia heterophylla rhizosphere microbial communities from the University of Puerto Rico - S4T2R2 | ecosystem: Host-associated > Plants > Roots > Rhizosphere ... | reverse complement strand
GTTCAAGATGTGTTTGCGCATAAGTGCTGCCAACCAATAGCACTAAAAGTAATGAGAGTATTTTTTTCATTTTATTTCATTTTAATGAACATGATAATTTAAATGAACATTGTTCAGTATAGAGGCAAAAAAATTTATAACTTATTTAGAATTTTCAAAAACTCTTCATACGCCTCTGTTACTATGTTTTCAGGATTTTTAATATTCACGTTTTGAGTTCGTAAACCTATTTCAAGGCTGCACATGCCATGCACACAGCTCCATATCAGAAAAGACAGCGGTTCCAGTTTATGTCCTTTAAAATGTCCGGCATCCATGCATTGCTTTACAGTAGTCTTCAGCACATCAAAGGTTGCCTTCCCCTCATCCCATTCATCTTTTTGGATTGTTTCAAGGAATTCCATAGGCGCTTTAAGATTAAACATTAAATCATACATGTCCGGGTTATCCAAGCCATAATTGATATACACTTTGCCCATTGCCCTTAACCGCTCCATCGGATCCTTTACGTTGTATAATACTTTAAACTGACCGGCGAGGTCAGCGAAACACTGTGTGTGCAGTGCATGGAGTATTTCATTTTTATCTCTGAAATAAAGATATACCGTACCGATGCTGTAGTCTATGGAATCAGCGATATTTCTGATGGTGGTTTGCTCGATGCCCTTTTCCACAAACAACTTACGGGCAGCTTTTAAAATTAACGCCTTCAGTTCTTCCTTCTGTCTCGCTTTTCGTTCTGCAACACTCATAGAAATAAATTTCAGTACAAAGAAAATGAACAATGTTCATTTTTCAAAATAAATTTTTATTATTTGACTAAAAATTTGTTTACTGATGAACCTACATCAGCACAAATTCCTCATTTTCAATTCATCACATGAAAAAACTTTTAGTAATAATTTTTAGCTCCTGCAAAAGTGAAGATTGCTTTATTATAGCATCAAATCAATAAATGGATCAATAAGCCAGTTGATTTTTGTCTCATTGTAAGATACATAAAAATGCCTCCTTTAGTGCAACCGAGGGCGTCAGCTGGATACACCATTTGCAAGAGAAAAAATTTTACCGGGAAGCTAATACCAGCAAGGTTTTGGGAAATTCAGGATACCAAAATTCAAAAAATTTTTTGCCTCCTCACCCACACCATTGCTTAAAAATAAACTGATGATTTGCCTCGAGTGGTCGTAGGGAAGCTTAGGGTACATAGATCAAGAAGTATGCTTATCTATAATTTAAGATATGTTTAGATTAATGTTCAACGTTATGTTATAACCGCATTGCTGGTTCGCTGACGAATGACAATTGATCTTTAAAAGTGAATTAACTCATTTACTCTTTGACTGTGAAGTCAAGATAGCCATTCCATCGGAATCAAGACATCAAACTTATGTCCTTCTCATTTGCATAAGAATGCAATCTTCCGTTATTCTCCTTTGGTTACGTAACACATTGATTTACAGATTATTTTTTTAGGTGGTTCGATAGTCCGCTGACCTATAATTTAAAAGCCATTGAAATCAATGGCTTTTTTAAGTGTGGAGCTGGCGGGAGTTTAGGCGAACCCCTACTCTCCTTTTTATCATTTATAGGACAGATAAAAGTGGCCTAAAATCAATGACTTGAACATTTTCAACCTTTCATAAACGCAATACCTGAAGAGTTCAATTCAGTCATCGGGACGAAGAATCAACTTATCTTGATCCATTTATTGAATCCTGCTGCAACGCAGTTATAGAACATCTTTTGGAAAGATGGAATCGTCAAAATCATTTTTGTTATAGATCTGCTCAACATGTTTAGCGCCTCTTGTTTCAAAATTTAGTTTGCCAATTATTTTCCGCAGCACCTCAATATATTCAACATATTGGGAGATCCACAAATCATCAAAATTAACTCGCTACATTTCTTTTTTCGCCGAAAAGGTTTGCTAAACCCTTCAGTTAAGCATCCTGTACTCATTCGGCGATTGCCCGACCCATTGTTTAAATAAACGAGTAAAGTGTTGAGGATATTTAAATCCCAATTCGTAAGCAATTTGACTAACTGATTTGCTTTGATCAAATATTTTTTCTTTCGCCACATCAATCACTTTTGATTGTATGTATTCGTGCGCTGTTTTTCCTGTGTCCTTTTTTATAAGGTCACCAAAATAACCTGCCGATAAATTCAGCTCGTTCGCACAATAGGCTACCGAAGGCAAGCCGATTGTTTGCGGTTTGTCTGTTTGAAAATACTCGTTTAGCAACTCTTCAAACCGCACTAAAATGCCTTTATGTACTTTCTCACGGGTTATAAATTGTCGTTCATAAAAACGAACGCAATAATCTAAAAACAACTCTATGTTTGATACAATCAGTTTTTTGCTATGATTGTCGATGGCATGGTCTAATTCATAATGAATTTTTGAGAAGCAATCCAGTACTATTTTTCTTTCACGTTCCGATAAATGAAGTGCCTCATTCGATTGATAGTTGAAGAAAGTATAGTCTTGGATATGTCGACCTAAAGTCGTACCATGTATTAAATCAGGATGGAAAACCAAAGCGTAACCTTTCGGCTGATAAATTTCTCCATTACTGTTTATACCAGCGACTTGTCCCGGCGCAAGAAAAACCAATGTTCCCTCCTGGTAGTCGTAAGTATGCCGACCATATACTAGGTCGCCACATTTCACATCTTTTAAAAACACAGTATAGAAACCGAAATACATACGCGACCCTTGCCGCGGATTTGCTTTCGATAAGTCAACCACACTTACCAGCGGATGCAGTGTTTCATTGTTGTTGAATATATTGTAATCATTGATTGTTTCAAATCTTCTTACGTTATCCATAACACTACTGTTTTTTATAAATCCAAAATTACTGCTTTGTTCAGCCCTTCACTAATTAGCATTTCGCAATCAGCAATATTGGTAGATAAAACCGGAATCTGTATACCATGGACGCAGAAAAATGAAAAGACCTTTACTGCGAAAGCACATATATACTGAATTCAAAAAATAACGATAAATCTTCCTCGATGAAAAAAATATTATTTGTATTTACATTGTTCTTATCATGTGTTGCAAATGCGCAGCAATCAGATTCAACTGGCGGACCAGTGGTATCAACAAAATCGGGCACGTTGCGTGGCATAACAGAAGATGGGGTTTCTTCTTTCAAAGGAATTCCTTACGCTGCTCCGCCAATAGGTCAATATCGTTGGCGACCACCTCAACCGGTAAAAGCATGGAAGGGCGTTCGTGATGCAACAAAGTTCGGTGCAGATTGCGCACAGATGGGCTTTCCGCGAGGCACAGATTCAATTTCTAAAACTTCCTCAGAAGATTGTCTTTTTCTGAACGTATGGTTCCCTGCCGGCGCCACAAAAAATGCAAAACTTCCTGTAATGATTTGGATTCACGGCGGCGCTTTTGTATTTGGCAGTGGTTCACAACCTGACTTTTCGGGAGTTCAGTTCGCCAAGCAAGGCGTTATCTTAGTTACGTTCAACTATCGTTTGGGGAGGCTTGGCTTTTTTGCTTTCCCCGCTCTTAGCGAAGAGTACCCGGAAGAACCCAAAGGTAATTATGCTTACATGGATCAAATTGCCGCTCTTAGGTGGGTAAAGGAAAATATTGCTTCATTCGGGGGTGACCGAAATAATGTAACCATCTTCGGTGAATCTGCTGGTGGTGTATCAGTGCATTCGTTGCTTACGATTCCATCGGCATCTGATTTATTTCAAAAAGCGATTTGTGAATCAGGTGGTGGCAGAGATGGCGTGCTTACAGGACGACCCATTGATAAAGACAATGCAGATGTAAACTATCCAATATCAGCGGAAATAATTGGTATAAACTTCGCAAAAAAGCATGGCATTGATGGCTCAGACGCTGTGGCACTGGCTAAACTGCGGGCTTTAACTGTAGCACAGATCGTGGATGGTGGACAAGAGACAGATGGACAAGGAGGAGCGCCAATTTATTCTGGTCCAATTCTCGATGGCAAGCTGGTGGTAGAAACTGCTGAAAGCGCTTATAAGGCTGGCAGACAAGCGAAGGTTCCTTTAATAATTGGCTCAAACAGCGCAGAAGTTCCGGCAGGCTTTGTAAATGCAAGGTCGAAGGATGAACTGTTGTCTTTGTTTGGTGACTTGAAAAACGAAGCAATTGCTGCTTATGACACTGCTGATTTTGCAAAGATGCTTACGATGGTTAATACAGATAAAGTATGGGCAGAGCCTGCGCGTATGACTGCGAGGGCATTTGTTGCAAAAAGTTCACCAGCCTATGTTTATCTTTTTTCTTATGTTTCTCAATCCATGCAACAAATGATGCGGTTTGGTGCTGCACATGGTTCAGAAATTGGTTATGTGTTTAACAACCTAAGAAGTTGGAATGGTTCTGTGATTACAGACAAGGACAAAGAGATCGCTAAAATGATGAATACTTATTGGGCAAACTTTGCCAAAACAGGTAATCCAAATGGAGAAGGATTATCTAAGTGGGAAATGTACAGTCCGGCAAATAATGAACTTCTTGAAATCAAACCTGACGGAACAGCAGCAAGCGAACCCGACCCTAAAAAAGCAAGGCTGGATGTAATTGAAAAATTAGCTGAGAAAAAGGGTAAGTAAAGCAGTTGAAAATAAGAATTATTTTGTACTTAACTGCCTTACTACTATTAAACTTCGTTGTGTCACTCCCTTGTACAGTAAAACATATTTGGGCATTATGATGCAAGCTTTTCTTTTCCAAACAAGCTTTTAAAAGTTCAGCAATATTGGTAGATAAATCTGCAATCTATATACAATGCAGGAAAGAAAATGGTTAGAGCTTTGCAGTAATAAAAATAAATTATGCAAGAGGTTACATTAAATAACGGAGTTAAAATGCCCATCCTTGGGTTTGGTGTTTTTCAGGTAACGGATTTAGAAGAATGTGAAAGAAGTGTAGTTGATGCAATTGAAACTGGTTATCGTTTGATTGATACCGCTGCTTCTTATGGAAATGAAGAGGCAGTTGGAAGAGCGATTAAACGAAGTGGTGTAAAAAGAGAAGAATTATTTATCACAACAAAACTGTGGATTCAGTCGAATGGATATGAAGGAACAAAAAAAGCATTTGAAAATTCCCTCAAAAGATTGCAATTAGACTATATAGACTTATATCTTATACATCAACCGTTAGGCGATGTTTATGGTGAATGGAGATCTATGCAGGAGTTGTATAAAGAAGGAAAAGCAAGAGCTATTGGCGTGAGCAACTTTCAACCTGACAGACTTATTGATTTGATTGTTCACAACGAAATTATTCCGGCGGTTAATCAGGTTGAAACACATCCTTTTCATCAGCAAATTGATACACAAAAATTCTTACAGGAAAACAATGTACAAATAGAATCGTGGGGGCCATTTGCTGAAGGTAAGAACAACATTTTTCACAACGAGTTGCTTACTTCAATTGGCAAGAAATACAATAAAACCATCGCACAGGTTGTCATTCGCTGGCTTACGCAAAGAGGTATTATTGCTATTCCAAAATCAGTACGTAAAGAAAGAATGGAAGATAACTTCAACATTTTCGATTTTGAGTTAAGTGTAGAAGATATGGAAGCCATCAAAACACTGGACACAAATGCAAGTCTCTTTTTCGACCATCGCAACCCGGCAATGGTAAAGTGGCTGGGAGAAAGAAAACTTAGTGCATAGTCAAATACAAAATCAATAAAAGAAACCGATGAAAAAAGTATTGTATGTTACGATTCTGTTCTCTGCTGTTTTCTATATTAAAGCAGTGGCACAAGATGCTGCCTCCATCTTTCAGAGAGGTGAAAAATTAACGTCCGATAATAACTTCAACGGAGGAGTATGGATCAAAAGATATGTTTCACCCGCTGATTCGTTAGACTGTGTCGTATCACTGGTAACGTTTGAGGCAAGAGCAAGAACAAATTGGCACACTCATCCTGGAGGTCAAATCCTGATCGTTGTTGAAGGCACTGGTTATTACCAGGAGAAAGGCAGACCGGGTCAAATAATTCGCAAAGGAGACATAGTGAAATCCCAACCGGGAGTAACTCACTGGCATGGTGCTTCGCCGGATGGTGAGTTTGCCCATCTTGTGGTTGCGCCAGACGTTGAGAAGGGAGAAGTTGTATGGTTACAACGGGTAACAGATGAAGAATATAATAGTGTAAAATAAATTTCTTCGCACAATAAAATTTGTCAATGTAAGACTTATAAATTAACAAGCACATGAAAACAAGAATTCTCGGATTGTTTCTATTAATAATGAGTATACAATCGTCCTACGCACAGCAACCGCCAAAGGAAACAATTACAACTGCCGCAAATAACACACCTGAACAACAGGAAGTCATCAACCTCTCAAAACAGAAATGGCAATGGATGGCAGATAAGAATGTAGATTCTTTAAATGTACTGTTTCACGACAAATCTATGTTTATTCACATGGGAGGGAGTTGGGGAAAAACCCAGGAGCTTGCTACTATTAAAAGCGGAGGTATATGGTATAAAAAAGCAGAAGTCTATGCAGTTGTAGTGAATATGTTTGGTAATACTGCCATTCTTTTAAATGACATTGACCTTGTAGCAGAAGTTGGCGGTCGAGAAGTTACCAATCCTTTTATGGTGACTGAGGTATATATCAAAGAGAATGGCAAATGGACGATGGGCTCACTCACCTTTTCGCATTTGCTTCGACCAGTTAAAATGAATACTAATAGTCAGCAGCATTAATGACACTCTTAATAGATATGTATCGAAAATGAAAAGCACAATACTATTTCTTCTAATCATTTTATGTTCATCATCAGGCTGCTCACATGCTCAATCCATGGCATCGAAAAAAATATTAATTGTATATCTGTCACGAACAAATAACACAAAGGCAATAGCAGAAATCATTCAACGCAATGTTGGCGGCACATTAGTAGCGCTTGAACTTGAAAAACCATATCCTGAAAACTATCAGCAAACAGTTGCACAAGTAGTGAAAGAAAATGAAACCAATTATCTGCCACCACTGAAAACAAAAATAGACAGCATAGAAAAGTATGATGTTGTGTTTGTTGGCTTTCCAACATGGGATATGCAAATGCCACCGCCGATGAAAAGTTTTTTACACCAATACACTTTGAGCGGAAAGACTGTTATTCCTTTTAACACCAATGCGGGTTACGGTGTCGGAAGTGGTTTTGAAACGGTGAAGGAATTATGTGCAAATAGCAGTGTGTTGGAAGGCTTTTCTATCAAAGGTGGGATAGAAAGAGATGGTGTATTGTTTGTTATGAAAGGTGAAAAATTAAAAGATGCAGAATTGGACGTGAAAGAATGGTTGCAAAAAATAAAAATGATTAATTAAGCACGCAGGATATGGTTAAATCGCTTGAGCTTGTTGAAACTATCCCGCTTGTGCCTGAGATAAAAATTAAATGATGCTAAAATAAAACGTATAAAAATAAATTATGCAAACACGCAAACTTGGAAAAAATGGTCTTGAAGTTTCAGCCGTTGGTCTTGGCTGCATGGGCATGAGCTTTGGCTATGGTCCTGCGGGTGAAAAAAATGAAATGATAAAAGTTATCCATGCTGCAGTAGAACAAGGCGTTACTTTTTTTGATACTGCAGAAGTGTATGGTCCTTACATCAACGAAGAATTAGTGGGCGAAGCGTTGGAACCATATAAAGGAAAAGTGGTCATTGCCACAAAATTTGGTTTCAAATTTAAAGACGGAAAGCAAGCCGGGCTTGACAGTAGACCGGAGCATATTAAAGAAGTTGTTGAAGGTTCGCTGAAAAGATTAAAGGTTGATGTGATTGATTTATTGTATCAGCATCGTGTTGATCCGAATGTGCCGATCGAAGATGTTGCCGGCGCTGTAAAAGATTTAATTAACGAAGGAAAAGTAAAACACTTTGGATTGAGTGAAGCGGGTGCACAAACCATTCGTCGTGCAAATGCAGTGCAGCCGGTTACAGCATTGCAAAGTGAGTATTCTTTATGGACACGTCAGCATGAAAAAGAAATTATTCCAACCATCGAAGAATTAGGAATTGGATTGGTTGCATTTAGTCCGTTAGGTAAAGGTTTTCTTGCGGGAAAAATAGATGAGAATACAAAGTTTGCTGAAGGCGATATTCGCAACATTTTACCACGCTACACTGAAGAAGCACGTGAAGCAAACAAAGCGTTGTTAGATATAATCAATCAATTTGCTGAAAAGAAAAATGCAACACCTGCACAAATAGCATTGGCTTGGGTGCTTGCACAGAAGCCATGGATTGTTCCGATTCCGGGCACAACAAAATTGCATCGTTTGCAGGAAAATGTGGGAGCTGCAAATACTGAACTTACAAAAGAAGAATTACAGGAAATTGAAAATGCTTCTGCTCAAATTAAAGTAATGGGTACACGTTATACAGAAGCGATGGAAAAGTCAACGGGATTGTAGGGTGAATAATTAGTGCCATCGAATTCAGTAGCCCATGTTTGATTTGTGTACTTTCTTGTTTGATTTGCATAATTATTGTGCAATAAAATTGGTAACCTTTACTACACTTCAAAACTTTTAATTTCAAAAACACTTCTCATAAATTTTACCTATGGCCATCTTTAACTTAAACATCAATGGGAAAAAACAGCAGGTGGACGTTGACCCTGCTACTCCTATGTTATGGGTGCTGCGCGACCACCTCAACCTGGTAGGTACAAAGTATGGTTGCGGTATCGCCCAATGCGGTGCCTGTACTATTCATTTTGGCGATACAGCCATCCGGTCGTGCCAGCTTCCCGTATCGTCGGTAGGTGATAAATCTATCACCACCATCGAAGGTTTATCTGAAAAAGGAGATCATCCGTTGCAAAAAGCGTGGTTGCAGCATGATGTGGCGCAGTGCGGTTATTGCCAGGCAGGACAAATTATGAATGCCGCAGCTTTGCTCAAATCCAAACCTCATCCAAGTGATGCTGATATTGAAGCGGCAATGAACGGGAACATCTGCCGTTGTGCTACTTATGTTCGCATTAAAGCCGCAATCAAAACCGCTGCAGGTGTTTAGTATGACTATGAAAATGTACTTATACAAAATACCAAGGGGTATTTAGCAATAGTTATTTTATTCATTACAACCAAATATCATTACCATGTCAAGTAGAAAAACATCTTATAGCAGGCGTTCTTTTTTAAAAGCTACCGCATTGGCTGGCGGAGGTATGATGCTAAGCTTTAGCTGGTTGGCCGGATGTAAGCCAACACCGGAAGAAGTATTGACACTTCCCAAAGAATGGTTTGAGTTAAATAGCTATATAAAAATCGGAGAAAATGGCGTGGTCACGCTGATGGCCCCTAATCCTGAATTTGGGCAGAATGTAAAAACCTCACTACCAATGATGCTTGCGGAAGAGTTAGACATAGAATGGAAAAATGTCATCGTAGAACAGGCTGATTTCTTTCCGCAACGTTTCGAACGTCAGTTTACAGGAGGGAGTACGGCAATGAACAGGGCTTGGAAGCCATTGCGTACAGCAGGAGCTACAGCAAGGCAAATGCTTATTAACGCTGCTTCACAGTCATGGAATGTTCCTGCTGGAGAAATTACTACCGAAGGGGGAGTTTTGCATCATAAATCCAGCGGTAAAAAAGCAGGCTATGGTGAAATGGCTTCTAAGGCAGCAAAGCTTCCGGTTCCAGAAGATGTTCCTTTAAAAAAAGTGAGTGATTTCAAAGTTATAGGCAACTCCAAAAAGAATGTAGAGGGGTTGAATATTGTGACAGGAAAACCTTTGTTTACATTGGATTATAAACAGAAGGGTATGCTGATAGCAATGATTGCGCATCCTCCTGCATTCGGTTTAAAAGTGAAGTCTGTAGATGATAGTGCAGCGAGAACGATGCCAGGTATCAAAGATGTATTCACGGTAAAAACTTTGGCAGACGATTACGAAAGAAACGGTTTCGATACTACCAGTTTCACAGAACTGGTGGTAGTAGTAGGAAATACAACATGGGAAGTAATGAACGCCAAGAAAGCTTTAAAAGTCGAATGGGAAAAAATATCCGACTCTTCAATAGTAGTAAGTGGTTTCGGGGGCAAACAAATGGTTAAAATTCCCGCTGGTTTGGAAAGCACCGAGAGACATAAAGCAATGATGACAGAAATGGCAAGAAAACCTGGCAAAGTTCTCCGTAAAGACGGTGATCCTGAAGGAGTTTTTAAAAAGGCGTCAAAAGTGATTGAACGGACATACACAGCTCCATTCCTGTCGCATAATGCTATGGAGCCGCGTAACTGTTTTGCGCATGTTACAGCAGATAAAGCAGAAATCTATGCGCCAATACAGGCACCCGAGTTTATTGTACAAACTCTCGCCGCCCGCTTAGGAATACCAAAAGAAAACATCCACATTCGATTGGCAAGGATGGGGGGCGGATTTGGTCAAAGAGCTTATGGTCACCATTTGGTTGAAGCAGCGGTGATTTCTCAAAAAATAAATGCACCGGTCAAATTAGTTTATTCCCGTGAGGATGATATGACTTACGGAATTTATCGCCCCACTTACACTGCAACGTATAAAGCCGCACTGGATGAAAATAATAACCTGATTGCTTATCACGTAAAAGCAGGTGGTATTCCAGAAGGTCCGATTGGCTTTTCTCAAAATCGGTTTCCTGCTGGTGCAGTAGATAATTATTTAGCAGAAGAATGGAAGCTTGATTCCAACATTACCATTGGTGCATTTCGTGCTCCCAGGTCAAATTTCCTCGGGGGAGCAGAGCAGTCATTCATGGATGAAGTGGCAGAACTTGCGGGTAAGGATCCGATAGAATTTCGCCTCGAACTTTTGGAGAGGGCGAAGAACAAGCCCATAGGAAAAGATAATGATTATGATGCTGATCGTTATGCCGGCGTATTGAAATTGGTTAAAGAAAAATCTAACTGGAATCAGGCAAACAATAGTGTTCATCGCGGTGTCGCAGCATATTTTTGTCACAATACCTATGTTGCTGAAGTAATTGATCTGGTAATGAAGGAAAACAAGCCTGTTATTGAAAAAGTGTATGCCGCGGTTGATTGCGGCGTTGTGATAAATCCTGACGCAGCCGCAAACATGGGTGAAGGTGCTATTGTGGATGGTATTGGAAATGCGCTATTTGGTGAAATGACATTTTTAGATGGTGTCCCCCAGAAAAATAATTTTAATACCTACCGAATGGTGAGACATAGCGAAGCACCAAAATCTATTGAAGTACATTTTGTCAAGAATGACCATGATCCAACCGGTCTTGGTGAGCCGCTGTTTCCGCCCATTTTTGGGGCGGTTGCAAACGCATTGCATAAGGCTACAGGAAAACGCTTTTATGAACAACCGTTCGAAAAACAATTGCAGTCAACTTCACCACTCGGGTAATAGTAAAATAGTGAGCCGCTGTAATTGCCCCGATAAAAAGTAAGGTATTATGAAAAAGATATTATCACTCCTTGCTATCCTATGCGTATGCATATCTTGTGGAAATAGCAGTGAAAGTTCTGCAAGTTCAGACACCACTACTAATAGCATTACTGCTCCTCCAACTTCCGACACTACAAGTACGGTAGCACCAATGATGGGTGATACATCAAAAACAGAAGCGGACAGTTTAAAAAAATAAGATAATTTCAATAAGGAGTTCTTACTGTATTGAGTGATCGTAGGGAGATAATAATGAATTTGCCTATAGGAAATTCAGCCGCAGCAGTGGTATTCCGGTAAACAAAGAAGACACTCAAATAATATAGATTTCCCTTATTGCATACGCATGAAGGACAAATTTGAAGATAATCATGAAAGATTTTGCTTAAATAATGAATTGAAACAAGAAAAAGAATTGGTGACTTTAATAGCCAATATCATTGTTGCGAACGTCTTAATAAACGCTAAAGAAAATGGCTATTTTGTATTTGAAGATCATCAATTGTGATAGATAGCTCAAAAAAGTATGCTTATCTGCTGTACTGGTGTCGCCGAATAACATTTCTACTCCTGAAGCAAGTGTCATCCAACACATTGATTTACAGATTACTTTTTTAGGTGGTTCGATAGTCCGCTGACCTATAATTTAAAAGCCATTGAAAATCAATGGCTTTTAGGCGTGGAGCTGGCGGGAATCGAACCCGCGTCCAAACACCATTACCATAAGCTTTCTACATGCTTATTTCATTATTGCTTGTAGGCATGTAACAGGAAATGAGCAAACCAATTACACGCTTAGCTGTATAAATCTTTTGCAATAGTCGCAGCCTTCCATTGCAGCATTCTGTTTTTAAGTTTTGAGTCGGCGGCGGAGCGTGGTAACAGAACAACCTGCTCATCCCGAAGTATCGGGATCCCTTACGGGACGCGACGCCCAAATGACTACGCTAATTCCTGATTAGGCAGCCATAGCGAAAGATGTTTCGCCATTTGATTGTTGAATATTCAGATTTAAGTGCTAATTATCCAACGCACTGCATGCTTACACTTACCGTAACCTGTGCTGTCAAAACCTGTGCAACCCCATAGTGATTTATGATTTTGAGATTTACGATTTTTGATTTCAGATTTACGAGTAATACTCAAAGAACTTTTTAGAGAACAGCAAATTTACAAAACATCTTCTTATTGTTTTATTAAAACTCGTGTTTAAAAACTTCTTCCGTAGCTTCATTGCTTATGAGTTATAATGAGCCTTTTGATTTTTATAAGAACCGTATTGATGAGCTTGAGCATGCTCTTGCCAAATTAAATCGAAAAAGCACAGGTATTGGTTGGCTTCGCTTTTTGAGTGTTGTTATCACCGGTTTAGGGATATATTTTACATGGCATTTTGATTTTTGGATTACTACTGTCGTTACAATCACCGGCATTGCTTTTTTTCTGTTTGTTGTTTCAAGAGATACTGATGTAAGAGAAGAAATCGATAACACCAAAACGCTTTTAACAATTAATAAGAAGGAATTAAATCATTTGAATGATGAGTATCAGAATGAATATGATGGAAAAGAGCTTGAACCCCTGCATCATATTTATGCTGAAGATTTAGACTTATTTGGAAAATCGTCGTTGTATCAGTATATGAACCGCTGCTACTCTGAAAAAGGTAAAGCGCTTTTAGCAGAACGACTCCTGCAACCACTCTCAAAAGAAGATATTCTTGCAAGGCAGGAAGCGGCAAAAGAATTGGCACCCAAAACTCAATGGCGGCAGCAGTTACAGACATTTAGTTATAAGCAAGAAATTAGTTTAGATACAGAAAAAAGAGTGCTTAACTGGTTAAATAAGGGTGAAGAACATTTTGCATCTCCTTACTGGAAAACCTTTCTTTATTTTTATACAGCGGTTACTTTAAGCAGTGTTGCTTTGTACATATTAAACATAATGTCTCTTTCTGCTTTACTGTTGTTGATTGTTTTATTTTATTTGGTTTCGCTGTATATAACCAAAAGAATTTCCCCAGTTTATGGTTTGCTTTCAAAGATTGTTTCCGAAATAAATTCGTTGTACAGACAGTTGCACTGGTTTGAAAGAGAAAAATTTCATAGCAAGCATCTATTGCGGATACAAGAAAAAATAAAACTTCATTCTTCAATCAATGCATCAAAAGAAATTAAGATGCTGGAAAATATTCTTAACCGTTTTGATGTTCGTTTAAATGTTTTTGCTTTCTTCTTTTTAAATACATTTTTGTTGTGGGATTTGTGGCAACTGCTCGCACTAAAAAAATGGAAAAAACAAAGTAAAACGATCGTTCCTTTTTGGTTTTGGGCAATTGCCGAAATAGAAGTAATTAATACAATTGCCACACTCGCTTTCAATCATCCAAATTGGTGCTATACTGAAATTGCTGATCAACATTTTACTTTATCGGGAAAAGAAATCGGGCATCCATTAATTCCTGTAAAACAAAGAGTGAATAATACTTTCAATATAGAAGGCACAGGCAAAATTGGTTTGATAACCGGTTCTAACATGGCGGGTAAAAGCACCTTCTTAAGAAGCGTTGGAATAAACGTGATATTGGCTTATGCCGGTGCTCCTGTTTGTGCGGAAAAGTTTACTGTATCTGTATCGAAGCTTATGACGAGCATGCGTATTTCTGATAATCTTGCTGAAAACACTTCAACTTTTTATGCCGAATTAAAGAAGCTGAAAAATATTATTGAAGCAGTGAACGCAAAAGAAAAAATCTTTATTCTGCTTGATGAGATACTAAGAGGCACAAACTCACTCGACAGGCACACCGGTTCTAAAGCACTTATTAAACAATTGATAAAAGAGCATGCCGTTGCGGTAATCGCGACACATGATATTGAACTGGCGGAACTGGAACAAGAGTTCCCAACTGCTGTTTCAAATTATCATTTTGATGTGCAGGTTGCGGACAGTGAATTGTATTTTGATTATAAACTACGAGACGGAATTTGCAAGAGCATGAATGCTTCTATTTTAATGAAGAAAATAGGTATTGAGCTTTAATGGCTGTGAGAAATGATGGAAGATTTTTTATTTTGTTGAGTAGAGAAAAGAAAGTACACGAGTGCGACGCAAGAAAAGTATCATAGTAGCAATACAGCCCTGTTCAGAAAAATTAAATGAATATATGCAAAGATTATTCAAAGGTTATTTAAATATCCTCATAAAATCCAATCCCAGAGCGTAAGCCATAAGCCCGAGCAGCAATACCATTCCTACCATTTGTGCATACTCCATAAATTTTTCACTGGGTTTTCTTCGCGTTATTATTTCAGCGATTGTGAAAAGTGCATGACCGCCATCCAGTGCCGGAATTGGTAAGATATTCATTAATGCGAGCACGAGCGAAAAGAATGCTGTTAAACTCCAGAAGTTAACCCAATCCCATTCTGCGCCAAACATGTTCCCAATGCTGATTACACTTCCCAGAGATTCGCTTGTTTTTACTTTGCCGCTAAATATCAGTTTCAATTGCAACCAATAATTCTTTAGTGTCTCAATGCTTTTTGTAAAGGCCGCCGGAATTGATTCAAAAAAACTATAGCTCACCTCTTTGTAAGGAAGTAATTCAGTGGGATTTGTGTTATAAACTCCAATGGCGCCTGTTGCCGGTACTTTTAAAGTGACGGTCATTGTATCAGCTGCGCGCAAAATTGCGAGGCGCACTTCTTTGCCTTTATTAGCCTGAATATGTTTTCTAAACTCATCAAAAAATTGTATCGTCGAATCATTCACCGCCAAAACTTTATCATCTTTTTTTAGTCCCGCTTTTGCAGCAGCAGAAGTATCTACCACTTCACCGATTTTTTTAAATGGCGCTCTTTCCGAAATAAAATTTACATCTTTATTTGAAATCAGCTTTTTCGGAAAATCATCCGGCACTGATATGTCAACATATTCGCCATTTCGGTTTACCGTTATTGCTTTTACATCATTAAGAATTATGTTTAAAGGAATGCTTCTGAATTTTTCAATATACTTTCCATCAACCCTTTCAATTTTATCGCCTGTTTTTAAACCGATGCTCTGTGCCAAAGAATCAGCAACAATACCATACGTCATTTTATTGGTGGGTAAATATTCTTCGCCCCAATGCCACAACATCATTGCATAAATTAAGAAGCCGAGAATAAGATTTACTACAACACCCGCAACCATAATTATCAGTCGTTGCCATGCAGGTTTGCTGCGAAACTCATAAGGTTTTGGCGGTTGTTTCATTTGCTCTTTGTCCATGCTTTCATCAATCATTCCGGAAATTTTTACGTAGCCGCCAAAGGGTATCCAGCCCAAGCCGTATTCGGTTTCACCGATTTTTTTCTTCCACAAACTAAACCATGGATTAAAGAAGAGATAAAATTTTTCAACCCTGCATTTAAACCAGCGTGCCGTTAAAAAATGCCCCAGTTCGTGAAGCGTAACAATAATGGAAAATGAGAGAATAAATTGTAATGCTTTAATTCCAACACTACCCCAATTCCAATCCAGTGCCAATAAAGTCATATAAACCCCCACCCCCTAAAGGGGAGTTTTTTTGATGTAATATTTATGAACCCGACTCTTGTTATGTATTTGGCTTTTGTTGCGTCGCGCTCTTGTACTGCAGTAAAGCTATGAGCTATTGGCTATAAGCTGTGAGCAAATACGCGAAGCTTGCGGCTGAGCTTGTTAATCACCACTCTTAACGCAATGAGTAAAAAGCGCAATACCGCTGCCAAAAATCGTGCAATAATAATACATTCGTCGTTAACGGAAATACATATTACGTAATGGGCAATTAAAAAGCAATAAAACTGTCAACCAAGGTAAAACATTACATCTGTATCATTGAAGCCGCATAATTTCGCGCCTCGCCATCACTGTCGAAGTATTCTTCAAGTGTGGGATTTTCAATAAAGGAAATTTTATTCATGGTGCGCTCCACCATTTCGGTTATGTCGAGAAAGCCAATACGATTACGCAGAAATGCGAATACTGCTATTTCATTTGCCGCATTCATAATACAAGGAAGATTACCACCTCTGCACAATGCTTCCGATGCAAGTGCAAGGTTACGGAATGTCTTCACATCTGGCTCTTCGAACGTGAGAGTATTGGGTTTTTTAAAATCGTAACGCAGAAACTTGTTTGGTATGCGTTGGGGGAAAGAGAGTGCATATTGAATGGGAAGTTTCATATCAGGTAAACCCATTTGTGCTTTTATACTGCCATCCTCAAACTGCACCATGCTGTGGATGATGCTTTGCGGATGAATAAGCACCTGTATTTGTTCAGGCTTTAAATTAAAAAGCCAGCGTGCTTCAATCATTTCAAGCCCTTTGTTCATAAGGGTTGCAGAGTCTATTGTAATTTTTGCACCCATCGCCCAATTGGGATGTTGCAAAGCATGGTCACGTTTTACATTTACAAGATAATTTGGTTTTTTACCAAGGAAAGGTCCCCCGCTAGCAGTAAGAATTATTTTTTCTATAGGATTTCTTGATTCACCTACAAGACTTTGAAAAATGGCGGAATGTTCACTGTCAACGGGTATTACCGGCGCTTTGTTCTCTGCCGCAGTATGCATTACAATATCGCCTGCAACAACAAGAGTTTCTTTATTAGCAAGCGCCACGGTTTTACCGTTTTTCAATGCACTTAATGTTGGTTTTAAACCGGCAAACCCAACGATGGCGGCGAGCATTACATCGTAGCTATCGAGTGATGCGGCTTCATCTAAAGCATCTTCACCCGTAAAAACTTTTATATTGGTATTGGTAAGCGCGGAAGCTACTTTATCAAATTTCTTTTCATCTGCAATTACTACAATCTTCGGCTTAAATTGTAACGCTTGTTTTATAAGCAAGTCATCGTTGGTATGTGCAGTAAGAATTTCAACAGAGAATTTATCAGGATGAGAGGCAATTACATCCAATGCCTGCTTACCGATAGAGCCTGTAGAACCAAAAATCGCAATCCGTTTTTGTTGAATCATCATCACTTAAATCATTATAAAAACAAAGATGGTAAAGGTAAGGGAATTATAAAATGGAAGAAGTTTTACAAATTGCTCTGTAAAAAGAATTTTTAGCAGGAATGAAATTTATGACAATACACGTTTCAAGTGTGACAAAAATTATTCGCCGTAAATTTCTTTAAGTGATAGAGAAATATTCAGTGCATCTAATTGCAATACATCAGTGATTTTTGTGAAGGAACGCATTTCCCAATCATCGCCTTCGCGATAAAATAATTGAACCAATGCAGTTTCAGGCTCTACTAAAATATAATATTGCAGAGATGGAAATTTTTGATAGTTGATAAACTTGTCCACCGTATCGTATTTGCGGGTACTTTCGGATAAAACCTCGATGATTAATTCCGGCTCGTGTTTTATGTACTGCTTTACTTTGCCAGTTAATTCTTTCGTAGCAAATACATCCGGATAGTAGTATTTTTTTTCCGACGGTACTTTTACCTTAACACTTTCCGAATAAACGTTATATCCCTTTTGCCTCAATTCTTGTTTCAAGAGGAATGCAATTGTAAGTACTATATCATTGTGCAAATCGCTTTCTCCGGGCATATCAATCAATTTTCCGTTTACAAATTCGTGCCTTATATCAGATTGCAATTCAAAATTGATATACTCTTCTTCCGTTAATGCAATATCTCTTGTCACTAATGGCATACTGTTCACGTTTATGCTAAGTTAAAAAATTAACTGAAGAGATACTCAATATCTTCCTTCGTTAAGCTCTTTACAAATCCTGTGTCATCTGTGATGAGATCGGCGGCGAGTAAACGTTTCTTTTCCTGAAGTTGTAAAATTTTATCTTCAACGGTATCCTTGCAGATCATGCGGTAGGCAAAAATATTTTTTGTTTGACCAATTCGATGTGTACGATCTATTGCCTGCTGCTCTACTGCAGGGTTCCACCAAGGATCAACAATATATACATAATCTGCGGCGGTCAAATTTAAACCAACTCCACCTGCTTTGAGCGATATAAGAAACACGCGACAATTCTCATCGTTTTGAAAACGCTGAATAGCTTTTTCTCTGTCAGGCGCAGAAGTACTTCCATCGAAATATTCATACTCAACACCAAGCTCGTGCAGCTTTTCTTTTATCAATGCAAGCATACCAAGAAATTGAGAGAACACCAATGCTTTGTGATCGCCTATGTTTTCAGTTATCTCTCTTGCAAGTTCTTCCAGCTTTACAGAAACGTTTGGAAATTTTTCTTCGTCTTTCATAATGGCCGGGCTGTCGCATATCTGTCGCAACTTCATCAAACCTTGTAGAATAGTAAGCTGCGATCTTTGTATGCCCTGCTCTTCAACTGTCCCTAAAATTTTTTCGCGATAATCATTTCTAAATGCATCGTAAATTTCACGTTGTTGCTTATCCATTTCGCAGAACAAAATCATTTCGGATTTTTCAGGAAGGTCTCTTGCCACCTGCTCTTTTGTTCGGCGAAGAATAAATGGATACAACAACTTTCGCAAATGTTCTTTTTGTTCCTTTTCTCCGAACTTATCAATAGGCACAGAAAATTCATGCTTGAAAAATTCCATGCTGCCCAGCATTCCCGGATTTAAAAAATTCATTTGCGCGTAAATATCAAACGTGTTGTTTTGCAAAGGTGTACCGCTTAAACACAATTTATTTTTTGACTTCAAAAGCGTTGCTGCTTTTGCAACTTTACTCAATGGATTTTTTATCGCCTGACTTTCATCGAGAATAACATAATCAAACTCTACATCAACGAATTGTTTTATATCACTGCGTAATGTGCCGTAAGTAGTTATGATAATATCAATCGTATTATCAATTAGCGTTTCATGTGTTCTTGCTCCCCCATGATGGATATAATAAGTAAGTGAAGGTGTAAATTTTTTTATTTCATTTTCCCAGTTGTACATCAGCGTTGTAGGACAAATAACAACCGCTTTTAACTTACCATTTTTTTGCTTCAAGTGATGCAGGAAAGCAAGGGCCTGAATGGTTTTACCTAAACCCATATCATCTGCAAGAATGCCACCCCAATGCACTTCGCTTAAATAATTCAGCCATTGAAAACCAGATGATTGATAAGGACGAAGTATATGTATTAAATGCTGTGGTGGTTCTATTGATTCAATAGAATGTTTGTCGCGAAGGTTATCATATTTCTCTTCAAGCTTCACAAACAATTCTTCTTCATCACGTTGATCGTACAACTCTTCAATAACACTGAAATGATATTTGCTAAGCTTTATGTTATTCGCTTTTCCTTCGCCTACTCTAAAAAGCAAAGAATATTTGCGAATCCATTCTTCAGGCAAAATTCCAAGAGAGCCGTCCTGCAACTGCACATACTGTTGTTTATTCGCTAATGCCTTCTTCACATCGGCAACAGTTACTTTTTGATCACCGAAATGAATATCAATTTTAGCGTCAAACCAATCGGTATTGCTGCTGATATAAATTTTTGTTGATGGTCTTGCTGTGTTAAAACGGAAATTTTTCAACGCATCAAAACCATATACCGGAATATTCATTTCTTTTACGGCATCGGCAAAAAGAAAGAACCAATTGTTCTTTAAAACATCTGTACCTTTTAATGCAAGTGTGCTGCTTTCTTCAGGGCGAATAAATTGCGAATGAAGGTTTTCTATTTTTTGAATAAGCTCTTTCTCTGCCTGCACATTTCTGTGAATCACCAGCAGTTTATCCATCAAAGGCAGAATAATTTTTTCTTTATCCCCCGACTTTACATCGTAACCTTTATAATTAAAGATGGGTTGAAACAACAAATAATCTCCACGCTCTTTCAGCCAAATTTTAAATTCTGGTTTTACATCCTTTACTTCTTCGCGCTGAACATTAGTAAACTGAACATTGTATTCTTTTGAGAGCGGGAGAATAAATTCAATGAGTTGTTTGTTCCAATCTTCTTTTGAAATAGTAATCTTCCCTGTTGGTAAAAATTTTTCCACCTGCATTATATCTTCAGGTCTTTGCCATTGATAAAAACGGTTGTGAAATTTATAAATAAACGATGTGCTTATTTCATTATCGGCAATGCTGTAAGTTCCTTCGGAAGGCTTTACACTGCAGCTTATTTCATAAGCATCGTTTACAAACTTTACTGCAAATTCAGGAAGAAGAAACGATGCTGCACATGAAGCCTGCTGCAGATTTGCTGTTTGAAATGTTTTATGCGGAGGCAAAAAGAAAACAAAATTGCTTTCGGTAAGATCAGCAAATAATTTTTTGTATTTGGGTTGAAGGTACTCAACAATAAGATGTCTTGTTTCCTCCGGCAATTCATCATCGTGCTGCTGAATAATATTTTCCCAAATACCACTGAAAGGAGAGTTGCGATTGAGATAACGGTTCACTTCGCCGGGCAATAATTTTCGCAGTTGCTGCACCAGCATTTTATCATTCTCATCAAACACTTCAGTGTTCACAAATTTTGAAAGATCAAGCTTCTCTATTTTGCCTGCAAAGCCCGTTTCCGAGTTCATTTCACCTTGCACAGCATCTACCTGTATATATGGATATTGATGTGCATTATAGCTAAACACAACACCTAACTTTAATAAGTTTTTCTGCGGCGAATCATCCACTTCTGTAACAACAACTTCTTCTTCAATAACAGGTTTTGGCTTTAAAGGTTGTGCGGGCGCCATAACTCTTTTTATAGATGGATCAAGCACACGCAAAAATGGTTTGCCGTCTTTATACGCAAACTCAAATTTTCCTTCTATATCATCATCTAATGAATAGCCGTAAAGCGAAAGCAGTTTATTTTTTTCTTTATCAAGGTCACGAATGGTATCAAAATAATTAGCGCCATAGTTATTGAGCAGTTGCACCAACACTACGCATTTGTGCACACACAACGGATGCTCTGTATCTGAACCGCAATTACAGCTTGTATCAAAATTTCTTTCTTCATTTTTTCGAATCACCACTTTATATACACTGCCATTGTAATCTACCTCTGCAATAACTTTTTCATTTTTTGCCTCAAGAATATTTGCATTATAACTGCGCAAATAATTTTCAGCTTCAGCATAAGAAGCCGAAGCAGTAAGCATTTTAATCAGCTTCAAATCAAGCTGCTTCATTTTTATAACGGTGTGCCGCTGATCGTACAACTGCTCTTTTTCGCCCAGCATATTTTTGTCTTCCATCTCCTGCAACTGAAAAAGCGCAGCAGCTTCGTGGCGGCAAATCTCTCCCAAGTTGTAAGGACAACCACACCGGATAGACAAAGTTTTGGGATCTTTAAACTTGCTTATATAAACTTTGTAAAAAGTGTTATATGCATCATCTTTTATACGAAAGATTACAGAGTTAAGCAATTCATCATGCTCCACAAGTTCTACATATCCTGAAGCAAAAATTTTTTTTCCACGGCGAATTACCTCATCGGTACCGTTGTTATAAATGTATTTAACTAAATGTGGTAAAGCCAAGGCGATTAACGATTTTACAATTTCAGATTTGTGATTTTTCGATTGGCTTCGTTCAGAAAAGACCAATTTGCAAAAGTAAAGGATTTACGGTGAGCTTACGAAACGAAATGAAAAGTTTGCGGCTGAAATGTTTGTTAAGATTGCCACTGGTTAGAATGATCGAAATGATTTATGATACCGGCAGTTGTTTTTCATGACATCTTCGTTGCGTCGCAATCCTTTCATCTGCAGTGCCTGTGGCAACTTCAAGATCAAGTTCATTTAGGAAATATTTCCATCGTAAGTCTTTTAAATTTGGTCTTAGAAAACGCAACAATTTTCAAACAACGCCATAATAAATTTTCTTCGTGTCTTTGTGGCTATAAAACTCTTTCTATGCAATCTCAAACAAACACCACAGTTAATGTAAAACAAGCCGTTCCATTTTTCTGGATAACCGATATGGAAAAATCACTCCGCTTTTATGTTGACGCAATTGGTTTTGAATTAAAGAATAAATGGATTGATGACGGTAAGCTTAAATGGTGCTGGCTTCAATTAGGGGACGCGGCAATTATGTTGCAGGAATTTTGGAGAGAAGGCTATCATTCAAATGTGCCGAAAGGAAAATTAGGTGTTGGTGTTTCTGTTTGCTTCATATGCCAAGATGCGTTATTTATTCATCATGAAATTACTTCACGGGGAGTTGAGGCTTCAGAACCCTTCGTTGGTAATAATATGTGGGTTACAGGTGTAACCGATCCCGATGGGTATAATCTGTATTTTGAAAGTATAACAGATGTTCCCGAAGAAACAAAATATTCTGAATGGAAGAAAGAGGGATTGAATAAAGAATAATTTTACTTCTTTTTCATCAATCATTTTTTAACAAACTATTCTCCATACTTGGTTCAATCAAATCCCAAAGATTTCCGTACAAATCTTTAAACACAGCAACAGTGCCATAAGTTTCATTTGAAGGTGGTCTTACAAATACAATATTGTTTTCAAGCATGTTGTTGTAATCTTTCCAAAAATTATCGGTGTATAAAAACAAAAATACACGACCGCCTGTTTGATTTCCTATTCTTGTTTTTTGTTCTTCGTTTGTTGCTTTTGCGAGCAACAATGCACAAGTATTGTCTCCTTTTGGAGCTACAACCACCCACCGCTTTTCTTTACTTAACGAAGTGTCTTCAATAAGATTGAAGTTAAGTTTCTGCGTATAGAATTGTATGGCTTCATCATAATCGTTTACCACGAGAGCAATTTGTGCAAGTGTTTGTTTCATGTGGCTGAAGAATTAATCTCTAATTTATGTGAAATTTACCACGCGAATTTGCACTCGATAATACAGATCGGCTCATAAAAAACAAAACCCCCGCACTTCTCCGAGGGTTTTATTTTAAAATCATTCAATCGGTGAAATCAATGATTATTTCACTTCTTCAAACTCTGCATCAGTTACTGTTTCACCACCTTGTTGCTGTGCACCGCCACCACCATTAGCACCGGGCTGTTGCTGTGGGCCACCTGCTGCCTGCTGTGCTTTATAAATTTCTTCACTTGCGGCTGTCCATGCCTGATTAATTTCAGCCATTGCAGCATCAATTGCCGGTATGTCCTGATTCTTGTGCGCTTCTTTCAGCTTGTTCAATGCAGCTTCGATAGGCGCTTTTTTATCGGCAGGTATTTTATCACCAAACTCTTTGAATTGTTTTTCGGTTTGGAATATCATACTGTCGGCGTGGTTCAACTTATCCACCTTTTCACGTGCAGCTTTATCTTCTGCTTCATGAGCTTTAGCTTCGCTCTTCATCTTTTCAATTTCTTCCTTGCTTAAACCACTGCCTGCTTCAATCCGTATCTTTTGCTCTTTACCAGTGCCTTTGTCTTTCGCATTTACATGCAAAATACCATTGGCATCTATATCGAATGTTACTTCAATTTGCGGCACACCACGCGGTGCAGGCGGAATGCCATCGAGATTGAAGATACCAAGACTTTTGTTTTGACTTGCCATTGGTCTTTCACCTTGCAATACGTGTATTTGCACACCGGGTTGATTATCGCTGGCTGTCGAGAATATTTCTGTTTTCTTTGTTGGTATAGTTGTATTGCTTGGAATCATCGCTGTCATTACACCACCCATTGTTTCAATACCAAGGCTAAGCGGTGTAACATCGAGCAGCAATACATCCTTTACTTCACCCGTTAGTACGGCACCTTGTATAGCAGCACCTACGGCAACCACTTCGTCAGGATTAACACCTTTGTGAGGCTTTTTGCCGAAGAATTTTTCTACCATTTCCTGTACTTTCGGAATACGTGTAGAACCACCTACAAGAATCACTTCATCAATTTGTGAAGTAGAGTAACCTGCATCCTTCAATGCCTGTTCACACGGTTTCAAACATCTTGCAAATAATGAATCTGATAACTGCTCAAACTTAGCGCGGGTTAATTTCTTTACAAGGTGTTTAGGAACACCATCCATTGCTGTGATGTATGGTAAATTAATTTCTGTTTCAGTAGAAGAACTTAATTCAATTTTAGCTTTTTCAGCAGCATCTTTTAAACGCTGTAAAGCCATAGGATCTTTACGCAAGTCAACACCTTCATCTTTCTTAAATTCATCTGCAAGCCAATCCATAATCACTTTATCGAAATCATCACCACCAAGGTGCGTATCACCATTGGTTGATTTTACTTCAAACACACCTTCACCCAATTCAAGAATAGATATATCGAAAGTACCACCTCCAAGGTCGAATACGGCAATTTTCTGGTCTTTATGTTTTTTATCAAGGCCATAAGCAAGAGCCGCAGCAGTAGGTTCGTTCACGATACGGCGAACATTCAAACCTGCAATTTCACCGGCTTCTTTTGTTGCCTGACGCTGTGCATCGTTAAAGTAGGCCGGAACAGTAATAACGGCCTCATTCACTTCCTGACCAAGATAATCTTCCGCAGTCTTTTTCATTTTTTGAAGAATCATGGCAGAGATTTCCTGCGGTGTGTACATACGTCCGTCTATGTCAATACGTACGGTATTATTGTCACCCCTTACCACTTTGTAGCTCCAGTGGCTTATCTCTTCAGTCACCTCATCGTGACGACGTCCCATAAAACGCTTTACGCTCATAATGGTGTTGTGCGGGTTGGTAATTGCCTGGCGCTTTGCCGGGTCGCCCACCTTACGTTCACCATTTTTCAAAAAAGCTACCACAGAGGGCGTGGTACGGCGCCCTTCGTCATTGGCAATAACAACAGGTTCGTTACCTTCCATTACTGCAACACAACTGTTTGTGGTGCCCAGGTCAATGCCTATAATCTTTCCCATATTTTTATTTATCCTTTTAGGTTAGTACTCAAGTTTTTACGGGTTTTACGCTCAATGATTATGCCACGCAAATGAAAGGTGAAAAATTGGCAGGACGGAATAGGCTATCAGTTGCAGGTTTGCTGGACCTTTTAGTTCTCGCTGTTCAAATGTTAATGCTTCTTATGATACCAGCTTTGGTTTTTCATGGCATCATTTCTTGCGTCGCAATCACTTTAAGGTTCCATTTTCATGGCATCGGTAGGGTTCTACATTTTTAAATGTTGAGGAACCCAGCCTTAGCAAGATTGAAGAAGTGTCTGTATTTAAATTGAATACTTTTGTAAATACTATTTCACATTTGTAATGATTAAATTTTCTTTCTCCCTTATGCCATACACTTCGGATATATATCAAAGAGTAGTTTCTGCAAAAATGTTTATAGATAACAATCTTGAAGAATCAATAAGTCTTGAACAAATTTCAAAAAAGGCTTTATTATCACGCTTTCATTTCCATAGAATATTTACAAATGTCTATAGAAAAACACCACATCAATACCTCACCGAAAAAAGATTGAGAAGAGCAAAAGCATTGCTTGCAAAGGAAGGTATTAGTATCTCCGAAGTTTGCAACAGTGTTGGCTTTGAAAGTCTTGGCTCATTCAGTTCTTTATTTAAAAAGATGAATGGATACGCTCCGCAGTATTATCGCAATCTCGCTTATTTAAAAAAGAAGCTTGCCAAAGAACAACCGAAGAAATTTATTCCGCATTGTTTTGTGGAAACGTTTAAGTGGAGTAGAGAGGTATAGGTGTAAGACGTAAGGTTTAAGGTTTCACTGTCATAATTCCCTTTATGATCCGGTATTGACAAAAAACAAAGTGATGATAATTGATTTTAATTCATTGAAAAAAGAATAAGTTTCAGGAAGAGTAGAATAATTTTTTTGACGATTCCAAGCCACTACTCACTACTGACAACTTACTACTCACCACAAAAAGCAAGATTCAAGAAGACCAATCTCAAAACCTTTTTCAACTTTACTTTCTAAAACATACACTATGGTAACAAAACTTTCTCATGCCTCATTGTTTGTAAACGATCAAACAAAAGCGTACGATTTTTATGTAAACAAACTCGGGTTTAACGTTCATACGGATGTAACGATGGAAAATGGTTTTCGCTGGCTAACGGTTACACCGCCAGAGCAACCGGATTTGGAAATACCATTGCTTACTCCATTAGCCGAGGGCATGCATTACGACGAAGAAACAAAACAGGCGTTCAAAACTTTGTTAGATAAAGGGGCACTTGGTGCAGGTGTTTTACATACGCCCGATTGCCATGCAACTTATGAAGAATTAAAGGCAAAAGGAGTTCAATTTAAATCAGAACCAAAAGAACAATTTTATGGTATCGAAGCTATTATTACCGATGGGTGTGGCAACTGGTTTAGCATGACGCAGCCGAAGGAAATGTGAGTAGTGAATATTGAGTGATGAGTAAATTTTTTTACTTGAGTCTTGATAACGAAACAACCACTCACTACTTACTATTGATATTTTATCATAAAAACATTAAGGGTCTTTGATACCGAAGACCCTTAATGGTTTGATTAAATAACCAACAACTAAAAACCAAGCGCTTCATTTGCTCCCTCCTGGTAACCCGGAATTCCCGAGTTTACCAGTTCCTTACTGCGGGTGCGAAAATCGTCTTTCATCTCGTTTGTCTTGCGGCTTAATGTAGATTTTAAATTATTTATACCGTCGCCCACTTTACCATAAAAATCACGCACTGTATCTTTTAGATCGCCGGCAGTATCGGCAATTTTTTGGCGGGTTTCAGCGCCGCTTGCAGGTGCCAGTAAAATACCTACAACAGCGCCGACAACCAAACCTGCAAATGCACCAATTAAGATTTTTTGAGTACTCATAAGATTGATGTTTTTTAAGTTAACAAAGTGTGTTATTTTTTATGTGTCCAAAATCTTGCCAAAATGTTGTAAGTGATTATATAAGAGTAACAAATATTTTTTGCATTTGTTTATAAGTCCGTCCTGCTTTGTGCTAACACTCTCTGGCATGTAAATTGAATTTTGGTTACTAAACCTATACTCTAAATTATCGTCAATAACAATAAAATTTCTATCTATGAAAAAGCTAATTGTAATTAGTACCCTGTTATTATCGCTCGGAGCAACAAGTTGCAGAACAAGAGCTGTAGTTACCACGCAGCCCGCACCACCTGCAGGAGTGGTTGTACGTCCGGCAGCACCGCGTCCTGATTATGTTTGGATAGATGGTGAATGGGTATGGCGCGGCGGAAGATACACTTACGTAAATGGTTATTGGGCACCGCCGCGTGGTGGTCATGTTTGGGTAAGTGGTCATTGGGTAAGAAGAGGTGGTGGCTGGTATTGGCAAAGAGGCCATTGGAGATAATCATCCACATACACTACAAAAAGGCACAATTTTCTCATACGAAAGTTGTGCTTTTTGTTTTATAACTTTCTAATTAATTAATATGGACTTTCGGCAGATGCACCGAAATGATGGTGTACATGCGGGATTGCGTCACGCTCCGACAAACTTTGGGTCGTTACGGTTTATATAACATCATTCTTTGTCTCTTCAAATTTTTATGGAATTAAAAGGCTCTTGCCTCTTATACTTCGATGTATCACCGCAGAAAAAAATATTCTTATTTAGAACTAATTGTTTTAATTGGATTTCAGGTCGCACTATTTTTTGTTTTTATTAGTCGCTTAAATGATATAGGCTCAATTTATAGATTGGGAACGACATTGAAGCTTGTTATACCTGAGGATAAACCCTACACCAATCCAAATTTTAAAACATTTAGCGCACCGGAAATTTTTGCAGAGTGGAAAAAGCAGCATAAAAAAATTATCAGGATTGATTTAACAGGCGATTTAGAAGAAGATAAAAATCGGTTGGAATCTATACATGAGGAAGCACGAAGACTAAAGTATACGTACGATACAACACACATTCTAAAAGTACATCTAACTGATGACAATATGTACGGACAGTTCATTCAGTTATTAAGCATGATTCAGGCAGAGATGCACAAACGCTATATGCTCTTTGAAAATGATTTTTACATTTTAGGTGAATCCCCACCAGAATCAAAATGAGATAACCTATACCGCTTTGATTTACCATTAAGTTTTTTCTTACCCCTACTTTTGCCACCTATGGGTCAAAAAAAATTAATGCGATTCCAAGAACTAAAAACTTTTCCAAACGTGTTGCAATACCCTGTGTCCATTAAAGGACAATGGCATTCATTTTTCAACAATCAAAATCCTATTGTTCTTGAACTTGCCTGTGGTAAAGGTGAATATGCCTTAGGTTTAGGAAGAATGTATCCCCACAAAAATTTTATAGGCATTGATATAAAAGGCAACCGGATATGGCGTGGCGCTAAAACCGCTGGGCAAGAAGGTTTAAATAATGTAGCTTTCTTAAGAACTCAAATTGATAAGATTACTGATAATTTCGATAAAGATGAAGTGAACGAAATATGGATAACATTTCCCGATCCACAACTTCGTTTATCCAAAATAAAAAAGCGCTTAACGCATCCTAAATTCTTAAGATTGTATCAACAGTTCTTACAGCAAGATGGTTCAATTCACTTAAAAACAGACAGTCCCGATTTATACAACTTCACCAAAATGGTCGTCAAGCTTTATGGTTTAGATTTGCTGGTTGATTATGATGATGTGTACAGTCAACCAAATTTGAGTGATGAGCTAAAGATAAAAACCTACTATGAGGCTTTAGACATCGCTCAAAGCAATCGTGTACATTATTTACAATTCAAAATAAGCAAAGCACTGCCCATAGAAAAAGATGCAGAATTAAAAGAGTTATTCCGTGATGAGCAAACTGGTTGAAAATATTGATTACTACTTTAACGAAGATGGTTTAATGGTGTTAACCGAGTCTTATTTAAAAGAGCGGGGTTATTGTTGCGGTAACGGTTGTCTCCATTGTCCTTACAACTATGAAGCAGTATCGGAGCCGCGACGAATACAGCTGATTAATGAAAGAAAACTGCGAGAAACATAAGACATCTAAACATGAGAAACTGATAAAAAATACTTTTACATTCACTTTTGACCATTCACCATTGATGGTAAAAATTTTCTTCATGAAAAAACCAGCATCGAAAAAGAAAACTGCGAAAAAGCCAATAAAAGAACTGCTGCCAATAAAAGATGATTCAAAAAACTATACCTTCTTTGAGGATGTGTGGAGTGTAGTGCGACAAATTCCAAAAGGTCGGGTAACATCATATGGCGCTATTGCAAATTATCTTGGAACAAAGCTTTCTGCACGTATGGTTGGATGGGCAATGAAAGCCGCACATTATGCGCATCCCCGTGTTCCTGCACAGCGTGTAGTAAACAGAAATGGTATGCTTACCGGACGGTATCATTACGAAACACCTACACGCATGCAGGAGTTGCTTGAAAAAGATGGCGTGAAAGTCGAAAACAGTACCGTAGTTGATTTTGAGAAACGGTTTTGGGACCCTTTGAAAGAGCTGGGATTTGAATAAAGTTAATCTGTTTATTGGTTTATTGGTTTATTAGGTTTATTAGGTTGAAATTGTAAATCAAAAATCTCAAAATCGTAAATCGTATTGGTGTTTAATAGCAACGGCACTAATTGTTTTATCCTCATGAATAATTTTTGTCTTTTATAAAGTACGGGATTATGTGAAAGGCGAAGTAATATAGCTTAAGATTACCATTGTTTCAATTTCGCTGCATTAAGAAATTATTTTCTTTGATCTTCTTGTATAGACCGCAGATTGTATGGCTGTAAGGTATGCGCAGATAAAATTATTTTAAAACTCCTTCGAAATCGGCGTTCTATTCAATACACAACATTATTTCTGCTTCTTTGCCCATGCATCCATTTTCTTTTCAACAATATCAAGTGGCATACAGCCATCTTTTAAAAACTCATCATGAAACGCAGCAAGAGAAAATTTATTACCGAGGTCCTGCTGATACTTATTGCGTAACTCACGAATCTTTATAGCACCAATTTTATAACTCAACGCCTGTCCGGGAATTGCCATATAACGCTCAATTTCTGCAGTAGCGCCTTCTTCGCTTATCGCTTCATTATCCATCATGTATTTAATTGCCTCCTCACGTGTCATTCCTTTTTGATGCATACCTACATCAACCACTAAACGAATGGCACGATGAATTTCATCACCAAGTGCACCTATGTATTGATACGGATCAGTGTACAAACCAAGCTCCTTGCCAAGGCTTTCGCAGTATAAAGCCCAACCCTCGCCGTAAGCGCCATACCAAGAGAAGCGTCGAAAATTAGGCAAGCTTGTATTTTCCTGCTGCAAACTTATTTGGTAATGATGACCGGGAATTGCTTCGTGCAAAAACAAACTTTCCATACCGCTCGTTGTGTTGAACTTTGTTGCATCGAGAATAGGCACATAAAAAATGCCGGGTCTGCTGCCATCAGCGGATCCTTGATTATATTCTGCGCTTGCACTTGCTGCACGAAACGCTTCCGTTTGACGAATCTCAAATTTTGTTTTTGGCGTGCGACCAAACATCTTTTTCAAATAAGGTTCTTCCTTTTGTTCAATCGCATGAAATGCATTCAATACTTCTTGTGGGGTTTTGTACGGCATGAATTGTTTATCGTTTCTCATATATTCAAAGAATGCGTTGAGATCACCTTTAAAACCAACAGCATTCTTTACGCTATCCATAATACCACGAATGCGTTTTACTTCTGCAAGACCCGTATTATAAATTTCATCAGGAGTTTTATCCATTGTTGTCCAGTAATGAACAAGATATTTGTAATATGCATCACCATCCGGCACACTATCTATACCAGTTGATATGCGTGCTTTTGGCAAATATTCATTCTTTAAAAAATCACCAAGTTTTTTATACGATGGAATAATTTGTTCATTGATGAGTTGTGTGTATGCAGTGGTTAAGCGTTGTTTATCTGCATCACTAAAATTTTTTGGCAGGTCAGTGATTGGTCCATAAAAAATACTTTTGGTTGCATCACTTACCTTCATTGCTTCCATTTGCGGAATTATCTTAATCACCAATGCTTTTGACAATTCATAATTTGCTGCAATGCCTTTGCGGAAATAAACAATCGCACTGTCTGTCCATGCACTAAAGGCCGTTGCACGTTTAATCCAGGTATCGTAATCCTGTACGGTTTTAAATGGTTGAACACCACTCCCGCTGCCCATTTGAGCCATATCTAAAGGGCGTCCCCAAAACTGATTTGTCGGAATATAATTGTTGTGAAATGATAAACCTTCCAAACTCATTTGCATTTCGTACTTAAAAATGTCGTAGCTTATTTTGTCGTTATCGTTCAAATGTTCACGGTCAAATTCATTTACCTCATTTAAATATTTTGAATAAAAATCCTTCAGCTTTGCACGGTAACTATCGGTAAAATCAACGGGCATCTGATCATTAAAACGGTTATCACCATTGGTTGTTGCCTCCAACGGAAAAAGCTGCATTCGTTCATCATAATATTTATCAAACAAGACGGCAAGCTCTTTATTATCTTCCATGTTTTGATTATTGTTGCTCAGCTTACATGCAAACAAAACACTGCATGCAAACACAAAAAATATTTTTCGCATAAACAAAAAATTATGGCACGGAAGATAATGATTAGAAGTTCTTTCAGAAGGAAAATTATGATAAGTGTTTGTGCAATTTGTTTAGATGAGCTAACTTCTCTGTTATCGGCGCGACGTCTTTGCTATAGAGTATCCGTCCTCATTTTTTAAATTTGGAAGCTTTAAAAACGTTTTATTCTATCTCTTTAAAAGAATGAACTAATTTTAAAACACATTAATTGATACAGTTACATCACACCACCTCACAACTGTTTATTAAAATAATTTTAAGACCCCGCATAGCCTTTGTTTTTAATGTAACATTGTAATTTTATTATCAGCCCTTCACTAAAATTTTTTATATGAAATTGAGGATAGTTACCGCACATTATTTTTCTGCTGCTATTATGCTTTCTCTTGTTGCATGTAATAACACTAACAAAAAAGAAGAGCCAAACGAAATAACAAAAGATAAGGTTGCTAATGCAATTTCGTGCACGATAAACGGACTTACTGTTCAGGACAGCACTATATATGCGAATGGTGGCGGCAACGATTTTAAAGAGACTGTTATAAATAAAAATAATTTTCCCGGCTCTGCACCCGCAGGAATGGTTTGGATTCCCGGCGGTGAATTTAGTATGGGCGGTGTAAATCCGGTTGGAATGACGGAAGGTGGTCATGAACAAATGAATGATGCACGTCCTGTTCACCGTGTATATGTTGACGGTTTTTATATGGATGCCACTGAAGTAACGAATGCAGAGTTTGAAAAATTTGTAAAGGCAACGGGATATGTTACTATCGCAGAAAAAAAACCTACACGCGAAGAATTTCCTAATGCACCTGAAGAAAGTCTCGTTGCAGGGTCTGTAGTGTTTACCCCCCCGGCACAAAAAGTTTCTCTTGATAATTACTTGCAATGGTGGAGCTATGTAAAAGGCGCTGATTGGAAGCATCCTTTTGGGCCCGGGAGTGATTTAACGGGAAAAGAAAATTATCCGGTTGTACATATTGCATGGGAAGATGCAGATGCGTATTGTAAGTGGGCAGGTAAGCGTTTGCCCACGGAAGCAGAGTGGGAGTTTGCTGCGCGTGGCGGCAAGGCTGGTAATTTATATGCATGGGGCAATCAGCTAAAGCCGGATGGTAAATATATGGCAAATATATTTGAAGGTTCGTTCCCTGATAATGATAATGCTGCCGATGGTTTTAAAGGAATTGCCCCCGTAAAACAATTCGCTCCAAATGTTTATGGGCTCTATGATATAGCTGGTAATGTGTGGGAATGGTGTTACGATTGGTATCGCCCGGATTATTATGAAACAATCGCTAAACAAGGCGTTGCAAAAAATCCAAAAGGTCCTTCTGATTCTTATGATCCTGCTGAACCGGGAAGCAAGAAAAAAATTCAAAGAGGAGGTTCATTTTTATGTACCGATCAATACTGCACAAGATACATGGTGGGCACAAGAGGAAAAGGTGAATGGCGCTCAGGCACAAGCCATGCAGGTTTTAGATGTATTACGGACGTAAAGAAAAATGTAAATGCAAAGAATTGAAAAGCAGTGATTTTTTTATGAGTTAGAGTGAAGAATAACTATTGAGCTACTGTTGCGTCGTCACTGACCCGAGTTAAGCTTGTGCACTGCATCGGAACTCTCTTCTCCTACAAGAACTCCACTCACTCCTTAATTCATTCAATAAATTTTCATCTAAAGAAACTTATTTCGGTTTACTAATCAAATTTTTTCTCAAAATCCAAAATTTAATTTGGAAAATTAACGGCGTTAAGTATTTTTACACCGTAATTAATTTATATGGCAATAGCAGACC
>Ga0081539_10001809_pt1 | contig 33796 bp, 49 predicted proteins | sample TabmetS4T2R2_FD_71023 | JGI IMG/M metagenome (GOLD analysis project Ga0081539, IMG submission 71023) | Tabebuia heterophylla rhizosphere microbial communities from the University of Puerto Rico - S4T2R2 | ecosystem: Host-associated > Plants > Roots > Rhizosphere ... | reverse complement strand
GCGAAAACAAGGAAGCCAAGCGTCTGGCCATCGCTGCGCCGGCCATGAAGAAGTAGTCGTCCTCCGCGGCGACGGGCGCCGGGTCGTCGACCGGCGCCCCGCCGCCGAGCGCCCATGGACTTCGAACTCCTCGTCGGGATCTTTCCTCAGGTCCTGCTCGACGGCCTGCTCCTCGGCTTCATGTACGCCCTCATCGCGCTCGGCTACACGATGGTCTATGGGGTGCTGGAGTTCATCAATTTCGCGCACTCCGAAATCTTCATCGTCGGCGCGTTCGTCGGCGTCGAGATCCTCCTCGGGCTCAAGAGTGCCGGCATCCTCGACACGTCGCCCTGGCCGCTCGTCCTCCTCGGCGTCATGCTGGCGGGTATGCTCGTGAGCGGCGTGCTCGCGGTCTCCATCGAGCGCGTCGCGTACCGGCCCCTCCGCGCCGCGCCGCGCCTGATCCCGCTGATCTCGGCCATCGGCATGTCCTTCTTTCTGCAGGACGTCATCCGCCTGACCGAGTCGCTGTGGCGGAATGCCTTCAACCTCGTCTATCCGACGCTGGAGCCGCTCAACCAGCGCTTCGAGATCACGACGACGCTCGACGTCTCCGCCAAGTCGCTGGTGGTCATCGTCGTCGCGCTCGTGATGCTGTGGGGCCTGCACGCGCTCGTCAATCGCACCAAGATCGGGACGGCGATCCGCGCCGTCGCCGAGGACCAGGCCGCGGCCAGTCTCATGGGCATCGACGTCAATCGCATCATCTCGCTCACGTTCCTGATCGGCGGCGCGATGGGCGGGGCGGCCGGCGTGTTGTTCGGCGTGCAGTACAGCCTGATCAACCCCTACACCGGATTCATTCCCGGCCTGAAGGCGTTCACCGCGGCGGTGCTCGGCGGCATCGGCAACATTCCCGGCGCCATGCTCGGCGGCATCGTGCTCGGCCTGCTGGAGGCCTTCGCCGCGTCGTACATGTCCCTGCTCACCGGCGGTGCCTTCGGCGCTGAATACAAGGACATCTTCGCGTTCTCTGTCCTGATCCTGATCCTGATCTTCCGTCCCAAGGGTCTGCTCGGCGAAGTCGTCCGAGAGCGCGCGTGATTTCCGCGGCGGCGGCCGTGCTCTTCGTCGCCCTGTCCAGCGCGGCCGTCGCGCTGTTCCCGCGCTCCATCCTGATATTTTTGATCTTCCAGGGCAGCTTGCTGTACGCGTACGTGGCGCGGATCCCAGGCTGGCTGCGGGCCGCGCTGCTCGCCGCCGGGCTCCTCGTCCTCATACCCGTGATCGGCACCTACAACGGCTATTACCTCGAGGTCGCCACGCAGGTCGGCATCTTCGTGGCGCTGGCTCTGGGACTCAACATCGTCGTCGGCCTTGCGGGGTTGCTCGATCTCGGCTACGTCGCGTTCTTCGCCGTCGGAGCGTACTCGTGGGCCATCTTCGGCTCCCCCCACGCCAACGTGCTGTTCGGTGGCGGCGGCTTTCCCCTGCCATCGTGGTGGTTCTATCCGTTCCTCGTCATGGGCCTCGCGGTGGCCGCCGGCACGGGAGTCCTGCTCGGCCTGCCGGTGTTGAGGCTTCGCGGAGACTACCTGGCCATCGTCACGCTCGGGTTCGGCGAAGTGATCCGCGTTCTCGCCAATAATCTCGACAAGCCGATCAATGTCACCAACGGTCCCCGCGGTATCACGCCGATCTCACGGCCGCCGCTGCCCCTCGAGGTCTCGTACGCGGTCGGCTTCTACTTTCTCGTGCTCCTCATCGTCGTGGTGGTCGTTCTGGTCAATCGCCGGCTGGAGGACTCGCACATCGGGCGCGCTTGGGAGGCGATGCGGGAGGACCAGCTCGCCGCCCAGGCGATGGGTGTGCCGCTGGTGCGCGCCAAGCTCCTGGCGTTCGCCTCCGGCGCGTCGTTTGCCGGCGTCATGGGCGTCGTGTTTTCCGCCAAGCAGGTCTTCATCAATCCGGAGTCGTTCACGTTCCTCGAGTCGATCGGCGTCCTGGCCATGGTCATCCTCGGCGGCATGGGCAGCATCCCCGGCGCGGTCATCGGCGCCACGGTCGTGACGGTTCTCAATCTGCAGGTGCTCAAGGGGCTGTCGCTGTGGCTCAACGAGCTCAAGAATGCGGGGGTCACCATCTTCGGCTACAACCTGGCGGGCTTGCCCACGCAGCTCGAGCCGGCCAAATACGAGCGGATGATCTTCGGACTCATCCTCGTCCTCATGATGATCTTCCGTCCGCAGGGTATCTTCCCGGCCAGGCGTCGCCAGCGCGAGCTGGCCGAGCGATGAGCGCCGATTGGCGGACGGCATGAGCGCTCTGTTCGAAGCGGTCGACGTGACCAAGACGTTCGGCGGACTCACCGCGCTCCAGCACGTCACGTTCGCGCTCGAGGATGGCATCGCCTCGATCATCGGCCCGAACGGCGCCGGCAAGACGACGCTGTTCAACGTGTTCACCGGCCTCTATCGTCCAGACGCGGGGACGGTGAGCTTTCGCGGCCAACCGCTCGTCGGCTTGCGGCCCGACGAGATCACCGCCCTCGGCGTGTGCCGTACCTTCCAGAACATCCGCCTCTTCGCCAACATGACGGCTGCAGAAAACGTCCTCGTCGGCATGCACGCGCGCATCCACCTCGGGCTGCGCGACGTGCTCTCGCGCGGACCGCGCTTCGTCGCTACCGAGCGGGAGCTCTGGCAACGCGCCGCCGCGCTCCTGGAACGGGTCGGCCTGCGCGGCAAGGGCAACGAGATCGCGCGCAACCTGCCGTACGGCGAGCAACGGCGGCTCGAGCTGGCACGGGCGCTCGCCTCGGAGCCGGCCCTGCTGCTGCTGGACGAGCCGACGGCGGGGATGACGCAGTCGGAGGCCGGAACGCTGATGGGCCTGCTGCGCCGCCTCGTGGGCGAGCTGCGGCTGGCGATCGTCCTCATCGAGCACAACATGCGCGTCGTCATGGAGGTGTCCGACCGCGTGACGGTGCTGGATCACGGCGAGAAGATCGCCGAGGGTCCGCCGCGCGAGGTGCAGGCCGACGCCCGGGTCATCGAGGCCTATCTGGGCCGCCGCGCCTCCGCCGGGCGCGCCGCCCCCTAGCCGATGCTCACGCTCGACTCCCTCGACGTCTACTACGGCGAGATCCACGCCTTGCGGGGCGTGGCGCTCGAGGTCCGGGGCGGCGAGATCGTCACGCTGCTCGGCAACAACGGCGCCGGCAAATCGACGACGCTCAAGACCATCTCCGGCCTGCTTGCTCCCCGTCGCGGCAGCGTCGTCTTCGACGGCCGTGCGCTGACGGGCGTGTCGGCGCACGAGATCGTCGCGCGCGGCATCGCCCACGTGCCGGAGGGCCGCCGGATCTTCAACCGCCTGACCGTGCGCGAGAATCTCACCATGGGCGCGTATCTCAGAACCGATGGCGACATCGATGGCGATCTCGACCGCTCGTTCGAGCTGTTCCCGCGGCTCAAGGAGCGCCTGACCCAGGTGGCGGGCACGCTTTCCGGCGGAGAGCAGCAGATGCTCGCCATCGCGCGCGCGCTCATGACCCGCCCCCGGCTACTGCTGCTCGACGAGCCGTCGATGGGCCTGGCGCCGGTGCTCGTCGAGCAGATCTTCGCGACGATCGGATCCATCAACGAGCAGGGCACGACGATTCTGCTGGTCGAGCAGAACGCCGCCATGGCCCTGTCCATCGCGCACCGCGGCTACGTGCTCGAGACGGGCGCGGTGGTGCTGTCGGGCACCGCGGCTCAGCTCGCCGAGAACGCGCGTGTGCGCCACGCGTACCTGGGAGAGTGACGGCGATGCGAACCGATGGTGTGGACTACGACGGGCACACGGTCGGCGCCGTGTATCGCACGCTCGCCCGGACCGTGTCCGAGACGGACATCGTCAACTTCGTCAACCTGTGTGGCTTCGTCGAGCCGCTCTTCATCGACATGGAGTACGTCAAGCGCGAGTCGGTCTTCGCGCGACGGGCGGCGCCCGGCGCTCTGACCTTCGCCCTGTCCGAGGGGCTGATCATGCAGACCGGACTGATCCATGGCACGGGCATGGCCTACCTCGGCGGTGAGCTGCGCATCGTGGCCCCGGTCCTCGAGGGCGACACGATCCGTGTCGAGATCGAGGTCGTCGACAAGCGCGAGACCAAGAAGCCCGATCGTGGCATCGTGACGTACCGACACCGTGTCCTGAACCAGCGCGACGAGGTGGTGCTGGAGGCGCGTGTGCAACGAATGATCAAACGGAGGTGAGGCGGTGAGCGACGCCGGCCACATCGTGCAGCTCAGCGTGTCGAGCGGCGGCGTGCCCAAGCACGCCGTCGAGACCGCGCGCGTGACGACCCTCGGGCTCGAGGGCGACGTGCATCGCAACCGGGAGCACCACGGCGGTCCCGAGCGCGCGATCTGCCTGTTTGCCATGGAGGCGATCCGCGATCTCCAGGCCGAAGGCCATCCGCTGGTCCCGGGCACGCTCGGCGAGAACGTCACCGTCGAAGGGTTGGACTGGGGGGCCGTGCAGCCGGGGGCGCGCCTGCAGCTCGGGGACGAGGTGCTCCTCGAGATCACCCGCTACACGACGCCATGCTTCAACATCCGACCGGCGTTCCGCGGCGGTGACTATTCGCTCGTGTCTCAGAAGCGCCATCCCGGGCGCAGCCGGGTGTACGCGCGGGTCGTCACGACGGGAACGCTCAGGCGCGGCGATCCCGCGCGGCTGGTCTGACGCGCGGGACCCGAAACCTCGTTCGCGCGGTCGATCAACCGCGCGCAGCTTCGCCGCGCGGTGAGTCGCCGACGGCGATGACCACGAGGGCGCCTGGGGCGGCGACCGGCTGCACGCCCCGGCCGTATGCAGCGACCTGCTCGACGAGCCAGCCGGCGCACGGCGTGCTCTCGTCCAGCTGACTGCGGATCCCGGTCCATTCCTGTCGGGCGGCGGCACCGAGCTGCGCATGGCGGGCGGCCGTCTCGATCACGAGAACCAGCCGGGCCGGGCGGCCGTCGAGTCGCTTGATCGCGGTGAGCGTCGCATCGATGGCGCCATGCACCAGCGCCTCCGACGACGGCCCCCCCGTCGCATCGCTCCATCCGAGCCCGGTCGCGTACGACGCCTCGAGGCAGGCCACGCTCACGCGCGGCTCCGACTTGCCGTTTCCACCGTAGAGCGCGGGCGAGGCGAGCACGCCGCACACGGTGCGCATCTTAGGCCCCATGAAGTCACGCCAGGAGTCGAGGAACCGCAGAGCGGAGTCACCCGCGTCCGGACGCGCGAAGGCGATGCCGAGACCGCGCGGATAGCGCGCGCGGAAAGGCCAGCCTGAGAGAATCAGGCGCGCCGCCGCCTGGCTCGCGTCAACGATATCGCGGCCAGTCGTGGCTGCCACCCCGCTGGCGGCGCCTTCTGCGTTTGCCACGCAGACGACTAACGCGCCAGACTTCATGGGGCCGTCATCCGTCAAAAGCGAAGCGGACGAGCCGCCGGCAAGCGGGATCGCTCCCAGGACGCTACGCGCCTCTGCCGTCGCGTCGGCGACCGGCGAGGCCGTCACCACGAGGGCGAGGTGCGGCGTCGCGCCGTGCAGGCGCGAGAGCGCCGTGCTCGCCGCGCGCGCCACCGCGTCGCGTCCACCAGACGCATACCCGAGACCGATTTCCAGCATCGAGGCCGAAGGCCCGCTGAGTGTCGTTGTCATGCCGCGGAGGGTAATGCAGCGGGGGTGCCAAAGCTTAACTAGCTGAAAGATATGGGGATTAGTGGTGATTGCAAGGTCTGGGGTGTCCGGACGACACACACCCTGTGACAGCTTTCGCTCGTGCGAAATCGCGCTCGCAGAGAACCGCGCATCACGGCTACGCCGGACGCCGTTGGAGGAAGCGCCACGGCTTGCCGGAGTCGGGAGTAGAGGAACGCGGCGACGGCTTTGCCCGCCGCCAGAAATTAGAAGAGCGCCATAGCGTTGCCGGGCGCCGGAAATAGAAGAGCGCCACGGCTTTGCCGGGGCGCTCCGAACAACTGGGGTCTGGGGGCCATTTCGGGGCCGCAGCATTAAAGCACGCCGTACTCCTTGAGCCGACGGTAGATCGTGCGACGGGAGATGCCGAGCGCGCGCGCCGCCGCTTCCTTGTCGTCCTTGAACACGGCCAGCGCTTTCAGGATGAGCTCGCGCTCGACGTCGGCCAGCGCCGGAACGCTCTCGGGCGAGGTGACCGGCGTAGACGTCACGGGTGTCTTGCTCAGGCTCGGCAGGTCGGTCAGCGAGATCTGCTCGCGGGCGCCCATGGCGAAGGCGCGCTCGATCAGGTTCTCGAGCTCGCGCACATTGCCGGGGAAGGTGTACGCAGTGAGCGCGGCCAGCGCTTCCGGCGCGACTCCGCGGACGTCACGGTGGAAGCGCTTGTTGAAGCGTCGCAGGAAGTGGTTGATGAGCGACGGGATGTCCTCGCGCCGCTCGCGCAGCGGCGGCAGCGTGACGCGCACGACGTTGAGGCGATAGAACAGGTCCTGACGGAACGAACCTTCGGTCATGGCACGCTCGAGGTCGCGGTTGGTGGCGGCAATCACCCGCACGTCCACGGGGAACGCCTTCGTCGATCCAACCGGCCGCACCTGCATCTCTTGCAGCACGCGCAGCAGCTTGACCTGGAGTGCCGGAGACAACTCCGCGATCTCATCCAGGAAGATCGTGCCTTCGTCCGCGCCACGGAACAGGCCCAGCGCGTCCGCCACCGCGCCGGAGAAGGCGCCGCGAACGTGACCGAAGAACTCTGACTCCAGCAGATCCTGCGGGATCGCGCTGCAGTTGACCGGAATGAACGGGCGCTTGGCGCGAGATGACAGACGATGGATGGCGGCCGCGACCAGCTCCTTGCCCGTTCCGCTCTCGCCCTCGATGAGCACCGGTGAATCGGTCACCGCGACCTTGCCGATGATTTCCTTGATGCGCTCCATCGGCGCCGACGTGCCGATCAGCTCATTGACGGTGAGCTCTTCGCCGAGCCGCGCGCGCAGCGTGTGAATCTCGCCGCGCAGGAACTTGCGCTCCATCATCCGCGACATCAGGTGACGAAGCTCGTCGAGGATCAGCGGCTTCGAGAGATAGTCGTACGCGCCTTCCTTCAGCGCCTGGACCGCGGAGGCGATCGTCGGATAACCGGTCATCATGACGACTTCGATCGACTCGTCCTGCTTCTTCACCTCGCGCAGCAGCTCGAGCCCGCTCATGTCCGGCATTCGGATGTCGGTGATGAGCGCGTCGAAGAGCTCGGACTTGAGGATTCCCAGGGCTTCCGTCGCCGAGGCGACGGTCGTAACCTGATATCCCCATTGCCCGAGCGCTTCTTTCAACAGCACGAGGATGGAGCGTTCGTCGTCGACGACCAGGATCTTTGCGGGGTCCATGTCTTCAACGACTCTAGCATGTTCGGGTGTCAAACTGACAAGTGGAATCGTCGCGAGACGGGTGCGCGGTTGCGCCGGGACGCACGGTATGTTAGCGTGACGGTTGACTTTTCAGGGAGGAGACCCCGCCATGGCCGACGCCGTCCAGCTGACGGAAAAGAACTTTGACGAGACCCTCGCCCAGCATGACGGCCTCGTGATGGTGGACTTCTGGGCCGAGTGGTGTGGGCCCTGCCGAGCTATCGCACCCGTCCTGGAAGAGCTGGCGCGCGATTCGGGGGGGCGGATTACGCTGGCGAAAGTCAACGTCGATGAGAACCACGCCCTCGCGGCCCGCTATGCGATCCGCTCGATACCCACGGTCCTCTTCGTCCGACAGGGTAAGGTGGTCGACCAGCTCATCGGCGCCGTGCCCAAGGCAAAGATCAAGGAGAAGCTGGACGCGCTCGCCTAGCGCGTCGCCGCTTTCCGCCGCATCAGCGCCGCCGGCTTAGCCATCCCGACGTTGTCTCCCACGCGCGACGAGTTCCGCGAGCTCGCCGAACGGGGAAACCTCGTGCCGGTCTTCGCCGAGCTTCCTGCCGATCTCGACACGCCGCTCTCGGCGTATCTTCGACTGCGGCCCGGCCCATACGCGTTCTTGCTCGAGTCCGTGGAGGGCGGTGAGAAGTGGGCGCGCTACTCGTTCCTCGGCAGCGATCCGCACATGGTCCTGTCCGCCAAGGACGGACGAATCACGCTGCGGCGCGCCGGCCGCACCGAGCGGCTGCCGGACGGCGACCCACTCGAGGCCCTGCGCGCGGTGTTGCGCGATTTTCAGCCCGTCGCGGTGCCGGGTCTCCCGCGCTTCCAAGGCGGCGCCGTGGGCTATCTGGCGTACGACATGGTCCGTCACATGGAACGCCTGCCGGCGGCTGCGCACGACGACCTCGGTCTGCCCGATGCCGTGTTCATGCTCAGCGATACGCTGCTCGTCTTCGACAACCTGCGCCATCGGCTGCTCGTCATGGCCAACGCGCACATCGGCAAGCGAGACGCCGCCGCGCTGGATGCCGCATACGATCGCGCCGCGCTGAAGATCGGCATGACACTGGCCAAGCTCGCACGTCCGGCGCGCGCGCCGGCGCCGCTGCCGCTGACGCCGCCCGGCCCGCTGCTGGCGCTCGGCGAAGACGGGTTCACGTCGACGATGGACGAGGACACGTTCGGGGACGCCGTGCGGCGGGCGAAGGAATACATCGCCGCCGGCGATGCCTATCAGATCGTGCTCGCGCGGCGGCTCGATTGTAGCCTGCAGGCCGATCCCTTCACGGTCTACCGCGCGCTGCGAACGATCAACCCGTCGCCGTATCTGTTCTTCCTGCGCCTGGGCAAGACGACGATCGTCGGCTCTTCGCCCGAGGTGCTAGTCCGCGTGGAGGGCGACCGCATCGAGGAACGCCCGATCGCCGGCACACATCCGCGCGGCGCGACCGAAACGCAGGACGTGGCGATCGAACAGCAGATGACGACCGACCCGAAGGAGCGTGCCGAGCACGTGATGCTGGTCGATCTCGGGCGCAACGATGTCGGGCGCGTGGCCGAGCTCGGCTCGGTGAAGGTGACGGAATTCATGGTCACGGAGCGCTACTCGCACGTGATGCATCTCGTCAGCCACGTGGTGGGCACGCTACGCAACGGCGCCGACGCCTTCGATGTACTCCGGGCCTGCTTTCCCGCGGGCACGGTGTCCGGTGCGCCCAAGATCCGCGCGATGGAGATCATCGACGAGATCGAGCCGACGCGACGCGGGCCGTATGCGGGCGCCGTCGGCTACGTGGCCTACTCCGGCAACCTCGACTCCTGCATCACGATCCGCACGATCGTGTGCCACGGCAACCGCGCATCCATCCAAGTCGGTGCCGGTATCGTCGCCGATTCAGACCCGAAGACCGAGTGGCTGGAGACGTGCTCCAAGGCGCGTGGCCTCATCCTGGCGCTGCGCATGGCGGCCGCAGGATCGCGGACATGATCCTCGTCATCGACAACTACGATTCATTCACCTACAACCTCGTGCAGTACCTCGGCGAGCTCGGCGGTGAGCTGCGTGTGGTCCGCAACGACGCCATCGACGCCGACGGCGTGGCCGCGCTCGCACCCGAGCGCATCGTGATCTCGCCCGGTCCCGGCACTCCCGACGACGCGGGCGTGTCGTTGGAGATCATACGACGTTTTGGCGAGCACACGCCGATCCTGGGCGTCTGCCTCGGGCACCAGGCGATCGGCCAGGCGTTTGGCGGCACGGTTGCCCGCGCGAAGACGCAGATGCACGGCAAGACATCCGAGATCCGGCACGACGGTCAAGGCGTGTTCGCGGATCTGTCGAATCCGTTCACCGCGACGCGTTACCACTCGCTCGTGATCCTGCCCCACACGGTGCCCTCGGACCTCGAGGTCACCGCGTGGGCCGACGATGGCGAGATCATGGGCGTACGCCATCGCCGCTGGCCGGTGGAGGGCGTTCAGTTCCACCCCGAATCCATTCTCACCGTCGAGGGGAAGCGGCTGCTCGGCAACTTCCTGGGCAGGACCGCCGTCACCCCGTGAGCGGGGACAGACCGGGCGAGGACGACCTCGTCCGGCTGATCCGCGAGCTTGCTCGCCGGCGCGCCCCCGGCGTCGTGACCGGTATCGGTGACGACTGCGCCGTCCTCGAGACGCGTGGCGGGACAACGCTTCTGGCGACCACGGATCTGCTCGTCGAGGACGTGCACTTCCGCCGCCGCTGGGCCGAGCCTGCCGACATCGGCGCCAAGGCGATCGCCGTCAATGTCTCGGACATCGCGGCCATGGGCGGCACGCCCCGGTGGGCCTTGGTCGGCCTCGGCTGTCCCGAGGGAACCGGCAGCGATGAGATCGAGGCGTTCTACGAAGGTGCGCTCGCCGTGGCCGACGCCTACGACGTCGTGATCGTGGGCGGTGACACGTCCGCCTCACCCTCAGGGTGGCTCGTGAGCGTCACGCTGCTCGGCGAAGCCGTTCGTCCGATTCTGCGCTCGACGGCCCATCCCGGGGACGTCATCGCCGTCACCGGCACGCTCGGCCGGGCCGCGGCCGGCCTCGCCGTCCTGGAGCGCGACGCGGCGCCGCCCGGTATCGAGCCCGCGCTGCTCGACGAGGTGACGGCCGCGCACCTTCGCCCGCGCCCGCGTGTTAGCGAGGGTCGCTGGCTCGCGGAGGCCGGCGACGTGACCGCGATGATGGACCTCTCCGATGGGCTCGCGACCGACCTCGGGCGGCTGATCGGCGAAAGTGGGGCCGGTGCTCGCGTGAACGTCGAACGGCTTCCCGTGGCCGACGCCACGCGGATGGTCGCGGAGGCGCTCGAAGTCGACGCGGCCGCCTGGGCGACCGGTGGCGGCGAGGACTACGAGCTGCTCGTCGTCTGCAAGCCGACCGCGCTCGCGCGGCTCCGCGAGGGGCTGGCCGAGGCGACGAGCACCACGCTGACCGCCGTGGGAGAGATCGTCGCCGGCGCTGGCATCCGCTGGCTCGACGGCCGGGGCCAGCCGGTGGTCGTCGCGGCGGGGTTCGAGCACTTCCGTGGGTGATAGCGTCGTCCTGCAGTTGCTGCTCCTCGCGACGCTGATCGTCGCCTCCGGCATGCTCTCGGGCGCCGAGGCCGCATACTTCTCGTTGGGCCGGGCGCGACTGCGGCGCATCGCCGCCGAGCGGCCCGAGGGCGCGCTCGCGCCGGTGGTGTCCCGGCCGCACGACCTGCTCGTCACGCTGCTCGTCGGCATCACCGTCATCAACATCGGCGCCTCCGCCCTCGCCACCAACGTGGCCCACGTGTTGTTCGGACCGCGCTGGAGCCTGCTGGTCGAGCTGATCGCGATGGTCGTGCTGCTGACGACGTTCGGCGAAGTGTTGCCGATGACGCTCGCCGTGAAGTATCCGGAGCGCTTCCTCGCCGTCGTCGAGCGGCCCGTGCGGTGGCTCGGGTGGCTGGTGGCGCCGATCCGCAGCATGCTCGCCGGCCTCACGACGCTGACCGTTCGGCTCGTGGGCCGCGGCGCGGAGACGCAGGCCGCGCTGAGCGAGGAGGAGCTGCGGACCCTCGTCGACGTGGGCGCGAGCGAAGGGGTCGTGGAGCGCGAAGAGCGCGAGATGATCCACAAGGTCTTCGAGCTCGAGGACACGCTGGTCCGCTCGGTGATGGTGCCGCGCACCGACATGTTCTGCCTCGCCGTCGATACGCCGGCCGCGGACATCTTGCCCGCGCTCCGCGAGCAGCTCCACTCCCGCGTCCCCGTCTTCGACGGCTCGATCGACGTGATCGTCGGCGTGCTCTACACCAAGGACCTGCTGCCTCACGTGCGCGGTCTGCCGCCGGATTTCGACCTTCGCGCGCGCCTGCATCCGCCGTACTTCGTGCCGGAATCCAAGCGCGCCGACGCGCTGCTCCAGGAGTTCCAGGCCAAGAAGCTGCACATCGCGATCGTGGTGGACGAGTACGGCGGCACGGCGGGGCTGGTGGCGCTCGAGGACCTGCTCGAGGAGCTGGTGGGCGAGATCGCCGACGAGTACGACGAGCCGGAGCGTCTGATCCAGAAGATCGATGCGCGCACCTACCGCGTGGCGGGCAAGCTGCCGGTGGACGACCTCAATGCCGCCACGGGGCTGGCGATCTCCAACGAGGCCTACGATACGGTCGGCGGCTGGGTGCTCGATCTGTTCGGCCGCGTGCCGCGGCGGGGCGAGCGGGTGGAGACGCCCGACCTGTCCGTGACCGTCGAGAAGATCGAGCGCACACGGGTCGTCGAGGTGCTGCTCTCGCTGCGCACGCCGCAGCCCACGGAGAAGGCGGCATGACGCTCGCATGGATCGCCGCGTTCTGCTTGTTGACGACCATGTTCTTCTCGGCGGCCGAGATGGCGTTCATCGCCGCCAACCGTCTGCGCCTGCGCCACCTGGCCCAGGAGGGCAACAAGACCGCGGGGCGCTACCTCGAGGCGTTCAGTCGTCCGGAGCGGATCCTGTCCACCGCGATGATGGGGGTGACCATCTCGCACATCGTCGCGTCGTCGATCACGACGGTGGTGCTCATGCAACGGTTCGGAGGCTGGGCATGGCTCGTGGCCACCGCGGTGATCACGCCGATCATGCTCGTGTTCGGGGAGATCATCCCCAAGGCGGTGGCGCGAGAGTGGGCGACGAGCCTCATCCTCAAGCTGTTCCGCGGGCTGCGCTGGGCCTCCGCCGTGCTGGTGCCGTTCGTCTTCACCGCCAACCTGATCGTCTCCTCCGTCTTGCGTCTCTTCGGCGGTCCGCGCGCCGATACGCGGCACTTCGTGTCGCGGGAGGAGCTGAAGGCGCTCCTGTCGATGGAGCCCGGTGAGGCCGAGGTGACCACGCAGGAAGCAGAGATGATCGACAAGATCTTCGACCTCGGTGACACCACCGTGCGCGAGATCATGGTGCCGCTCGTCGAGGTCGCGATGCTGTCCGATACGACCACGCCCGACGACGCGGTCGCGCTCATCCAGCGCCGCGGATTCTCGCGCATCCCGATCTACCAGGAGCGGGAGACGAACATCGTGGGGGTCGTGGGGGCCATGGACGTGCTCGCGCGCGGCGCCGAGGCCACGACCCTGCTCGAGCTGATACGGCCGCCGGCCTACGTGCCCGAGACGAAGCGGATCGACGACCTTCTGCGCGAGATGCAGCGCTCGCGCAATCACATGGCCGTCGTCGTGGATGAATACGGCGGCTCGACCGGCGTCGTCACACTCGAGGACATCCTCGAGGAGATCGTTGGCGAGATCCACGACGAGCACGACCGCTCACCGGCCGTCGTCGATCGCTTGCCCGACGGCAGCTATCTGGTGACGGCGCGCACGAATTTGGAGGAGCTCAACGAAGCGCTCGACTGGGCGCTGCCCAAGCGCGACTACGAAACGGTCGCGGGTCTTGTGCTGGCGACGCTGCACCGCATCCCGCGGCGGGGAGAGGAATTCCAGGTCGATGGGTATACCATCACGGTGCTCGAGGCCGACGCGCGCCACGTGACCGCCGTGAAGATCACGCCGCCGGCCTCGGGTCCCCAGGTCACCTCGTCGACAACGTCGTAATCAAAGGAGACCGGCATGGCAGGCAGGATGGTGCAGTTTCCGTCCAACGGCGGCACGACGTCCGGTTATCTGTCCACCCCGCAGTCGGGCAAGGGTCCCGGCGTGCTCGTGATCCAGGAATGGTGGGGCCTCGTCGGGCACATCAAGAGCGTCTGCGATCGGTTCGCCGGCGAGGGCTTTTCGGCGCTCGCGCCGGACATGTACCACGGCAAGACCGCGAACGAGCCCGACGGCGCCGGCAAGCTGTTCATGGCACTCAACATCGCGCAGGCCGAGAAGGACCTTCGCGGCGCGGCGACATTTCTCGCGGGTCAGTCGTCAACGACCAAGCTGGGCGCCGTCGGCTTCTGCATGGGCGGGCAGCTCGCCCTGTTCGCCGCGACGCTGAATCCGAGCGTCGGCGCGACGGTGAACTTCTATGGCATCCATCCGAACGTCAAGCCGGATTACTCCAAGCTCTCGGGTCCGGTCCTCGGCCTGTTCGCGGAGAAGGATGGATTCGTGACGCCTCAGGTCGCGAAAGAAACCGACGCCGCCATCAAGAAGGCTGGCAAGCAGTCTGAGATTCACATCTATCCGAACGTGGATCACGGTTTCTTCAACGACGAGCGGCCCGACGTGTACCACAAGGCGTCCGCCGAAAACGCCTGGCGCCGCACGCTCACGTTCTTTCGGCAGCACCTCAAATAGCGGCGCGCGCGGCACATAGCGCTCGACTCGTAGCCGTCCGATCGGCCGGAATCAGCGCGCGCCTGGTTCCGGCCGGTCCCCGGCATCTCCGTTGCACGACCCTCGGGCCATGGAGCGCATCCGCCTGCATCCAACCGGGACGATGCTCGACGTCATGGAACGCGTGCTCGACAAGGGCATCGTGGTCGAACCGCTGCGCGAGGCCGCGGCCGGTCGTCGTCGACGCTCGAGCGATGGCATCGGGTTGTTCGGCATCGACACGTACGTCGAGGTCGTCACCGACGTCGACGAGACGCTGAGGAAGCGCCCGGGCGACTGAGACCGCGCGTCGGCGGGAGCGGACGAATCCGCTCCCGCCGAGCGTACACGGGCTACGCAGTCGCTCGGTGCACGTACCCGTAGCGACGGTTGGTCCGCAGCCCACCCGCGGCCACGTACTCGGCCTTGATCGCGGCGACCTTGTCGCCGGTGATCTCGCCGAGCGCCGCGCGCTGGTTGATGCGATAGAGCCGCGCCGCGTTCCCGCCAAAGATCGCCGACTTCGTTGGGCCGTCGGCCGCGCCGAGGGCGGCGAAGTTGTGCTTGCGCCGCATCTCGTCAGGAATCTCGAGGCGACGGAGCGCCTCGATCTGCCACTGCGGAGAGCCGTACCAGACCGAATCGCTTCCCCACAGCACGTGGTCTGCGCCGAGCCCGCGCACCAGCGTGCCCATCAACGCCGCCGCCATCCGCGGATTGGCCACGGCACACGTCGCGAACGACGTGCCGACCTCGCCGTAGACGTTGCTGACGCCGAACTTGCTCGGGATTTCCGCGAGGTCCGTCGCCCACTTGATGCGCCCGGTCTGATCGAACTCCGCAAGCGCCGTATCGGGCGGCTCGAGGAACGCGCGCAGCGCCGAGTGGTAGATGACGAAGTTGATCTGCGGATGGTCCTTGGCCGCCTTGCCGAGGTCGCTGACAGTGGCGTACTCCCAGACGTTCGGCCACGACTTCTCGTAGTCCGCGGGCAGCAGCCCCTTGTGGATGCACACGGTGTTGATGCCGGCCTTGGCGATCTTCTCGTAGAAGGGGTACATCAGCTTCTCGTCGTCGAGGCGCCAGTACGAACCGAGCTTCGACGGGAACAACGGATCGCCGATCGTGTAACCCTTCCAGCTGTCGGGCTTGAGCTCGGCGATCGCGCGATCGACCTCGCCCATCCAATTGTTCTTCTTCGGCGTGAAGACCGCGTGCGAGAGCAAGCGGCGGGAATCGGCGATGCGGTTGATGCCGGCCCGCGCGGCGTTGATCTGGTCGTTCGACAGCAGGTCCCACGTCGAATCGTCGAACGGCGCGCCCGAGAGCAGCGCGACCTTCGTGTCGCTGTCCACGAAGATCTCGCGGACGTAGTTCTCGAACTTGAACCGCGCGAGATCGTTCTCGCCGGCCAGCGCCGGGTTCCAGTTCTTCTTGGCGTACTTCGCGAGATCGAGCAGGCCGGCCTGCTTGAAATCATCGCGGACGAAGTGCGTCTGCACGTCGACGATGAACTGCCCGGCCAGCGCGCCCGAGCGCTGGGCCGCGATGCCGGGCTGCTGCGCCTCGGCGCGGGACACGTCGAAGACGGGGCCGAAGACGTCGTTCATGGCCAGGAAGGCCGCCGCCATGCCGGCGCTGCTCGCCAGGAACGCCCGCCGACTCAGCCCGTGGCGCGGGGCCAGATCGGTGGCGAGTTCCTTGATGCGCGCCTCGACACGCCGCTGCTCGCGCGTCTGCGGCAGCGGGTTGTACTCACCGTTGGAGACCACCTGCGTGGGAATCGGCGACTCGAAGGACTCGAGCTCCGCCGGCGCCGTCTGTCCGAGCTCATGCGCGCTGAGATAGTGAGGCATCGTCGCCCCTCCATTTCGGACTACGGTTGCGAGCTATGCGGGATAGCGTCGCGCGAGGCCCTCCGCGTACGCGACGAGCAGCTCGTGCATCTCGCGCATCGCGGCCTCGGCGGCGCGGCGGTCCTCGGCGGTCTTCAGATGACCGAGGATCGTCTTTTTCGTCTCACCCGACTCTTCCTGCTCGATCGCCTCGTGCACCGTGTAGTTCGCGGCGCCCCAGTCGGGACGCACGCTGTAATGCTGTACCAGGGCACGGCCAACGGTGCGGGCGATCTCCACCACCTCCTCCTCCAACAGAGCCGTGGCGCACAACGCGGCCGACCATGGCACCTCGTGGGCCAGCCGTCGAAAGAACGCGAGGATCGCGGCCATCTCCGGCACCGGCACGATGCGCTCGTACGCGTCGCGCGGGTAGCCGAGGTCATCGCCGATGCGGCGAAACAGCTCGTCGTGATCGGGTGTGCCCCCGACCTTGCCCTCGAAGTAGCCGAGATCCTCCACCAGCAGATGACGCGCACAGTCCTTGCGGACCTCCAGGTCCTCGCAGCGCGTGTGGATCCCGCTGAAGATCCGCGGGAACCAGGCAATCAGGAGGTAGTGCTGGGCGATGTGCCCCCACACCTGCTCGCGCGTCAGAGTTCCAGAGGCGAAGCGTTTGAAGTAGTCGGAGCGGCGGAACGGACTCTCCGCGAGGAGCGCCGCCGTCACTCCCTCGTACCAGGCCTCGGTCGTCATGGCCCGGCAAGTATAGCGCGCCTAGGGTAGGGCGATCGGCTGCCGCGGAGGCTGGGCGAAGTCGAAGGCCTCGAGGAAGGCGGCGGCCGTCCGATCCCGCGCCGTGAGCGGCTCGAGGTCCCAGCGCCATTCGATGAGCTTGAGGATCGAGGCGTGGTCGTACTGCCCGTGCGCGACCATGCCGCGGCGCGCGTAGGGCGAGACGATCAGCGCCGGCACACGGGTGCCGAGGCCGAAGCGGTCGACGACAGGCGGCCGGACGTGATCGAACCACCCACCGCCCTCGTCGTAGGTGATGACGACCGCCACGCGCGGCCAGTAGCGGCTGGCCATGATCTCGCGGATGGTGTCGCCGATCCAGCGATCGCCCGCGCCCACGGTGGAATAGGCCGCGTGCGCGTTGCGCGGCGCGTGAGGCTTCACGAAGGCCACGGAGGGCAGCGTACCGTTGCGTAGGGCCGCCGGAAAATCTGCGGCGTCCTCGATGTGCTCGCGTCCCTGGGGCGTCTCCATCACCCGCTTCACGTACTGAAACGGATTGTGGTGTGGCATCAAACCCGCCGCGACCGCGTCCTTGCCGGCGCTCCAACCGCCCGCGTACCAGCGCCACGACACACCCTTGCCGTCGAGCCGATCGCCGATCGTGGGCTGCGTGAAGGGCTGCTTGACGACCGTCTTCAGCCGCTGAGGTGGATATGGCGGGTCGAGGTTGTTCACGAGAAAGCCGTCGGGACTCACCTCGCCATCCTTGACGATGGCGCCGTCGGTGCCCGCGACCGCACGGTACTCGGCATCGTCGCCGACGTGGGCCACGGCGGCGGTCACGAGAAAGTAATGATTGGCGAAGGAGCCGCCGTGAATCGACTGGAAGTAGCGGTCGAGCAGCACGAACTCGTCGGCCAGGCGCCACTGCACGGGGCTGGCGGCGCGGTCGTAGTACCCCATCGTGACGCCACCGCTCGTCCCCTCGGCCACCCAACGGCCCATGGGCACACCGTCGGCACCGGCGCCGTACTGCCGCTGCATGTGATAGAAGCGGTGGACCGGATTGTTGGTCGAGTCCAACGGCTGCACGAAGCGCAGCATCGCAAACGGTGCATTCGGCAAATCCGTCGGAAAGCGGGGATCCGGCTTGCCATCGCGTCCCAGCGCCGGCGGCAGCGTCGCGTAGACGACGCCGCCCTTGTCGGTCTGCTTGCCCGTGTAGTTCGCGATGCCGTCGGCGCCGGGATAGGTGCCGAACAGGTGATCGAAGGAGCGATTTTCGAGGAACAGGACGACGACGTGATCGATCGCCGCGCGATCACCACGCGGTTCGCCGCCGAAGGCGGCGCACGCAGCGAGCAGCGCCGCCAGCGCGGCCGCGCGCACCATGCGGAGCATGGTCAGGCGGACGCCGCGGCCTTCTCCTTCTTCTTCCGCTTGCCCTTGGCGGCGGCGCCACCCTCGGCCTTCGGCGCCTTCTCCTTCTTCTCCGCGCCGTCCTTGCGCTCTTTGCCCGTCTCCACGCGATCGACCAGCTCAAGGATGACCATCGGCGCATTGTCGCCCGGACGCCGTCCCGTCTTGATGATGCGCGTATAGCCGCCGTTGCGGTCGGAGAAGCGCGCGGCGATCGTATCGAACAGCGTGCCCACCACCTCGTTGTCCGGCACCATCGTCAGCACCTGCCGCCGCGCGTGGAGGTTCTCGCGCTTGGCGAGCGTGATCATGTGCTCGGCGGCGCCGCGCACGGCCTTGGCCTTCGCCTCGGTGGTGGTGATGCGCTCGTGGCGGAAGAGCGCGACGAGGAGGTTCCGGAACAGCGCCCAGCGGTGCTGCGTGAGCCGTCCGAGCTTGTAGTTCGCCTTGCCGTGCCTCATCGCAGCCCCCCGGCGGCGCCGCGCCCGAGGGCGCCGAGAACGTTCGGATCGATGCGCATGCCGAGCGAGAGGCCCAGCGCGGCCAGCGCGGTCTTGATCTCGTCGATCGACTTCTCGCCGAGGTTCTTCACGTCGACGAGGTCCGTCTCGCTCTTCTGCACCAGATCCGCAACCACCTGCATGTCCGCGCTCTTGAGCGCGTTGATGGCCCGCGCGGGCAGCGCCAGCTCCTCGAGCGTCTTGTTGAGCGACTCGCGCAGATACGCCTCGCTGGAGGCGACCTCCGCCTCCTCGTCCTCCTCGGGGGCGCCAGTCGTCAGCGGCGCGAAATGATCGCGCAGGAACGTCGAGGCGCGGGTCAGCGCGTCGTCGGGGCTCACGGAGCCATCGGTCCAGATCTCCACGACCAGCTTCTCGTAGTCGGTGATCTTGCCCAGGCGCGACATCTCGACGTTGTAGGCGACGCGCGTGATCGGCGAAAACGCCGCGTCCACGATGAGTGCTCCGGCCGGCACCTGACGCTTCTGGTCGGCGGCCTCGTAGCCGCGCCCGACGCCGATTCCGAGCTCCATCGACACACGTGCGCCGGCCTCGACGGTGAACAGGCTCACCTCGGGGTTCATGATCTCGACGTCCGTCTCGGGCACGTCCTCGCCCTTCACGGTTTTGGGGCCCGTCACCTCGAGGCGCACCACGCGCGGCTCCTGCGAGGGCACCTGCACGGATAGCTTTTTGAGATTGAGCAGGACATCCATCGTGCTCTCGACGACGCCGGGCACTTTGGTGTCGGTACTCCGCACCCCTTCGATCTTCACCCACGACACAGCCGCCCCGGGGACAATCGAAAGCAGCGTGCGCCGCAGCGAGTTGCCGACGGTGAGGGCGTAGCCCTTCTCAAACGGCTCGGCCACGAGGCGGCCGTAGCGGTCGCTGAGGATCTCCCACTCGACCTTCTTGGGCTTCTGAAACGGAATTCGCGGCATCGGTGATCGGCTCCTACTTGCTGTACAGCTCGACGATGAGCTGCTCGCTGACGGGAATCTGGATGTCTTCGCGGAGCGGCAGGCTCCGCACCACGCCGCGGCGCTCGTTCGGCTCGATCTCCAGCCACTGCGGCAGCTGGCCGCGGCCGGCGTTGACGTTGTCGTCCACCCGGGGGGCCATCTTCGAGGTCGCGCGCAGTTGCACGGCGTCACCGACTTTGAGGAGCATGGAGGGCACGGACGCTTTCCGGCCGTTGACGGCGAAGTGGCCATGCGCCACCATCTGCCGCGACTCCCGGCGCGAGGCGGCAAAGCCCAGACGGTGAACGACGTTGTCCAGCCGCAGCTCGAGCAGCCGCAAGAGGTTCTCGCCCGTCACGCCCTTTTCGCTCTCCGCCCACTGGAAGTACTTGCGGAACTGCGACTCGAGCACGCCGTAGATCCGCTTGGCCTTCTGCTTCTCGCGCAGCTGGATGCCGTACGGCGTGAGCTTGCCGCGGTTCAGGCCGTGCTGGCCGGGGGGATAGTTCCGGCGCTCGATCGCGCACTTGTCGGTGAAGCAGCGCGCGCCCTTGAGAAACAGCTTCTGACCCTCGCGGCGGCACAGCCGGCACTTCGCGTCGTTGTATCGCGCCATCGTTGCCCCCTACACCCGGCGCCGCTTCGGCGGGCGGCACCCGTCGTGCGGGATCGGCGTCACGTCGCGGATCGCGGTGATCTCGAGGCCCACGGCCTGCAGCGAGCGGATGGCGGCCTCGCGGCCGGCCCCCGGCCCGCGGACGAAGACCTCGATCTGCTTGAGCCCGTGCTCCATCGCCTTGCGCGCGGCCAACTCGGCCGCCGTCTGCGCGGCGAACGGCGTCGACTTGCGCGAGCCCTTGAAACCGGCACTGCCGGCGCTCGACCAGGACACGACGTTCCCCGTCTTGTCGGTGAGCGTGACGATCGTGTTGTTGAACGTCGCCTGGATGTGCGCGACGCCCGTACGCACCTCGCGCCGCTCCTTGCGCTTGCCACCCTTCTTGCGCGGCGCCGGCTTGCCTTGTGTCTGGTCGGCCATGACTTATGCTCCCGCTTTCGGCGCTGCGGGCGCCGGGGCCGGTGCCGCCGCCACGGGCTTCTTCTTGACCATCACGCCGCGCGTCTTGCCTTTGCGGGTGCGGGCGTTGGTATGCGTGCGCTGCCCGCGCACGGGCAGGCCACGGCGGTGACGGATGCCGCGGTACGAGCCGATGTCCATGAGGCGCTTGACGTTCATCGAGATCTCGCGCCGCAGGTCGCCCTCGACCTTCAGCTCGCGCTCGATGATCTCGCGCACCCGCGCCGTCTCCTCGTCGGTCCACGCCTTCACGCGCTTGTTCGGGTCGACGTTGGCCTTGCGGAGCACGTTGATCGCGGTGGGCTTGCCGATCCCGTAGATGTACGTGACCGCAATCTCTCCCCGCTTCTCTCTCGGCAGATCGACTCCCGCCACTCTCGCCATATCTCGTCCTTTGGGTTTAGCCTTGCCGCTGCTTGTGCCGCGGGTTCTTGCAGATGACCCGCGTCACGCCGCTGCGCTTGACGATCTTGCAGTTCTCGCAACGAACCTTGATCGACGGTCGGACCTTCACAGACTCGCCTCGTTCCTCACAGCGTCGCCTCGCCTTCGGCTGCGGCTCCTTAAACCGGTTACGGCTCGCACTCCCACCACGCCCCTCTCCTACTTGAACCGATACGTAATGCGGCCGCGCGTGAGGTCGTACGGCGACAGCTCCACTTTCACGCGGTCCCCCGGCAGGATGCGAATGAAGTTCATCCGCATCTTGCCGCTCACGTGCGCGAGCACGCGATGGCCGCTTTCGAGCTCCACACGGAACATCGCATTCGGCAGCGGCTCGACGACCGTGCCTTCCACCTCGATCGCATCTTCTTTGGCCATGGCTGTCACGCCACCTTGACGGAGCGGCCCGTCCGGCTCGTCAGCACTTCGGGATCCGTGTCCGTGACGGCGATGGTGTGCTCGAAATGCGCGGCGAGGCTGCCGTCGCGCGTCACCGCCGTCCAGCCGTCGTCCAGCACCTTGACTTCCCAACTGCCCATCGTGACCATCGGCTCGATCGCGAGCACCATGCCCGGACGCAGCTGCGGACCGCGGCCGGGATCACCGAAGTTCGGTACTTGCGGATCCTCGTGCAGCGCGCGCCCGATGCCATGACCGACGAAAGCCCGTACGACGGCAAAGCCATGGCGCTCGACGTGCGTCTGCACGGCATGCGAAACGTCGGACAGACGCCGGCCCGGCCGGCACTCCTGGATGGCCTGATCGAGGCTCTCGCGGGTGACGTCGAGCAGCTGCTGCACCTTCGAGGGCACGTCGCCGATCGCGAGGGTGAACGCGCAGTCCGCGTAGTACCCCTCAACGATACACCCCAGGTCCAGGCCGACGATGTCGCCTTCCTTGATGCGCCGATGCGCCGACGGGATGCCGTGCACGACCTCCTCGTTGATCGAGATGCATACCGTGGCCGGGAAGCCGCGGTAGCCCTTGAAGGCGGACTTCGCGCCGCGCGCGGTGATGAAGGACTCGACGTCCTCGTCGATCTCCAGCGTCGACATCCCGGGCTTCACCGAATCGCGCAGCCGGTCCATGACCTCCGCGAGGATGTGGCCACCGCGGCGCATGAGCCCGATCTCGCGCGCGGACTTGAGCTCGATCACGCGGCGGCTCCGCGCGCCGCCTCGCGCACGCCGCGGCGGATGTCGGCAATCGCGCCCTCGCCGGCCACGGAAACGAGCAGGCCGCGGCCGCGATACCAGTCGAGCAGCGGCGCGGTCTGCCGAGCGTACACGGCCAGCCGATTACGCACCGTGGCCTCGCTGTCGTCCTCGCGCTGGTAGAGCTCGCCACCGCAGCGATCGCAGACGCCCGGCGTCCTCGGCGGCGCGGACACCAGGTGAAACGCGGTCTGGCACGAGCGGCACACGCGTCGCCCCGTCAGCCGCCGCAGCAGCTCGGGCTCCGACACGTCGAAGTAGACGACCCGCTCGAGCGGCTGGCCGACGTCCTTAAGCAGGCGCTCGAGCGCTTCCGCCTGCCCGATCGTGCGCGGGAAGCCGTCGAGCAGGAAGCCCTTGCGGGCGTCGGGACGGCGCAGACGCTCGGCGATCATCCGGATGATGACGTCGTCGGGCACCAGCGCGCCGCGATCCATGTAGCCCTTGGCCTCGCGGCCGAGGTCGGTGCCGGCGGCGGCCGCCTCGCGGAGCATGTCGCCCGTGGCCACGTGGGGCACGTCCCACTCGCTCGCGAGGTCACGGGCCTGCGTTCCCTTGCCAGCCCCGGGCGGGCCCAGGAAGGCGACACGCACCCTCAGCTCCTCGAGAACGCGCCGGAGCGCGTCCGCGACCGCTTGAGGAAGCCTTCGTAGTTGCGCATGAGCAGGTGCGACTCCATCTGCCGGACGGTGTCGAGGGCCACGCCGACCACGATGAGCAGGCTGGTGCCGCCGAAGTAGAACGGCACGTTGAACCAGCGGATCAGCATGTCCGGCAGCACGGAGATGAGGGCCAGGAACAGTGCTCCGGGCAGCGTGATGCGCGTCAGCGTGCGGTCGATGTACTCCGCCGTCTTCTTGCCCGGTCGTACGCCGGGAATGAAGCCGCCGTACTTCTTCATGTTGTCGGCGAGGTCGATCGGGTTGAAGACGATCGCGGTGTAGAAGTAGGTGAAGAAGACGATCAGCCCCATGTAGAGCAGCGTGTACGTGAGACGGCCTGGCGAGAGCGCGTCCGACACGGTCTGCATCCACGGATGCGGCACGAACCGTGTGAGCGTCGCGGGGAACAGGATCAGCGACGAGGCAAAGATCACCGGGATGACGCCCGCCGTATTGATGCGCAGCGGGATGTGCGTGGATTGACCGCCATAGACGCGGCGTCCCACCACGCGCTTGGCGTACTGCACGGGAATCTTGCGCTGGCCCTCCTGCATGAGCACGACGGCCGCGGTCACGGCCACCATCGCCGCCACGATGATGGCGAACGTGAACAGGCTGAGCTCACGGTTCGAGATCAGGGTGTAGGAGGCGGCGATGGCCGACGGCAGCCGCACGGCGATGCCGGCGAAGATGATGAGCGAGATGCCGTTGCCGACGCCTTTCTCGGAGATCTGCTCGCCGATCCACATGATCAGCGCCGTGCCCGCCGTCAACGTCACCATCGTCAAGAGCCGGAAGCCCCAGCCGGGATTCGGCACGATGGCGATGCCGTCGGGCCGCATCGACTCCAGCCCGTACGCGATGCCGAGCGACTGCACGATCGACAGCACGATCGTGCCGTAGCGCGTGTACTGGGTGATCTTCTTGCGGCCGGCTTCACCCTCTTTGGCCAGACGCTCCAGCGCCGGAATCACGACCGTGAGGAGCTGCAGGATAATGGAAGCGGAGATGTACGGCATGATTCCGAGCGCGAAGATCGAGAGCCGGCGCAGGTTGCCGCCGGAGAACAGATCGACCATGCCGAGCAGCGTGTTCTGCGCCTGGTCGAAGACGCGCGCGAGGGCGTGACCGTCGATGCCGGGCGTCGGCACGTGGGCGCCGATGCGGTAGGCGATGAGCAGCCCGGCCGTGATCAGGACGCGCCGCTTCAGCTCCGGAATCTTGAAGACGTTCTGGAAGCTCGCCAGCCCTTCGATCACGACGCCGGCACCTTCTTGCGGTCGAGGATCTCGACGCGGCCGCCCTTGGCCTCGATCTTCGCTTTGGCGGATTCGCTCACGGCGTGCGCGCGCACGGTCAGCGCGTGCTCCACCTCACCGCCCCCGAGCACCTTGACCAGGCCGCGCTCGCCGTTCTTGATCAGCCTCGCCTTGACCAGACCCTCGGGGTCGACCACCGCATTGGCCGCGAACGAGCCGAGCGACTTGAGATTCACGATGGCGTAGTCGTCGCGGCCGCCATGAGGCAAGAAGCCGCGCTTGGGCAGCCGCCGGTACAGCGGCATCTGCCCGCCCTCGAACCCACCGCCCTTGCCGCCGCCGGAGCGCGCATTGTGGCCCTTGTTGCCCTTCGTCGACGTCTTGCCGTGGCCGGAGCCCGGCCCACGGCCCACGCGCTTGCGAGACTTCACCGAGCCCGGCGCCGGCCGGAGATCACTGAGCTTCATGACTCACCTTGAGCATGTGCGGCACGGCGGCGATCATGCCGCGAATCGTCGGCGTGTCGTCATGCGAGACGGTCTGATGCATGCGGCGCAGCCCGAGGGCCTTCACCGTGGCCTCCTGCGTAGGCGAGAGGCCGATGATGGATTTGGTCAGCGTGATCCTAAGCTTCTTGCCGGGCAACGGCCGTCTCCTCCACGCCGCCGTCCACGGCGCTCTTGCGCCGCGCGGCGTGCAGATCTTGAAGCCGCTTGATGCGGCGGAGCGCGTCGATGGTCGCCTTCAGCACGTTGTGCGGATTGTTGGTTCCGAGCGTCTTGGTCAGGATGTCTTGCACGCCGGCCGCCTCGAGCACCGGCCGTACCGCCCCGCCGGCGATGACGCCGGTGCCGGGGACGGCCGGCTTCAGGAAGACACGCCCCGCGCCGAAATGGCCGGTGATCTCGCAGGGAATCGTCGTCTCGCGCAGGGGGACGAAGATCAGGTCCTTCTTCGCGTGCTCGACCGCCTTGCGGATGGCCTCCGGCACCTCGTGGGCCTTGCCCAGCCCGACGCCAACGTGGCCGCGTCCGTCGCCCACGACGACCAGCGCCGTGAACGAGAAGCGCCGGCCGCCCTTGACGACCTTCGCCACCCGGTTGATGGAGACCACGCGGTCGTTCAATTCCAGCACGCTCGGATCGATCTTCGCTTCCGCCACTCGGTGTCTCCTGCTCGTTAGAAGGTGAGGCCGCCGGCGCGCGCGGCATCCGCCAGCGCCTTCACCCGGCCGTGGTACTGGTAGCCGCCGCGATCGAACACCACGCTCTTGATGCCGGCCGCCTTCGCCTTCTCGGCCAGCAGCGTGCCGACCGCCTTGGCGGCGGCGACATTGCCGCCCGTCTTGTGCTGTTCGAGGAATGTCTTGCTTCGGCTGTCCACCGCCAGCACCGTGCGGCCGGCGTCGTCGTCGACGAGCTGGGCATAGATGTGGCCGAGGCTCCGGAACACGGCCAGCCGCGGACGCGCGGAGGAGCCGCGGACGTAGCGCCGAAGCCGGTAGTGCCGCTTGTCCCGCGGGCTGCGCCGGTCTCGCGTGATCACTTCGCGCCCGCCTTCTTGCCGACCTTGCGGCGGACGTACTCGCCGGAATACCGGATGCCCTTGCCCTTGTAGGGATCGGGCTTGCGCAGCGCGCGGAGCTTGGCGGCCGTCTGGCCGAGCAGCGCCTTGTCGGCGCCCTTGAGCGTGATGGCCGTCTGCTTGTCGATCTCGGCCGTGATGCCATCGGGCAGCGGGAAGATCACCGGGTGCGAGTAGCCGAGCGCGAGCTGGATCGCCTTGCCCTGCATCTGGGCGCGGTAGCCAATGCCCACGATCTCGAGCTTGCGCTCGAAGCCGTCCTTCACGCCAGACACCATGTTCGCCATCAGCGCCCGCGTGAGGCCGTGCAGCGCGCGGACGTGACGATCGTCGTCCGGGCGCGCGATCACGAGGACGTTGCCCTCGATCTTCGCGGAGAGCGGTGCCGGGATGGGCTGGGTCAGCTTGCCCTTGGGCCCCTCTGCGCGCACGGTGGCGCCGGCCACCTCGACCTTCACACCCTGGGGAATGGGAACAGGCTTCCTGCCGATGCGAGACATATGGGCCCCCTACCACACGTACGCGAGGACTTCGCCGCCGACCTTCTGCTTGCGCGCCTCGCGGTCGGTCACCACGCCCTTCGACGTGGAGACGAGCGCGACGCCCATGCCGGCGAGGATCGACGGAATCTTGTCGTGGGTGACGTACACGCGCCGGCCCGGCGTGGACACGCGCACGAGGCCGGAAATCATCTTCTCGTTGCCCATGCCGTACTTGAGGTAGACGCGCAGCGTGTTCTGCTTGGCGTCCTCGAGGACACGGAAGTTCTTGATGAAGCCTTCCTCCTTGAGCAGCTCCGCGATCCGGACTTTGAGCTTGCTCGAAGGAATGTCGCACTTCTCGTGCTCGGCGCGGCTGGCGTTGCGGATGCGCGTGAGGAGATCGGCGATGGGATCGCTGCGCATGGCTTACCAGCTCGCCTTCACGACGCCCGGCACCTCGCCCTTGAGCGCGAGCTCGCGGAAGCACAGGCGGCACATCTGGAACTTGCGGATGTACGCGCGCGGGCGGCCGCACAGTTTGCACCGGTGATAGGCGCGCGTCTTGAACCGGGGCGTCGCCTGTGACTTCATGATGAGCGCGGTCTTGGCCATAACGCTATGACTCCCTGAACGGCATGCCGAGGTGCGCGAGCAGTGCCCGCGCGTCCTCGTCGGTCCGGGCGGTGGTGACGAAAATGATGTCCATGCCCCGGACCTTGTCGATCTTGTCGTAGACGATCTCGGGAAAGATCAGCTGCTCGCGCAGCCCGAGCGCGTAATTGCCGCGGCCGTCGAAGCCTTTCGGCGGCACGCCCTTGAAGTCGCGCACGCGGGGCAGCGCGACGTTCACCAGGCGATCGAAGAACTCGTACATCCGGGCCGCGCGCAGCGTCACCTTGGCGCCGATGGGAACGCCCTCGCGAAGCTTGAAGTTCGCGATCGACTTCTTGGCGCGCGTGACGATCGGCTTCTGTCCGGAAATGGCCTGCAGATCCGCCGTCGCGAAGTCCATGATCTTCGCGTTGTCGCGGCCCTCGCCGACGCCCATGTTGATGACGATCTTGTTCAGCCGCGGGACGGCCCAGACGTTCTCGTAGCCGCGCTCCTTCATCAGCGCCGGCACGATCGTCTTGGCGAACGTGTCCTTCAACCGCGCGGGGACCTGGCCTGTGCCCTTCGGCCGGCCCTTCGCGATCGCGGGCTGGGTCTCGGGCGCCTTCTCCTTGCGCGGCTGTCCCTTCGCCTGCGCCGGCTTGCCGCCTTGCTGCTGCGGCTTGGGGGCCGGCTTCGTCGCGTCAGCTTTTGCCATGGCTCTAGCCCTTGTCGACCGACTCACCGCAGCGGCGGCACGTCCGCACCTTGCGGCCGTCGGTGAGGATCTTGATGCCCGTCCGCGATGGCTTGTCGCACCGGGGGCACACGACGAGCACGTTGGAGAGCGCCATCGTGCCTTCGCGCTCGATGATGCCGCCCTGCCGCAGCTTCTGCGTCGGACGCTGGTGCTTCTTGATCATCTTCACGTGCTCCACGAGCACGCGGCCCTTCTCCGGCAGCACGCGCAGCACCTTGCCGCGCTTGCCCCGCTCGCTACCGGCGATGACGCCGACGGTATCGCCGCGACGGATGTGAATGCTCTGCATCAGATGACCTCGGGGGCGAGAGAAATGATCTTGGTGAATTGCCGCTCGCGCAGCTCGCGCGCGACGGGACCGAAGATCCGCGTGCCAACGGGGTTCTCGTCGGCCTTGATCAGCACGACCGCGTTCCGATCGAAGCGGATGTAGGAGCCGTCCTTGCGTCGGACTTCCTTCACCGTACGCACGACCACCGCCCGCGCCACCTCGCCCTTCTTGACGGTGCCGTCCGGCGCCGCCTCCTTGATGGCGACGATCACGGTGTCCCCGAGCGAGGCGTAGCGCTTGTTGGCGCCGCCCATGACCCGGATGCACTGCACCTTCCGGGCGCCGGAGTTGTCGGCCACGTCGAGCATGGAGCGCGGCTGGATCATCGCGCGGCCCGCGTCACGATCGAGCGGATGCGCCAGCGCTTCTCCTTGGAGAGCGGACGCGTTTCCTCGATCAGCACGCGGTCGCCCACGTGGCTCTCGTTGGCTTCGTCGTGCGCCTTGAGCTTCTTGCTGATCCGCACGACGCGCTGGTAGCGCGGATGGCGGAAGACCCGCTCGATGCGCACCACCCGCGTCTTCTGCATGGCGTCGCTCACCACCACGCCCTCACGACTCTTGCGCTCGCCCACGGCTTACCCTTTCGCTGTCTTCTTCTTGGCGGCGGTCGCCTTCGGCGCCTTGGCGGCCTTGGTAGTCTTCGCGGCCTTCGCCGGCTTGTCGGCCTTCGTCTTGGCGGCCTTCTTCGCCGCGGGCGGCGGCGGCGCCGGGGCCACGACCAGGGGCGCGCCGCCCCGCTCGCGCTGGATCGTGTAAGCGCGGGCGAGATCGCGTCGCGCCTGGCCGATCCGCGACGGGTTCTTGGCCACACCCATCGAGAGCTGGAACCGCAGATTGAAGATCTCTTCGGACAGGTCGCGCGCCTTCTGCGTCAGCTCGTCCTCGGACAGATCGCGCCACTTCGCCGCTTTCATGACTGGTCGTCTCCGCTCGCCACTACAGGCTCCGCGTGCGCATCACGAACTTCGTCGTGATGCCGATCTTGTTGGCCGCGGTCCGGAACGCCTCGCGCGCCACATCCTCCGGGACGCCCTGCATCTCATAGAGAATGCGGCCCGGCTTCACCACGGCGACCCATTCCTCCGGGTTGCCCTTGCCCTTACCCATCCGCGTCTCCGCCGGCTTCTTGGTCACCGGCTTGTCAGGAAAGACGCGGATCCACACCTTGCCGCCGCGCTTGAGGCTTCGCGTGAGCGCCACCCGGGCCGCCTCGATCTGCCGATTGGTGACCCAGCCCGGCTCGAGCGCCTTGAGGCCGTACTCGCCGAACGAGAGCGTGGAGCCCCGCTGTGCCTTGCCGCGCATGTTGCCGCGCTGGGCCTTGCGGTATTTGACGCGCTTGGGCATCAGCATGAGTCGGCTCCTACGCCTCCGCGGTCGCGGCGGGCCGCAAGACCTCGCCCTTGAAGATCCACACCTTCACGCCGATCGTGCCGGCGGTCGTATGCGCCGTCGCGAGCCCATAGTCGATGTCGGCGCGGATCGTGTGCAGCGGCACACGCCCATCGCGATACCACTCCCGGCGCGCGATCTCGCTGCCGCCCAGCCGGCCGGCGCACGCGATGCGGATACCGTCGGCGCCCAGCCGCAGAGCGGACGTGACGGCTTTCTTCATGGCCCGACGGAACGCGACGCGCTTTTGCAGCTGCAGCGCAACGTTCTCGGAGACGAGCTGGGCGTCGAGCTCGGGATGGATGACTTCCTCGATGTTGAGGTAGATCTCCTTGCCCGTGCGCGCCTGCAGCTCGTTCTTCAGCTTCTCGACCTCGGCGCCCTTGCGGCCGATGATGATGCCCGGCCGCGCCGTGAAGATCGTGATCCGCGCACGGTTCGCCGAGCGCTCGATGTCGATCTTCGCGATCCCCGCGTGGTAGAGCTGATCCTTGATGAAGCGCCGGATCTTCACGTCCTCGTGCAGCAGGTCCGCGTAGTTCTTCGTTGCGAACCAGCGCGACGACCAGGTCCGCGTGCTGCCGAGCCGGAAGCCGATCGGATGCGTCTTCTGACCCATCGTCTATTTCTTCTCCTTGGGCTTGCGGGCGGGCGCCTTGGCCGGCCGCGCCTTCGCGGCTGGCGCCTTGGGCGCGGCCGCGGCCGTGCGGCCGGCTGGAACGGAAGCGGCCGCGGGGCGCACGGCGGGCGCGCGCATGCTGGTCCGACCCGGCTCGTCGGTGACGCCGATGGTGAGGTGGCTCGTGCGGTGGCGGATGAAGAATGCCCGTCCCATCGCGCGGGGCTGCACGCGCTTCATCGAGGGGCCGCCGTCGGCGATGGCCTGCACGACGCGGAGATCGTCGAGGTTGCGCACCTGGTGATTGTGCTCGGCGTTAGCCACCGCCGATCGCAGCACCTTCTCGACGAGGCGCGCGGCAGCGCGGGGCGTGTACTCGAGGGTGGCCAGCGCGTCGCCGACCGACTTGCCGCGGATCTGGTCCAGGACGAGCCGCGCCTTCCTCGCGGACACGCGCACGAACCGGGCACGGGCGCTGGTGATCATGACGCTAGGACTTGCCGGTCGGCGACGCGGCGGCCTTCTCGGCCTGGCCGTGCGCTTTGAAGGTGCGCGTGAGCGCGAACTCACCCAGACGATGGCCGACCATGTTCTCAGTGACGTAGACGGGAATGAACTTCTTGCCGTTGTGCACGGCCAGCGTGTGGCCAACGAACTCCGGCGCGATCGTCGAGCGACGCGACCAGGTCTTGAGCACCTTCTTCTGGCGCGAGCGATTGAGCTCCTCGATCCGCTCGTACAGCTTCTCGTCGATGTATGGGCCCTTCTTGAGCGAACGTCCCATCCCCCGCTCCTATTTCTTTCGCCGCGTCACGATCATGGAATCCGAAGGACGCGCGCCCCGACGGGTCTTGTAGCCCTTGGTCGGCTTGCCCCACGGCGTCATCGGGTGGTTGCCTTTACCTTTGCCCTCGCCGCCACCCATCGGATGATCGACGGGGTTCATGACCGTGCCGCGCACGGTGGGTCGGAAGCCGCGCCATCGCACGCGCCCGGCCTTGCCGACCGACACGTTCTCGTGGTCGAGGTTCCCGACCTGACCGATGGTGGCCATGCACTCGACCGCGACGTAGCGGACCTCGCCGGACGGCAACTTGAGCGTCGCGCGGTCGCCTTCCTTCGCCAGCAGCTGCGCCTGAGCACCGGCGCTGCGGCACAGCTGCGCGCCGCGCCCCCTCTGCAGCTCGACGTTGTGCACGAGCGTGCCGACGGGAATGTTGCGGATCGGCAGCGCGTTGCCGGGCAGGATGTCGGCCTGCGGCCCGGACATCAGCACATCGTCCACCTTCACCCCGAGCGGCGCGATGATGTACCGCTTCTCACCGTCGCGGTAGTGCAGCAGCGCCAGCCGCGCCGAGCGGTTGGGATCGTACTCGATCGCCGCCACCCGCGCCGGAATCGCGAACTTGTCGCGGCGAAAGTCGACGTCGCGGAGCATCCGCTTCGCGCCGCCGCCACGATGCCGCACGGTGATGCGGCCGTACGCGTTCCGGCCGTTGGTGCGCCGCTTGGGCGAGAGCAGGCTCTTCTCCGGTTCCGTCTTGGTGATGTCGTCGTACGTGACGTACGTGAGATAGCGGCGCGCCGGCGAGGTCGGCTTGACGGTTCTGATGCCCATGGCGTGTCTATGCTCCCTCGACCAGCTCGATCTTGTGGCCCGGCTGAAGCGTGACGACGGCCTTCTTCCAGTCGGGCCGGCGCCCGGCGAAGCGGCCCATGCGCTTGAGCTTGCCCTCGTAGGACGCCGTGCGGACGGCGGCCACCTTCACGTTGAACACCGCCTCGACGGCGGCGCGGATCTCGACCTTGTTGGCGTCGGGCCGCACGCGGAAGGCGACGGTGTTGCGCTCTTCCTTCTCACGCATCGTCTTTTCGGTCATGACCGGCCGGATGAGCACCTCGCGCGGATCTCTCATGTCACTAATCCCTCAATCCGTCCTGCAGCGAGGTCAAGGCTGCCTGCTCGAACACGACGTGCCGTGCGCGCAGCAGCTGGTAAACGGACACGTGGGCCGGCGGCTCGACGATCAGCCACGGCACGTTTCGCGCGGCGCGCGCCAGCGGCTGCGCGAGCTTGGCCGTCACGAGCAGCGTCGGCTCGCCGGCGACGCCGATGGCGGCCAGCGTGGCCACCAGCGCCTTCGTCTTGCCGTCGGAGGGGATGCCGCCATCGACGACTCGCACCGCGCCGTCCGCGATGCGCGCCGCCACCGCCGACCGGAGCGCCTCGCGGCGCATCTCGCGCGGCAGGGCCTTGGCGTAGCTGCGCGGCGTGGGACCGAACGGCTTGCCGCCGCCCTTCCACTGCGTGGCGCGGATACTGCCCTGGCGGGCGCGCCCCGTGCCCTTCTGCTTCCACGGCTTCTTGCCGCCGCCGGACACCTCGCTGCGCCCGCGTGTGTCGTGCGTGCCCGCGCGCCGGTCGGCGAGCTCGCGCACCACCGCCTGGTGCAGCAGCGGGACGCGAATCTCCACGCCGAAGACGTCGGGCTTGAGCTCGACGGCGCCCCGGTCCTTGCCTTTCGTGTCGACGACCTTCACGCTCGGCATCACTTCTTCTCCGCGACCTTCTGCTGCTGCGCCTTGGTGGTTTTGATGCTCTTGCGCACCATCACCAGCGAGCCATTGGCCCCGGGGACGGCGCCGCGGATCAGGATCAGGTTCTGCTCGGGCAACACCCGCGCGACGGTGACGTTGAGGACGGTGCGGCGAACGCCGCCCATCCGCCCGGGCAGCTTGTGCCCCGGCCACACGCGCGAGGGATCGGACGAGGCGCCGATCGAGCCCGGCGCGCGATGGAACATGGAGCCGTGCGTGGCCTCGCCGCCGAGCCAGCCGTGACGCTTCACGCCACCCTGAAAGCCCTTGCCCTTGGTCACACCGACGACGTCGACGATCTCGCCCGGCGAGAACAGCTCCACGGTCAGCGCCTGGCCGACCTCGTAGGGCTTCTCGACCTTGTCCAGCCGCACCTCGCGCAGGATGCGCGTGGGCGCGACGTTGGCCTTCTTGAAGTGCCCCGCGCGCGGCTTGGAGACGTTCTTCTTCGCCGCCTCGAAGCCCAGCTGCAGCGCATCGTAGCCGTGGGTCGCCTTGCTCCGGATGCCGACGATCGTGCACGGACCGGCCTGCACCACCGTGACCGGCACATGGTTGCCGTCGTCGCCGAAGATCTGCGTCATTCCGACCTTGCGGCCGAGCAGCGCTTCTTTTCTCGCCATGTCTATCTCACGTGACCATGCGACTTCGAGTGACGTCGCATCAGAGCTTGATTTCGACGTCGACGCCGGCCGGCAGATCCAGCTTCATCAGCGAGTCGACGGTCTGCGGCGTGGGATCCACGATGTCGAGCAGCCGCTTGTGCGTGCGCATCTCGAACTGCTCGCGCGACGTCTTGTCGACGTGCGGTGAGCGCAGCACCGTCCAGCGGTTGATGATCGTCGGCAGCAGCACCGGCCCCGCGACGCGCGCACCGGTGCGTCGCACCGTCTCGACGATCTCTTTGACCGACCGATCGAGGAGATGATGATCGTAGGCCTTGAGGCGGATGCGGATCTTCTGATCGGCGGTCAGGGTCACCATCGGCTTACTCGGTGATCTCGGTCACGACGCCCGCGCCCACCGTCCGCCCACCCTCCCGGATCGCGAACCGCAGCTCCTTCTCCATCGCGATCGGCGTGATCAGCTCGATCGCCATCGTCACGTTGT
>Ga0081539_10001808_pt1 | contig 33796 bp, 21 predicted proteins | sample TabmetS4T2R2_FD_71023 | JGI IMG/M metagenome (GOLD analysis project Ga0081539, IMG submission 71023) | Tabebuia heterophylla rhizosphere microbial communities from the University of Puerto Rico - S4T2R2 | ecosystem: Host-associated > Plants > Roots > Rhizosphere ... | reverse complement strand
TGCCGGAGTAGACCTCGCTGAAATTAACATCATGACGAACCCAGAATGCGCCGAGGGCGCGAGCCTGCTCTTCTCCAAGAGGCGAGAGTCGATCGTGGTCTTCTTCAAGAATTCGAGCCTGTCCGTGCCGGACCAATGTCAAGGTTCCCATTTTAGAATTTTCAGGCGTTGATAGATTTTGCGGTTTCGAGATTTCAGCAGAGAAACAGGCGGACATTTTTCGCCTGTTTCTCTGGTTTAAACTCATGAGCCTGCTGCCATCCTACACATGAAGGGTGCTCTTTTCCAATAGTTCTTGAGGGGTGAGTTGTTCGAGCGACTCGCGAGGCAGTCCGGGCGGCGAATGCGGGCCGCCCCGCTCTCTGAAAAAGAGCAAGTAGAGAGTTGGCAGAACGTAGAGAGTAAGAATCGTCGCCGAGACCAGGCCTCCGATAATCACCACTGCCAGCGGCTTTTGCACTTCGGAGCCGATGCTGTGTGAGAGGGCCATGGGCAAGAGGCCGAGCATCGCCAGCATCGCCGTCATGAGAACGGTGCGTAGCCGCGTCTGCGCGCCGCGCCGGACCGCTTCATACGGGCTCATGCCGGACTCGCGCAGTTGATTGAAGTAGCTCACCATCACTACGCCGTTGAGGACCGCCTGGCCGAAGAGCGCGATGAAGCCGATCGCCGCCGAGACGCTGAGGTGAATGCCGGTCAGCAGCAGCGCGAAGATGCCGCCGATCAATGCGAAGGGCACGTTGAGCAGAATCAGCAATGAGCTCTTGGCTGAGCGGAAGGCGTTGAACAGGAGGGCAAAGATCAGGAGCACGCTGACCGGGACGATCAACGCCAGGCGTTTCATGGCGCGCTGCTGATTCTCGAACTCGCCGCCCCAGGTAATGTAATAGCCCGGCGGCAAATTTACCTTTTGTTTGACTTTGTCCTGCATTTCGGCGACGAGGCTGCCCATGTCGCGGTCGCGAATGAAGACCCCGATTGCCAGGACGCGTGTTCCGAGTTCGCGGCTGATGTTCATCGAGCCGTTTTTAACGGAGATATTGGTCAGTTGTTCGAGCGGGATCCGCAAGCCGTCGGGCGTGTCCACCAGGATGTTCTTGATATTGTCCAGTTGGCGTTGAGATTCATCCAGCCGCACGGCGACGGCGAATTTGCGCTCGCCCTCCCAGATCTCTGTTGCGACCTTGCCGCCAAGCGCTGTTTCAATGACATCCTGGATATCGGCGATGTTGAGCCCATAGCGCGCGGCCTGGTCGCGATTGATCTCAATCTGCAACTGGGGGACCTGGCCGAAACGGTCGATGAAGGCGCGCGCGACGCCCTGAATCGGGCTGATTGTATCCAGGACCTTCTGTGCCTGCTCTTTGAGCACATCGCCGTTTTCGCCGAAGACTTTGATCACGATCTGGCCGTCGATCTGCGAGATGCTTTCAAGGACGTTGTCACGGATCGGTTGCGAGAAACTGGGCTCGACGCCGGGGACTTCATCCAGCGCCTTGTCCATCTCTTCGATCAACTTCTCTCGGATGAGGCCATGCGGCCATTCGGGGAGCGGTTTGAGATCGACGAAAAACTCCGCCATATTGATCGGTTTGGGATCGGTCCCGTCTTCCGGGCGTCCGGCCTTGGAGACGACTGAACGCACGACCGGGTATTGTCCGAGAATTTCGCGGACGCGCCGCGCCAGGCGTTTGGTCTCGCTAATCGAAATGCCGGGCGGAAAATAGATATTGACCCACAACGTCCCTTCGTTGAGTTCGGGCAGAAATTCGCTGCCGAGGCGAGGAACGGTGGCGAGGCTGGCGACCAATAAAATAACGGCGGCGCCGATGACGAGCAATCGCCGGTTGAGCGCCCAGGCCAGTGTGGGCCGGTAGAGGCGATGGCAGAATCTGACGATGAAGTTCTCTTTTTCAGAGATGCCGCGCCGCAACAGGAAATAGCACAAGAGCGGCACCAGAGTGAGCGAAAAGATGAGCGAGCCGATCAACGCCGAGGTCACCGTCCAGGCCATTGGCGCGAAGATCCGGCCCTCGTGGCGTTGGAGCGTGAAGATCGGAAGATACGCCGTAATGATGATCAACATCGAGAAGAAGGTCGGGCGTCCGACCTCACTCGCCGCTTTTTGAATGACGGCTTTGAGCGCCTCGTGATTGCCTGAAAACCCGCGGTGATGAGCAAGCTCCGAGAGTTCACGGAAGATATTCTCGACGACGATCACCGCACCGTCCACGATAATGCCGAAATCCATCGCGCCCAGGCTGAGCAGGTTGGCCGGGATCCCCCGGATCGTCAGGCCAAGGAAGGTTGCGAGCAGTGAGAGCGGAATCATGATCGCAACGATCAACGCCGCGCGGATATTGCCGAGGAAGAGCAGGAGGACGACTGCCACGAGCGCCGCGCCTTCCGCGAGGTTTTTGAAGACGGTCGTGAGTGTGGTGCCGATCAGCCACGTCCGGTCATAGATCGGCGTGATCTGCACGCCTTTTGGCAAGACGGTGGCATTGAGGGAATCGATCTTCTCTTTGAGCGCGATCAGCACCTCCGACGGATTCTCGCCTTTGCGCATGAGCACGATACCAGTGACGATATCATCTTCCTTGTCCTGTCCCGTCACTCCCTGGCGAGGCACTGCGCCGACCGTCACATCGGCGATCTCCCGAACGAGCAGCGGCGTACCGTTGCGTGCGGCGACGACGATTTTGCCGATATCATCGGCCGAACGCAGCAGGCCGATGCCGCGAATCAGGTATTGCTGCTCGCCGTTTTCGACATAACTGCCGCCGGCATTGGTGCTGCCGCGATTGAGAGCCGTCTGCAATTGTTGCAGCGTGATTCCGTAAGAACGCATCTTGGCCAGGTTCGGTTGCACCTGATACTGTTTGATAAAGCCGCCGTAAGTGACGACATCGGCTACTCCCGGCACGGTCTTGATCTGCCGTTCGACAACCCAATCCTGCAAGGTGCGCAATTCCGTCGGCGAAAATTTCTCGTCGCCCTTGAGGCGGTAGCGGTAAATCTCTCCGATCGGAGTCGCCAGTGGCCCGAGGTCCGATTCAACGCCCGGAGGCAAATCTACTCCGCGCAGGCGCTCCAGCACCTGCTGTCGCGAAAAATAGGCGTCCACCGCGTCATCGAACGTCACCACGACGAACGACAGTCCGAACTGTGTGTGTGAAAACAGACGAACCGAATGCGGGATGCCGCTCAATCCGATCTCGATCGGAATGGTGACCTGTTTTTCGACCTCTTCTGCCGCGCGACCCGGATAGAGCGTGATGATCTGCACCTGTGTGTCGGTCACGTCGGGAAAGGCTTCAACCGGCAAGGAACGATAAGCCGCTATTCCAGCCGCGATGAACAGCACCGTCAGCAGGATCAGAAAGAACGGCTGATGAAGAGCGAAAGAGACGAGTTTATTGATCATAACGAAGTCCGAACCAATCCACCCTCAGGCAGAGTGTTTAACCATCAAATGTTGCGGCGCCGTGGAGCAGAGAACTTACCGCACCATTCCGTTGAGCAGCAGGACGCCGTGAGTGGCGATGCGTTCGCCCGTATGCAGGCCACTCTCAATGAAGATCTGGTCGTCTACCCGTTGTCCGATCTTCACCGAACGTTTTTGGAACTGGCGCGGCGACTCTTCGACAAAGGCGAAAGCCTCATCGCCCTGGGTGAAGATGGCGCTGGCGGGCACGGCGGGGAACGGCCGGGGCGCTTCTGCTCCAATGCTGATCTTGGCGAACATCTCAGGTTTGAGCAGACCGCTTGGATTCGGCACTTCACAGCGAACGTGCACCGTCCGCGTCGTCGGATCGACAGTCGGATTGATGAAAGAGACGTGCGCCGGAAAGGTCCGATCCGGATTGGCCGCAACGCTGATCGTCACCGGCGCTCCAACGTGGATCTTCGACAAGAAACTTTCGTATACTTCGGCCAGGACCCAGAGGCTCGAAAGGTCCGAGATCAGGACTAACGGATCGCTGGCTTCCTGCCTGATGTACTGACCGGGTCCCACCTTGCGATCCACAATCGTTCCGGAGAGAGGAGCCCGGATCACCACGCGGTTGTCCACTTCGCCGGCGTTTTCCTTGCCCAGATTGCCGAGCTTGGTGATCTCTTCAGCCGTCTTACCATAGAGCGCCAGGCGCGCTTCTGCCACTCGGACCGCCGCGCGCGCGCGGAGCACCTCATCTTTCGCGCGGGCCTCAGATGCTTCCGCCTCTTGCAAGTCTTTGGTCGAGATCGCCTCGCGTTCGTGGAGCCCTTTCGCCCGATCGAGAGTCTTGCTCGCCACATCCTCGGCCGTGACGGCGACATTCTCCGCGGAGCGTGCGGCGGCCAGATCGTTCTCAGCCGAAACAATGTCGGGCGACTCCAAGATCAGCAACGGTTGCCCGGCCTTCACCACATCTCCCTTTTTGACCAGGACATCGAGCACGCGGCCGCCGCAATTAGGAAAGACCGGAGTGATTCGGTCCTCGTTGAAACTGACCTTGCCGGTTGTTTCACGTTCAAGCGCCGCGGTCCTTTCCACGACGGGTTCGACGGAGATCTGCCGCATCTGAATTTCGCTGGCCGCCGCCACACCCGGCGGCAGAGACGAGTTGGAATCGGCGGCTTCCGTTCCGGTTGTCGCCGCTGCCGGAGGCTTCTCCATGGCTTTCCCGTTGTGATACCAGATGACCGCGCCGACGGCGATCGCGAGCGGCAGCACGGCCGCCGCGACCATCCTGTAGCGTGGGCGCACCGTGCGTGCGTCCGATTGTTCGGACGCTTCGCTCCGAGCCGTTTCCGATTGAACTTCCTCTGAAATCTCTCCTACCTGATCCTTCAAGTTTTTCATAGTTGTCCTCACTTGCTAGTCAATTACTGCAAAGGTCTTCCAATGGCCTGTTCGATCTGCCAGAGCGCGAGTTGATAATCAGCGCGCGCCTGGTTGTAAGAGACGAGCGCCTGGTTATATGAGCGTTGCGCGTCGAGCAGCTCAAAGAGGCTGATCGAGCCTTGCTTGAAGCTGAAAGCCGTGATGTTTCGGAGCTTCTCGACCTGAGTCAGATTTTGCGTGCTATAGAGATTGAGAATCCGCCGCGCCGAGAGATAGGCCTGGTAAGCTTTTTCGACATCGGTCACGGCTTGCGATTCGGCTTGCTTGAGGAGTGCTTGAGCCGAGCTGCGTTGCGCCTCGGCCTGTGCGACAGCGGCGCGTTGATTGTTATAGACGAAGAGCGGCACCGAGACGACTGCGCCGAAAGTATGATCGCTCCCCGCTCGTTGATATTCGTAGGCGACGTCGATGTCGCGCGCGCGTTGCGCCTTGGCCAGCGAGATTCCCTGGTCAGCGGCCTCGGCGAGGCGCCGCGCCGCGATCACGTCGGGTCTATCATCAAGGGCGATCCGGCGCAACTCTTCGAGCGTCTGCGCGACGGGTCGGTCGTCGAATTTAAAGACGATCTTTAAGGGCGATGATCGCAATGATTCGAGCGATTGCGCATCGGCGCCCCCCATCGCAACGTTGACCATCGCCGCTCCGGATTCGGACAGCGAACTAGTCAACGTTGGGGAACCGGCGGGGGAACTCGCCGGCTGAGATGCTGTTTCCGGCGACCGCTCGATCTCTTCCTCTCGTGCGCCGAGCAGGTTCAAGACGTCGCGCGTCGCCTGTTCATAAGCAGTCCGCGCCTGTACCACGGCCTGCTCGTACTGTAAGAGCCCCGCGCGAATGCGGTAGACCTCGACTCCGGCCAGATCGCCCAATTCCACCTTGGCCACTGTCAGCTTCTCGGTCTGCTCATATTGTCGTTCAGTCGCTTCGGCCAGCAGCAGATTCTCTTGCGCCAACGCCGCCTGGGTGAATGCCTGGCGGAGCTGGTAGAGCTGAGTCCGCACGGCGTCCAGCATCTGTGCTTCAGATGCTTTGATCTGAAAGTCAGCCTGTGCCATGCGCAGCTCGCGTTTGCCCCCGCGCTCCCAGATCTTATCGACGCGAAGCGTATAAACGGGATTCGCGCCCGCATCGGGATTGGTTTTGAAAAAGCGGGGGAAACTCCCCGCGATCGGTGAGTAGAAGGGAATCTGTTCCATCCCAACCGTCAGCACCGGATTGGGTTTGTAACCGGCAATCAACCGCGCGGCACGTCCAGCCTCGATCTGATGCTTGGCCGCGAGGACAGCGAGATTCCGCTGAATAAGAAGATTCTCCGCTTCCGCCAAACTCAGGTTTGACGGAATTCGGTTGGTCGCCGACGGCGGCACGCCGGTCGTCTGTCCGCAAACACGCAACGGGGCGACTACCGATACCATCGACCATAACAACCCGCAGATCAGGGCACTGCAGGGTACACCAATTCTTTGCATCTATTTCTCCATCGCATTCAAGGCGATGAAACCTGCAAGATCTCGCCCCGCCCGCCCCGCAAAGCAGTTCTTCGCTCCTCAATCATTTTTCGGCGCCGGATCAGACACGGTCCGAAAAATGACCAGAGATCAAATGCCGGAAATCACGAGGCAAGGGGAACGCTTGTGCAAATCTCTCTCTTGAATGTTGTGACTTCGTCAATAACAGCGCAGATCGGGCAAACGACGGGATCAATCGGCGTCCAGCTCCTGGCGCCGGGCGCCAGGCCCTCAGACCAGGCATTCGTCAGATTCTGCGATTGTTCTGCTCAGACAGTGAGCTGTGGCGGTCCGCGTTGATGAAGGCTCGGAAAAACTCCTTCAAGAGAGCGGTCGAGGTTATTGCTGGTGTCTAGTGTTGGTAAGAAGCAATCAATTCCGATCCGGCTGTCGGTTGAAACCGCCAACCAGTAGGATCTTGCCGGACAAGTGGCTGAAATGTCGTCGTCGGCTGAAGAGGAGAGGTCAGCGCCTCTCTGATTGCCAAAGAGCCGGTCCAGTTCAAAGGCGTAAAACTCGGGATTTTTAGCGACCGCGAATCGCCCTTGACCGTCCCCGAGCCAAATCACCGCGGTCTTTGTCCGATCCAGTGGAATCCACACCAGATCGGCGCATTGATCCTGATCGATGTCGCTCGAGAATAATCTCCCCAGGTCATTGGCCGGCGATTCAAAAAGAAGATGACTCGATTTGAAATTGCCGAATGAGATTGAAATTCTTTTGTGAGAACCTTGCGAATAGAGGCTCGCCAGGTCCGGGTTGAAATCCCGGTCAAAGTCACCTGAAGTCTGTGCGGAAAATGAACCCGGAGGTGTTGGCGGCGCATTGCCTGGCGGAGCAGGAGGCTGCGGAGGGGTAATGAAATGCACCCCCCAGGACAATGCCAGCAACGCCAGCAGCAAAATTGTCCCCGCATTTTTGGTCCGCATTCTAATTCGCATATGAATGGCGGAAGATAGCACAACACATCTTTCCCGATCAAATTGAAAAGATCCGGCTCTTCGATTGAGAAGGCTTAAATTTGTGTGATCAGGCGGTTGCTTCTATGGCTGCTTGAGCTCGGCGTTCTTGGCCTGCAATCGCCGCATCCCGCGCAACCAGCGGTCATAATCATTGGCCTTATTTTGGAAATAGGTTGCGACTTCGGGATGCGGCAAGATCAGAAATTTTTCGTCAGCCAAGCCTTTGACCACGGCCTCGGCGACATCCTCGGGATCGATCGCGCCTTCGAGCAGAAATGCGCTCGTCCCGCTCTCTGCGGCTGCGCGCAGCAGATTCGTTCTGACACCCTGCGGGCACAAACAGGAGACTTTAATACCGCGGTCACCATATGTGATCGACAGCCATTCGGTGAACGCCACTGCGGCATGCTTCGTGACCGAATAAGGAGCCGAACCGATCTGGCTCAGCAAACCGGCGGCCGATGCGGTGTTGAGCAGATAACCCTCGCCGCGCGCCAGCATCTGCGGCAAAACGGCGCGCGCCGCATAGATCTGCGACATGACATTGACTTCCCAGATCTGTTGCCAGGCTTCGTCGGAGACCTCTTCAAAACCGGGGATGCCTCCGATCCCGGCGTTTGAACAAAAGAGGTCGATTGGTCCATAGGTCTCGTTGGTCTTTTCGACGAGCGCTGTCACGTCGGCTTGGCGTCCAACATCGGCTTTAACCGCGAGGCCATTGAAACCGGCCGCGACGCTTCCGGCCTCTTCAAAATTAATATCGGCGACCACCACTCCGCGCGCCCCTTCTGCAGCGAAGCGTTGGGACAACGCGCGACCGATTCCGGTCGCGCCGCCGGTCACAACGACAACTTTATCTTGCAAAATCATGTGGTGCTCCCTGATGATTGATCTGATTGAGATGCAGCGCAGTTTAACCGAACCAGGACGAATTTCCGAGTTGTTTGAGACCCGAATCGATCAGTGAGCAAATAATGAAGATCATCCACCTCAACTTGCTTGTCTCTATCTGCTTCATGCCGATAATGACTGCTTATTCACCGGTAGATTACTTTTAACTTGATTTATCAACTCTCGCCGCAATGTCCAATCAACAAATTTACTCCGATTACGACCGCTTTGCGTGGTTCTATAACAAGTATTGGGGAGAAGAGTTCAGCCGGCCGGCGCTGGCCATCTTTAATATCTTGCTCTTTCCCCATTTGTCGGTGGGCTGCCACGTCCTGGATCTCTGTTGCGGCACGGGCCAGATCGCCGCGGGTCTCATCGACCGCGGGTTTCAGGTGACGGGGCTCGACGGTTCGGAAGCCATGTTGAAATTCGCGCGCGCCAATGCTCCACAGGCCGAATTCATCCATTCCGACGCTCGCTCCTTCAAGCTGCCGAAAATTTATCAAGCCGTCATTTCAGCCTTCGATAGCCTCAACCACTTAATGACGATTGAAGAATTGGTCGGAGTCTTTCGCAACGTCCATTCGATCTTGCTCGACGACGGCATCTTCATCTTCGATCTGAATCTCGAAGATGAAGCCGAAGTTCTGGGGAATTCACTCAACCTGCTGGGAGAAGACCACGCCTGTATCGTGCGGGCGAGTTATGACCCGCGCGAAAAATTGAAGCGATACGACGTCACGATGTTCAATAAGGAAGCGGATGTCTGGCACCGCTCAGATCTGACTTTGTCTCAACGCTACTATGACAATGTCCAAGTGCTATGCGCCCTGGCAGACGCCGGTTTCACCCAGGTCAAGACCTATGATGCGCGCCGTGAGTTCGGCTTCACTCTCAGTGATGGAAGAATGTTCTATCTGGCGAGGAAATAGAGAAGCTTCGACTCAAAACATCGAAAATACAAAGAGGAGGAAGATGCAAGGCCCTCGCATTTTCCTCCCCTTCGCGTCTTTCACATCCTCTCGCCTCTAGAATGCGAATCTGACGGAGAACTGCAATTGGCGCGGATCTCCCACACCTTGCCGCAGAAACCCATCGAAATTGAAGAGAACCGGCGTCGTCAGAGGATTGACGTTGTTCTTGCTGTTGGTGGTATTGAACATCTCAATCATCGGAGTGAGTGAGAAACGATCGCCGAACTTGATCGGGCGCGACGCTCGCCAATCGAAAGAGAAGAACTCATTATCTTTGCGAAGCGTGTTGCGGCCGCGATCCACGCCGTTCAGGACTCGTGGCGAGGGCGTGATCGGTTGCGCCGACCGTGCCTGGATTCTTCCGCTGGCTTGAATCCCAGCCGGCAGCTCGGCGTATGTGTAGAAGTTGAACTTATGCCGGATGTCACGATCGGAATAGGAATAATCTTTCTTGAGATCGTACAGGTTGAAATATCGGAAGGTGAATGGGTCGCGTTCATTCGAATCGTCGTCCTTGTCTTTGGAGAAGACATAATTTCCTTCCAACTGGAACCGCCGGCTGAATTGTTTCCTCACGCCGACGGTGAAACCGCGATAGAGCGATTTGGCGGAACTGGAGGTATTGGTGACATCGCCCAGATTGGAGAACGGAATAGGACCGGAGTAAGAGACCGTGTCCCCGGTCGTGGGAACCGTGACCGTCGAACCCACATTGGGATTGAGGAAGCGCGTCAGATGCACTCCTTTCGACCAGGTGAAATCCAGGTACATCACAACATTGGATAGCAGTTGCTGTTCGAATGCCACATTCGCCGTATAGACCCGCGGGTTGGCGTAATCTTTGCTGAAGACCGTGATGCCGGCTCCGGTAGGAAGCGTGCCCGGCGGCAAGGCCGGCGGGACGACTACTCCCGGAAACGTCGGCGGAGGACCGCCCGCCGTATTGAAGAACGTGCCGGCGACGATCGTTTGCTGTTGAACTCCGTTGGTGGTCAGGGCGCCGACCTGCGTCAGCATGTTTTGCCGGGCATTGTAGATTCCCCAGTTCGCCCGCAACACCGATTTACTATTACTGCGGAGGTCCCAGGCAAATCCGATGCGCGGCTGGAACATCTTGGTCTGGCTGTGGAGCGTCCCATCCGAGGGGAAGCGTGGATCACTCAAATTCCGGCCGTACACCGTCGCTGAAGGCGCAATGAATGGATTGGGGAAATATTGAGCTTCCCACCGCAGCCCATAGTTGAGAGTGAAGTTTGGTTTCAACTGCCACTTATCCTGCGCAAACAACGCGAACTCTTCGTTCTTGAAATCGGAAGCGCCGGCGGCATCGGTCGTTGGACCGCTGATGGCGGCGTGCTGGAGATAGAGCAATAACGGACCGCCAGTGGTCGTCGATCCGGCCGGGCAGGTGCCCGAGCGATCGATGTAAGTTCCGTTCGTGCATCCCGCCGTCGTCGGTCCGAATCCCGGTCCCAAAGAGGCCGGTGACGCATAACGGAGGAAGCCGACCACGCTATCGAAAAGATAGCGTCCAGTGAAGAACCCTCGAAATACTTGCGAGTTGCGGCTATGAACCCATTCGCCGCCGATCTTGACCGTGTGCTTGCCGGAGACAATCGAGACATTGTCTTTGACTTGCGTCCGATAGAACAGTTCATCAACGCCCGGTTGCAGGAAGAAAGGATTACCGAACCGGAAAGTGGGGCCAAATCCCATCGCCACATCCGCCGGGAGGTTCGATTTCGTGGCGGATCGGGGACGGTCTTCGCGCGAATAGGTGAAGTGACCTTCATTGACCAGACTCGGCGAAAGGGTGCTGAACATATTCAAGTTGACCACATTAATCTTCGATGGTCCCTCGGTCCCATTGGCGGAATTGCCGTAGGTCGGCACGTCGAACGTCTGGTTCTCGTTTTCGGATCGATCAAAATTGTATGACACACTGAGCTTGTGGCTGGTGTTCAAATTCCAATCATACTTGGCCAGGATCGCGGTATTGTCGATCGGATGTTTGACCGAGAGCCCCTCATCCTGATTGAACCGGGTCTTAAAGAAGTTGAGGAGAGCCAGTCGCTGGCAATCGGGGCTGGCGGCGATGAGCGCTTCGTTCGCGGTAATTGTGGGCGCCGAGACCGAGCACGGGGCGCCGATCGGTGCGCTCAAATTGTCCCGCGTCAGGTTGGCCTTGATCTGCTCGGCGGCCAGATAGAAGAACATCTTCTCCTTGATGATCGGGCCGCCCACCGTCCCGCCGAATTGTTCGCGATGAAAATCCTTGAGCGGTTTGCCGTCGGAGGTGTTTGAAGTCAGGGCCTCAAGGCGTTGAAAGTGGAAGGCGCTGCCGTGAAATTGATTGCCGCCCGATTTGGTGATGACATTGACCACGCCGCCGGCGGTGCGCCCAAACTCGGCGCTCGCGCCGGTTGCCACCACCTGAAACTCCTTGACCGCTTCGAGAGTGATATCGATGGCGGCCCGTTGTCCGCCGACCTGCTCGGCGAAAAAGCCATTGTTGTAATCGCCGCCGTCGAGACTGATGTTGTTGAAAATGCCGCGCTGGCCGGAGAAATTGATCTCGTCGCCATCCGGCCCTTGGGTGATGCTCACTCCGGGCGTCAGCGTCAGCAAGTCTTCGAATTTTCGGCCCAGAATCGGAGTGGTGTTCACCGAGATCTCATTCAAGGTGCTGCTCGCCTCCGTTTTGGTTGAATCGATCGTCGGAGCGGCGGTGATTGTGACTCGTTCCTGTAGCTGCGAGACTTTCAACTTCAAATTGAGCGTAATCGCCTGGCCTACTGTCAACGAGAGGTTCTCTTGCACGAGCGTGGAATAACCCTGCTTTGAGACCGTCAATGTATATCGTCCGGAATCCAATTGCAGGAAGACAAAACGCCCGTTATCGTCGGTGGTCAATGTTTTGGTGGCGTTGGTACTGGAATTTTTAACTTCGACGCTTGCCTGGGGAATGAGCGCGTTCGCTTCATCGGTCACTGTCCCTTGAATCACGCCGGTCGTGATCTGCGTCTGTGCCCGTGCTGTCATGGCAATCAGGCACACGATGAGAAAGAAAAAAGCTGCCGGCCAGACTTTACCTGTCATCCGTGTCTCCTTGGTTCGAATTTGGTCAGATTCGGTTCAATTGAACCTGCCTTGGTTTGGCTGTAAATTCACCTACAGCATATTTCACTTCGATGTTCAGGATTGAACCGAGGACTGATCCCTGACCACTGTCCTTTGATCCCCGATCCTGGATATCTCAGGGATCAGCGAATTGTCCGGCACCTGATCACTCAATAAAATTTTGCTGTAATTACTATCAATCCGGTCATCAATCAAATGAGGCTGTGCATATAGGTAGTGCTTAGCTGAATCTTTAATCAGCCCCAAGCCAGGGCCGATCTCCGTTTAACTCAAATAATGACGGATGAAATTCTAACGATAGTGGCTGGTTGAGGCAAGCTAAAAGAGAACGGGCGAAATTTGCATGATCATCTGCAAAATAGAGATGCCGGATGCGAGGTCTCAGCTTTTTCCGCCGCTCTCCTGAGACCTCGCATCCGGCATCTCCTCTTCAGAATCTTTAATCCTTGGGAGCGTAATAGCCGTTTCGCGCGCGAATGCGAAGTTCCGCACGTTTCGGCAGTTTGACCGAGATCCGCCGGAATTGGCCGTCGTTCTTATCATTACTCGAATAATAGCCGAGCAGATATTGAGCTTGTAATTCGTTGGCGATCTGCGTGAAGACCTTAGTCAACTCTTCCAGTTTGTCGGGGAGAAAAGCCAGACCGCCGGTGTCGGTCGCCAGTTTGACCATTCCATCATGGCCACGCATACTGATCTTATTGAGCCTGATCGAAGGGCCGCTCGGATTGATTGAATAGAAGAGGCTATCGCCCCGCTGCAATTCACGCAGGGCATCTCCCAATCGAAAACGCTCGCTGTTGGTGTCTTCTCCGTCGGAGATGACGACCATGACGCGGCGCACGCCGGGATTTGAGTTGTCTTCAAGATATCGCGCCGCCCTCACAACCGTATCAAAGAACGCCGTCGATTCATCCGTTGGCGAGATCGACATCGTTCCGGAAATGGTGTTATCGACGTTTTCGGTTCGCTGAACGACAAGTTTGGGACCGCTGCCGATGGCAAAGACACTGACCATATCGCCGGATTTGATGACCTCTTTGAGAAATCTTCCTGCCGCTTCGCGTTCGAAATCGAAACGGTTGCGCACGCTGCGCGAAACGTCAAAGAGCAACGTCAGTTCAAGCGGCGTTTTGCCCGGCTCTCCCAGCGTCTGAAGCTGTTGCGTCTGGCCTTCCTCTTCCAAGACAAAGTCTTCAGCCTTCAAATTGCGAATCGGCTGGCCGGCGGCGTCAGTGACCGAGACCGGAACCGCGACCAGATTGGAATTGATCCGAATCGGTTCAGCATCGGTCTCAGGCGATTTATCGGGTGGCTTACCGGGTTTCTGTCCCGGTTTTGGTTGTTGTGGCTGCTGTGCCCCAGGGGCCTGATTGGCCGGCGATTTTGATTCGGGTTGGGAGTTGGATTGGACGTTGGTTACTTTGCGCGCGCGTTCAGACTGCCCCGCAGCTTGCAATGAGAATGAGCCGGCGATCACAGCAACAATAAGCAAAATCAGCAACTTCATTTTATGCTGGCGAAGATCTCGAGATCCAATTCTATCCGTCTTTTTTCCCGTCATTTCGCCAATCTCCTTTCAGGTAAAGGGGCATTGCTTACAAGGTAAATTTTCAATAGATTCCCACAAGAAGATGCTGGAGAAAAGCAAAGAGTGGCGAGCTCGGCATTTCGACACTCGCCACTCGGTATTAACTATCGACCAATACACTGTCTATCTCTAAAATTGTGGGCAGTGTAATCAACGGCTTAATCTTCAGAAGTATTATTCGGTTTCGACATCTGAACAGGAGCGGGCGGCGCAGACAGACCCTTGTTGACAAGGATTTTGACTTCGACGCGGCGATTCTGCTCGCGACCATCGCGCGTGGAATTGTCGGCGACCGGTTGTGATTCACCATAACCGAACGGAGTGACGATCCGGCGCAGCGGAATCATGTGATTCTCGGCCAAATATCGCACAACGGCATCGGCGCGTTGCTGGCTCAGCCGTCGGTTGGCGTTTTCATTGCCATCCGATGAGGCAAAACCGGTGACCTCGATCACATATGCGCGCTCGGTTTTGGCCTGGGTGGCCAGCTCATCGAGGGATGACTTGGCTTCAGGCGAGAGCCGGGCGCTGCCAACTCTGAAGTTGACCGTGATCCCACGCTTCGGTTCATATTCATCGAGGCTCGTCACCAACGAATCGATCCGCTTGTTGGTCGCTTCAACTCCGGCAACCGCCATATCGGCAGTCTCCTGAGCAGCCTTTGCTCCACCGCGAGCCGCATTGGAGATCGCAGCCAACTCTTCAAGCTGGCCTGAGAGGCGCTGGGCATTCGCTTCAGCCTGCGTCAGACGGGTCTCGGCTTCGCCGACGCGTCCTTCAACAGGGGTCACACGGCTCTCGACCGTGCGGGCCACTACCAGCGCGTCGTCGGTCATCTTGACCTTCTCGGCAACCAGATTGCCTGATGCATCACCACGACCCTCGACCTCAACGCTCAGACCACGCAGCAACTGGGTCGTTCCATAATTCTTCGAACGACGGAAAGGATTGCTCTTCTTCTCTTCAACCTTCGTGATATTGGTCAGGCTGACCTGAACGTCACCACCCGTCAAATCGCGCATGACGAAGGTGTCGGCGTTCCGGCTGAGAATCACACCCTTAACCTTTTGCTTCGTTCCCGCGGGAATCTTAACCGTCTTGCTCTGATCACTATTCTGTACCTGTCTTTCCCTGGTAGAATCCTGAGCCCACGTGGGCACGCTCAGTCCGATCACCAGTCCAAAGAGTAGAGTGCCTATCAAATTTCTGTTCATCTTAATCTATTCCTCCCAGTGAAAGTTTCTGGTCTTTAGCTAGGTAGCTCTGCCTTTTTCGTCTACAGCAAAAGCCATACCAATAGCCAAAATCCAATTTCATCTATCGAATTATCAATGCTTTAAGATAGTTATGAAGCGGCTCATCAAAGATCTATACCCGATTTACTATCCTAATTTAGTACACAGCGGGTAAAGTTAGTGGAGATATTATATACAGTTGGGGTAATTCATACTCACTTGTGTTTGCAAATCAATCGTAATGACCAAATATATTACTGCGCACAGCGATGAAAGGGAAGAGAGTTTAAGCGCAGATCTGCCTCTCATCGTCAGGTGAGTACACCAAATCGCCACATGAACATTTCAAAGAGCTCGTGAGTTTATAATTACGCATTTTTGCAAGTGGTCAGATCCCCTCCCGTTCTTATTTTGTCCCCTCAGTGAGGATCAGTTTGAGACTCAGCATCAAGTGATATTCAGTCCATTCCAGGAGGAGTTATGCAGTTCACTCGGTTCGTCATCGCCATGATCGGCCTGGGATTTTGCGCAGTTTTGACCCCGGCTCAGGGAATCATCATTCCGCGGCCCTGTCCGCGCCCGATTATTCATTGTCCGCCCGCGCCAGAGGTTCCACAACAACCTCTGAGAGTCAAAAGCATTCACCTCTCGACCAAGATCAATGACCAGGTTGCCACGACTCATATTGAGCAAATTTTCGCCAACGATACGCCATACACGCTCGAAGGCACCTACTTTTTTCCCCTGCCGGAGAGCGTATCGATCACCGAGTTCGCCATGTGGGATGGGGACAAGCGGCTGGTCGGTGAAGTTCGATCGCGCGATGAAGCCAGAAGGATCTATAACGATATCGTCAGGACGCGGCGAGATCCGGCCCTGCTCGAATATGCGGGTAAAAACCTCTTTCAGGCCAGCGTCTTTCCGATCTCGCCGAACAGCGAAAAGAAGATCGAGCTGACCTATACACAGGTGTTGCGTAGCGAGAGCGGGACGGTTTCATATCGTTATCCGCTGGGCACCGGTTGGAGGGCGAACGGATTCACCGGCAATCAGCCGGCGCCGATGCCGCGCCCGAGGTTTGAACCCGAGAACCAAATCCCGCGGCCCAACGATGCTTTCGGAGGCCGCGTCTCCGCCGAAGTCGAGATCACGTCGCGCCTGGCGATCAAGAACGTCTATTCGCCTTCGCACGAGATCTCCATCAAGCGCGACGGGGAGAACAAAGCCCGCCTCAGTTTCGAAGTGAAGGCCGCTTCATCTCAACCCGATTTCCAACTCTTCTACGCCCTTTCTGATCAGGACTTCGGGCTCTCTTTGCTGACTCATCGCGAGCCGGGCAAGGACGGCTACTTCATGCTGCTCGTTTCGCCGCGAGCCGAGCTCAATGAGAAAGAGGTGCTGGCGAAGGATGTCATCTTCGTTTTAGATACCTCGGGCTCAATGGCGGAAGACGGAAAGATCGAAAAAGCGAAAGCCGCTTTACGCTTCGGCGTCAACTCGCTCAACCCTCGCGATCGTTTCAACATCATCTCATTCTCCGGAGAGGAGCATTTGATGAGCGAACGCGTCGTGACGGGTGATGAAGAAGGAAAGAAACAGGCGCGCGAATTTATCGAGAGAATGAAGGCGATCGGCGGGACCAACATCAATGACGCGTTGCTGGCCGCCTTCAAGCAGATTGAGGGAGGCGAACGGCCAAAGATGGTCGTCTTGATCACCGACGGCCAGCCGACCGTCGGCGTCACGCAGGCCGATAAAATTCTGAGCAACATCAAGGCCGTTAACAAGGCCAATACGAGGCTCTTCAATTTCGGCGTCGGGTACGATATCAATACTCTGTTGCTGGACAGCCTGGCGAACGAGAATCGCGGAACGGTCGGCTACATCGAACCGAATGAAGACCTGGAGGTGAAGGTCTCGGATTTCTTCGCCAAGATCAATTATCCGGTGCTCGGCGATTTGAAGATCGATTGGGGTGGAGTCGACACCGAAATGGTCTATCCACGCGCCCTGCCGGACATCTTCCACGGCTCGCAACTGATCTTGATCGGACGCTATCGCCCCGCAGCCAAACGTTTGACCCTGACGGGTAAGGTCAACGGACGCGAGCGGCGGTTCATTTACGACGATCAAAAATTCCCGGAAAAACAGCCCGAGAACGAATTTCTTCCCTACCTCTGGGCCATGCGCCGCGTCGGGCATCTGCTCGATCAGATTCGAGTCAACGGCGCATCGAAGGAACTGCGCGACGAGATCGTCGATCTTGGCACGCGTTATGGCATCGTCACGCCGTACACTTCGTATCTGGTGCTTGAACCGGGAGCGCGGGCCCCCTCAGGATCCATTGGAGCAATCCGTGGCGGAGCCAGTGAAACCGTGACCGTCGCACCTGCTGCTCCGCAACGAGTTATTGAACGTGACAAGGTCGAGAATCTGCCGTTAAACGGGAGGGATGCCGTCGCCCTCAGCAAACTTGAATCCAGGATGAAGGATGCGAATATCTTCAGTGGACCGCCACCGGCTTCATCTCAAATTCGCCAGGTCCTTGGTAAGACTTTTTATTTACGCGAAGGCGTTTGGGTTGACAGTGAATTTAAAGCCGATGCCAAGCTGCCGGCCGTAACGCTGAAATTCGGCGGCGATCAATACTTCGACCTCATCGCCCAGGAACCGAAACTCGCCGATTACTTCGCGATTGGCCAGCGCGTGGTAGTGGTCTGGAAAGGTAAAGTCTATCGGGTTGAAGAGTGAGGAATGAAGAGTGACCGGGCAATAAACTGACCCCTGATCCCTGGTTTGTGGTCCCTGATACTTTTTATCAAGATCAGGGGCCACAGATCAGGGATCAGGGGTCAGTTCAATTTCAGAGATTTAGAGCGATGGAATGGCAATCTCGTATGATGAGAGCAGGGTCACTGCCGACAGGTTGTAGCCGCCGGCGAAGACCGGGCCGCGGCTGATCAACGAACCGAGCAATGGACGGCTGGTCGCATTCAACTTGATCCACCCCGTTCGACCGGCCGGAATATGGCGATTAATGCCGCCGCGACTAAAGATCACACTCAGCGTGTCGGCCCTGTAGCAACGGACGGTGAATCCCCCGGAAATAGATCTCTCCGAATCATCAAAGAGCAGGGTGAAGATGCTGACCGCTTCCGCAGATCCGAAGATGAGGTCTCTCGATGGAGAGTAGATGATGAGCAGGTTGGATGTGCTCGTCTCGCTATTGAAATTGGTCACCGCCAACGCCGAGGGAAGCCGTTCATATTCCGATCCGTTGAACCTCAGGACGTTGTTTCCATCATCATTGGTATCGACCGATCCGGGCGAGAGCTTAACCAGGCTGATCGCCTGGAGCACGGCCTGCTTGCCGTCATTTTCACGAATAAATGCTGTCCCGATCAGGTAATTGAACTGCGTCGGAGCCGATCCGTCCGTCGCCACCGCCACAATGTATCCCTGGACGCCCGGATCATAATCGCTCATCAAGAAAGACATCGTCTGATTCGGCGTCAATGACAGTCCGAAATCCGCGACCGTGCAGGTGCTGCCATCGACGAAGAAGAGGTGAATCGCCGCTGACTCTCCCTGATTGACGTTGGTAATATTAATTTGAGTGTCGCCAAGTTGTGCGTTGTTGGCGTTGCTCGTGTAACGATTGAAAAAAAGTACACTGCCGGGCCTCATATCACTAATGTTGATTGGTCCCTGAGCGAAAGCAGCGGTACTGAGTAAGAGTAGAGCGATGATAATTAATGCCGGCTTGATGGGGCTCCAAAATACTTGCTGAGTCATGATATCCCTCCGAAAGAAATCCTTGCAAAAAACAGAACAGAATTATTGCTGTGACATCGTTGAATCATCGATCAGGGCAGACGATCAAACAACAGAACGGCTGTGATCGGCAATCTCTTGCCTTTTGACTGACGGATGATGGACCCATTGAGTCCCTGACTAACCAACTGTCTCAATCAATTGTCTCAATGTAGAGGGTAACAACTTGATCGGCAACAGGGCTCTTGTTATGGGCGCAAACAGCGAGGAGTTGGGTAAAACCTCAATTAAATTTGTCTCAAACTACAGTTGCAATGCCGGTTGATAGTGACGGCCGGGATTTTAGCATAAAGGTTGGAACCCTGATAATCTTTTTTGTCGATCATTGGGGAGTTTCAAGATTAAGCCGGTGAACAGAAAACATCATTAATGACGAATAACGCCGATAAAAACTGCCGCCGAGAATGCAAGATGGACGCAGGTGCCCAAAGATGGGTGAAGATGCCCGAAGATAGATCCCGGCTCTTAAATTTTCTTGCGAGCGCCATCTCATTGTGTTACTTTCGGATTGCTAGGGAGCAATACCTCACTGGCCTAGCAACTTCTAGCGAACTGGTGCCCGCAAGAGAAACGGCATTTATTGTCATCTGAAGTCGATTCCTTGTTAGAAAATTTAATCTTCGATACCTGAGAGCAGGTGTGCCGGCATTGATCTGGACGTGGGCACAATCAGCAGAGTAAACAGACTCGCCCAATCCGGTTGAGAGTCGGACTACCCGCAGATACCTCACGTCAAAATCATAAGAGCTAGCCGGTGTTCAGGTGGTATTGAATCTTTGCCAATAGAGAGCGACAGCTCCGGTTGCACCTGTGTTTCATTTTTCGAAGCCAGTCGGACTGGAAGGCGTGTTAGTCGATGTGATTATCACTCTTCATCATGATCATGTGGTTTCGTGAGGTGATCCAGGTCTTAATTGTCTTAGGGGGCATATTCATATGTTGTTAAGACTTCAGGTATCACTCGTCCGTGCTACCTCCTTTCGCCGTCATCCTATTCGTTCAACCATCTTCATTTTATTGCTCGCTGTCATCGCCTTCGGGATCATGCCATCACGGCAGACTGCACTGGCCGTGATGGGAAGTGACGGCTATGCTCCGAGCAATCAGCAGATCGATACGACACAGCCGCAGGTAGGACCGGGCGTTCCCGTGGTCGGGTCGAACGCTCCGAAGAGCGCCGCCGGCAGTACGAAGGCGGGCAGCGTCCTGTTTTTTCATAAATTCGTCAGTGATGATACCCGGCCCGGCAAGGTCAACACTCTTCTGACCCTGACCAATACCAATCCGCGCGACCCGATCAATGTTCGAGTCTTCTTCGTCGCTGATTGTGCTGTTGAAGACCGGTTTGTGACACTGGTCGCCAATCAGTCGCGAACCTTTCTGGCCAGCAAGGAACTTCCCGGCAAGAGCGGATATGCGATTGCTGTGGCCGTCAATTCACTTGGGCTCCCGACGCAGTTCAACTGGCTGATCGGCAATGTCAGTCTGCGCGACGAATGGGAGCACGAGGCGAGCTACAATGCGTTTGCCGTCGCGAAGCGGAGCGGCGGCGCGATCGCGATCAACGCCGATGCCAAAACGATTGACATCGTTTTCAACGACATCGATTACGACCGGCTGCCGAAGCTCGCTGCCATCGACAATCTGCAGAACCAGGATCCGGCCGTTCCGAAAGCGATGACGACGGATGTTGCTATTGTCAGCCCGTTGGCCGATTTGAGTGGAACAACCCCCAATTCATTCAAACTGACAGGGACTCTTTACAATTCCGCCGGCAAGGCATTCGCTCAGGATTTCAATGCGGCCTGTGTGGTCAACGCCAGCGTCAGTCAGATTTGGACGACGCCGCCATTCAACACCATCATTCCGGCCGATCAGGCGGGTTGGGCCACTTTCGCCGCCCACAAAGAGACGAACGATCTCCCGGTCCTCGGATTGAGTTTGACCGACGCCGCGAGCGCTCCTCTCCATAACGCGCGCGTCATGCAGACACTCGAATGGCTCGATTCATTCCGCATGACACTCCCGGTGAAATTGCCCGCGACTCCGGTCGCCGAATCGGAAACGCAGAATCAGCCCGATGCGGTCGGGGGATCGTCCGGGGTGAGCGAGAACAAGGCCGGGAGTATTTTGCTCTTTCCACGCTTCACCAGCGGCACGAATGGCACTACGCAAATCTTCCTGACCAATACCAATCCGACGGAGCAAGCTCGCCTGCTGGTCATTTATAGCGGGTTGGCTGACCCGGTGGGGGTCAACAGTTCAATCATCTCGCTTCCGGCCCTCAAGACGATGAGCCTGGATCCGAATGACCTGGCGCCCAACCAACGCGGGTGGGTCATGGTCATCGCGATCAACAAGGGAGTGCAGCCGATCCAGTTCAACTACCTCATCGGCAGCGCGCAGGTCAATGAGACGGGCGGCCAGAAATCTTCATTCAATGCGCTGGCGATCGCTAAGAACACTTCCGGTCCGGTGCCGCGCAACGAAGATTTACTGACGTCAGACCTCAACTTCAATGGTGAAAATTACGACCGGCTGCCGGCGACGACGGCCATGTCGTTCGTCCCGAGTCAGGGCGATAACAGTACGCTGCTCGGATTCTCGCGCGTGGCTGCGAGTCTGGTTGAACCTCCCAATACGCGCGGCGCCGCCACGGTCACCTTTTACGATCATCTGCTCGCCGCCTTTGTCGCCAATGCGCCGAGAACAGAAAACCAGCTCGATCAATTGCGTCCTTCGCCGATCCTGCCGCCGATCACCAGCACGCTCAAACCCGGCGACCACGGTTGGCTCAAAGTCCTCTCCAGCTCTCCGGTCATTTCATGGTCGCTCAATCTGGCCGTTCTTCCATTTGCGATGAACGGAGACGCTTCCTATGTTGGAGGTTTCAGTGGAGACGGAAACTTGCATATTTTGACCACGGTCGAGAACTATGTGGTGAAAGTTCCTGCGAGCAATCCTGACAATCATCCGCCGGTCGCCGTGGCCGAGACCATTGGAATCCAGGTTGAGGCGCGCCGTTCCACCGGAACGATTGTGCGCCTGGATGGTTCATCGTCGAGCGACGAAGACCTCAATGACGTCTTGACTTTCAAATGGACCGATAATAGCCGGTCCATTTCGACGGCGCGCATCGCCGATACCCTGCTGGGAATCGGCACGCATGAGATCAGCCTGGTTGTGACTGATAGCAGCGACCTTTCGAGTTTGCCCGCAGAGCAGACCGTCATGGTCGTCGATACAACGCCTCCGCAGATCAGTGGGATCCCTTCGACGATCAACAAGGTGACCGATTCGGTGAGCGGCGATTCGATCACTTTCGCACTGCCGATCGCCTCCGATATGGTTGATGGAAATGTGGCGGTCACTGCTTCTGTTCCGTCTGGAAGCGTCTTCCCGTTGGGCCGGACGATTGTGACCTTCACCGCGCAGGATAAAGCCGGGAATATCTCGACGGCGTCGATGGAGGTCAGACTCACTTTCGGCGTTTCACAGCCTCAGACCGGTGGGATTGTGGGCGATAAGGCTCCTCTGATGGACAATCTCAACGACCAGTATGTCAAAGCCGGGGAGACCCGCAATATTCAGCTTCAAGGCACAGACCCGGATGGAGATTCATTGACCTTCTCCTTGCTGGATGCGCCCTCTTATGCGCAGATCATCAACAGCGATCCCGGATCACGCTCCGCCACGTTATCGATCGCTCCAAAACAAGGCGAGACGGAAGGCCGGGCCAACGTGCGAGTGGTCATCAGTGATGGGCGTGGCCAGACTTTCAGAACGCTGCCTTTCAACATCATCATCAGCGATGTGCCGAATGACGACACCGGAGGCGGAGCCGGTCAGAACAAGCCTCCGATGGCGCTGTTCGAAAGCCTGCCCGCAACCATTCAAGCAACCGGGAAGACCGGAGTCGAGTTGACGCTCGATGCTTCCAAATCGACCGATCCGGACGGTGACGTGCTGTCATTCGCCTGGTTTGACGGCGATCACATGATCGCTCAGGGACCCGTGGCAAAGGTCACGCTGGCCGTCGGTTCTCATTCAATCAAGCTCGTCGTCTCAGACGGCAAGAATGGGATTGTCACCGCAGGACCTGCGACCGTGGTCGTCCGGCCACGAACCCTGACGATGACGAGCGTGACTCCCAATCGCTTCGGCCGTCAGAGCGCGGAGACCCTGACTATCACGGGAGCCGGATTCGCTCCCGGAGCGCAGGTGCGCTTCAGCAAAGACGGAATTTCGATCACCGCCTATGTCTCTGTCGAAGAAGACAAGATCGTGGCGACGATCGCCGTCAGCGATAAGGCGACTCCCGGATTCCGTGACGTCTATGTCGTCAATCCGAACGGCACATTCGCGAGGCTGCGGAGCGCGCTCTACGTTAACCCTTAGTTTGGCCCTCGCTGGGCGCCTTAGTTTGGCTTTGTTCTTTTAGTGGCGTGGGCGTTTGCACCCGCGCCACCAAAGGGACAATCTCAGCATCATCATTCTTTATAGAAGAGATGCATCTGTTGGACCCGCGGGCCTCCGAAACCATTTCGTGGAAGCCTCACCAGCAATCCCTTCAAACTGAAAGACTGCGACTTAAGCCGGATAAAACCGGCCGATTCGAAATCTTCGGCTCTCATTCGATACCACTTCGGTCCGGTATCTTCATCCCAAAAGATGAGGGTCTTTCCAGGCGATTGGCGAATTAGATCCAGGTTGTACTCTCGGTTGCCACTGAAGGCCGGATTCTCCCAGGGAACGCGATCGAGTGTGATTCGCATATAAGCCTGACTGCAGATGAGGCGCGCGACGGGCTTTTCGTTGGCGCGGAACCATCCGCGCATCTCCTCGACCGCCTGGGCATCACGTGTGAATTGCCAGCCGTCAAAGTAGAGCAGGCAGATCAAGAGGGAGAGCGCGAAGACCGCCGTCACCATGGCGCGGGCCGTCGTGACCGGGAGCCTCACCTGCCGGCGGGCCAGATCGTTCCAGCCCGCGAGCGAAATCAGCGCAATTGACGGAGAGACGCAGACGAGATAGCGCGGATAACCTGCCGACCCAAACCAGCCATGTGAAAACATCAGCGAGTGTAAGATGAAGATCGTCAGAAACGAGGATGTGATCAGAATCTGTTCTCGTCTCTTGAGCAGCCGCGTCAATCCGAAGCCGAACGGAGCGATCAGCAACGGCCCGACAATTAAAGGTAACATCGCGATGTACCACCAAATCGGCCCGGTGCCATTGGCTTTACCGTCGGCTTGCCAATCCGGGGGCCAATCGTGCTTGATCCAGAGCGGATCGCGTGTGATGAGGTAAGCGGCGGCCCACCACAAAATCATTCCGCTCGCCAGCAATAATGTTTCCGGTATCCGGCGCCACCATTGGCGCGGATCGCGCCGGTCGAAGAGAACCCAGATCCCCCATAAGATCGCGATGAAGAGCCCTTCGGGACGAATCAAGATCAACATCGATGCGATGAGCATCCCGGTTTTGACGCGCCCCTTGAGATGAACCCTGAGCGCGATGACGAAGAGCAGCGCGAAGAGCGATTCGGTTAAAACGACCGGGTAGAGCAGAAAAAATGAGGGTTGAAGAAAGAGTAACGGCACGACCAACTCGGCGCGTTCAGAGCCGAACCATTGAGCGACGCGAAACGTTTGCCAGGCAGTTGCGAGACAGATTGCGACGGTGAAGAGTTTCGCCGCCGGGTATCCGAACTGCGAAGGAAGAGAGTAGACGAAAGTGAAGAGGGGGCGCGCCCAAACATTGACCAAATAGCGCGGATTCTGCCAGGCCCAGCGCGCGAATAGATAGTGATATCCTGAATCTTGTTGCTCGGCGTCGTGGTAGAGCAGGACCAGCGCTATTCCGAGAAGAGCGAAGACTGCAATCCAGAACAGAGCACGGCGAGCAGCGGTCTTGCTTTCAAAGGGGCTCATCATGATGGGGGAAGGGAAGATGCAGGCGCTGAAGATTGAGAATGCCGGATGCCCGCTCATCAATCAAGCATCCGGCAGGCATCCGGCATCCAGCATCCAGGCTCTAGTTCAGTCTATGCGTAAGAATGCAGACCGGGGAGGATGTAACTCACCCCCAGATAAGTGAAGATCACCAGCAGGAAGCCGATCAGCGCAAAGTAAGCGCTGCGGCGCCCGGACCAGCCGTGCGCGATGCGCGTATGCAGATAACCCGCATACGAGAGCCAGGCCACCAACGCGCCGGTCTCTTTCGCGTCCCATCCCCAGTAACGCCCCCACGATTCGTTGGCCCAGACCGCGCCGGTCACCAGCAGAATCGCCAGTCCGGCAAATGCCACACCGACCACCTTGTAGATCAAGCTGTCGAGTTTTTCGAGCGACGGCAGATTCTGGCGGAGCCGTTCGGTCCTAAAGCTGAAGAGGAGGACGAAGAGCAAGGCGACAAAGATCGCGATCATCGACGCGATCTCGATCGGATTGCTCTTGATATCGAGGACGAGCCCTCCGCGGTTCTGCGCCATGAAGTTCGCGCCGACATTGACGATGTTTTCAACCGACTGACCCGCGGCCTCTTTGCCGAGCAGGTGTTTGCCGATTTGATAAGACTGATCGTTGCCCACGAGCGAGCCGACCGGCCCGGTCGTCTTGATCAGATAAAAGACCGTCCCGATCGCCGTGGCCTGCATCACGATCGAAAAGCGCAAGAACCAGTGGCCGATGCGTTTCATCCCCTCCTGTCCCTGATAAAGATAGAGCAGGAAGCAGACGGCCATTCCGATCATCGCGACCAACGATAAGGCGATCAGAATGCCGACTCCGGGCAGAGGTACGTACGCGCCGCTGTTCATGACGCCCTGTCCATTCGCAATCACCGGATTGAGACGGAAGTTGAGCGAGAAGGGATCGAACCCTTTGACTCCGCCCATCAACCAGACGACCACATAGCCGACCAGGAAGAACGCCGTAATCGCCACGCCCATCGCCTCGGTCTTCACCCCATCCTTGATCAGATAGACGACTGCCAGCGCAAAACTGACGAGGGCGACGCCGTAGCTCATCGAGGCGACGCCGACGTGGATCGGGCGCCAGTAACTGTCGAGGACCGGCGGCAGGTCGATGAAGGCGTTGCCGATGAAGATCGCCATGAGCAGGATCAACGCGATGAGCGGCAATGAGACCGCGCCGATAAAACGCGTATTTTCACGGTGGCTGACGAGCAGCGTCGCGAAGGTCGCGCCGAAGGCGAAGGCCGTCGAAAGATCGTAAAGATTCGTGAACGGGATATAACTGAAGAATCCCCAGAAATGATGCTCGCCCGTCACCTGGTTGATCATGCGGACCCAGGATTCACGGTCGCCGGCTGCGACCCATCTCACCAGCCAGCCCGATAAGTTGAAGAAGAAGCCCACCGAGGCTGTCCACAATCCCAGTCTTTGCAAAAAACCGATCGGCGCCCAGAAATTGGTCATGAGCGAGGCCGCCGCCGTGATGTAACAGAGCAGTGCCAGGATGACCAGCGTTCCATCCGCCGGGACGGCAGATGCGCCGAGTTTGATGCGCGCCGTGACCATCAATGCCGCGCCGATAATCGGCAGGATCGCCGGCAGGTAATTGAAAACCGAGAATCGCTGCAAGTCGATTCCCGCCACACTCGCCGGGGCATTCATCGCTGCATTGATTGATTTAGTCGCTTGACCCATAACTTACCTCCAGAGGAGTGACACAGATTTCGGTCTGTGAGAGAAACAATATTTGATTGAAAATAACGCTCACATTAAAGACAGCCGGCGCGGACCGCAGGCCCGCACCGCACTAGATCAGCTCGCATTTCGCGGCTCGCGGATCAACGCGATGACCTTCTTGACTCGATCTTCGAAGCCGAGACGATTGCGATTCGCATCTCCGCCGAGATGGACCTTACCGTCTTCGACCACGATCCAGAGCCGCTGGTGCGAGAAGAAGAAGACTCCGATCAGGGTCAGACATAGAATTGTGAAGCCAATGTAGACCACTCTCGCGCCGGGGTCATACTGGACGGAGAGCATGTGTTCGAGGCCTACTTTCTCAAAATCGGTCAGCACATAGCGATATGGCCCGGTCTCCAAAAAGGTCTTCATGAACGGTGCGTTTGAGATCGTCCCGATAAAGCCCTCTGTGAAGGCCCATGCCTCGCCCTGTTTACCGTCCGGCGTGACATAGAGCAACTTTGCCGCGGGATTGTCGTAGTTAGGAGAATCAGAACCGATTTGTTGCTCGCGGTTGACAGTGAAGCTCGGATTGAATCGGTCGAACTTCAGTCTGGTCCCATCGGCCAATTTGGCTTCGCCATCGCGAAAGATCGAGACCTCTTGCGGCGCTCCACCCTGGGCGGGCGTCACTTTCAACTTGATCGTGCGCGCGCTCCCGAATTGCCGGTAGTTGGTTTGAAAGAAACGATAGCCCCGGTAATCGTATGGGGTATTCATATGAACCAGCGCCTCGGTCTTCTTTCCGGTCTCCGGATCGTGGATGCGCACCCGCGTCAACCAATCGAGCGTGTTGGGAAGCTCGAGCCCTCCCTCTTTTTTGATCAATTTTTGTTGAATGTCCACACCTTCGAGCGTGAACGGCAGCACCAATTCGCGCTGGTTGATGGCGTATTGTGTGGTCGCGTTCTCGAGATTGAAGGTTTGCTGCGTCATGCGGTCGGCCGTCCCGTTCGGCCGAATCCAGACCGCTCCGGTATAACCGCGACTGGTCATAAAGCCGCCGGCGAAGATCGTCAGCAAGCCGATATGGACGGCATACGCCCCCAGACGGTTCCAGACGCCGCGTTCGGCGAAGACCGTCGTCCGCGACTCTTCTTCGGTCACGCGGACCTTGAATTTCATCGCCCGCGCGGCCTGCGCCGCCCGCTCCGCCAGCTGCTTGCGGTCCTGACCCGGCATTTCGACCTTCTCTTTGAACTTTTGCGCCATCGCAAACATCGACGAAGCCGTCAGCTTCTTGCGGACGATGAAGCTCCAGGCGGAAGGGAAGTGATCGATCGAAGCCAGGATGATGTTGAGGCTCAGAAGCAACAAGAGGAGGTTGAAGTACCAGGCATGATAGATGTCAAAGAAACCGAGGCGGCCGTAGATGATCTTTTCACCCGGCGTCAATTCTTTGTAATATGCCCCAAATGTCTCCAGCTCCTGTTGCTGAATGAGCATCCCGATCATACAGGCGATGACCAGCAGGATTAATAAAATGATACCGAACGGCACTGAGCTGAGCAGATTGAGAAATCTGTCAATGACGACATTGATGCCGAACGATTTCAGTCGTTTTGTGGGGCCGGCTGTTTCGGAGTTCGACGCTTCTAAGACATTATTATCAGCCACTGCCGCGTCGTTGATCGCTGTTGCCGCCGCTGTGACTTCTGATGCCTTGGTTGCGCCGGCCAAGCTTGAGGTTCTTTGCGCTCTTGCCATTACTCGACCTTTGATTAACTTATCTTAAATTCCAATTAAGTGTTTCTTCGTGGTATTGAATGTCATTAACTAAACATTTTAGTGGTGTGGAGAACATCTCAAGTGTAGCAGTTGGGTTCTGGACACGCAACCAGCTTGAGATAGAATGTCAACGCTTTTGCCACATCTCGGACTGATAAAAATCGGTTGCCCGCAGACTCCGCCAACTCTCCACCAAAATGGCCCCGAACATGCCTAATTATCGCGCATCATGACAATGCAGACGAACAATGCGGAGGGCGCTGCAGCGGCGCGAACGAACGATACCTCGACGTGCTACCGGTGAGCGTCTCACCGGGCCTCTGACGAAATTTGAAGATAGCAGTGGAAGCGCCGAAAAATCCTGAGCAGATAATAAAAATAGCATCAAAAAAACTTCAAAGAGTTATGAAATAGCACTCATCGGCGATATCGTGACAGTTGCTACAGAGTCAGTTACAATCGGCAGTCCGCTTTCCCGAAAGAAGAACCAGGAGCCATTGTGTACAGCGAAAGCCAAGATCCGAACGTCTCCCGTCCTTTCCGAGTGTGTGAACACTGCGGGCAACCGACGCCAAGCCACGAGCCGCAATGCGTCAATTGCCAGGCGGTTTCGCTTCAGGCGGTGGTGGCCGAACAGGAGGCGAAAGCGGAGCGGCGTTTTCTGCGCGCCCTCTTCGCGCGTGCGACGCCCGTCACCTATGCCATTCTCGTCGTCAATCTTGCCCTCTATCTGCTGATGTCGGTCGTCGCGGGCGGCAACATCTTGACGAATATCATCAAGGGCTCCGATTCCTTGACCCTCGTCGCCTTCGGGGCAAAGATCAATGAACTCGTCCTGGCGGGCGAATGGTTCAGGTTGGTGACGCCGATCTTCATTCACATCGGGCTGCTGCATATTGCCTCCAATTCGTATGCGTTGTGGATCATCGGCCCACTCATCGAAAGACTCTATGGCTCGGCGCGATATCTCTTGCTCTATCTGCTCGCGGGGATCGGCGGGGGGATTTTGAGTTTGATCTGGCAGGTCGCCGCCGACAAACCTTCCGGGCCGTCGGCCGGAGCGTCGGGGGCGATCTTCGGACTTTTTGGGGTGATCATGGTCTTCAGCTACAAATATCGTAAGGAGTTGCCTCCGAATTTTCGGAGCGCCATCAAATCGAGCTTCCTTCCGGTGATCGTGATCAACCTCTTCATCGGCACGACGATTCCATTCATCGACAACGCCGCGCACGTCGGCGGGTTGATCTCCGGCGCCCTCCTGACACTGCTCATTCCATACCTGGCGCCGGACAGTAAAAGGGTCTCGAAACTCGGCCTGATCACGATCGCCATGTGTGCGCTGGTCATTATCTATAGCTTTGCCCGTGCCTATCTGGTGAGCGAGCCTTATCTGGAAGAGCACAAGCGAAGGGCCGGGAGAGTCGAGAATATTTCGAATTGAACGAGGAGAGAATAATGGCAATTAAAAAGATCGGCGTCCTGGGCGCCGGCCTCATGGGATCAGGGATCGCGCAGGTGGCTGCGGCGAGCGGTTACGAAACACTGGTCGTGGAGGTCAACGATGAGTTGATCAAAAAGGGGCTGAGCGGCATTGAAAAGTCGCTGGCCAGATTTGTCGAGAAGACCACGATCACCGCTCGGCAAAAAGAGGAGACGATGGCGCGTCTGCGCGGGACGACGAGGCTGGAAGAACTGGCCGATTCCGATCTGATTATCGAAGCGATCATTGAGAATCTGCCGATCAAACGCGAGACCTACGCGAAACTCGATCAGCTCTGCAAGGCCGAGACGATCTTCGCTTCGAATACTTCTTCGCTCTCGGTCACCGAGATGATGACCGCGACGTCCGCGGAGCGTCAACGGCGTTTCATCGGGATGCATTTCTTCAATCCTGTCCCGATCATGAAACTGGTCGAGGTCGTCCGCACGATCTTGACCGGCGAAGATGTCTATTCCGAAGCGGTGGCGCTGGCCGAATCATTGGGCAAGACCGTCGTCAGGACGAGCGATCAGACCGGATTTATCGTCAATCGATTGCTGGTGCCTTTCATGCTCGATGCCATTCGCGTGCTCGAAGAAGGGCTGGCTTCGACGGTCGATATCGACAACGGCATGAAATTGGGATGCAATCATCCGATGGGGCCGCTGACCCTCGCTGATTTTGTGGGTCTCGATACGACCTTCTATATCGCCCAGATTATGTTCGATGAATTTAAAGAGAAACGGTTCGCGCCGCCCCCGCTGCTCAAAAGAATGGTCCAGGCGGGATTATCCGGGCGCAAATCGGGGCGCGGATTTTACGATTATTCCGACCCGAAGAACCCACAGCCGATGAAGTTGGTCTGACCCGCAAGATCATGAAGATAAATAATGCCGATCCGGTTCTTTGCGCTCGGGACGAATCATTGGCGCTGGTCACGATCAATCGCGCCGACCGGCTCAATACGCTCGACCTCGCGACGATTCAAGAGTTGACACGGATCTTTTCGGAACTGAGAAGAGACCCGGCGGTCCGCTCCGTGATCCTCACGGGATCAGGCGCGGAGGCCTTCTCGGCCGGCGCGGAGTTGACGGAACTCGCCGGGCTGACCGCAGAAGAGGCCAGGGGGTACGCTCAGGCGGGACAGACCTTGACCGCCCTCGTCGAAGACCTCGGCAAACCGGTCATTGCGGCCATCGGCGGATTGGCTTCCGGCGGCGGTTGCGAACTGGCGATGGCCTGCACCTGGCGCATTGCGACTGCCGCCGCAAAATTCGCGCTGCCTGAGGCGAAACTCGGCTTGATGCCGGGTTTCGGCGGATCGACGCGGCTGCCGCGGCTGATCGGAAAAGCTGCCGCGCTCGAAATGATTTTGACGGGAGAACCGATTGCGGCAGAAGACGCCGCCCGGCTCGGATTGATCGATCGCGTCGTCGGCGACCGCGACCAGTTGGCCGCCGCCTCTCAGGAGCTGGCGCGGCAAATTGGACGTAATGCTCCGCTCGCCGTTAAATATGCGCTCGAAGCCGTCAATCATGGGAGTGAAAAGAAGATGGTTGAAGGCCTGCGCCTTGAATCGGCTCTCTTCAGTCTCTGCTTTGCAACTAAAGATGTGCGGGAAGGGATCGCCGCCTTTCTCGAAAAACGCCACCCGAACTTTGAGGGCAAATAGGTTTCATGGCTGAGTTACTCGGGACAAACAGAAAAAAATCTGACCTCAACGGATCTGCGGGAAGCGGTGCTAAACTCAAGCGCTGCTATGCTGTGGATTCGAAAAAATTCTTCCCCCGAGAACTTGGCTTGAAGCAACCTAAGAGTGCCTTGACCACATCAACACGGCTTACTATACTTGTCGGTGAGTGAGTATGAAAGATTCCCCCAAGGGCCAAGTCATAGAAGGCGCGCTGAAAGCCGATGGATTACGAATCGCAATAGTCGCCAGCAGGTGGAATGATTTGATCGTCAGCCGGCTGACTGGTGGCGCACAGGATGCCCTCCTTCGGTTGGGGGCGCGCGATAACGATCTTACCTTGGTTCGAGTGCCCGGCTCATTTGAAATTCCTCTCGCAGCCAAGAAATTGGCGGCCAGTGGACGATACGATGCAATTATCTGCGTGGGAGCGGTAATCCGTGGCGAGACCCCTCATTTTGATTATATAGCTGCGGAGGTTACCAAAGGCATAGCAAGTGCTATGATGGAAACCGGAATACCGATTGCTTATGGCATCATCACTGCCGAGACGGTTGAACAAGCAATCAACCGCGCCGGCGTGAAAGCAGGCAATAAAGGCTTCGAGGCGGCCATGACGGCTGTTGAGATGGCAAACCTGTTAAAGGAGCTGTGAAGCAAAGTTGGTAAGCTTGATCCGTCCTCACCCGATGCTCAAGCATGAAACGTCCCCCGGACTTTCTTCATTAATTGCTAAATCAAGAACTCTTGCGGTAAGTTACAATTATGGGTGCTCGGCGTAGAGCGCGCGAATGCGCGCTGCAAATGCTTTTCTCTTACGACGTGGCTCGCCCGTCAATCCAAGGACTGCTTGAAACCTATTGGGGGGAGATGGCGGAGGCGGCAGAAGAGGTTCGCAACTTCGCAAATCAACTGGCGGTCGGGACAATCACACATCTCAACGAGATTGATGAACGCATTCGCATTCGCACGGAACACTGGCGTATTCCCCGAATGGCGATTGTCGATCGCAATCTTTTGCGGATGGCAGTCTACGAATTCCTTTTTCAACCAAGTACGCCAAAGACGGTGGCCATCAACGAGGCGTTGGAGATTGCGCGGCGATTCTCAACCAGTGAAGCGACGCAATTCATCAACGGGATTCTTGATGCCATCAAGCGTGATCTGGAGACTCAAGCCACACCGGAAGTACCTGCAGCGAGTCTCGCGCATCAGATCGGATAATTGAGGAGCGAGCGATGACGGATTGAAGACAATCATCCGTCATCGCTCGCTCCTCAATCGGTTCAGTCCATCAACAACCTGACACCAAGTTTCTCTGCCAGGCGCACGGCCTGCGTAAAGCGGACGAATTGGGTATAGCTCGCGCTTTGAGTGGAGAGGCGCCTGCGCTCGTCTTCAGTCAGATCTGAGATGAGCAGGGCTTCGAGAAATTTGGTGTAGTCGGGTAATGCCATCACCGGGAGTTCCCGTTGATAACCGGATGCTCCGCCATCCGAAGCTGTAAATCCGGCGAGCAGATCAAAGACATGGTCTGTCGTCAATCGTGCGGCTTCGCGCGCGAGCGGAATCGGAATCCGCAATTCATAGAACCTGAGACCTTCAGCCGTGGTCACACGCCGCAGCTCCTTTGTTCCTTCACCATCAAATGGAGATTCAGAGTCAATCAGAATATGTAAGAGGTGCGGCCACTCTTCCCGGTCGAGAGTGTCATAAAGAAGTTGGAGCCGGTCGGCCATGAACCGTTCAAAGCGGGCTTCAATCGGATAACGGATGCGGCCCAGGCAGCCGATCGATTCACTTACTCCGGCTTCAATCGGCGGCCAGTCCTCGACATCTCGGGCCTCTCTCTCCTGCTCAAGATTGGCCGGACAGTGGGCTCGACAATATGAGGCCACTTGCTCGGTCTTTTCCAGATCATCGGCAAACCTGGCGGTAAATTGCACACTCTCTTCGGACGGAGACCGAGAGGTTTCAATCGTTTCGTTGACCATTCGCGAAATCAGCGACCCGGTGCGGGCAAGGGCGCGGAGAGTGGATTCGCCGAATTGACGCCGCATCTCGCACGGATACTCGATAGCATATTCAAGAGACATAAGTTCAATTTTCAGTCTTCAGTCTTCAGTCTGATATGTATTTAGCAACAAGGCAAATTAT
>Ga0081539_10001807_pt1 | contig 33824 bp, 28 predicted proteins | sample TabmetS4T2R2_FD_71023 | JGI IMG/M metagenome (GOLD analysis project Ga0081539, IMG submission 71023) | Tabebuia heterophylla rhizosphere microbial communities from the University of Puerto Rico - S4T2R2 | ecosystem: Host-associated > Plants > Roots > Rhizosphere ... | reverse complement strand
GGGCAGGGCCGGCGTAGCCGGCCCGGGGTGAGATTGCCCAGACTCGCAGGGTGAGGCCGCGGGAGCGACGGTCCGGACCACGACGGACATCGCGGTAGCCCAAATCTCCTTGTTCGGAATGGTTTCGACGCCACGAAGACGTCGATCGACCCGACTCCGAAAGGTCTCTAGCGGCCCCGCTGCCGCTCTGGGGTGAGGCCTACTGCCTTGGTGACGAGCGGGTCCCACCCCTTGAGCGCGACGATCAGGACGAATGCCTGGAGCGCGGGCGCCAGCCCCGGCAGGTCGGCTGTGGCATCCTTGCCGCGGCGGCGGACGCTGCCGACGCGTTCCGCCCCGGCGTAGAGACGCCGCAGGGGGCGCAGGCCCGGTCGCCTCAACTCGTATGCCTGGCCGCCGGCGGTGATGGCCCACCTCGCCCGCCCAGTGCGTTCTGCCTCGGCCAGCAGCGCCGGCTCAACGCGTTGCGGTGACCACTCAACGCGTCGCGGCTCGTTCTTGTCCCAGCCTTTCAGCTCGAGCCGTTTCTGGCCGTCGTCCACGAAGTACCGACTGTCGAACAAGTCGAACCCGGCCCCGCCCCGCCAGGCGAGGGACGGCGTGAGAATCTCCGCCACCACATCATCGAACACGAACCGGTAACGGCGGGGCCACCCATCGAGCCGCTGGGCAACAAGCACGCCCCCAGGGTAGGTCACTCTCATGCCGCCGAGCGGGCGCGCGGCCTGGTCCGCGTGAGCGATCGTGGTCTTCGGCAGCGACGGCGGCGGTGTCCACTCGCGATCAGCTCCTGCGCCTCGCGGGTAAGCAACCGGCGCAGGAGCGGGCACTACGCTTACTGACAAACGCCGCCGCGCCGTTGCGCACCGCTCACGAAGACACCCACGGTCCGATCACGCCAGACTCCCCGGCATGTGGAGGAGACTGAGACGCGGCATCGCGGCATCCGCCGTCGTACTCGCGATGCTGCTCACCGGGACGGCACAACCCGCCCGCGCCAACCCCGACGGTTTCAGCGACCAGATCGTCGACGCGACCGTGATCGGCGTGAACATCTACCGGGCACGCGGAGCGACGCACGGCCGTGGGCTACGAGCGGAGCGTTGGTGGCGTCTACACTGACGGCCCGGTCGATCTGTGGCAGCTCAAGCTCGAGGCCGCCAAGCACTCCAGCTGGACGGCTGCCGTCCGCATCATCAATCCGTGGGCGGTTCCCGCTCCAGTCGACTGTCAGCGAGGGTGCGTGCGACGGCCGCACTGAGGACCCGGACGCCCATTGTGGACACTGGGTCGACACCGGTCACCGTGCGGACCCGCTTGAGCCGGTAGTCCAGGGTGCGCGGGTGGATGTGCAGCGTGGCGGCCGTCGCCGTGCGGTTCATGTCGTTGCCGTAGTAAGCCCGCAGCGTCATGAGCAGGTCCGGCCCGCTGGCCAGGGCCTGGGCGAACTTACGCAGCCACGCGTCCAGCGGCGGCGTACGGGACACCGACATCTCGACGAACAGGTCGGCGACCGCGTACAGCCGCCGCGGGGACTGCTCCAGCGGCGCCACCCGGCTGGCCTCGCGGGCCCAGGCCAGGCACTCGGCGAGGCCACCGACGGCGCCGTCGGCCGCACCGACCTGGCAGGGCGAGCCGATCGCCGCCACCGCGTCCCGCACCCTGGCCAGGGCGTCACCGCCGGGCGGGGCGAGGACGACGACCTCGTCCGGGGCGAGCCACGCGACCGGCGTGTGATGCCGGGCCAGGGCCGCGACGACCTCGGCCTGCACGGTTGCCGGTTGCGGCGCGGGTATCCGCACCAGCGAGACCGTGTAACGACCGCCCACGCGTACGTCCAGCCCGCTGGCGACCACCGGCTCCACCGGCTCGTCGGCCAGCAGCGCCCGGGCGAGAATCTCCAGCCGGGTGGCCAGGCTCCTGGAGGCACCAACCCCACGGGTGTACCCGCGCAGGTAGGCCCACCGAGCGCGTACCCCTTGGGCGCCCAGCCAGCCGACCAGCCGCAGCAGGTCGTTGACGTCATTCGGTCGCGACACGTCGTGGATCTCGTGCAGCATCAACGCGGTATGCAGGCCGAGCACCTGCTGCTGCGAGGGCACGGACAGACCGACCTCGGCCCGCTGCTGGCCGACCGCGGCGATGCTCGCCAGATCGTTGTCGCCGAGCGGCAGCCCGGACGCGGCGAGCTCGAGCGTGCGCCGGCGGATGAAGACCGCGAAGTCGTACATCCCGATCTGGTCGTTCACCGCGGGCGGCATCACCTGGTACTCCGTGATCTCCCGCGCGTACACCTCGACCGCGTGCCGCGCGTTGACCTCCACCTGCTCCCGCAGGGCACTGAACAGCCCCGTCATGACCGGCTCCTCCCCAGACAGCCGCTTCATCCGACGCACGCCATTCGGAGACAGAGACAGCGACGGATGGGTCATCGTCCCCACACAGCCGGCCGGTAGACAAGACGCACGGCACCGCCGGTCGAACCGTGCCGCACCGCCGCGTCATCCCGCAATCCACCCGAGCGCTGACCAGGACGTCGGCTGCGATTTCGCGCATCGCGTTTGTCAGTCGTGACGAACGAGCCGGGTCCGCCTTGTCACCGCTGACGAAGACGTGACCGTCGCGGACTGACACGCTCGTCGCTGTCCTGGCGTCCTTACCACAATGCCCTGCAGAGGAGAACCGACATGAGGAGCAGACTGTTGCGTCGCGTCGCGGCCGTGACCCTGGCGGTCGCGATCGGCGCGGCGGGCACTACCGAGCCGGCACAGGCCGCCAGCCAGAAGTCCGACATGAGCCTCCAGGCGTTCGACTGGGTCACCGCGGTCGTCGCGATCGCCGGCTCCGCGATCGCCGGAGGCGGATCCTCGGACGAGTTCGAGGCGGCGGTGCAGCAGATCATCGCCGCGGTCGAGGCGTCCAAGATCGAGATGCTCAACCACATCGACGCGATCGCGAGCGCCGACGTGCAGGCCTGCGCGAGGAGTCACACCGTCGAGTTCTCGGACATCAACAACATGTCCCCGTCCGTACGCCAGCTGTGGGCGCAAGAGGCCACCAGATGTGCCAGCCTCGCCGCCGCGTACCTCGACGCCGTCCAGAGCAAGCAGGCGACCGACAACATCGGCGGGGTCATCGGCCCGATCTACGCGATCGCGATCGCGGCCCGGGCCAAGGCCGGTCTCGTCAACGGCATCGACCTGCTCCTGCGCGACCAGATCCGCAGCTACGAAACCGTCGTGACCAAGCTCGCCCCGGTCTGCGAGGAACAGCGGGTCGTCGAGCGCGACATCGACAACCGCATCGTCATGATCGAGATCCAGTACTCCTGCGTCGCATACAACGGCGACACGGGATACGGGACCGAATTCTGGCGTCGCGGCACGATCCTTGTCGGTCGGCCACTGGACCGAGCCGCTGTCGAGAACTACGCCACGCGGAACATAAGCCGAGCGGTGGCGCAGGACGCCCTACCGAGGCTCAGGAGCGCCCTGCCCGGGCTGGTCTAGCCAGTCCCAGCTCCGGACGACCCTAGGAGTGGAGGGCCGACCGATCGGCCCTCCACACGACTCCCGCGGGTTCAGCGGATGACGTCGATGAAGATGGGGTTTGTGTAGAGCCAGGTGTCTGTCCAGGGGTCGCCGTCGCCGGGCGGATGCGCCAGGGGTCCGTGTGGGTCGATCGCGGCGCCGAGCAGGCCGCGCCCGTTGCGGCGTCCGTCACTGCCGCGCAGTCGCAGGTATCCGGACTCCCGCGCCGGGGCGATCGGGATGCGCAGCGTGTAGGTGCCGGTCCGGCCGGTGGTGTCGACGGTTCGCACCACCCTGGTGTCCGGGGCGCGCCACGCGTCGCGGTCGACGGCCGGGCCGCGTACCGTTCCGCGGATCACGTCGAGGTGGGCCAGCTTCGGCAGTTCGCCGTGGTAGTTGGGGCGTGACGCGGTGGTGACGGTGACCTGGAGCGTGAGCTGCTGCCCGCGGTGCACGCGTAGCCGGCCACCGAGAGTGGCGCCGCGGTGGTCGGAGTCCGTGGTGAGCCGTACGTCGATGCCGTCGAGGAGCTGGCCGTGGTCGACCCATACCCGGCCGGCGCGCAGGCCGGCCATCACCTCGGCGTAGCCGTACCGGGTCACGCCGACGTGGGTGCGGCTGAACTGTCCCGGCCACAGGTCGCTGCCCGGTTGCGGGGTGTCGGTGTTGACCGGGTCGGGCAGCCGGCCGGTGTTGTCGAAGTTCTGCCCGGGCGGCCAGTCTCCGTTGCGCCAGGTATCGCCGACGGTCCGGTGGTTGTCGGAGTTCGTGGTGATCGAAAACAGCCGTCCCTCGGACAGCATGGCGTCCCACAGCCCGCCGACGGTGGCGGTCATCCAGTCGAAGCCGCCGTAGGTGACGTACGCCTCGGCGGGGTAGCCGGGCCACGACTGCGCGGACGGCTTGTTCTCGTACTCGCCACGGATACTGGTGGCGCCGCGGCCTGGCAGCGCCGCGCCCTGGGCGCCGGGTGCCCCTTCCATCCCGATCATGATCTCCGGGTCGGCGTCACGCCAGGCCCGGATCTCGTGTGGCGAGTCGATGCCCAGCCGGGACGGGTGGTTGGCCAGCACCAGCACGTCAGGAACGTCGCCGGCCCGCCTGCGCTCGGCCAGCCACTTGATGGCCTGGACCGCGAGCGCCTCGTTGCCCGGCGTGTTGGCGTGCCCGACCGAGCCCTCGCTGCGCTGCAGTAGCTTGCCGTCGTAGGCCAGCTCGAACTGGCGCAGCACCTCGGCCTCGTTCGGACCGGGTGCGGTGAACACGGTGCCGTGCTCGGCGGCCGGGATGTACCACTCCAAGCCCTGGAAGATCAGCATGCGCGGGTTCTCCGCGCGGGCTTTGAGCACCTCGGCGTGCTCGGCCAGGGCGCCACCCGCGTTCGCGTGGCCGAAGTTGCTGTGCTCGGTGAACACCATCCAGTCCAGCCCGAACTGCGCCCCGCGCATCGCCTGCTGGGAGAAGGTGTACTTGGCGTCGTGGCTGTACACCGTGTGCACGTGGTGGTCGCCGACCAGGTACACAAGCTCCGGGTCGTCGCCGCCCGGGCGGCTCGCGGATCGCGCGGCGGCCGGGCGCGCGTCCACGACCCCCGCGCCCGCGACGACAGCGGCGGCGAAGCCGCCACCGAACAGGCCAGCGCGGCGCAGCAGCCTCCGCCGCGACACTCCCTGCGGGTCCAGCTCCCCATCGGGTACCGCCGGGTCCGCCCACCGTGGCAGCGGCTGCTCGCCGGCCTCACCTGCACGTGCCATGTGCTCGGTCACCTCAATCACTCAAGTCGCGTCGCAGGCACCCTAGGCAGCGCACATGGCGCGGAGGTGATCGCCGGTTGGCCGAACTCCGCAGCGTGCGCATCGCGGCAGATCCGGATGCCGGTCCCAGGGGGTCGAGGTCAGCTTGGAAGCGTCGGGATCGCTGATCGCGGGTCGACCCCGGCGAACGCCAGCCCGATGACGAAGCCGGCGACCTCCTCCAGTTGGCGTACCCGGTCGAGCTTGCCCAGGACAGCGGGGACGCCACCCACGTCACGCACCAGGGACCCGACGACGTCGAGGGCGCGTTCGTCGTCACCGCACATGGCGACGGTGACCGGGCTGGCATCCGGCGTCGCCCATCGTTGCGACGCGAACATGTGGAACGCCTTGACCACGTGCGCGCCGGACGCCAGGGCGGCGACGTGTTCGGCGGCGGACCGGGCCGGTTCGGTCTGGAGTACGCCGACACCGTGCTCGACCGCGTTCGTCGGATCGATCAAAGGTCGGCCGGCCAGCGCGCCGGTGGGGCCGCCTGCCGCCGTCAGCATCTCGGTGACGCCGTCCCAGCGGACCGCGAGCAGGATCGCGTCGGCGTCGGTGGCGACCGCTGGCACGGGCCGTGCGGTGCCGCCGATCCGGTTCGCGATCGCTTCGGCGGCCGCTGCCGAGCGGCCGCCGATGGTGATGTCGTGTCCGGCCCGGGCCCAGCCGGTGGCGAGGGCCGTGGCGAGGTTGCCGGTGCCGAGGATTCCGATACGCATGCCGTCACGCTAGGCCGGCCGATGCGCACCGGATGGTGCGTGTCGGGCGTGCCAGGATGGGGTGCATGGGTGATCGCGCCGACTGCGAGGAACTCGTCGCTGACTGCCGGATGCGCATGGCGACCGACCTACTCGCGCACACGTGGGACACGGTCGTACTCGCCGCGCTGACCGAGGGCCCGCGCCGCCGCCGCGCGCTCCGGGCACGGATCGGTGGAATCAGCGACAAGGCGCTCACCGAGGCGATACACCGGTTGACCGGCAACGGCCTGATCGAGCGGCGGTACTTTCCCGAGGCGCCGCCCCGGGTCGACTACGCCCTCACCGCTCTCGGCCGCAGTTTCGCCGACGGCCCGATGCGGGCGCTGGGTGCCTGGGTCACCGAGCACGGCGACGAGCTGTTCGAGGCACAGGAGCGGCTCACCGCCTAGTAACACCCCATGATGCGGCCCAGGACGGTGACCCGTCCTGGGCCGATGGTTGTGTCGGGTCCTCCGGTCAGCAGCACCAGACAGTCAGGACGATGAACGAATCCTTGGTAGTGACATCCGTGAAGTTCGTGGCGCTGAACACGACGTCACCGAACGCCACATACGGCACGTACGGAAGGCACCAGTAGCAGCCGTTGTCGCGGACGAACCACTGGTCGAACGGCAGTCCCAAGGGGACGGTGGCCCAACCCTCCAGCGGGAACTCGAAGTACCAGGCCGAGCCGTAGAAGAAGCAGCCGATCGTGATGTCGGTGGCGGCGTTGATGTATCCGGAGCCGAAGGTCGTGCCGTAGCTGTTGAGGATCAGCGGGTCCGGGCTGTTGGTGACGGGGCACAGCGCTGCCGCGCTGGCCGCTGTCGGTCCTGTGCCGCCGGCGACACTGTATCCGGCCGGAAGGGTGAACAGGTCCGCGGACAGTGCCTTCCCGGCGCTGATGTTGGAGTACGACTGCGTGTACTGCTGCCCGGTCGAGTCGGCGATGCTCGTTTCGACGGTCAGGCGGAGGTCGGTGGCGAGCCAGACGGTGACCTTCTTGGTGCGGGCCGGCGTTTCCTTGGTCGCGGGCAGGGTCACCGTGTAGGTGCGCCCCTCGACGGCGATGCCGTCGATCTTTTTCGTACCCAGGGAGCGCTGATCCGAGGTGATCTGCCCGGTGGCGCCTGGGCTGGCGCCGTCACCGCGTGCGTCGGGCCGGTCCGCCGGCGCGGTGGTCTTCTGGAACGTGTGGTTCTTGGTGTCCAGCCGCAGTGTCGTCTTGGTGGCCGGGTCGCTGATGGTGACGAGCGATCCCTTTTCGTAGCGGCTACGGCCCTGGCTGTCGCGGTAGAAGCGGTTTTGTTCACGGGTGACGCTCTTGATGCCGTCGGCCTTGACCGTGACGCGGCTGATGGTTTCGTCCGCGCTGAATGGCGTAATCCTGGCCGCGTCGCTGGGCTGCGGCGCGCCGGTGCGACTGCCGGACTGGCCATCGGGTCCTGCCGCCTGAGCCGGAACGGCGAGCATCATCATCGCAGTGGTGGCCGCGAGTACCCCCACCGCTCTTGATCTGGTCACCTTGATCCTCCTACTCTGATGGTCCGGACGGGTTCGGTGCCGCACGAGTCGTCGATCGGCTCCTCCCCCTCCTACGCGCCGCTGTGGCACGTTCCGGGGACAGGATGAATCCGGGCGCGCACACCGTCATGAGTAGCGGCATTGCTCAGCCAGTGCGGTCCAAGCCGTTGGGATACCCAAGCCTCAGAGGCGGGGTACACGCGGCGGGCGTTGCCTTCGTAGACCTTCGCGCGTTCCGCCGGGTCGAGGCCGAGCGCCTCGACGTAGCGGCGGGTGTCGTCGAAGTGATGGCCGGTGCGCGAATCGATCCCGCGGTCGTGTAGTGGCCGTGGCGGTCGATGATCCCCCGCCCATCGCCCGTACGATGAGCGCATCAATCCGCAAGCTCTGCCGTACGTGGCGCCCGCACGCTGCTGGACGGTAACCGGATAGGTCGCCGGCTTCCCAGCCTTCGCGACGACTCATTGGTCGCACCGCCGGTTGATCTTCACGGCGCCGGCGCGGATCATGCCTTGCGCCGGTATGCGAAAGTTACCCAGGCTCGATTTAGGTCGGTGGGCGTGTAGCGATGCCCGTTCACGGGGGAACTTCACTGGGGGAAGTCGAGTTCGGCGTTCTCGGTCCGTTGCGGGCCGTGGTCGACGGTGCGGCATTGGCGCTACCGGCGGAGAAGCACCGCGTGCTGCTCGCGGCGCTGCTGCTGCGTGCCAACCAGGTGGTGCCGATGTCGGAGCTGCTGGACCATCTCTGGGCGGACGCACCGCCGCCGGGTGCCCGTGCGGCGGTACACACGTACGTGCACCGGCTGCGGCGCGCGTTCGGGCGGCCTGACACGCCGGCCACTGCCGAGGGACGGCTAATGATCATGAAAGTGCTGTTGTCCGATGTGGATCGATGGTGGCCACGAGGGCACGACCGGCATCGGTCAGCGGAAGCTCCGCGCTGGCCGTCGTGTGGGCCGCGAGCAGGTCCTCCCACGACCGCTCCAGCCTCTCCGGGATGGCGTGTTCGCCCAGCCGGCGGTGCCACTCGCACAACCGCGCGAGCACGAACAGTTGATGCAGCAGTCCCGCCGCCGTGCGGAGATCCTCGCGCAGCGGAGTGTGGTAGAGCCGGCCGCCGTCGTCGTGCAGGCAGACCGTGCTGGAAAGGAGCCCGTTGAGCCGCACGTGCGACGCCTCATGGATGATCTCCTCCGCCAGGGCAACCGGCTGCAGAAGATCCGAGGCGCGGATACCGACCAGGCCGTGCGTGTAGATGTCGGTGAAGCCGATCGTCATACCGGCGGTGAAGAATGTCAGGCAGCACAAAGTCACCGTCATTTCCTCGAGCATGGCCGGCCAACAGGCGGCCACCAACCCGCACGCCTCGCGAAGAGGGTGCAGGAAATCGAGCTCCTCCGGCTGGTAGAAGGTAATCGGTTCGAGGTCGTCGAAGCGAGCCGAGTCCATCTGGTGCCGCTCGACGGTGCGCGCCAGGACGGCGTGGTCCGGAGGGACGAGATCGACCGCGAACATCCCGTCCACCGCGGCCTTCCGCGCCCGGTCGCGACTTTCGACGATCGTGCGGATCACGTCTGGTCTGGACAACGTCGGGGTTCTTCCTGCCTGTACATCCCACGCGACGGAGATCGACGCGGGGTGCACGAGGTCTCCCCCTACTTCCCGTTCGAGCTCCAGCGGATCACAGCCGAAGGTCTTGCCCAGTTGAGTCCCGAGAAACCGCGAGAGCGCGGCGCGTTCGAGCCGCGCTCTCGACGGATCGGGCTGCCAATGCAGCTCCATCAGGTGCACTCAGCCAAAGACCGTACCCGAAAATCGCTGCTCGGAGATCGCGATTTCGGGCAGGGCCACCACCGTGAGTTCCATTCTTCCTCCTTGCTTCCCGATGTGACTGTGGCGGACCTTGTTGCCCGCACGGCTGTCGATGTTTGCAAACGGCACTTACGCCCCACTTGCGGCGCACTTTCGTTTGGCTAACGTCAATGCGTGCGTCGGTTGGTCATTGGTTGTCGCGGAGGCGTAGAAGCAGGGTGCCGGCGGCGACCGCGGCGATGGCGGGCCAGACGGGTAGGTGGAAAATCAGCACCGGGTCGGTGCGGCCGGTCAGCAGGCCGTCCAGCCCGACCCGGGACGCCGCGAACGTGCCGAGCGCGGCGAGTGCCAGGCCGCAGACGGCAGGCAGCCGCCGGTCCCGGCCGTGCGGACGGGTGCGTCGGGTTCGGGCCGATGCCTGTTCGGGGTAGCGGAAAAGCCGTACCAGCAGTGCCAGCGGGATCGCGCAGAGCAGTATCCACAGTGGAAGAAACACCAGCCAGCCCGCTGTGCCGGCCGGTGGTGGCAGCAGGCCCGACAGCAGCAACGCGCCCTGCACCAGGAAAACCGCCGTGAGGTGCCAGCAGAAGACGGTCATGATGGCGCTGTTGCCGGCGATGACCACCGCCCAGGGGCGCGGCCGTCGCAGCCACCGCTCCACCGGCGCGCGGCACAGCAACGCCAGCCCGACCAGCCCGATCCCGTGGGTGAGCAGGGCGACGTTGGGCGGTGCCATGTTCGAGACCGGCTCGCTGGGCAGGCCGACCATCACCACCGGATACCAGCCAAGGCCAAGCGTCAGCACGACCGTGGCCCCGAGCCCGCCGGCGGCGGTCAACGCCGGTAGGCCGGCGCGGTCGAGCAAGCCGTCTGACCACAGGTAGCCGATCTGGTGGATGGCCGCCCAGACCAGAAACAGGTTGACCGCGGCGATCCAACTCCAACCCATCTGGTACCGGAGCAGGTCGACGCCGACCACGGCCGCGGACAGGACCGCTACCACCCAGCCGCGGTGCCGCCGGTGCCAGGCGTACATCGCCGGTGCGGCAAGCACGAGCAGCAGGTACACGCCGATGAACCACAGCGGGGTGGTGACCCGGTCGGCGGCGGTCTCGATCGGCCCGTGCTCCCAGCCGCCTCCCTCGAGGACAGCCGCCACCGCGAGCCAGACCGCCAGGAACACCACGACCGGCGGCAGCAGCCGAGCCGACCGGGCGCGCAGGAACTCGCCGTACGTGCCGCCGCGGCGGTGCAGGGAGGCCAGCGTCCGGGCGTGCGCGAACCCGCCGACGAGGAAGAACAGCGGCATCACCTGCAACGCCCAGGTCAGCAGCCGCACCCCGAGCAGGTGCGACACCCCGCCGTCGCCGTTGAGGGTGGCCAGCGCGATCAGCCAATGGCCGCCGACCACCACCGCGATCGCGAGCACCCGCAGGAAGTCGACGTAGCGGTTACGCCGCTCCGGAGTGGACGCCGCGAGGTCGGCGATGGCAACCGACCTACCGGCGAGGTCACGGTCCGCACGTCGTATGGTCGGGTCCGAGCCGACACAAGGCAGCGACTTCACCAGACCATTCAGCCGCGCCAGGGGGTGCGCTCACATCGGCACACCCACCCAAGCCCGGCCAGGTGCGCGTACTCAGGTCGGGGATGTGAATCGGCGCCGCGGCGACCCGGCGGGCTCAGGGTGCCGCGCTGACCGCGTGCCCGGTCAGCCAGACGACGTTGTCTGCGCTGGCCGGGTAGAGCTTCCGCTCGATCTCGGGGTGTGCCGGGTCAGCCTCGAACGCGGCCTTGGCCGCCGCGCCCGGAAACGACGAAATCTTGACCACGTCCGGGCGCGGCCGTCCGGCCGGAGCGGTCTCGGCGTCGAAGCGGTACTCGACGCGGTAGCCGTATTCGCGCATCCGGGCCTCGCCATCCTGCTCGTAGGCCCGGTACGCCGCGCCGCTGCCGTCGCGGTAGGTGGCCAGCTCCACGTTGTACAGCCGGTCCGCCGAACCCGGTGGGGACGGGTCGGCCAGGCTCAGCTGTCCCTCGAACGTGTGCAGGTCGACCGATCCGGCCCGCAGCGGCTCGATCTCGCGGAAGTCCGGGTCGGCGCCGAACCGCGCGAACGCCTCCCGGTCGTCGTAGTGGACCAGGTTCACGATGTCCGGCAACGCCAGCCCGTCGGCCCAGATAGCTGTCGGGCGAAGGCTCAGGTCGGCGGCGCCGCCGTAGCGGGCGACGATCGGCGGTAACTCGCGCAGGTACCGCGCGAACATCGCCGGATCCCGGATCCAGATGAACACCAGCTGGTGGTACATCCGCCCTCCTTAAAGCGACAGCGTTCGCGATAGCTGTCACCGTACCACCATTACCGCGACAGCCGTCGTGTTAAGTTTGCGGCGTGGAGAAGGTGGACCGGGTCCGAGCCAGGCCCGGGGGGCGCAACGCCGATGTCCGCGAGCGCGTCTTCGCCGCGGTACGCGAGGCGTTGGAACGCGGCGACCCGGCGGCCCTGACCATCGAGGCGGTCGCCCAGCGCTCCGGTGTTCACCGGGCGACCATCTACCGTCGCTGGCTGTCTACCGCCGGCCTGGTCGCCGATCTGCTGGTCGCGCTGACGCCGGTGCGCACCCCGCTGCCGGACACCGGCGACCTGCACGACGACCTGGTCGATGTGGCTACCCGGGTCGCCGCCACCATCGCCAGTCCGATGTCGCGCACCATGCTGCCACTTGTCGCCGCGAGCGCGGGTGACCGGCTCGCCGGCGCCGCCGCCGGCTACTGGGCGAGCATCTTCGACCACACCGCGACCGTCATCCGCCGCGCCCAGCAACGCGGCCACGCCGACCCCGGCGTCGACCCTGTCCATGCGATCGAGACCCTGCTGGCCCCCATCTACCTACGCACCCTGGTCATCCACCAGCCGGTGACCACGGCCTTCATCGAAACCCTCGCCGACCAGACGGTACGGATGATCCGACCCGCTACCGGCCGTGCGGCGTCTTCGGGACCGCGGTGACCGCCCGGGTCGTACGGTGACCCATGCCTCGCTCGTCCGGGCATGATCGACAAGCTAAGCAAGCGTGATCCGCAGCCGCGTGTAGGCCGGGATGAGCACCTTGCGCCCGCAGCGCCGGTCGACGATCCGCCATGGCCGGCCAGCGGCCAGCAGCGCCGTGAGCAATGCCGACACCTGCGCCCGACCGACCGGCGCGCCCAGGCAGAAGTGGCGCCCCGCGCCGAACCAGAGCTGCCGAGTCTCTGGCTCGGGCCTGTGGTCGAGGTCGAACCCGCCGTGCCTGTTGTTCGCCGTGTACGCCAGCATCAGCACCCGCTGGCCGGTGCGCAGCCGGCGCGGCCGGCAACGTCGATGTCCGCGGCGACCGACCGGCCGATGACGGGCACCGGGGAGGTGACACGCAAACCCTCGCGCACCGCGCAGGCAAGCCGACCCGGCTCGGCGCGCAACCGGTGCTGCTCGCCGGTGTCGTGCAGCAGCGCCACCGTCCGGGCCATCGCGCTCGCGGTGGTCTGCGTCCCGGCCACGATCAGCAGCGCGGCCAACGCCTCGGTCTCGCGTAGGCCGAGCCCCAACTCCCGGCAGCGGCCGAGCAGCGTATCGGCGGGCGCGGCACGCCACGCGGCCGCCACCCCACCGGTCATCCGGCCGACGATCGCCCGCGCCGCGGCCACCGAGCGCCGGGGAACTCGCCGCGAGGCGGTCGTGCGCGCCGCGAGCGCGCCAAGCGCCAGGCCGCGATCGAAGATCTCCCGATACGGGCGGTCCTCGCCGGGCCCGCCTTCCGGCAGGCCCAGCATGTCGGCGACGATCCGGCCGACCACCACCCGGGCAAGATCGGCCACGTCGACGGTGGCGCCGGCGACGAGATCGGCGGTACACCGTCGCAGTCGCGGCTCGGCCGCCCGCGACACCAACGCCGCCGCCGCGCCTTCGGTGAACAATCCCCGGACCGTGGAGCGCAGAGCCTCATGACCCGCCCCGTCGAACAGGTCGTACACCCATTCGCCCAGTAGCTGAGCCCACAGATGCCCGACGACACCTTCGCCTACGATCGTGAAGTGGTCGTGGTCGGCGAGAATCCGCCGCATGGTGGCCGGGTCACTGACCAGCCATCCCAGACCGGGCACCCGCCAGATCGGCCGGGCGAAGCGGCCGAGCGTCAGCAGCACCGGAAAAGCCGGCCGGCTGGCCATTAGCAGCCGCAGCTCGTGCCGGCGGGCGAGGTCGACACCCATGACACGAGCGTGACAACCGGAGCCTGCCAGTTCATCGGAACATGGGCCCGAGCCGAACCGGCCTATGGTCCGTGGCCGAGTTCGTACTTAGGTCGTGTCATCATGCGTAATCGCGCCTCTGGAGGAGTAGTGATGCGGCGATTCGAGGGCAAGGTCGCGATCGTCACCGCGGCGGCACAGGGCATCGGGCAGGCCGTCGTACGGCGGATCGCCGCCGAGGGCGGCGCGGTGGTCGTCACTGACCTGCGCGAGGAAGCGGCCGCGGCGCTGGCCGAGGAGGTCGGCGCGGAGCACGCGCTCGCGGTCAAGGTCGACGTCACCTCACGCGCCGACATCGACGCCGCGGTCGCCGCGGCGGTCGAGCGGTTCGGCCGGCTCGACCTGGTGGTCAACAACGCGGGCGGCTGCATCGTCACCTCGATGCCCGAGGACACCTCGGCCGAGGACTGGCACCGCCAGCTCGACCTCACCCTCGTCAGCGCCGCCCGCTGCATCCAGGCGGCCATCCCACACCTGGTGAAGACCCGCGGCAACGTCGTCACGATCAGCTCGGTAAACGGCATCGCGGCCTTCGGCAACGTGGAGTACGCCGCGGCGAAAGCCGGCCAGATCGCGATGTCGCAGAACTACGCCGCTCGATACGGTCCGCTCGGCGTGCGCTTCAACGTAGTCGCCCCCGGCACCGTCCGGACGCCGAATTGGGACTCCCAGTCCGACGCGCTGGAGAGGCTCAAGCCGATCTATCCGCTCGGGCGCGTCGGCGAGCCGGAGGACATCGCCGCGGCGGTCGCGTTTCTCGGCTCCGACGACGCCGCCTGGATCACCGGACACACCCTGCCCGTAGAAGGCGGCGTGCTGACCGGCCCCAACCCGATCGACCTGAGCCCGCCCGACACGCTCCACAAAGGCCTGTAGCGACCCGGCGACGTCAGCGTCCTCCGCCTCGGCGGTGTGGAATCCCGGGCGGCCGCGGTGGCGGCGATCGCGCGGCAGTTTCCCGACCACCCTCGAACTCTCCCGCTGCTGCACAACGCCGCGCACGACGACGACGGGTACGTCCGGGCCACGGCGATCAGGGCACTGGCCCAGTCGTTCCCCGCTGACCCGCACACTCTCCCGACACTGCACCGTGCCACCGGCGACGGTGACGACGGTGTGGCTGGCACGGCGGTACGGGCGATCGCCTGGAGATTCCCCGATCATGTGGACACCATGGGCATGCTCCATGATCGCGCCCGCAACGCCCCGGCCCACCGCTACGTGCGGCACGAGGCACAAGACCTGATCACCAACCTCGAGAACGGGCGAACGCCAGGTCCGCCCACAGACGCCGATCTGGACATGTACTGGGACGACCGCACCCGTGCCGAGGACGACATGCCGCTGTACGGATGGGTTCCCAGACGGATACGACGGGTGTGGCAGCTGGCCTTCGCCGTACTGCTCGACGCGGGCGCCACCGACCCAGACCCGTCCGTACGCGCGGCGGCCGTTGAAAGAACCGCGGCGGGCTGGCCGGATCACCCAGACACACTCCCGCTGCTGCGACGGGCTGCCCAGGACCCCGACGAGCAGGTCCGGCAGGCTGCTGTCGCCTGGCTGAGCCACCTGATGCGCGACAAGCCGAGCGGGCAGCCACACGAGAGCGGCCAGGCATGGCACCGTCCCCCATCCTGGACGAGGTACTGATCTGCCCGAGCCGTTTCGGGTCTCCAACGCCGGCGACCCGACTCGCGTGGTTGCGGTGCCAGCGCGATCCGCTGGCACGGCAACCATCACCCGGCGGGTTCGATACGCAGGACCGCGACGGTGCCGCCGATCTCGACGACCTCCAAGCTCATGACGTCGTTGATGGTCGCGACGGTGCCCACCGTGCAGGTCATCCCGACACCGCCGCCGCCCTGCGACGACACGCCGCCGCCACCGGAACAACCCGAAACGCTGTAGCCCGCACCGGTCAGCGGCGCGGCCATCTCGACCGCGGTGGCGGTGATCGCGGTAACCTCGATCGGCCCGAGGCCATATTTCTCCGGCACGGCCACGACGTCGCCCACGGCGACCTCGATCTGGCACGTCCCGTCGGCGCACGGCCCGGTCGGTGAAGGCGACGGTGTGGCCGTCTGGGCGGACGCCGGCGTGCCGCCGGATGCCGACGACTCGGAACCGGACCCGTTCGAAGAGTCCGCCGAACACGACGTGAGCACAGCGAACACGACAGCGAAGACCGCGGTGAACGACGTTCTCCGCATCACGGTAGCCATGATCCGCAGGCTACCCGGAAGGCCGAACGCGCGGTCAGCGTGATCACCGCTGTGGCGACGTTCGACCCCACGGGCTCCCGCCCGCCGGTCATACCAGGCCCCAGACAAGCTTCAGCGGCAGAGATCTTCGTGGGGGATGCCGGGTAGGTGGGTCTCCCATTCCTGGGGGGTTAGGCCCGGCTGCACAATGGTGCACGCTTTTCCTACTGGGTCGTCGAGGACCGCTGGGAGATCTCCCAGGTTCCAGATCACCACGTTGCCATCCCGGCCAGCGGTGACTATGGCCCGCCCGTCCGGGCTGAAGGCAGCGCTATTGATCTCGTCGGCCTGTTGCTGCAGCGTTGCCGCGCGGACGGGCTGTGCCCGGTCGCCGGCATCCCACAATTGGACCGTCCCGTTGACACCGGCCGCTGCCAATAGGTTTCCGCCGGGATGGAAGTCGAGATCGTTGGACGCGATCGATCGCGTCGTTCCCAGTTGTTTCGGATGAATGGGATCGGAGCTGTCCCAGAATGTCATCTCTTCGTGCGACGCGTTGACTATGGCCGCACCGTCGGGGCTGAACGCCGCTACAGAGAAGCCCACCTTCGATATCTGGGCCCATCGGGTCGGGTTGGAGGTATCCCACAGCCCGGTGGTGTGTGCCAACAGCGTGCCATTGGGGCTTAGGACCGCTGGGCCTGACCCAAGGGCACCCATCGTGATGCCGCCAACGCGGGTGGGCCTTCTCGCATCGGAAATATCCCACAGGACGGCTGAGCCAGATTCCCACAGATTTCCGGCCGAGGTAATGACGACAGGCATTCGCGGACTGAACGCCACCGACCACAATGCACCCTGCCCGCCAAGGGCCGCGAGCCGGTGCGGGTGTGCGCGATCGGAGATGTTCCAGAGCATGGCTTGGCCATCCTGGCTTCCAGTGGCCAGCATCTTGCCATCCGAGGAGAAGGCGACGGTCTCCACGGGCCCGGTATGGTCGGCGATGGTCGCCAGCAGTCTGGGGTGGGACAGGTCGCTCGTGTCCCACAGTTTCACTGTTTGATCGAAGCTGCCTGTGGCGAGGGTCCGGCCGTCAGCGGTGAACACGGCGGTCTCCACTGAGTTGGTGTGCGCCGTCAGCGTTGCCATTGCCGCCGGTTGGGGATTGCCCTGTGCCCTCCAGCGGGAGATCGCGCCGTCCATGCCGGCGGTGATGACCGTGCTGGCGGAACTGAAAGCGACAGCCCAAACTGCACCGCCGGGTCCGGACAAGGTCGCCGATCTGACTGGGCGGGTGGGATTACTCAGCTGCCAGATGGCAGTCTTGCTGTCTTCCTCGCCTGCCGCCAGTGTCCGGCTGTCCGGGCTGAAGGCGAGCGCCCAGACCATGTCGGTGTGGCCTTTCAGGGTGGCCAGGTGCCGAAGCGGAGTGACGGACCACAGGTTGACGACGCGATCGTAGGCCACCGCGAGTAAGCGACCGTCGGGGCTGAACTCCAAGGTTGGGCTGTATCTCCGCACCCGGACTCCGCGTGCGGGATGGGCGCGATCGGCGACATCGAACAGCGTCCAGCCTGTCGACTGGGTAATGCCAGCGATCGGATTCTCCTGGCGGGCGACGACGGTGCCGGTCGCCGCGACAAGTATGCGGCCGTCCGGGCTGAATCTGAGGCCGTCAGTGCCGAGGTCCACTTGTGTGTCGGACAGTCGTCGAGGTTGCGCGCCGCTGACATCCCAGAGCGTCAGCGTGTCCGCCTCGTCCGTAGCGTCCTTTGCCGATGTGCTGGCCAGGGTCCGGCCGTCGGGGGCGATCGCGACCGCGTGAACACCCGTCGAGGGTAGACGGGCCACCTCCCGGGGTTTGCCGATGTCCGCCAACTCCCACAGCACTCCGCCACCGCCGGTCACGAGGACGAGCAGGCGACCGTCGGTGCTGAAGGCACCCCGTTCCGTCGGACCCGAGGTTAGGTGGGCGATGACTGCCGGCCGCGCGGGATCGGTGGTGTCCCAGAGGTCCGTGCCAGCGCCATGCAGCTTGCTGGTGACCAGACGCCGCCCATCGCGGCTGAAGATGGCGGTCGCGATGTCTCCGATCGGCCCGGGGCTCTGTGTTCCGCCGTCGTAATACGTTTGCGTCAGGGTGGTGTCGAGGTCGGCCCTGACCTCTGGCGTCGGGTTCAAGCGCAGCGCGGCGAGGCTGAGCTTCAGCGATGTTCGCGGATCGGTTGAGCGAAGAGACTGGGCTTCGGCAAGCAGCGCTCGCCAGGTGGCCGCCCGCCGCTGGTCTTGGGCCGTGACCCGTTCTTCCTCGGCAATCTGCCGCTGTTGCTGGGCCTGCGTACGTTGCTGACCAGCGGTTCGGGATTGCCAGACAGCGACGGTGGCGCCGAGCGTGGCCAGGACGGCGAGCACCGACAAGCCAACCATCGCGGCACGGCGCCGCCAATTGACGCGGTGCTCGTGTCGGGTGGACTCGGCCAGAAACAACGCGGCCTTAGGACTAAGTTGAGCCTGGTGTTGCTGGCTTGTCGCCCAGGTACGAGCTGCCTCGAGCCGGTTGCCTCGATACAGGGCGTTGGTGTCATGGTGGTCGCGATCCCAGCCGATCGCGGATTCTTCCAGTCGTTGCCGGACGAGGTCCTCGGCCCGTTCGCCAGCGATCCAGCGTTGTAACCGCGGCCACGCACGGATCAGCACCTCATGGGTGATCTCGACGGTGTCGCGGGTCTGGGTGAGCAGCCGGCGTTGAGTGAAGACATCCAGTAGGTGTGTGACAGGCCGCGGGTCAGGCCAGCCCCGAAGCAGCTCTACGCGGCTCAGGCGCCGCCGGGCGTCGTTGCTGTCCTCGCTGATCCTGACCAGGCGTAGAAACATGGTGCGGGCGGCCTCTTGGCCCAATGGACCCAAGCCTGCGAACAGCGTCTCGGCCGTTGTCGCGACCGCGTCGTGGATTCCTCCGGTCGTCACATAGCCCTGCACGGTCAAGACGTTGCCCTCGCGTTGGAGCCAGGTGGCACGCAGCGCGTGTGCCAGCAGCGGCAGCCGGCCAGCGTCGTAACCACCCGTCGATCCGTCCGGATCGGCGCCCGGGGCGGGCGTGCCGTCGGCAACCCCGCCGAGATCTCGCAGCAGCAACTCCATCAGGCCCGGCTCGACCTCCAGTCCCGCGACGGCGGCCGGAGACAGCACTGCCTCGCGCAACTGGGCCGACGACATCGGGCCCACCAGGATCTGCTCCTGTTGCAGGGCCGCCCGCAACTGCGGATAGTTCATACACTGCGGGTAGAAGTCGGCCCGTATCGCATATACGACAAGCGCTAGCGGGCCTACGCCGGTAGCCCCCGACGCGGCCAGACCGGTGAGAACGTCGAGGAAGCTCTGCCGATTCCGCTCGTCGGTGCATAGCGTGAACAGCTCCTCCAACTGGTCCACGACGATGACCAGCCGAACGCCACCCATACCCCGATGTCCGGCGGACGTATCCAGCGCCTCTCGAAGCAGAGACTCGACCGCCGAGCCGCCATCAGCCAGCGTATCGGCCACGGCGGCGCGTTCGACGCCGGCAAGTGTCGCGAGGTGAGCGGTCAGCTCCCCCACCGGGTCGGCGGTAGGCGTGAACAGCAGGTAGGGCCAGTGCCTGGATCCCTCGATGGCACCCTCTGCCAGGGCGGGCAGCAGACCGGCCTTCAGCAACGACGACTTGCCCGCGCCCGATGCGGCCACCAGCGCCAGCGCACCTCCGACCGCTTGGCGAGCATCAAGGCTGGACACGAGGCGGTGGGTCAGCTCCGCACGGCCGAAGAACCATCGGGTCTGATCCACACCGAACGACTCCATGCCCGGGAATGGGCAATCGTCCGAGCCCGTTTCCGGGTCCGCTGGCCGCAGGCCGCTGGTGGTCGGACCATATTGGACGTAGTTTCGCACGGTGATGATCTGGTCCCGACCAGCCTGGTAGATAGTCCCCTGGCCGGATGCCCTCGCCACCAACCGGACATCCGGCTCCGCAGACGGAAGCCGACCCGGCTCGGTCATCGCTCGATGATCCGCTGGTCGCCGCCGGCCTGATAGATCCGGCCGCGGCCGCTGGCCCGGGCCCGCATCTCGATCCGCTCCCTCGGACCGCGGTGATTGAGCCTCGCCACCGCCTCGCGAAGCTGGTCCTGCAGTCCTGGATCGGCCAGCAGCAGTGCCGTGAGCCGACTTTCCCACTCAGCCACCAGCGCGTGCTGGGCGGACCGGTCACCAGCCTGCCCAGCTGCCAATAGTGCGGCCCTCGTCTCGGTGGCCGCCTCCTCGGCGGCAGCAGCCTGCGTCGGCGAGGCATGCCCCCAGAGCGCCCCAACCGCGCTCTTGACCTTGACCCAGCCATCGGTCGCCAACAGCTCCACCAGCACATTCGCGGCGGTCATCGCCAGGGTGCCAAGCGCGGGATCCATTCCGACCATCCCCTATCCCACGGGTCGTTATCGATCCACCCTATCCGCGTCCGCCAAAATGCGGGTGTCGAATATGCGCCTGTCACCGTGGCTAGGTAGGCGCCGGCGGACAAGCGCCGGTCGATCATGAACGCCAGCTTGTTGACGGCGCGACGCGACCGGCATCTGCCTCCCCGGTCATCGTGGAAACGCTCGCCCTTGCCCCGCCGAAAGGGCGAGACCGACGTCGGTCGTCTCGCCCTTTCGGGCACCCAATTGCCGGGTCAGCCGACCCGGAGCTGCCATCCCTCGATGTAGGTCGGAGCGGTGGCGGTCGAAGAGTAGTAGCCCCACTCCTCACAGTTTGGTGAATTGGCGACCCGGCGCCACTTCTCGACGTAGTACGAGACGTCGTAACCGTGGACGCCGTAGTCCGCGTAAACGGTGGAGTACGCCGGCACGTCGAACGTGGTGGACACGCCGACCATGGTGGAACGGACCTGCATGATGGCCACACTCACGTTGTACGTGAGCTGTTCGGTAAGCTGGGCGGCCACGCCCACAGTCGTGGTGACCTGGATCGTCCGCGTCTGGTTGGCGGTGACGGTCGCCGAGACCGGGTAGGGCAGACCGTTGCTCACGGCGCGGCCATCAGCGGGGTAGAACCGGGGTGTCGCCGAAACGATCCGGTAGCGGTGACCCTCGCGTACGGGAAGGGGAGGTCTCCCCCCGACGTAGCCGACATTGTGCCAGTACTGGATGTCGGCCGGGCACGGCACGATGGCGCCCGCCTGCGCGGCAGTGGGCGTCACCACGGCCGCCAACGTGCCGGCCACGCCGGTCATCACGACGTAGGCCATCAGCCGAATACGCCATCTGGTGCGCGCTTTTGACGATTGGCGCTCGGTAGTCGCCGGACGTCTGCCGAGGAACATGGAGCCTCCATGACTGGTGGACGAGGGTCGTACAAGCGAGCTGGGCCGCCCGTATGTATTGCCACGTATGGCCTGACGACCCGTCAAGTGATCGGCCGGCACCAGCCGCGTACAGACCAGAAGCTGCGTCATCTCGCAGCGACTATTGCGCAATTCAGCGCCTCTCGCCGGGCACAAGCCGGTTGACACCGCGATGAAGGCCAGGTGAAGCGGGCGACCCGCATTATGGCGGGCATCGATATCAGCCCGCTTGTGGAAGGAGTTCGATGAACAGACGTTTGATGGCAGCGGTCGCCGCTGCCTTCGTCGTGGTCACGGCATTGCCGGGCAGCGCGGTGGCCGCGCCCTCTGACGCCGGCTCCGGCAAGACCTTGGTCGGCGAGTCCGAGCTGCTCGCGGCGGCCGGGCTCTCGACGGACGTCTTCGCGCTCATGCGGACCCAGGAGGCGCTGGACGTCTTGGGCGAGCGGATCCAGACCGCGGGGCGCGAGGCGGCGGGGTCGGGCTTCACCAGCGTCGTCGTGGACGCCGCGCGCAACACGCTCACCGTGTACTGGCGTGGTGCCGTGCCGGACTCGGTCGCCGCGGAAGTGGCGGCCGCGCGCGACAAGGGCGCAGCCGTCGCGGTGCGGTCCGCTCCGTACAGCGAGGTGCAGCTCAAGGCCGAGGTCGACAGGTTGGCGAAACTGCCCTTGCGTCGCGGCACCGGAACCGATCGCCGTTCGATGAGCGCGGCGCCGCGAGCCGACGGCACCGGCATCGACGTCGCTGTGGGTGGCCTGCCCGCGGGTACGACCGCGAGCCAGGCCCGCGCGATGGTGCCGGCGCTCGGCGCGGGCGGCCGGATTCCGCTCAACGTCACGACCGGCGGCGTGGAGCCGGCCAGCCGGCTGCACGACAGCCCGCCGCCGCACTGGGGCGGCACGTTCATGCAGCGACAGAACGAAGGCAACATGTGCAGCAACGCGTTCGGTGTCACCGGCAACAACGGCGCCGCGACGTACATGCTCACCGCGGCGCACTGTGGACCCGGCCTGTGGCGGACTCCCACATTCGTGTCGCCGCGGCTGGACTACGGAAACACCATCGCGACCCGCGACCTCACCCGCGACGGTATGGCCATCCTCACCAACGCCACGTCTGGCGCGTACGTCTACTGGGGACGGTTGACCAACCCGGACACGGGCGATTTCGGCGCTACGACCGGGGTGGCCGTCGCGGACGCCTCCAACACCCTGATCGGCGACCGCCTGTGCACCTCCGGAGCCCTGACCGGCACCGTGTGCGACGTCCTGGTGAGCTCCGTCGGCGCGGTCATCTTCGACCCACCGGTGAACGGCGTCGGCTTCATGCCCGCGATGATCAACGCGATCACGACCAGCGCGCCCGCGGCCGGCAACGGCGACAGCGGCGGGCCGGTGGTCGCGGTCCGCAGCGACGGGCGACTCAGCGCGCGGGGCATCATCTCGGCGATCAGCACGCACCCCAACGACGTGCGACCCTGCCCGGGCTGGCGACCCGCCGAGCGCACCTGCTCGCGTAGCGTCTGGTTCGGCGACCTCCGCAGCATCATGGGAACGATCGGCGTGCGGATCAACACACCGTAAACCGGCGCTGATACCGGCAGGGGCGCCGCGTACCGCACAAGCGGGGCGCGGCGCCCGCCGGCGAAGCGTCGGCGAGCAGTCCTTGGCCGGTGGCTATTTGGATAGCTGCGGCCTCGCGATGGGGTCGCGCACACGGGTGCCCGCGACCACGGTCCCCGCTATCGCGAGCGCGGCCATCATCAGAAACGCGGTGTGGAAGCGCACGGCGGACGTGGCCGTCCAGGACGTGACCAGCGCGGCGCACAAGCCTGTGGTCAGCGTGCTGGCGAGGCCGTCGCTGACTTGCAGGGCGCTGGATGTCCCACCGTGGCGGGCGGGCGGCGTCGCTTCCAGCGCGAAGCGGTTTACCGCGGTCATTCCGGCGCCCATGCCGACTCCGGCGAGCAGCCAGCCGGTAACGATGGCCGCTGGTGGCAGCCGGGCGCCCAGTCCGGCGGCGGCGGTGAGGATGCCGGCGGCCAGCAGTAGGCAGCCGGCGACCGGAAGTGTCCACGCTGGCCAACCGTATGCCGGCTGCGCGCTCTTGGCCTGCAGCCAGGAGCCGATCGCCCAGCCCACCGAGCCTGACGCCAGGATCAGGCCGGCGACGATGGCGCTCGCGCCGCGTTCGCTGACGAGCATGAGCGGCAGCAGGATCTCCGTGCCGAAGAACGCCCCGGCCAGCACGCCGCGGAGCAGGACGAGGGCCGGTAGGCCGGGCCGGGCGCGCAGCGTGCCGGGTGGCATCAGCCGGGGCAGCGTGGCCGCGAGCAGACCAACGGCGACCGCGCCGCTTCCGAACACGGCCGTTGGGGACCGCGCGGTCAACGCGTACTGCAGCAGCGCTCCGCCAGCGGCGGTGCCAGCAGCCAGACCGGCGATCCGCGGCACCCGGACCTGGTCGTGCTCGTCCGAGGGTGTACTCCCGCAGGAGCGCACGTCTTGCAGCAGCACGACGATGACCGGAGCCAAGGCGAACGGGACGGCGGCGAAGATCCAACGCCAGCCGGCGTGCACCGTGACGAGCGCGGCGATCGGCGGGCCGGCGATCGAAGGCACCACCCACGCGCTGGCCATCGCGGAGAACACGGCCGGCCGGGCCGCCGTCGGGAATCGACGGGCGGCGACAACGTAGAGGACCACCACCAGCAGGCCGGCGCCGAGGCCCTGCGCGGCACGCCCGGTCAGCAGCGCCACGGCCGTCGGTGCGAGACCGACCAGGAGCGAACCGGCGGCGAAGGCGACGGCCCCGCCGACGAACGGTTCGAGCGGACCTCGCCGGTCGACGACGGCCCCGCAGATCACGCTGGCGAACAGCGACGCGGTGAGGTAGACGCCGAACGCGGGACCGTACGCGGACATGGCGTGAAGGTCGGCCAGGGCGGCCGGCAACGCGGTGATGATGGCGAACGCCTCGAAGGCGACCAGCGATACGACGGCGACGATTCCGAACGTCGCCCGGCGCTGGCCGGTGATCGATAGCGGTCCGCCGCTCACCGGTGGGCGGGCGGCATCAGTGTCGTCGTTTCGCGTTCGGTGACTTGCCAGGACGAGCCGGTGCGGACGATGAACCGGGCCACGCGGCGGTGGCGGTCGAGATGCAGGCTGCGTTCGTCGGTCCATCCCTGGAGGCGAAACTCCCCGCCGCCGACGTGTACCAGGGCGATCGGGGCGCTGGCGGTGCCGTCGTCGAGGACCAGGCCGCCGGGCCGTTCCTCGACCACCGCGTGCCGGTCGGTGGTGTCCGACTGCCCGTCGCCGAATGCCTCGCCGGACCAGTGGCCGAAGTCCTGCGGAAGGGCGAACGTACAACGGAACGTGGCTCGTTCGGCGGGCGTCAGAGGGATCTCCGGCCGCTCGAACAGCACGTCGGCGACCTCGACGGCCTCGACGAAGGCCGGGGGGAACAGGTCGAACAGCGACCGCGTTATCGCGCAGTCGATGACGAGGTGGACCCGGTTGCTTGTGCCGCTGTTGGCGATGGAGTGGGGGCGGGAGAAGTCCCCGTACCAGAAGGTGCCGGGTTGCCAGCGGTGGACCTCGCCGTCGAGTACGAGGATCGCGCCGTCGTTGGTCACGATCGGCACGTGCAGGCGCACCATGCCGTATGGGAAGCCCAACGGTGTGTCCCGGTGTGTCTCGACGCTGGCCCCGGGCGCCAGCGACATCAGCCGGGCGGCGCGCACGCTGGTGGGCACCGACTCGATGATTTCCGCGAGGTACGGGGCCCGGTCCAGCCAGGCTGTGGCGGCGAAGGGCAGCGGGCCCGGCCCGCCGGCGTCGGTGCGCCGGTCGTCACCGCCGGGGCTGCGAAGGGGCAGCACCCGCCAGTCGGCGGCGTACTCCTCGCTGGCGCCGTCTTCGGAGTAGGTGCGCTGCCGCCGCCAGTCGTCGCTGGTCAGGGCGGTCAGCTCGGCGCGTAGCCGGTCCGGGTCGAACGTGGCGGCCAGCCGTACGGCTGCCGGCAGGCGGGTGAAGGTATCCGAGGCGGTTGTCGTGGCGGCGGTCATGGGTTCCTCCGGGCGACGAGTGGCTCAGTCGGATCGGGTGGTTGCGAGGCTGCGCCGGTCGCCTCGGCCGGGGCGAAGCCGGTGGCGGTGAGGTCGGCCTGGACGTCGGCGAGGCGGTGCACGTACCGGCGTCGCCGCATCTGGTGCACCGACTGGCTTCCGTCGCCCTCGGCGACGTAGCGGTAGGCGATGTCGGCGAAGTCGTGCGTGGCCGCGAGGACGGTCACCGACAGCCGGTACCGGCATCGGCCGACCGCGGTTTCGGCGACCACCGTCTCGGCCGGATCCGCCCGCGGGACAGCGGGTTCGGCCTCCACCATGTCCAACGCCAGCGGTGCGCCGGGCCGCAGGTGCGCGGCGAGCTCGTCGAAGGTCCGGCGCCGGTCTGTGGCGCTGAGGAACTGCAGCGAGCCGGCGAGGTAGGCGTAGTCGAAGACCGCGGTGAGCGCGAGTCCCGGTGCGCGGCCGGCGGTGACGGTCAGGAACGGCCAGAGCTGGCGCCGGTGGGCGAGCTTTGCCAGCAGCGCGCTGCGCATGCTCGCGGAGGGCTCCACGCACCACACGTGGGCCTGGCGTTCGGCGACGGCCATCGCGACCCGCCCGGTGCCGGCACCCACGTCGAGTACCCGGGTGCCGGGCTGTGCCAATGCGGCGAACGCCGGCACCCTGGGCAGGGCGCTGTCGCCTTGTGCGGCGGCGAGAAGGTCGTAGATGCCGGCGACGTCGGCGTACCCGTCCGTGTCGACCGGCGTCACTGTGCGGCTCCCGGTGTGGTTGCCGCGCGCACGTCCGTGACGTCGGTGGCGAGCCGCCCGAGCACCCATGCCAGGGCGGGCGCGTTGGCGTCGAGCGCTCGCCGGTTGATGGTGGCGAGGTTGTCGCAGGGCTGGTGGTAGCAGTGGTCGAATAGCTGCCCGGCCTGGCCGCCGAAGAGCGCCTGCTGTGCGGGTGTCTTGATCCCGATCGAGCCGCCGTCGATGCCGCCCACCGGGATGCCCACGGCCTGGAACGCCAGGTGGTCGGAGCCGACGGAGTCGGGGCTGGTCCGCTCGTAGGGCAGGGCGTGGTCGTCGAAGTAGGTCGCGAAGACATCGGCGATGACGTGCGAGCCGCCGGCACCCGGGTCCCAGACGAAACGGCCGTCGTTGGGTGAGGCGATCAGCTCGCCGTTCAGCACGGCGGCGATGCGCTGCCGCTCGGCGGCGGAGAGGTTGGCGACGTAGTACTCCGAGCCGATGTTGACGAGTTCCTCCGCGCCCCACCAGACGAACCGCACCTTGTTCGGTACCGCCTGCTGGGAAGCGGCCAGTGCCAGCGCCACCTGCAGGACGGTCGCGGCGGTGGATCCGTTGTCGTTGATGCCGGGTCCCTCGGTGACGCTGTCCAGGTGCGCGCCGATCAGCACGACGTCGTCCGGGTTTCCGCCCGCGGTCTCGGCCAGCAGGTTCACCGTGGTGCGTGGTACGGATCGGGCTTGCAGCGTCAGGTGCGCGCGGACCGTGCCGGCGCTCGCCGCTCGGGCCAGGCGCTCGCCGTCGCGCTGGGACACCGACGCGGTGGGGATGGTGAAGTCGGCTGGGGTGAAGGCGATGAACCGGTAGATGTTCTCGGGAGACGGCGTGGCGTAGTACAGCAGGAGGGCGCGCGCGCCGAGCCCGGCCGCGACCTGCTGCTGGCGGGTGTACCCGCAGTCGGCGCGGGCCACGACCACGATCCTCCCGGCGACGGTGACGCCGTTGTAGTCGGCCGGGTCGCAGCCGGTGCGTCCCGTGGGCGGTGTCGCCAGGGGTGCGTCGATGCCTCCGGACGGGGTGGACGGGGTGAACCTCATCATCAACACCTGCAGGTCGCCGCCGACTGCCAACTGTTCCCTGTCGACCGCGAAGTCGGTGTAGGGCACGGTCTGTTCCGTCACCTGGTAGCCGGCCGCCCGCAACTGCGCACTCACGTACCGCGCGGATCGGGTGAACCCGATCCGGTCGTAGCCCCGGTCGCCGCCGCTGGCGTCGGCGATGTCCTGCAAGGCCGCCAGGTGGCGGTGGACGTCGGCGCCGGTGACCGCGGACGCCAACCGGTCGGCCAACGGTGGCCCGGTCAGATCCGGTGCCGGTCCGGGCGCCGCCTGCGCGGCGCCGCCAGCGGTGATCGTGGCGACGAACAGCGACAGCACTCCGGCGAACGCGGCCAGCCGGCGGCGACGGCCCGGGCGCGGGGCTGTGGTGGCACTGGACATGCTGCCCTCCGGTTCTTCACAAGGTGCAGGGAACGGGCCAACGGGTCGGGCGCCACGGCAGGGTGAGTACCTGGCCGCCCAGGTGCAGGATCAGCCCGTCCCGATGCAGGGTGGGCAGCGCGGCCCGCACCGCCGGCCGTAGCGCGTCTGGGGATTGCGGCAGGCCCAGCGCGACGAGCGCCTCGACGGCCGCCTGGTCGGTGACGACCCGCCGGGTCGCCGGCTCCCGGCGTGCGTCGTGGACCACCACGAAGTCCGGGCCGCGGCGGTAGTAGCACAGGCCGTACCGGTACCGGTGCCGCCAGGCGTGCAGCTCGGCCGCGGCAAGCCCGGTCGCCTCCCGCGGCGGCGGCAGGTGGGTCAGGGTCCACGCCGCCAGCCCGGGTGGCAGGTCCGCCGCCCAGTCCACTGTGGAGGCAAGGGCGGCCGCCTCGCGCAGCGCGTGCAGGTGGGACGGGGCGTCGGGGTCGGTGCCGTCCAGTCGGACCCGGTCGGCGATGCGCGGCGAACCGTGCGGGCTCGCCGCGGTCGCCGGCCCGGCGTTCATCGCACACCCCCGCCGTCGGTAGCGGCCGCGACCGGCTCGGCCTCGACCGTCACGTCCGGGCGCAGCGGCACCGATCCCGTGACAAGGGCGACGAGTCGGCCGCCCTCCTCGAAGACCAGGCCGTCGACCCGCAGCCGGTCCAGCACGGCACGCGCCGCCGCCTTGTCGGTGCCGTCGGCGGTGGCGATCAGGTCCAGTACAGCGGTGTTGGAGCGAGGGCTCCGCATCGCGTTCAGCGCGGCGAGCGCCCCGGGCGATTCGACCACGTACTCCCGCTCCGGCCAGCCCTGCCGCCGGTCGTGGACCAGCAGCCCCGCCGGGACCGGTGTGGCGACCAGGCTGCTGCCCGGATGCCGGTCGTGCCAGGCCCGCACGCCCTCGCACAGCATCCGCTCCGGCTCGCCACGCAGGCCCTTCGGCGTCGCTTCGAACTGGTACGCGAGGTCGTGCAGCTCGTCGCGCGGCAGGTCGTACACATGGTCGTACTGCTCGGCCGGGCGACGCCAGGAGAAGCCGAGCTCGGGCCGCTCGAAGTACGGGCTGAACCGCTCCAGGAGGATACGGGTGATCCCGGCCGGTGGTTGCAGGTGCACCAGCGCCCCCAGTTGGGCGAGGAGGTCGGCGTAGTCCTGCGGGGTCTCGCCGGGGAAGCCGTAGAGGATGTTCCAGTCGACGGTGAGCCCGTGGTCGTCGGCGTCCCGCAGGACCTGGATGTTCTGCGTGGCGTGCACACCCTTTTCCATCAGCTGCAGCACACGGCTGCTGAGGCTCTCGATCCCCGGTTGGATGTGCCGCACCCCGGCGGCGGACAGCAGCGCCAGCTGCTCCGTGCGCAGGTTCGCCTTGACCTCGTAGCGGATCGTCACATCCCAGTCGAGGGTCCGCAGCCGCGGCAGCAACTCGGTGAAGTAGTCGCGGCTCATGATGTTGTCGACCATCACCACGTCGAGGATCTGGTGCCGCGTGACCATGTCGCGCAGGTCGTCGAAGAACTCCGCGGCAGGCTTGGCGCGAAACGCCATGCTCGTTCCGTTGAGACCGCAGAATGTGCAGTGGTGTTTTTCCCCCCACCAGCAGCCCCGGGCCGCCTCCAGCGTGAGTTGCGGACTCACCATCGTGCCCACCCGGCTCCCGGTGAACGCCTGCTGCCAGCGGGTGTAGTCCGGCCGGGGCACCCGAGTCATAGGCACCGTCGGCCCGGGCGGGTTGACCCGTTGCTTGCCTTCCTCGTCGTACCAGCGCAGGCCCGGCACCCCCGCGACGGGACCACCACTGTCCAAGGCGTCGAGCAAGGCCACGAAGGCGTACTCCCCCTCGCCGCTGACGACATAGTCGACGAACTTGAAGTTGCGGCTGATCGCGTCGCCCATCGGCCCCTCGCAGTTGCCGCCGCCGAACACCACGGGCAGGTCCGGTCGTTGCCGCTTGAGTCGCCGCGCCACGGCGAGTGAGGCCGCGTTCTGGGAGAAGGTCGTGGTGAAGCCGACGACGTCCGGCGCCTGGCCGAGCAGGTGCGCCACGGTCGCGTCGACGAACCGGTCCGCGTACGGCCGCATCCGCAGCGCCCTGCCCGGGTCGACCCGCCGCGCGCTCAGGTAGGCCAGGAACTGCTGATACCGCCACTGTGGATCGTCGTACAGGGCGCCGGCGAACACCCACTCGCCGATGGAGTGCCACACGCCCACGTTCGCGATGTAGTCGTAGTCCTCGGGCGTGATGTCGCCGCCGCTCTCCGCCAGCAACAGGTCGGCCCAGTCGAGGTTGGCGTAGTGGTCGACCACCTCGTGGCGCGCCTGGCAGCGTTCGGCGCAGGACTTGAGGATGCCCAGCGGCAGCGACGCGGTCTCCAGCCCGTGCCACGGCATCGCGGTCAGGATGATCTTCACGGTTGGCTCCCTGTCGAGACGGGCAGCCGGGCTACTCCCCGGAGTGTGGCCGTCGGTTCGTAGGTCACCGCGCCGGCTGGGGTGAACACGACCCCGGCGGTGCGCAGGCCGGTCAGCACCTCCCGCAGCTGCAGCGTTGCCAGCGCCGCGCCCAGGCAGGCGTGCGCGCCCCGCCCGAACGCGAGGTGGGTACCTCGGGCGCGGGTCAGGTCGACGGTGTCGGGGGCGGCGAACACCTCCGGGTCACGGTTGGCCGCCGCCAGAAACAGCACCAGCACCTCGCCGCGCTGGACCGGCTGCTCGCCGACCAGGCGATCCGCCACGCATACGCGGGCGTCGGCCTGCACCGGCCCGTCGAGTCGGATGGTCTCGTCGACCAGCGCGTCGACAAGGGACGGCGTATCGGCCGCCGCCAACAGATCCGGGTCCGCGACGAGTCGGGCGAGCACACCGCCCAGCAGCCGGCTGACCGACTCGTAGCCGGCGTGCAACACGGCGCGCAGCGAGTTGGCGAGTATCGCCGCCGGCACGTCGCGCCGGCGAGCGGCCTGCCGGGCCTGGCCGACGAAACCTCGCTCGTCCGCCGTGCGTAGCTGGTCGGCGATCATCGCGCTCAACGCGGCGCGGGCCCGGTCGCCCGGCTCGGCCCGGTCCGGGTCGAGGCCGGCGTCCATGCTCCGCACGATCGCGTTGGACCACGCCTCGAACCTCGAGCCCTCAGGCTCGTCCATGCCGAGATAGGCGCAGATCGTCCGCAGGGCCACCGGACGGGCGAACTCGCTGACCAGGTCGACCGTCCCCGCTCGCGCGCTCAGCGAGGAAATGGCGGAGCGGGCTATCGCCGAAACCTCGTGCCGCATCGCCGCCGGCGACCGTTCGTGTAACGCGTCGACCAGCAGGTGTCGAATATCGGTGTGCTCCGGTGGGTCCAGCGACTGCACGCTCAGCCGCGCCGCCGGGATATCCATTCCTACCCGTCGGAAATCAGATCCGAAGTTTGTCGTGTCGCCAAGGACCTGGCGACATTGCCGATATCCGGTGACGACCCACGAGTCCAGCACGGCATGCCAATAGACCGGATTCGCCTCGCGAAGCCGCCGGTAATACGGATAGGGATCGGCGATCACGGCGGGCGCCAGTGGATCGTAGACCGGATCCCGCACCGCCACGTGGCCCATTTCTGTCACAGGGCACATCCCTTCCCGAGGTGAGCTGCGCTTCGAACGGGGCGCGTTGCGGCCAACTGGCACGCCAGATGGCCGCAACGCCCTGACGTGTCAGTGGATGTAACGCATGGCGGGCCCCCCTCCATTCAGCGCGTACCGTCGCCGACAGATTCAGTCGGCACGACCAGAATTCGGGTATCCGCATATGACAGCCCAGGCGTTCACAATCGACGACATCATCGCGTGCAACCACAAGGTCGGGCTGAATGCTTTCGTTTCTTCAACCTGCCACAGGGTCCGCGTCACGTCAACGCATCAACCTCAATCAGCGCAGCTCATATGATGAACGACGCGATGGCGGCACAAATTCGATCGCTGAGATCACCGATCATGCGGACCCGCAGGAACCCGGCGATGTGCGTAGCGCGGCTGTTCGGGAACGGTACGGACTTCCGCAAGGAGTACTCAATTCGCGCGCGCTCCACACCCGTGGTAGGGTGCGCCGCCCGCCAAGGTGCCCGTGGCGAGGATCATTTCACGGCTCTTCTGTGATCGGTTCCGGGTGGATGCGTCGCGGGTGTGATGGACTTCGATGTCCCCGGCCCGCGGACCTTCCGCGAGTGGCTGGCCGCTCACTGGATCTCCGAAATGCGAGGAACGCGATACGGCGCCGCGAATCGTGGCCAGCCGCTACGGGTCGTGCTCGACCAGGTCATCGCCGCCGTCGATGACACCACGCCGCTGCTGGCCGCCGGGGGCGTCAGCCACGGTGCGCAGATCGCCGACCTGGCAGCGGCTGGTGCGTGCGGCGTGCTGATCACGATCGACATGCAGCGCGACTTCCTCTCCGACAGCCCGTACGGCCTGGCCGGCACCACCGAGGTCATCCCGGCGTTGCGCCGCTTGGCCGGCGCGTTCCGCGAAAAGGGCCGCCCGGTCGTGCACGTCGTGCGGCTCTACGAGCCGGGAGGCGGCAACGCCGACCGGGTCCGCCGGACATTACTGGTTGGCGGGGCGGCCATCGTCGCGCCCGGGTCGCCCGGCAGCCAGCTCGCTCCCGGGCTCGCCCCGGACGGCGCGTCCGACCTGGATCCCTCACATCTGCTGGCCGGCAAGGTACAGCGGCTCGGCCCGGACGAGTACGTGGTGTTCAAGCCGCGCTGGGGAGCGTTCTACCAGACACCGCTACAGTCACTGCTATCCGACCTGGATGTCGACACGCTCGTGGTGGCCGGCTGCAACCTGCCCAACTGCCCGCGCGCCACCGTGATCGAGGCCAGCGAGCGCGACTACCGCGTGGTGCTTGTCAGCGATGCCGTCTCCATGCGCAGCGAGCAAGGGCTGCGGGAGATCGCCGGGATAGGTGTACAGCTGTTGACCACCGACCAGGTCACGGAGGCGCTTACCGGACAGGGTGGGTGACGCTTCGCTGGCCGATAGCCGGGCCAAAACGGGGAGGCGGCGCGCTGAGCGCACCGCCTCCCCCACCGGTGTCAGGTCATCGGCTCGACCCAGATGTTGCGGTAGAACACGTTCGCGCCCGGATCGCCGTGGTCCTGCAAGCGGATCGGGCCCACGGACGGCCCTTCCGGCGCGCCGTTGCCGGTCGGGCCGTCGATCTGGACGTTGTTGTGCACGGTGACGCCGTTCCACACGACCGTGACACGGGCGTTCTCGGTCTTGACACCCGAGGCGTTGAAGCGGGCGGCGCGGAACGTGACGTCGTAGGTTTGCCAGGTTTCCGGCGCGGTCGCGGCGTTGACCGACGGCGCGAGCTTGCCGTAGATGGCGCCGCACTCGTCGTTGGCCAGGGTGGTGTCGCCCCACGAGTCCAGCACCTGCAGCTCGTACCGGTCCTGCAGGTAGATCCCGCTGTTGCCGCGGGCCTGCCCGGTGACGTTCGACGGCAGGTTGGGCTCCCAGAACTCGATGTGGAGCCGGAAGTCGCCGAAGCTCTGCCGGCTGCGGATGTCACCGCCGAGGACCTCCACTCCCCCGTTGCCCAGCGGCCAGGTCACCGCGCCACCGTTGCTGCCGACGAAGTTGTCCATGTTGGACCCGTCGAACAGGACCACGCGTCCCGGGGTCGAGCCGGTGCCGTACGCCTCGAACTCGTAGATGCGCGCGGCCGTGTCGGTGTTGCTCGTCGGTGCGGTGATGTTGAGCCGCAGGTATCTGGCCTGTGTGGCGGTGATGTTGTGGGTGGTGGTGTTGGCGGTGTTGCCGGTCACGGTCGCGACCGTCGTCCAGGTGGTGCCGTTGGTGCTGACCTGGATGGTGAAGTCACGGGTGTTCCAGGCGGTGTTCTCACCGCCGGCGCCGGCGTGCTTGACGACGAACTGGCTGACCGTCTGCGCCGATCCGAGGTCGACCTGCAGCCACTTCGTCGCGCCACCCGAGCACCACTTGTCGCTGTTGCCACCGGTGGTGCTGCCGTTGACCGCCTGGGCCGGACCCTCGCTGGCGGTGCAGGAGCTGTCCGCGGTCGCCGGCTTGCCAAGGGCCAGGTTGACCGGTGGTGGTGCCGCGGTGCCGTACGCCTCGAACTCGTAGATGCGCGCGGCCGTGTCGGCGTTGCTCGTCGGTGCGGTGATGTTGAGCCGCAGGTATCTGGCCTGTGTGGCGGTGATGTTGTGGGTGGTCGTGTT
>Ga0081539_10001806_pt1 | contig 33853 bp, 27 predicted proteins | sample TabmetS4T2R2_FD_71023 | JGI IMG/M metagenome (GOLD analysis project Ga0081539, IMG submission 71023) | Tabebuia heterophylla rhizosphere microbial communities from the University of Puerto Rico - S4T2R2 | ecosystem: Host-associated > Plants > Roots > Rhizosphere ... | reverse complement strand
GCCGCGCAGGAACGTGGCGCAGACACTCGTGAGGTCCTTGCCCTGCGCGATCCGCTGGAGCATCGGCTGACTCACCTCTTCCGCTTTCGGAAGCGCGCCGAGCACAGTCGTACAGGCGCGGCGCGGAAGGTCCAGAACCACGCTGAGAGTGGCCGCCCTCTGGCGAGCGTCGACGAAGTCCACAAAGAAAATGCCTGGCCTGATCTCCGCGGCGATACAAGCCGTCGCTCGCGCGCCGCCCTCGGGAAGTGCCTCCGGGGATGAGCGGCTTCGCCAGTTGAGAGTCCCCGGCGCCATGAAGCGCAGATCGAGAAGCGACCCGTCCTGCAGGAACAAGGTGTGGCTCGTTCCCAGCAGGCTGCTCGCCCAGGGCAGCACATTCGCTCCGGGTTTGAAGGCTTCGCCGAGCGCGCCTACCGATATCCAGTCCTGCGTCCCAACCATCGGATCATGGAACCGCGGCGGTCACGGCCTCCAGGCTGCGTGAAACCTTCGGAGGGTAACCAAAGGCTTTCCGATAGGCACGCGAGAAGTGTGCGCCGTCCTTGAAGCCACAGCTCAAGGCAATGTCGATGATGGGCACGCGTGCACCGCTGTGCGCGAGCAGCGTCCTTGCGTGCTTCAGCCGGGATTTCCAGATGAGCGCTGCCGGTGTGCAGCCGGTGCTGGCTACGATCCGGTAGAGCTGACGGACGGAGATGTTGAACTGAGCGGCGATGCTCTGGGGCGTGAGATCCTGCGACTGGATGTGCGCCTCGATGTAGTGCGCGACCTCCTGCGAGCTCATCGCCCGGCGCTCGATCTCCGACGCGCCGACGTTGCCCTCCGCGCCAACCCCGAGCGCTGTGCTCAACATCTGCAGCGTCATGCTGGTGAGATCCACGCCCTCCAGCGTCTCTGCGTTACGAACGAACGAGCGCAGCAGGTCCGACAGAATCCCCCCGGCCCCGCGGTCGCCACGAATGGTGTGCGCGAGCGGCACGGTGCGCTTGGCGAAGCGCTCGTTGAACAGATGCGCCTGCACGTGGAAGGAGTACTGGCGAAACCCCTGCGGCGCCTCGAAAACGGACGGGTACCGAGAATCGATCAGTGTGCAATCGCCCGGCCGCAGCACTGCTTCGGATCCCCGCTGACGCATGCGCGCGCAGCCGTCCGCCTGATAGATGAGAAAGTACTGGTCGCCCCGGTAATGCTCGTCGCGGTGATCGCGGATGACCGTGCACGCAGACAGGGAAATATCCGCGAGATCGAGCGAGCCGATGCGCCGCGTGCGGATGCTGCCCTGGAACGCCCACCATTTGTCGCAGACCACGCGATACGCGCCGCAGATCTGCCTGAGCGCGTCATTCGAGGCTTCGTAACCGCGGTCGTCCGGGGCGCAGCTGTGCATACTGCACGTTCTCGACTCAATACTCGACTGAAATCTAGTATTAAATGCGTACCGCGGATGTGTCAACGGATCGTGCGCGGGCCGCACATAACGTGGTGCCGCTCCTGTAGACTCCTGACAGTTCGTGGCGCTGACGCCACGCAAAGGACCTCAGCGTGGCATTGCTCGGAACCCGCAGGAAATCTCTGCACGCGCGTGGCATCGCGCGTCGAAAGAAGCTGCTCGAATCTGCACGCACGCTCCTCGCCACGCGCGAGCTGAACGAGATCACGCTGAGCGACGTGGCCATGCATGCGAAGGTCCCCAAGGGTTCGGCCTACTTCTTCTACGCGGATATCGAGGATCTCTACGCGAGCCTTCAGGCCGTACAGCACGAAGAGCTGATCGAGGTGCTGAAGAAGCCGATCCGCAGACAGATCCGGCACTGGCAGGACGTGATCGTCGCTCTCAACGCGCGCGGCATGCAGTACTACATTGCCAACCGCGCTGCCCAGCAGTTGCAGATCGGCCCGCAGACCTCACCGGACCTGAAGCTGCGTGACCGGCAGAGCGACGTGAGGCTGGGCAAGCTCTACGAGCAGCATCTCGGAGAGTTCTTTACGCTGCCCGATCTGCCTGATCGCTCGCGCATCTTCTTCCGCGCAGTCGAAATTGCCGACCTCATGTTCAGTCTGTCCGTACTCGAAAACGGAGTCATCACGCCCGAGATGTGTGCGGAGGCGGACCGGGCAGCGATCGCTTATCTCGAGTCGTATCTCACGTCGTCCCTGCCCCGTCGCAAAGACTGACTCATTCGTACCTCAGCGCGTCCGCCGCCGGACGCCGCGCTGCCTGCCAGGCCACGATACCGGCTGTGCCGCACGCGACGAGCAAAGAAACCAGGGCACTTGCCAGGAAAACGACAATTCCCACATCGATGCGATAGGCGAAGCCGGCGAGCCACCTTTCCATCAAGTAGTACGTGACCGGCCAGGCCACGATGTTCGCCACGAGGATGAGCCTGCCGAGATCCTTCATGAACACTGCCACGATGTCCCATAACGTGCCGCCCATGGCTTTGCGGACTCCGATCTCGCGGATCCGGCTCTGGGTCGAGTACGAGGTGAGCCCGAACAAGCCCAGACAGGCAATGAGAATCGCGAGCAGCGAGGAGAACGTGAGCAGCGTGGTCTGACGCTGTTCGGCACGATAGAGCGCATCGAAATCGTCGTCCAGAAAGCGGCTCGACACTGGCAGATCGGGGACGACCTTCGACCAGGTGCTGTCGATGTGCGCAAGCGTTTCCCGAATGTTCCGCCCCGTGATTCGCAGAGATGCATCCGTCAGCGGCAACGCAGAGACCCAATACACGGTCGGCTCGATGCTAGTGTGGAGCGATTGGAAGTACACATCCCTCGCCACGCCGACCACGATGCCGCGGAGTTTCGGAGGCACAACCTCCAGCTGTTTCCCGACGATTTCAGTAGGCTTGAATCCAAGCTGTCGCGCGCCCGCCTCGTTGAGCATGAGTGCGTCGGTGCGCCAGCCATCGGCACCGCCGGCCGCCGAGCGATCCGTGCCGAACTGATTCGAGAACTCCCGCCCCGCGACGACGTCGATGCCGTACGTCTTGAAGAAGTCGAAGTCTACGCGCAGGAACTTCATGGACGACCCTTGGGACGCGCCGCCCTCTACATTGACGGTCGTACTGTTCGTGTTCGGCATGAAGGGAACTGAATCGGAGCCCGTCACATGCGTGACGTTCCGGTTCGAAAGCCACTGCCGTTTCAGCGTCTCCCATTGCTCGCCGCCGATACCGGAGGGATTGATGTAGACGATCTGCTCCCGGTCGAATCCGAGATCGATACTTCGCCCGAACTGCACTTGGCGGTATACGGTTACCGTCGCGATCAGCAGCGCAATGGACGCCGCGAACTGAAACACCACGAGCACCTTGCGCAAGCTCGCGGAGGCATGCCGGGGCGCAACCTGCCCGTTTAGCGCGCGCACCGGCCCGAACGATGCCAGATAGAACGCGGGATAGCTGCCCGCGAGCAGACCCGTCAGCGCTACGAGCAGCACGATTGCGACCGCCATCATCGGACCCCACTCAGGCCAGAGATTCAGGTCGTATCCCAGGAACGCGCCGAAGGGCTCGACGGCCAGTTCTACGAGGCTGAGCGCAACAGCCATCGCAATGACGGAGACGAGGAATGCCTCGGTCAGGAACTGTCCGACGAGTTGCGCGCGACTCGCGCCTGCGGCCTTGCGAATGCCGATCTCGCGTGCGCGCCGCACGGCGCCGGCCGTTGCCAGATTCATGAAGTTGATGCACGCGATCAGCAGAATGAAAATGCCAACGGCGATTAGCGCGTATACCGCCGTAAGGCTCCCGGAGCTTCATGAGCTCCGCTGCGGGGCCTGCAATGGTGGCGGGCCGCGTGGCGGCGCCGCCTGTCGCGGAGAAATAGTCCCTCGATACACGGTAAATGCGGTCTGCGTTCGTGAACTGCTTTTCGTACGACAGCTCGTGAACCGCGAACAGCGCGATGAGGATGAAACAGGCGAGACCTACCGAGAGGCCAACGACGTTGATGACCGAATAGACCGGCTGACGCAGTAGCTGGCGCCATGCGCTCGCCAAGTAAATCCTTATCATCGCGTGAGTGTACGGGCGTCCGATGTGAGCCCAAAATACCCAAAATCAGTGACTTACAGCATCGCGAGCCGCAATGCCCAGGCCACACTGTTCGAAATCGAACAGTCTCAGCGCGGCTGCCACGCCGATGCGGCGGCAAAGAACGCAGCCACTTCCTCTCTCGAGGTCACGTCCTCCGGCGGGAAGTAGCTGAGCTTCACGATTACCGTGCGCGTCGTGGGATCAATGTAGATGAACTGGCCCTGCAGACCCCTGGCCTCAAATGCGCGCGAGTCGGCGACCGTCCACCATTGATAGGCGTAACCTGGCCCAGGGCCGCCGGTCGGTCGCGTCGATTCGCGCACCCATTCGGGCGAGACGATCTGGTGGCCGTTGGCTTTGCCTTCGCTCAGCATCATGAGACCGATGCGGGCGAAATCTCGCAACGTGGCGTTGAAACCTGCACCGCTGAACTCTCGCCCTACTCCGGGCGGCCCGTCCATGATGTAGAAGCCATCGGACTCGGCGCCGAGCGGTTCCCATAGGCGCTGCGCTGTGTAGGCGGCGACAGTGCTGCCGCCGCTGACACGCTCGATCAACCAGCCAAGGACGGCGGTGTCGAGCGTCTTGTACTGCCAGACCTGGCCGGGCGGATGAATCCGCTTGATGGTGCGCGCCGCGTCGGCGAAGCGCACGATGTTCTGAACCAGCGCCAGCTCGTGATTGCGTGCAGCCGTACCTGGATTCGCGAAGTCGTAGCGCTCCTCGTAGTCCACACCTGAGCGCATCTGAAGAATCTGGCGGATCGTCACGCCTTCGTAGCCGCCGCCTTTCAGGTCGGGCAAGTAGCTCGTGATCGCATCGTCGAGTGATTTGATCCGCCCCTCCTGCAGGGCGCAGCCGATCAGGATCGACGTGATCGACTTGGTCATCGACCAGCCGATGAAACGAGTCTTTTCATTTGTATTGTTGCGATAGATCTCCGCAACGATGCGTCCGTCCTTCGCGATCAGCAGCGCGTTGGTGAAGGTCCGATCCAGGAACTGCTGCGGGGAGTACGTGCTGCCCTTGTGCTCGTATTTGAAGTCGAGCTCGTGATCGGCGCGCGGGATCGCCCACACCGGCCCGGACCGGGCGACCGTGCGCGTCGTGAACAGCTCGTCCATGTTGTGGAACGTGAGACTGTTGAGGTCCGCGTCCATCATGGCGCGCCGGAGGGACTGCACGTGCTCGGGCACGTCGGATTTCGGTGCCGTGGGGTCCGGTTTCGGCGCTGGATACCCGAGCACACCAACCGGAATCAGCGCCAGCAGTACTGGCAGAAATTTGCGCATGCGTGTCTGTTTCATGGATGTCGTCTACCGCGCCCGCGCCGCGGCTGCTTGTCTCAGTGTGCCAGCATCTTGACCCCGCCTGCCTTGCGCCGGAGCCGCGGATCGTTCATCGTATACGATATATAATATTTCACGGTGGAGGAATTCCATGAGATGGCTTGGCGTGCTGATGCTCTGGATTCCCGCCGTGCTCTCGGCGCAAACGAGCGGGTCCGCGCCTGCGAGCTGGGAAGGCGATCCGCCCGCGTTATCCGCGCTGGTCGACTTCGCACACGGCGAAAGCGATCTGCGCGTCGCCGTCACTCGATACGTCCAGGACAGGGAGGCCATCGAGAGGCGCTACGAAGTCCTCTACTCTCCGGTGCGGATCCAGCGTGAACGCAAATTCCTCGAAGGCTGGCGCCGGAATCTCGCGGAAGTCGACTTCGGGAAACTCAACCACGAAGGCCAGATCGACTACCTGAACCTGCGCAACCGGATTGCGTACGACCTCGAGGAGCTGCGTCTCTCAGAAACGCGCGCGGCGCAGATCGCACCTCTCGTTCCATTCGGCGATTCGATTCGTACACTGCAAGAACAGCGGCATGATCGGCAGCGAATCGAGCCGCGCGTGGCGGCGTCGACGCTGGACCGCGTCGCCACTCAGGTGCGTGACCTCACACAGGCGCTGGAGCAGGAAGCAAAGAAGAACAACGGCGCTCAAGTCAAACGCCCGGGAGTCACACCCGTCATCGCCGCGCGCGCGGCCGCGCAGGTCGCGCATCTTCGCCAGGTGCTCGGTGATTGGAACACCTTCTACGACGGCTACGATCCGCTCTATAGCTGGTGGAGTCGCGAGCCATACAACAGGGCCGCCACGGAGCTGGAGAAGTACCGCACGGCGGTCGAGACGCACCTCGCCGGCATCAAGCCCGGCGAGCAGCCGCCAATCATCGGCGATCCGGTTCTCAACGACAGTCTGAAGGCAGCGCTGGCGAACGAGATGATCCCTTACACGCCGGAGGAGCTGCTGAAAGTCGGCGAACGCGAGTTCGAGTGGATCGAGGGCCAGTTCCGGATCGTCTCAAAGCGCATGGGGTACGGTGACGACTGGAAGGCAGCGCTCGAATACACGAAGAATCTCGCGCCTCCTCCCGGCGAGAAGCCGTGGGTCATCTTCGACATTGCCAAATATTCGGAGGCGTTTGTCGAGAAGCAGGACAGCATCTCGATGCCGCCGCTGGCGCGCGAGATCTGGCGGCTGGCCATGCAGACCCCCGAGCGGCAACTCATCAATCCGTTCTTCACTGGTGGCGAAGTTACGCATGTGTCCTACCCCACCGACAGCATGCTGCTTCCGGACAAGCTGATGAGCATGCGAGGCAACACGCCGCACTTCAATTTCGCGACGGTCCACCACGAGCTCATACCGGGCCATCACCTGCAGCGCTTCATGACGGATCGCTTCAACCAGCACCGCCGCGACCTGAACGACACACCGTTCTGGCGTGAAGGCTGGTCTCTCTACTGGGAGCTTCAGCTGGGGGATGCGGATTTTCCGCGCAACGATCCGGACCGCATTGGAATGCTCTTCTGGCGCCTGCATCGTGCAGCTCGCATCATTTTCTCGGTCAACTACCAGCTTGGCCGCTGGTCACCACAGCAGTGCGTGGATTTTCTCGTAGACCGAGTGGGCCACGAGCGGGCCAACGCTGAGGGCGAAGTGCGCCGATCTGCGCAGGCTGTGCCGCTCTACCAGGCCGCGTACATGCTCGGCGGATTGCAGTTCCGTGCGCTCTACAAGGAGCTCGTGGGTTCCGGTCGCATGAGCGCCAAGGAATTCCACGACTCAGTTCTGCAGGGTGGCACGATGCCGGTCGAGCTCGTTCGCGCGCGATTGACCAATCAACCGCTCACGCGCGACTTCCAGAGCCAGTGGCGCTTCTACGAGGGCCTGAGGTAGGCGCCTACTTCGGCGCGTGTTCCTTGAGGTGATTCAGCAAATCGTCCCGCACACCTTTGATATGTGCGGCCAGCAGCTTTACCGCCTTCGCCTTGTCTCCTGCCTCGCACAGGTCAATGAGCTGAATGTGCTCCTGGTGTGCACGCTTGCGATTCTTCTCCGCAAGCGAAAGCTGGATGCGGACATACCGATCGAGATTGTCGTGAATGCGCTTGACCATCTCAAGCGTGATCGGCCGATTTGCCGGCGCATACAGCTCGGCGTGCAGGCTCCAGTTGTATTCGCCCCAGCGCGCTGGCGGAGCTGAGTCCATCTTGTCGACGATGGTACGTGCGCGCTCAGCAACCTCCGCTGACATCCTGCCGATTGCGCGGCTGAGCAGATCCACTTCGAGTGTCATGCGGATCTCGAAGTACTCCTCGATTTCCGCGGCCGAGAGATGGCTCACCACCGCGCCCTTGTACGGAACGTGGGTGATCAAGCCTTCGGCTTCGAGGAGCTGGAACGCCTGGCGCACGGGGATGTGACTGACCCCGAGGCGTTTCGCGATCTCGTCCTGGCGTAGCTGCGTTCCCTGCGCGTACTCGTTCGACCTGATCATTTCGCGCAGAGCATCAGCCACTTGCACCGTGAGTGACCTGCGCTCCACCGCCACCGTTCGAGCCATCTTGTCTTTCCGCCTCTTAACCGGGACCTGCGGATTATGCCGTGGTTGACGCGCAACTGCCGTCAGAGTTGTGTATTAGATATTAAATATAATATATTTTGTCCCAACCACCATATACGAGAACAAGGGGGAACCGATGAGCGAGCTACGCGAGCCATCGAGAACAGCCGCCGTTGCCACGGCGTTCGTCTCTGTCGCCACGGTCGTCGCAGCACTTCTCTCCCCTGCCGCTCACGCGCAGGACGCTGCGAAAGAACCCGCCGAAGACGGCACGCCCGTCATCCGAGTCACGGGATCGCGCATCGTTCGACCCGAGCTGAGTGCGCCGAGCCCGACGCAGGTAGTTAGTCAGGACCAGCTGCAACTCTCCGGTGATACCACCGTGGAGAGCGTGCTCAATGAATTGCCACAGCTCTCGGCCGGCATCAATTCCAGCGTCAATTCCGCTGGCGGGTCGGGCGTGCTCACTGCCAACCTGCGAGGGTTGGGTGCCACGCGCACACTGACCCTCGTCAATGGCCGCCGCTTCATTCCGGCGAATGGCGCCGGTAGCGTGGACCTCGCGACCATCCCCAGCGCTCTAGTTGAACGCGTCGAAGTGATCACGGGCGGCGCCTCCGCGGTGTACGGCTCGGATGCCATCGCCGGCGCCGTCAACTTCATCCTGCGTGACGATGTCGAGGGCTTCGAGTTCTCCTCGCAGTACGGCCAGACCGGCGAGAACGACGGCGAGACCCAGAACTACGACATCGTGTTCGGCACGAATCTCGATGAGGGCCGGGGCAATCTCACGCTGTACGCATCCCATTCCAAGCGCGACCCGGTGATGATGGAAGACCGGGATTTCTCGCGCGTGCCGCTCAACGCGGCACTCGGCCGATCCGGTTCGGGCAACATTCCTGGCGGACGCGTCACGCTCAATGCCGCGCAGATGGCGAGCATCAATGTCGGCTCGGGTCCGGGTGTTCTGCCCGTGGGCCCCGACGGATGCTCGACGCGGGTGAATTCCATTCGCTTCGACGTGAACGGCCAGGTGTTCGCACACTGCGATCCCGAGACACTCTACAACTACGCGGCGGGCAACTATCTGCTGCGGCCGCTTGATCGCTGGCAGTTCGCAGGCTTGTCCCGCTACGACATCACGGACAAGGTCGCCGCCTACGCCGACGTTCACTACGCAATGGCCAAGAACGACTTCCAGCAGGCATCCGATTCGCTGGCCATCGTCACGGGGACCAATCCCTTCTTCGAGGTGCGCAACTACGCAACCAACCCCGTGCTGTCACCGAATACGAGAGCGCTCTTCGTCAACAACCCCGGCATCTTCGATCCCGATGGAGACGGGCATGCGCGGATAGCGGGTGGAATCAGCCGCCGCATGACGGAGCTCAACCTGCGCAACTTCGCATTCGAACGCACGACTGTCGGTGCAAACACGGGTCTGCGCGGGGACTTCACGCTCGCGGGCCAGGCCTGGGACTGGGACGTCTTTACTCAGTTCCAGCGCTCGCGGACCGACGAGCAGGCCCGTAACCAGATGTCGCCAGCACGCTTGACCCTGGGGCTGAACACGACGACCAACAGCTCGGGACAGGTGGTCTGCGCGACCGCAACGCTGGGTTGCGTTCCGGTGAACCCGTTCGGCATCGGCGCGATCTCGCCGGAGGCTGCGGCCTTCATCACGCCTTCGCGCACGTCGCAGGAGATTTTCGAGCGGACGATCGCTGGTGCATCGCTATCCGGCGAGCTCTTTTCCCTGCCTGCCGGGCGCATTGCTGCGGCAGTCGGTGTTGAGTACCGCGACGACCAGTACGATTACACGCCGGGCGCGACGGATCTGGCGCGTGAGTACGGATCTGCCTCGCGTGGCATTACGAGCGGCGGTTATGACGTGAAGGAAGCCTTCAGCGAAGTCCGTATTCCGATTCTCAGTGAGAAGCCGTTCGCGGAGACGCTGGCGCTCGAGGGCGCCGTGCGCTACTCGGACTACTCGAACTTCGGTTCCGCGACGACCTGGCGCGGCGGCGTGGAGTGGGGTCCTGTCGCGGGACTGCGCTTCCGTAGCGCGTACAACAAGGCGATCCGCGCGCCTGCTATTTCGGAGCTGTTCGCGCCGATTCAGGAGGGCTTCTCGCCGGGCAACGACCCGTGCGCGGCCGTGAGAAACCCGTCGCAGGCCCAGAAGGACTTCTGCGTACAGCAGGGCGTTCCGGCTTCGGAGATCAACTCCTTCGTTCAGGCTGCACTCGGCTTCAGTCAGCTCTCCGGCGGCAACCCGGCGCTGAAGCAGGAGACCTCCGAGACATTTACGGTTGGAGCCGTCGTGCGTGTGCCGTGGATCGAACGATTCAACGTCGCCGTCGACTACTTCAAAATCGATGTCGAAGACGCCGTGGCAACCATGAACGCGCAGACGACTCTCGATGTCTGCTATCAGTTGCTCGACGCGAACAGCGCGCCGTGTGCCGCGATTTTCCGCCTGCCCGGCAGCGGGCAGGTGTTCCAGGTCCGCGCCAGCAACAGCAACATCGGTTCGTTGTCGGTCAAGGGAGTCGACCTCACGGCCGACTACACCGTCGGTCTGCCTGAGGGCATGGCGATCGGCAACGGCAATGCCGATCTTGCGTTCCTCCTGAATGCCGGGTGGCTGTTCGAGCGGGTGAGCCAGATCATCGGCGCTCAGCCGATCGATTGCGCCGGCTTCTTTGGCTCATGCACGGCGCAAGGCAATACGAGTGGTGGCTCACCGGACTTCAAGGCGACGTTCATGGCCACCTACAACAGCGGGCCTCTGAAGCTCCGCACTCAGGTTCGCTATATCGACGATCTGCAGCCGTTGCCAGCAATCGCGGCAACGACGCCCGTGGTTGCCGATGCCGTCACTTACGTGGACTTCTCGCTGGCCTTGAAGCTCGGCGAGAAAGTCGAACTATTCGGCGGTATCGACAATGCCTTCGACGAGGATCCACCGTTGCTGACTTCCAGCTGGGGTGGCGACGCCAACACGGACGTCACGCTGTATGACGTTGTCGGACGGCGTTACTTCATCGGCGGGCGCCTGCACTTCTGATCAACGGCGCACGTCGGGCCAGGATCGCCGCTGATGGACCGACGTGACTTTCTCGCGGGCGGAGTCCTTGCAGCGACGGCATTGTCGAGCGGTCGCGCGCGTGCACAGACACGCGCGCGATCATCGCCGCCTAACATCGTCGTCATCGTCGTGGATGACATGCGTTTCGATGAGTACGGGGGTGGCGGTCATCCGTACCTGCGCACACCACATATCGACGCACTGGGCACCCTGGGCGCGACGTTCAGCAACGCCTATCACACGACGCCTTTGTGCTCGCCCAATCGGGCTTGCATCGTCACCGGCCAGTACGCATCACGACACGAGATCATCGACAACAGCTCTCGCTCTTACGCGAGCCACCGGCTGCAGACCTTCGCCCAGGAATTACAGCGCGCGGGATACGAGACGGCTCATGTCGGCAAGTGGCACATGGGCAATGACCCGACGCCGCGACCCGGGTACGACTATTGGGTGAGCTTTCCCGGTCAGGGTACTACGGTGAACCCTGAGCTCTACGAAGATGGTCGCTTGCATCGGGTCGATGGCTACATCACGGACCTGCTGACTGACCGCGCGGTCTCGTTCCTGACGCGCGCACGCTCGCGCCCGTTCATGCTCTATATCGGGCACAAAGCGGTGCATCCAGAGCTGCAGCAGCGCGACGATGGCTCCGTCGATCCATCGACGAGCGAGGGATTCGTGCCGGCGGAACGTCACCGCGGTAAGTACGCCGGCAAGCGATTTCCGAGGCGCCCGAGCTATGGCCCTGCAGAAAGGGGGCGTTCCGGAAAGCCCGTCGTCGCGGGCGCGCTCGACCTCAAGCGCTCTCCGGCGATGGTCAAGGCGTTCGGAGCTGAGCTGCTTGATGACATGGTGTCCGACGAGACGATCCAGCAACGCGCGGAAATGATGCTGGCGGTCGATGAGAGCGTCGGGCGGGTGCGCGAAGCGCTGGAGCGCCAGGGCGCCCTCGAGAACACGATGATCGTGTTCATGAGCGACAACGGATCGTTCTTTGGCGAGCACGGACTGAGCGTCGAACGACGCCTGCCTTATGAAGAGTCCGTCAAGGGTCCCCTCCTCGTCTGTCATCCGGCGGCGATCGAACGGGGACGACGCATCAAGCAGCTGGCGCTCTCGATCGACATTGCGCCAACGCTCGTCGAGGCTGCGGGACAAACCGCGCCAGCGCGAATGCAGGGACGGTCGCTCATGCCGCTGCTGCAGGGAAGCTCGCCCCGCTGGCGCGAGTCGTGTCTCATGGAGTACTACAGTCAGGAAAATCCGTTTCCCTGGCTGACGAATCTCGACTACCGGGCGGTGCGACTCGGCCGGTACAAATACATCCGGTGGATCCGGTACGAGGAGGCACAGGAGTTGTACGACCTCGAGTCCGATCCGTTCGAGCAGCGTAACCTAGCCTACGACGCCAAGTACGCAGCGACCGTGGCGCAGGCGCGCTCGGCAATGGCATCGCTAGTCGTCGAATCGCTAGGGCTGCGACCATAGGATGACGTACGGCAACGCAGCGGCCCTCGCGCAGGCGCGCACCGCCATGTAGCCGCTGATCGTCGAATCATTAGGGCTGCGACCCCAGGATGATGTACGGCAACGCAGCGGCCTTCGCGCAGTCGCGCACCGCCATGTAGTCGTTGGTCGTCGAGTCATTGGGACTGCGACCCTAGGATGACGAATACCAGCCACGTGAGCGGCGGAGCCGTCACAACCATGACTGCGCCCCACGCAAGCAGGCCCTTGTAGACGCGCTCGCGGTCCGGCTGCTCGGTGTTCGCGACCACGAGTGCGCCCGCCGTCGAGAAAGGACTCGAGTCCACGACAGTTGCCGAGATGGATAACGCCACGACCAGACCGGCGCCGCCGATGCCGCCCATCGCGAGGAACGGAGCCGCGAGCCCGATCATCGCGCCCAGGATTCCCGCGCTCGAGGCGAACGCCGAGGTGAGCGCGCCCACGCCGCAGATGAGCAGCGCGGCGAGCAGCGGCGAACCGAGTCCGGCGATGCTCGCTCCGAGCATGTCTACAGTGCCAAAGCGCTGGAGCATGGCGACATAGGTGACGATGCCGCAAATGAGCAGGATCACAGTCCACGCGATCTTGCGATCGGCGCCGGCACTCGTGTGAGGAAACGCCAAGTGCAGCACGACTGCGGCGATGATTGAGAGAAAGCCGATATTCAGGTCGAAGAACAGCGCCGCTATGGCAACACCGAGCAAGGCGAGCAGTGTGCAGGCCTGATCGAGACGCAGGCGTGGCGCGCTCAGTTCGGGTTCGGTCTCACTAACACTCGCCGTTGCACGTGACAGGCGCATGCCACCGAACAGCAGGTAGATGATCACTGCCAGCCCGATGTTGTAAGCGACATTGGCAAAGAACAATGTCGCGACAGAGACCTCCGTGCCCGCACGCGCCGCGCCCTGATGAACGATGACGCCGAGCACGTTCAGCGGTGAGAAATTTCCGCATGCCGCGCCGTGCAACACCATCAAGCCAATCATCCGACGATCGAGCTCGTAGCGTTCTGCGAGCCGCAGGGCAATCGGAGCGAGCAGCGCGACGCCGGCCGATCCTAGTGCGCCAGCGGTCGTCGGCAAAGCCGCAACGATGAACACGATCCACGGTATGAGGGCGCGGCGATCCTTCACGAGGCGCGCCGCTGCGCTGACGATCCACTCGATCGTGCCGTTGCTGGTCGCTACGCCGAACAGATACGTCACGCCCGCCAATAAAACCAGCAGGTCCGCAGGAAACCCGCTATAGAGCGCGGCCAGATTTTCTTTGGCGATCAACGTACCGACCAGGAAAGTCATCGCCAGAGCCAGCGCGCCGAGATTGATCGGGCGAAGCGTCCCGATAACGAAGATCAGGAGCAGTCCGATCAACCCGACGTGGTGAATCGTCACGGCCAGTTAGTCGGACACGGAGGACGGCAGGTCTACGCTCGCGGTGGCCGCGCGGGACCTCGCGGCGCGCCGCCACCAGGTGCTTTCAACGCCCCGAAGCTCTCCGAGATCTCGATGGGCCGATGTCCCGGCGGAAGCTGCAGGCGCTGAAACAAAATCGGGCGGTCATCGATGGAGAAATCGCTCACGTCCCACACGGTCCCGACCGTACCCGAGGCAAGTCTCAGGTGATGACATGCATGAGCCGACAGTGGGCGGCAGCCGATCCGGTGCTCCACGCGTACCGTCGGCAGACTGAAATGATCGAGCATCACGCGATGTGTGGACGACCCGTGCAGCTCTTCGAGCGGGACATCGAGAAGCACCTTGCCGTGCTCGAACGCGAAGTAGACGCTGGTGAACGCGGGCGGGTCGTTCTCGATCCACAACAGGCGATCGAGTCGCACGCAACGCTCCACGTTGAGCAGGCTGCGCCAGGGTCCGCGCGAATGATCCTCCTCCACCGCCAGCACACGTACGAACGGGAGCTGCATGCGGCCCGACGCAGGATCCTTGAATCGGTAGACGAACGCCTCGGAAGCCTGGGAGCGCCGATCGGCAATGAACGTACCGGTGCGACGGTTGCGCACGATCAGTCCGCTGGCGGCGAGCTGTCCCATCGCTTTCTGCAACGTCCCGAGGCTCACGGGCAGACGCGTGCACAACTCGCTCTCAGCCGGAATGCGCTGACCCGGCTTGAAGTCACCGCGACGGATGCCTTCAGTGAAAGCCTGAAAGAGCTGCACGTACTTCGGCCCGGTGCCCGCGACCCGGGCGTCGCGGGTCAGGAGTGCCTCGAGCCGCTTCAGTGAAATCTCGGTCATGGGGCTCGCAATATATAAGGAGTACCGTAGCAACGCATAGTTTTCTCTCATATACTCTATAGTATTAAGGGAGAGCGAATGCGCATCCGTCTGCTCGGTACCGGGACCCCCACTCCGTCTCTGAAGCGCATGAGCGCCGGCTACCTCATCGAGACCGGCGCCCGGAAAGTGCTGTTCGACTTCGGGCCCGGCGCCTACCACCGCCTGCTCGAAGCGGGCGTGAAGCCCACCGAGATCACGGACATCTTCTTCACGCACCTCCACTACGATCATTGCCTCGACTACATCCGATTGTTGATGACGCGCTGGGATCAGGGCGCGGGCCGCATTCCCGAGCTCAATGTTTACGGACCCACGCATACATCGCGGATGACGGATCTCATCATTGGCGAGGGTGGCGTCTTCGGTCCTGACCTCACTGCGCGCACGCAGCTGCGCATGAGCCAGGACGTGTTCGTCGCACGCGGCGGCACGCTGCCGCGCCGCCGGCCGCAACCTCGCGTTCGCGAGATCAGCAGTGGCGAGACTCTCGAGTGCGACGGGTTCACGGTGCAAGCGCGCGCAGTGCTGCACGCCCAGCCCGTCCTCGAATGTCTCGGCTATCGCATGGAAGTCGACGGATCGAGCTTCGCGTACTCCGGCGATGCGGGCCCGTGCAAAGCGATGGAAGAGCTCGCGCGAAATTGCGATGTGCTGGTCCACATGTGCCACTTCATCAGCGGCACTGCGCTGAGCCCGGCCATGGACAAGCACAACATGGGGCACCTGGAGCTGGCGCGTCTCGGCGCTGCCGCCCGCGTGCGCAACCTCGTCGTGAGTCACATCACCGAACAGATGGACGTTCCCGGGATCCGGGAACGCTTGATCAGCGAGATGGCTGCGATCTATGAGGGCAACGTTTTCTTCGGAGAAGACCTCATGGAAGTGCCGGTGGGGCCGCCTCTGCCCGCCAAGCTCGATTAACGCCCGTGCGCAGTGCGTGCAGTGAGAGTATCCAGGTCGGCGGGTAACTTGGGACGGTGCGCGACGGCCTCGCGAACGATGCGTTCGACCGCCGCGCGCTCCGCGCCCTCGAGCGTGAGCCGCGGCGCCCGAACGGCCTCAGACCCACGCCCCATGAGTTGCTCGGCAAGCTTGATACATTGAACCAGCGTCGGCACGGTATCCAAGTGAAGCAGCGGCATGAACCAGCGATAAAGCTTCCGCGCCTCCTCATACCGCCCAGCCTTCGCGAGAGCGAACAACGCCACCGACTCGCGCGGAAAGGCATTCGTCAACCCTGACACCCACCCCTCCGCACCAAGCATCAGGCTCTCGAGCACGATGTCGTCGACGCCCGCGAACAGCACGAAGCGATCGCCGAACGCATTAATGAGATCCGTGAGCCGCCGCGTGTCCTCGCTCGACTCCTTGATCGCGACAATGTTCTTCACGGGCGCGAGCTCGTGGAACATCTCCACCGTCACGTCGACCCCGTAAGTCACGGGGTTGTTGTAGAGCATGATCGGCAGCCCCGTGCCGCCCGCAACGCTGCGGAAGTGGTACAGGGTCTCGCGGCGATTCGAGCGGTACACCATGGCCGGCAGCACCATCAGCCCATCGGCGCCCGCGCGCTCGGAATCCCGCGCAAAGTCGATGGCGAGCTGGGTGGTGCATTCGGCCACCCCAGCGATGACCGGCACACGCCCCGCAGCCACTTCCCGAACGGCCGCCAGCACCGTGCGCTTCTCATCCGCCTGAAGCGAGCAGTTCTCCCCAACCGTCCCCATGCAAATGATGCCGTGGACGCCATCGCGGATCAGCGCATCCACCACCCGTTGGGTCGCACTGACGTCGAGACGCCCCTCCCGGTCGAACTGGGTCGTCGTCGCCGGAAACACACCGGACCATCGCTTCATGTTCACTTACATGGACGCCTTCCGTTTGGCGAGTAGTTCTCGTGTGCTGGCGATAGGTTGGTTGCAGTCTTACATCCGGCCTTTACCGCGGGGATTTACTCACCCCATCTGGCCCCGATGAAAATCCGCTGAAGGAAGCCTCATCTCCTGGCAGGACTTGCAGTCCCCGCGAACATCCAGGCTGATTCCTTCACGCTCCGACCTGTTTCGCCATCACATGTTGATCTACCCACGCAACCTTCGGCGTTCCACCTCTTCTCTTAAAGTAAATCCACTACGCTGCGCCAGACGCAGTGCATCCGGCGTAGCCCCTTTGATACGTTCGACTGTGAGCCAGGAGGGCCCAGATCGTGCGCGCCATCTTGTTCGCCAGCGCCACCGCCACCACGTTCGGGGCTCGTCGCGATAACAACCCCTTCAGCCACGGATCCAGTTCATGGCCAGGCTGGCGCTGCCAATTCAATACACTGCGTGCACCGTGGATCAGCAGCGTGCGCAAATAGCGATCGCCACGTTTACTGATACCCAACAACTTCACCCGGCCACCGGTACCCGACTGGCGCGGTACCAAACCCACAAAGGCGGCAAATTCGCGTCCTGACTTGAAGGAGCTCGCCTGACCCATCGTGGCCACTGCCGCCGTTGCAGTGAGCAGTCCGACCCCGGGGATCGCGGCAATCCGCCGGCACTGCTCCGTGCGCCGCTCCCAGGCGCCGATCTGGCGCTCGAGTACCTTGATCTGTTCGCTCAAGGTGCGGATCTGCTGGATCTGTTCCAGCAGCGCTTCGCGCAGGATTGCGGGCACCGCAGTCTCGCTCAGCACCTGCGCAGCGGCCTTCAGCATCACCTGGCCTCCCTTGGGTAAAGCAATACCGAACTCTCCTAACAGCCCATGCAGTTGATTGACCAGCCTCACCCGCATCCTCACCCGCACCTGGCGCAGGCGGTGCAGTCCCAGTACTGCCTGCTGCTCCTCGCTCTTGAGCGCCACATAGCGCATGCCAGGGCGTTGTGCGGCTTCCCAGATCGCCTCGGCATCGGCTGCATCGGTCTTGTTGCTCTTCACAAACGGACGCACAAACTGCGCTGAGATCAATCGCACCTCATGTCCGAGCTGGACCAACTGCCGCGCCCAGTAGTGCGCCGACGCGCACGCCTCCATTGCCACCACACTCGCTTGCCGGTTCGCGAAGTACTGCAACACCTGGCCGCGCTTGAGCTGCTCGCGGTGGATCTCTCCGCTCTGCTCATCTACTGCATGCACTTGAAACACCCGCTTTGCCAGATCCAGTCCGATCGTCGTACGCTTCATGACAGGCCCCCCTTGCCCTCAAGTGGATTCAACCCATTTCCACTGTGGCACATCTGATGCCGTCGGGACTCAAGGGGGCCGCTCTCACCAGACCTCACCTCAAACGATCCGCCGGCGATTGATGAGGGAAGGCGTCCATTACACCTCCTGGAGCCATCAATATATAATATATCGTCTACTATCTGGCGGGCGCAATGAAAGCAGGGGTCCGACCGTGAAAGATCGCCAACTGGTGAAATGGACCCAGACGTGCGTGGTGGCGCTCGCTCTCGCCGGCGGACTGCTGCAGGTCGTGAAATCCGCCAGCAAGCAGCAGGCCGAGGCGACTGTACCCGACCGGTCCGAAGGCGACGGGCCGTTCGACCGGCTCATTCTCCGGGGCGTCTACTTCATCGACGGCACGGGCGCGCCGACGCAAGGCCCGGCCGACATCGTGGTGGTGAAGGACCGCATCAGCGAGATCAAGATCGTCGGCAATCCCCTCCTCCCGATCGACCCGGAAAAGCGACCCGCCCTGAACGGGGGTCGCGAACTGGATCTGCATGGCATGTACGTGCTGCCCGGCTTGATCGATACGCACGTACACCTGCATTCGATGAAAGCCGGCCAGAAGGTGCCGCCCGAATACCCGATGAAGCTCTGGTTTGCGCATGGAATCACGAGCGCACGAGCGCTTGGGCCACACTACGACGAGACCTTCGAATGGCTGCTGGACATCAAGCGCCGGAGCGATCGGAACGAGGTGACCGGGCCACGTCTGCACCTGTATCCGCATCTCTTCCTCGATACCAAGAAGCCGATCGTCACGCCCGAGGATGCGCGGGAGCGCGTGCGCGAGATCAAGCGCCTGGGAGGTGTCGGCATCAAGTTCGGATTCGCCGGCGGCACCGAGGAGATCCTCTGGGCTGCATTGGACGAAGCAAAGAAGGTGGGGCTCAACACGACGATGCACCACGCGCAGCCCGACGTGCTATACGCGAATGCCCTGACGACTTCGGCGCATGGCCTGAGGTCGATGGAGCACTGGTACGGTCTGCCGGAGGCGATGTTCGAGGATCGCCGCATTCAGGCGTATCCGAACGACTACATCTATCAGAACGAGCAGCATCGCTTTGCCGAGGCTGGGCGTCTGTGGAAACAGACCGCGAAGCCCGGGAGTGAGAAGTGGAATGCTGTGATCGACACTCTCATCGCACGCGACTTCGGCATTTCGCCGACGATGACCGCGTACCTCACGAGCCGCGATTTCATGCGCATGAGTCGCGCGATCTGGCATGAAACGTACACAACGCCGGGCCTGTGGGATTTCTATCGGCCCAACCGCGACGCGCATGGCTCTTACTGGTTCTACTGGACGCTGGAAGATGAGATCGCATGGAAGGAAAACTATGCGCTGTGGATGCGCTTCCTGAATGACTACAAGAACCGCGGCGGACGCGTCACGGTCGGCTCGGACTCCGGCTACATCTACAATCTCTATGGCTTCGGGTACGTGCAGGAGATGCACCTGCTGCGCGAGGCTGGCTTCACGCCTCTCGAGGTGATTCATGCGGCGACGTTGCAAGGAGCGAGGCAGCTCGGTATCGAGAAGGATGTCGGCTCCATAACCATAGGGAAGAAGGCTGACTTCGTGGTGCTGCAGGAGAATCCGCTCGAGAACCTGCATGTTCTCTTCGGGACCGGCACGCTGCGCCTCAATGACGAGACGCGCGCCGTCGAGCGCGTTGGCGGCATCCGGCATGTGATCAAGGACGGCATCGTGTACGACAATGGCAAGATCCTGAAGCGGATTCGCGAGATCGTGCAGCAGGAGAAACAGGCGCGCGGCATTGGGCCCGGGCCCATGCCGATCGAAACGGTTTCGCAGCTGCCGTAGTGCTACTTCGAGCTCGTGAGGATCGCGGCGAGGTCCTGGCGCGTGGATTCGATGTGCGCCTCGATGAGCCCTTTGACTTCGCGCGCCTTGCCGTCTGCCCAGGATTCGTAGAGGGCCATGTGTTCGCGCGTAGCGCGCTTGTTGCGTCCTTTGGGCGAGAGATGAACCTGCACGTAACGCTGCGAGAGCGTGTGGAGCCGTCCGAGGATTTCGGCTGTGACGGGCTGCAGGCGCGGGACGATGAGGGCCAGATGGAACTCGCGGTTGAGATTGCCTCCTGCGACGACCTCGCCTGTGGCAAGCGCTTCGTTGAGCATCGTCAGGGTTTTCTTTGCTGAAGTTCGATCGGCGTCTGTCGCCTTGCGCGCGCCCTCAGCGACTGCAGGCGGCTCGATCTTCAGTCGAAGCTCAAAGACTTCCTCGAACTCCGGGACCGATAGGGCGCGCACCTGGAAGCCGCGGTGGGAAAAGATGTCGATGAGCCCTTCTCCGCGCAGCTGCACGAAGGCCTCACGCACGGGAATCTTGCTGACGCCGAACTCAGCGGCAATGGAATCCTGCACGAGGCTCATGCCCGGGGCATACGTCCCGGTGAGGATGCGGTCGCGGAGCAGGACCGCAAGCTGACTGCTCATCGTGCGCGACAAGGGTTGAATCATTTCCGAATTCCCCAGCACAGCGGATCGGCCGGATCGAGCAGCAGAGTCGCCTCGGCCGTGAGATAGGCAAAACCGTTGATCCGTGGAGCGATCGTGCCTTTGTTCCGATCGATCCAGCGATAGCTGGCGGTGAAGCGGCTGCCGATGATGCTTTCCTGCACCCAGCTCTTGCCTTCCGCGAGCTTCCCGTCCGCCGCCAGGCAGGCCAGTTTGGCGCTTGTGCCGGTGCCACACGGTGAGCGGTCGTATTCGCCGCCGGGGCACATAACGAAGTTCCTCGAGTCTGCGTTGGCCGCGACGGGCGGGGCGAACAACTCGACATGGTCGACGAGCGGGTAGCCGCCCTCGTTCACTGCGCGACGAATCTTGTTGGTAAGTGTAGAGAGCGCATCAGCGTTCGCGATGTCCAGGTCCTGCCCGTGATGTCCGACGAGGTAGAACCAGTTTCCGCCCCAGGCGACGTCGCCCGTGATTGGGCCGTGCCCGGGAACCTGCACCGTCACGCATGTTGCCTGACGGTAACTCGGCACGTTGTCGATCGAGACTGAGCCATTCTCGTGCAGGGTTGCGGTGATCACGCCCACGGGCGTCTCGACTCGATGCTCTCCGTGACTGATGCGCCCCATGTGCTGGAGGGTCCTCATCAGGCCAATGGACCCGTGACCGCACATGCCGAGATAGCCGGTGTTGTTGAAATAGATGACACCGGCAACGCAGCTCGGGTCGGTGGGCTCGACCAGCAGCGCACCGACGATGACATCCGAGCCGCGCGGCTCGTTCACGATGGCGGCCCGGAAACGGTCGTGCTCCGAGCGAAAACGTTCCAGCCTCGAGGCGAGGCTCCCACTTCCAAGATCGGGCCCGCCGGCGACCACGACGCGCGTGGGCTCGCCCTCGGTGTGCGAATCGATGATCCGGATTGTCTGCACGACTGACAAGTCTGCGTTTGAACCGACTTCGTAGATCGTATACGGTAGACGAATGGGGGTGCAAGAACCGATCGTCGTCATTGGCGCGGGCATCATCGGGTGTGCCGTCGCCTATGCCCTGGCGCGAGAGAATCGGCCGGTCTGGCTGATGGATCGCGGTGAGCCCGGCGTGCTCGGTGCGAGCTACGGCAACGTCGGTCACATCGCCTGCGAGCTCGTCGAGCCCCTGCCCTCGCCGCATTTGCTGTTCAATTTCTGGCGCGAGCTCTATGCGCTGGATGGGCCGCTGGATGTTCCGGTGCGCCGGCTTGGCTCCTTTCTATCCTGGGGACGACGCTTCGCGGCGGCGGCGTGGCGCCAGCGCGAGAACACGCGATACCTAGCGCCTCTCGTAGTGCCGGCCAGGTCGGTGTATGAGAAATGGCTCACCGAGATCGGTCGCCTTGATTTGCTGCGCCGGAACGGACACTACGAGTTTTGGTTGAACGAGAAGGCCGAAGCCGCGGCACGAGTGCGCGCGCAGGCCGTTGCTCATCTGAATATTCGCATCGAGCCTGTGGGCACAACACTCACGGAAACTGTCCGGGCTGCGGCACGCGCGCCTGGAGCGGCAGGCCTGTGGTTCCCTGACTCGGGGCACGTCGTGGATCCGCTCAAGGTCATGCGCGCGTTTGCCCATGCAGCTAGGAGTCGGCAGGCAAAGATCCTGCCAGGGAACGTTCAAACCCTGCGTGCGGCTGGAGAATCAGTCGAGATTCTCACAGAAACTGAGACGATTCGCGCTCATACGGTTGTCGTCTGTGCAGGCGCATGGGCCGCTCCGTTGCTCGAGCCCTTCGGGCTCCACGCTCCGCTGGAGGCAGCTCACGGATATCACGTCGAGATAAGTGGGCATGCGGGTCTCGTTGACGCGCCGATTCTCTACGACAACGAACGGCTGCTCGTGACGCCGATGGCCGGCCGCCTGCGCTGTTCCACTTACATGGAGTTCTCTGGTGTGAGCTCAGCGCCAGACGCACGCAAGCCTGCACGCCTGCGCGCGAAGGTGCGTCGTCTTGGTTACGACTGCGACGCCGATGGGCCGAGTTGGCGCGGACCGCGGCCCGTGCTGCCGGACTATCTGCCCGGCATCGGTCGCGCACCCGGCCCAGCAAGGGTCTTCTACGCCATTGGTCATCAGCACATCGGGCTGACGCTCGCACCTATCACGGGAGAGCTGATGGCCGACCTCGTTGCGGGTCGGACTCCGCGGCTCGATGTTTCCGCGTTCGACCTCCGCCGCTTCGGTACCTCACGACAATAAGAAAGGGAGATCGCGATGCCGATGCCAAACCCCATCCACCTCCTGCTCGCCGCGTTTGTACTCATCGCACTCTGGTGCGTGTGGCAGTGGGTCTCATACTTCCGACGCACGCGGCCCACCGAAGCGCGCCCGCGTGCGATGGACACGGTAATCGGGTTCGTTGCGAACTTCTTCGACACACTCGGCATCGGCTCGTTTGCCACCACCACGGCGGCATTCAAGTTTCTCGGCCGGCCTCGCGACGAAGAGATCCCAGGCACACTGAACGTCGGACATGCGATGCCGACAATCGCTCAGGCGCTCATCTTCGTGGCGCTGGTGACGGTGGACGTCGTGACCCTGTTCGCGATGATCCTCGCGGCGATGGCCGGCGCGTGGGTTGGCGGAAGCATCGTCGTCCGCCTGCCGCGCCGAGCCATCCAGCTCGGAATGGGTATTGCCCTGCTCTGCGCAGCGGTGCTCTTCAGCGCTACGAATCTACAAATGCTCCCGGGCGGCGGTGAAGCCATCGGTCTGAAGGGCATAGTCCTCGTCGGCGCCGTCGTCGGCAACTTCGTGTTGGGCGGGCTGATGATGTTAGGGATCGGTCTCTACGCGCCCTGCCTTCTGTTGGTCAGCTTGCTCGGCATGAGCCCTCTCGCTGCCTTCCCTATCATGATGGGCTCGTGCGCTCTGCTCATGCCGGTGGGTTCGTACCAGTTCTTTCGCAGCGGGCGTTTCAACGCGCGCGCCGCACTCGGGCTCGCGATCGGCGGAATCCCCGCGGTACTCATTGCCGCGTTCATTGTCAAATCGCTGCCGCTTGTGTGGCTGCGATGGCTGGTGGTGATCGTTGTGCTCTACGCCTCCTTGATGATGCTGCTGACCGCACGACGTGACTCCGTCGCGTCCGCAAGCATGCAGGCCTGATATGGGCACGACATTCCGTCGAGCCCTCTGCGCCTCGACGCTGTCACTTGTGGCCGCGGCGACATCCGCATCGGAAGCATTGCGTGCTGACCAGCCGCCACCCGGTGCAATCTGGGTCGAGAGCCTCGATCTGAGCCGAATGGCCCAGCGACGCGGCGAACCGCGCGCCGGTCGCTCAATTCGCGATCAACCTATTCGTCTAGGCGGTCAGACGTACCCCCACGGCATCGGCACGCGCTCGATCAGCGAGTTCGTCATCGATCTCAAGGGAATAGCCTTGCGTTTCGAGTCGATGGTAGCGCTCGACGACGTGATCAAAGGAAACGTTGGCAGCGTGACATTCGAAGTGTGGGCCGATGACACGTTGGCCGCAGCCAGCGGGATCATGCGTCCGGGCGACGCACCCAAGAAGTTGTCCGCGGACCTGACCGGCGTGCGCGTCCTCACTCTGCTCGTCGACGACGGCGGTGACACGAGCAACGATGACGAAGTCGCGTGGGGTGGCGCGATGCTTCTTCTGCGCCCAGATACCACCTTGCGACCTGAACCGTACACCCCTCCCCCTGAGGCACCTCCCGCGATTGCTCCGGCCGTGGATTTGCTGAGTCCAGCCATACACGGCCCGCGCATCACGGGAGCGACACCGGGCCGTCCGTTCCTGTTTCGCGTGCCTGCAACCGGACAACCGCCACTGCATTTCAGCGCTCGTGGCCTGCCCCCTGGCCTCACTCTAGACAGCACGACCGGAATCATCACAGGCGCGCTTCGTGCAAAGGGCAAGCACCGCGTCAACCTCACGGTGAAGGGCCCAGCCCGCACAGCACAGCGTGTGTTGACCATCGTTGGCGGCACCGATGCGCTAGCTCTCACGCCACCCATGGGCTGGAATTCCTGGAACGTGTGGGGTCCGGCAGTTGACCAGGAGAAGGTACTCGCCGCAGCGGAGTGGCTCGATCGCAGCGGCCTCGCCGCTCACGGATTCAACTACATCGTCATCGACGACGCATGGCAAGGCACGCGCGACGCGAAGGGAGAAATCTCACCCAACGCCAAGTTTCCCGACTTACCCGCGCTGGCTCAAGCGGTTCACGCGCGGGGCCTGAAGCTCGGAATCTATTCCTCTCCAGGCCCGAAAACCTGCGAAGAATTCGAGGGCAGCTGGCAACACGAGGATCAGGATGCCGCAACGTACGCCCGCTGGGGCGTCGACTTCCTGAAGTACGACTGGTGCTCGTACGAAGAGATCGCGCCAGGTCGTTCTCTGACCGAACTGCAGCACCCCTACCGGCGCATGCGCGATGCTCTGGCGAAAGTCGACCGCGACATCGTCTACTCACTCTGCCAGTACGGTTACGGCGACGTCTGGAAATGGGGCGATGAGGTGGGCGGGCACCTCTGGCGCACGAGTGGCGACCTCCTTGACCTGTGGTCGAATCTCGAGAGCGTTGGCTTCCGGCAGGCGGGCCGCAAGCGCTGGACAAAACCCGGCGGCTGGAACGACACCGACATGCTCGTCGTCGGCACCGTCGGCTGGGGTCCGAATCTGCACCCCACTCGCCTCACACCGAATGAGCAGATGTTGCATCTCGCGTTGTGGGCGATCCAAGCGGCACCGCTGTTCATCGGCGCCGATCTCTCCCGGCTCGAAGCATTCACGCTTGCCTTGCTCACCAACGACGAAGTGCTCGAGGTCAATCAGGATCCGCTTGGTCGAGCCGGTGGACGGCTTTGGAAGGAAGGTCGCCTCGAGATGTGGGGCCGGCCACTGTCCGACGGGACGATGGCCATTGGGATTTTCAATCGCGGCCTCGCCCCGCAGCCGGTAACTGCACGTTGGGCGGATCTTGGCTTGCGCGGGAGACAACGTGTGCGTGATCTCTGGTTACGCAAAGACCTTGGGACGTTTGAGGATGGCTTCACCGCGGTCGTAGCGCGCCATGGCGTCGCGTTAGTGAAGGTCGGCAAAGCGCGTTCGGCGGATTGGGAAAGCCAACCGACATTCGAAAGCTTCAGCGGACGCTTCTGAATACCGTTGGTTCGATTCGCTGGACGACGGACGACGTCAGACCAAGATCCATGATTTGGAGAAGGGACTATATAGTGACCGCAATCCTCACCGATCAATCGAGGATCGAGGCCGGGGGAGCCAGCGATACTCTAGGCCGCAGTGTAGCAACTGCGCTCGTTCAAAAATCCCGGGATCCGCCACGGGAAAGTCGTATTAAGGCTGATCCGAACTAAGAACTATTGACTTCTTGTCAGCGTAACGCTGTCTTCTGTTTCCTTGATCGTAATTGGGAAACCGTTTTCCAAAAGTCGCAGAAATGCAGTCACGTTGTCAGTGCGAAAGTTTCCACTAAGGCGGAAAGTCGCGAGTGCTGGATCCGCAATGAAGATCTTGCGTTGAGTATGGTTGTTGAATTCCGAGACCACATCGATCAGTGCTGCGTCCTCGAACACAACATACCCGTCAACAGAGACCACTCTCTTCTCGGATATTGCGACTGTGCGACTGTTAACGTACTCGTACTTGAGCCCCGTGTTTGCCAAGAGACAGCGAAGTGCACCGTCTGCCGTGTGCATTCCGATAACCGCAGGCGCCGGTCGATGCATTGGATCTCTATCACTCGAGAACAGTAGCTGTATCCCACTCTGCACAGAGAATTCGTGTAACGCAGACTCAAGCGGCTGCGATGCAATGTCCAGCTGCATCTTTGTTCCAGTCCCCTGTTGCGCTGATAGGGCCATACATGACAGCCAGAACAGGACGCCCAACGACGCAGTAACATTCAACGTCGACTTCGCAGAGGACGCGTGTCGGCGGCGAGTCTGCCACGCACACGCTGCGCCAAGTCGGCGGTCAACGGGAGACGTCAGTGCATCACTGTTCATCTGATTTCAGCGCCATCGTCAAGGCGCAGGCAGTCATGAGTCTGTGGCTTGTGGTGGCCAAAGGCTCCTTAGATACGACGTGCGGGGCCATAACGCGACCATGGCGGTTCCCAATGACACCGCACTAAGTTCGAGGCCCGGCTCTGAGGGAGCTTAATGGCCCCACAGTCCCGCCGGGCATTCAATTAAGCCATTAGAATACTGCACCGCAATTTCCCGGTCACCCTTCAGGAAAATTGGTCCATCAAGATCGACTATTTTGCAGCGCTGGCCTACAAGAAACGCGGGTGCCATCGCTAGAGACGTACCAATCATGTTGCCCACCATCGCGTCGAGCCCGAACTCAAGCGACGTTTGCACCATCCGGAGCGCTTCTGTAAAGCCCCCACACTTGTCCAGCTTGATGTTGATCACGTTGAATCGACCGACAAGTGACGGTATGTCCGCAACCGTTTGCACGCTCTCATCGGCGGCTATCGGAATTGGGGAGCGGAGGACATCAAGGAGCGAGTCCTGCCCAACTGGAAATGGCTGCTCGATCAGGTCAACTTTCATCTCCTGCAGAACAGGCATGAGTTGCTCAAAGAATGCTGGCGTAAAGGCTTGGTTCGCATCAACACCGAGCCAAACGTCTGTACGCGCTTCTCGGACGGCGCGAACACGACCCGCGTCCTCTGTATCACCGACCAGCTTGAGCTTAATGGCTTGTGCATGCTTGTACGCACGTGCAGTCACCGCCATCCTATCCGGCTTATCGGCACCGCAGGTGAACGTGGTGAGTATCGCTCGTGGCTCGTTGAGGCCCGCGTTCCGCCACACGGGAATACCGCTGACCCGTGCCTCAAGATCCCATAGCGCGCAGTCGAGTGCGTTGCGTGCACCTCCTGGTGGCAGCAATGTTTGTATACCCTCCTGTGTCATACCTCTTTCGACAACTGTTCTAACCCTCTCGATCTGTCTCAGCATGGAGGCTGCGTTGTCGTCTCTGTAGTAGACACCCGTTGCTTCCCCTCGCCCTTGTTGACCGTCCTTCTCAAGCGTAATCACAAGTACAGCGACCTCCTCAAAGGTATGACCCGCAATTCTAAAGGGTGCCGCGAGAGGCCACCGCTGTAGTTCAGCACGCATTCTTATTGGGCCTATTAGGCTTGACTGGCTAGCGGTCATGTGAACGACTCCAGCCTGGCGACGATCTGATCCACGCCGGTCCGCATCGGATCGACGCATGGGAGCCTCAGCCATAGAGAAGTCTGCTTCATGACCTCCCCAGCTTCCGCGTCATTCATTGCAGATGTATTGAGCGACACCCCAACGAAACGCGCTCCTGGGTTGGTTAACCTAGCAGCTGCTTCATATACTGAAATAGCTTGATCAAGCGACACGACTGGCACATGAGGGAACCCGCTTAACACCTTCCGCGTGGGGTCGTGACAAAGTACCAGGGCATCAGGCTGAGTGCCATGCACTAGTCCTAACGTTACACCAGCGTATGCTGGGTGGAATAGCGACCCTTGGCCTTCCACTACATCCCAATGATCCTTCGAGTTTTCCGGTGACAGTTCTTCCGCGGCGCCGGCGATGAAGTCAGCGGCGACTGCGTCGACAGCGATACCACACCCTGAAATCAGAATCCCTGTCTGGCCGGTCGCTCGAAAGTCTGCCGCGAAACCCTTCGATGCCATCGCCTTAGCGATCGCAAGTGCGGTGTATTTCTTGCCTAATGCGCAATCAGTTCCAACCGTCAGAAGGCGTCGGCCGGTCCGACGGCGGCCTGTGCCGATTGATGGCTTCGCGCGCTGATGTCGCACATCATGAAGCTGTCTACCGAACTCTTGGGCACAGCGTACTAGCTCAGGGATGTCTGTCAGTCGCTGATGCAAACCAGACGCGATGTCCAGGCCCACTGACAATGAATCCCGCAGTACGGGATGCCAGCTACTGGGCAACTGTCCGCCCGGTGGCGCGATGCCGATTACCAGTGTCTTGGCTCCGGCCTGTACCGCCTGCAGTGGTGACATGTCGCGGAGGCCCAAGTCCGCTGCGCAATCGTCGAAACGGAGCTGACCGAGACAAGCCTCCGGAGCCCAATCTCGCAGACCGAAGGCCGTCTTTGCATTATTTATGTTCTCTACGTCTCCAAGCAACAGCAGATACGGCTTCTTGATTTGACAGGTCAACATCGTTGTTTAACAACCTCTGTGGCTTCTCTCCATAGGTTAGTCTTTGGTCCACATCGTACTTCGACAAGCCATGATTTCTAATCGACACGTTAGACAGATTAATGGGGTTGTCAGGTGCCAAGGACGATCCGTGAAACGGCGGATGCGACTGTGGATCTGACCTGCCGGCTTTCTTCGGCCTGTTTTTGCTTAGGAGATGGCTCGTTCCGGGGTCGTTGCTGATAGCTGCTGTTTGAACTCTATTGGTGTCAGCTGGCCCAAGCTCGAATGCGGACGGACTGCGTTGTAGCCCAGGCGGAACTCTTCGATCAGGATCTTCGCATCGATCCGATTCTTGAACCACTGCATGCTCAGGCACTCGTCACGAAACTTCCCATTAAAGGACTCGTTCAATCCATTCTGCCAAGGCTTGCCGGGGTCGATCACTGCTGTCTCGATGTTCTCCGCGTGTAACCATCGCAAGATCGCTCGGCAAACGAACTCTGGGCCCGAATCTGATCGCAGGTGTTTCGGTGCTCCATGCACACTCACCAGCTTCGCCAGCACCTCGATCACTCGACCGGATCGAATGCTTCCGGCCACATCGATGGCCAGACACTCCCGCGTGAACTCATCCACGACCGTCAGGCATTTCAGCTGCTGACCATTGGCACAGGCATCGAACACGAAATCGTAGGCCCATACCTGGTTTGCGCCCGTTGCCGGCAACGGGTGCGGGCGACTCACGGCCACACGCCGTCGAGGCCTTCTGCGCGGCACCTGTAGGCCGTGCAGTCTCCAGAGCCGGTGCGCGCGATCTGCACTCATCACGTGCCCACGCCGAGCCAGGAGGACCTGGATTGCGTATTCCACGCGATCGTGAACAGGGTTTCCACGGGATGGTGAACACGGATTCCACGGCAACGTGAACACGATTCCACGGGATCGTGAACACTTGAGCGGGGTCCGTGGAAGGGTGTTCACGATCGTGGAAAAGTGTTCACGATCGCGGCGAGGGAGGCCGGCGGCTGGAGATTGATCGAGAAGCGGACTGCGTATTCTGGGGATTTAGACCCTGGAGCGCAGTCGATGCCGAACGTGAGGATCTCCATGTCGAAGCTGAAGCAGCTTATCGGGCTGCAGGCGAGCAATCTGAGTGTCCGGGCGCTCGCGCGCGCCTTGGGGTTGTCGATCGGGGCGGTCTCGAAGTACCTGCGGGCGGTACGCGAGGCGGGGATCAGCGCGGCGGAAGCCGAGACGCTCTCGGAGGCGGAGCTCGAGCAGCGCGTGTTCGCGTCCACGCCGGCGACGAAGCCGGGAACACTGGTCGTGCCCGACTGCGCATGGATCCACGGCGAGCTCAAGCGCCACCGACACGTAACCCTGCAGCTGCTGTGGGAAAGAGTACGCGGGGCGCTATGGCGCTGCCGCCTACCGGCGCAGCGCGTTCTGCCAAATTTACCGCCGCTGGGAAAAGCGTCTGAAGCGCTCGATGCGTCAGCGACATTTCGCCGGCGAGAAGCTGTTCATCGACTACGCCGGACGCACTGTGCCGATCTATGGTCGGCACGGCGAGGAGGCTTTCCGCGCTCAGCTCTTCGTATGCGCCATGGGTGCGAGCGGCTGCGCGTACGCGGAAGCGACCCGCAGCCAGGCATTGCCGGACTGGCTGGCAAGTCATGTACGGGCGCTGGAGTACTACGGCGCAGCGCCGACGATCTTTGTTCCGGACAATCCGCGCGTCGGCGTAACGCGCGCCGACCGCTACGAGCCGCAGCTGCAGCGCTCGTACGAAGAGCTCGCCGCGCACTATCACGCGGTCATCATCCCGGCGCGGCCGTATCGGCCCAAAGACAAAGCGAACGCTTCATGATGCCTCCTGTGTTGATGATGGAGCAGGGATTAAAACGGGCCGCTTCGAACGGTAGCGTCCGCCGCGACCGCGGACGAGTACAGCGCCGTTGACGGGCTCATAGAGGCAGCGCTCTTCGTTGCCGTAAAGTTGCCGCCGCAGAATGCCCTCACGGCCGAGAAGGTGGACCTGCGATACACAGACGCCGAGCTGGCGCGCCATTTCCTCGCCGGTCAGGAAGCCACGGGCACGCAACCGATCGAAGCGGCTCGTGAGGCCATAGAAGCGGCGCACATAGGCGGTTCGCTTGGTGGTAAAGGATTCGCCTTTCCAGTTGCGGTATCCGAGCGCATTGAGCTGGTTGGAAGCTTCGCGATCAGAGCAGGCGTCGAGCAATTGATCGAGTTTTTGTACGACCTCGGGAAGTGTCTTACGCACGAGGGCCATGGGCCGCGGTCGTGCGACACTGAGCGAAGTGGTGCGTCCGCCGCGGAAGCGAACGTGGATGGCGATCTTCTCGGCTTTGATCAGGGTGACATCCTCGATCAGCAACGCCACCATCCGCTTGCGCTCGACGGGCGCCGTGCGCGGATCATTCCAGACACGCGGGAAGTCTGAGGAGAGCGCAAGGATGCGCAGGCGAGCCTCATCGCTGAGCAACCCCTGGTCGGCCTTGCGCTGCTGTTCGTGCTCTTGCTGAAGGGTATCGAGCCGACGCAGACGCTCGTTCCAGTCTGCTTCAAGGGTGTCGGCGACCAGGCGATTATCTGGGTCCACCTTCAGATAGCGTCGGCGCGCGAGCTCAGCTTCGTAGCGAGCCCGTTCCAGTTGCGAGCGGCGTAACGCATCGGCCTCCTCGATGCGGCCGGCGATCTCGGCCTGCACGGCCAGTGCGACTTCGAGCGCCGCCGGCGCCACTGTCTCGAGCAACAGCGTACTGATCGCACGATCGACATCGCATCCGCGGATCGACTGACACATCTTTCCGGCGCGCCGTACCACCTCATCGCTGCACTGGTAGTACGGAGCGAGTCCCGGGTGGACCTCCTGGTATTTGACTCTCATGCGGGCACCACAGATACCGCAGAGGACGCGTCCCTGCAGCAGCGCGACACCCTCACGCGGTACGGTGCCGCGGCCACCCGGGCTGAACCCGGCGACGTTTTGCCTGAGAGTGACTTCGTTGCGCTCGAACTCTTCCCAGCAGATATATCCCGGGTGAGCGTTCTGGATCACGACCTGCCAGTTCTCGCGCGCGACTTTGAGCACGCGTGTCGCACGCTTCACCGAGACCGCAGGTACTGCGCGATGTCGCCCGTAGACGAAGGCGCCGGCATAGCGCGGGTTGTGCAGGATCTGGATGACGCGGCAGTGATCGAGTTTGCCCCAGAGCACATCACCCTTGCCGATGCCGCGGCGGATGCGCCGCGGGAACGTGAGACTCTCGCGCCGGAAACGGCGTACAACGGCGGAGGCGGTGCGCACTTGCCGGAACGTATCGAACACCATGCGCACCGTGGCCTGGATCTGTTGATCCGGGTCCAGCACGACTGCACCGGTGGCGTCGTACAGCAGGCCGATCGGCAGTGGCATCTCCAGCTCTCCGCGTCGGGCCTTGTTGCGGATCCCGCCTTGCAGGCGTGCTTTGAGCACATGCAACTCCGCCTCACTCATCGTCCCTTTGAGGCCGAGAAGCAGTCGATCGTTGAAGTGACTCGGATCATAGATCCCATCCTCATCGAGGATCAGCGTCCGGGCGAGCGCTGCGAGCTCCAGCAGTCGATGCCAGTCGGCGTTGTTGCGCGCGAGTCGCGAGACCTCAAGTCCCAGCACGATGCCGGCGTGTCCGAGCGCGACTTCGCTGACGAGTTGCTGGAAGCCATCGCGATGCTCGGCGTGAGCTCCGGAAATTCCAAGATCGCTGTCGATCGTGTGGATGCGCTCGATCGGCCAGCCGAGCGCCACGGCACGCTCACGCAGCGCATACTGGCGCTTCGTGCTCTCGGTGTTCTCGAACACCTGACGGAGTGACGACTGGCGGACATAGAGATAGGCATCACGCTGCAGATGATCGGCCTGGATCTTCTGATGACGGTCAGTAGACATGCTTCACCTCCGACTGGGTCTGCAACACCATGTTGGCCAGCAGGCGCAGCAGATCGCGATCGCGCGCTATCGGCTGCACACTTGAGGCGCGTTGTGCGGAACTGCCCACGTGGGTACTCGATGAACACAGCAGCGAGAGACCATCGATGAGGCCGTGGAAGATGACCGCCCCGAGTCCTTCGGGCCGCGCCTGCCCGCGCAGCACCTCGGCGCGCAGCAGCTCGTACGTCGCGACCAGCGATGCGGGCAACGACGACGGCGTCAGAGTCTTTACAGTTTTTTTTTCCGCGCCAGAGCGCGTTCGATACTGCGGGGGTGGATAGACAGACCCAGCTCGGTCCGGATCGCCCGGGCCAGCGCGCGAGCGCCCGGTGGGTGCTCGGCGCTCATCTGGGTCTCGATGAACGCCATCACCTCGGGAGTGAGCTTGTGGGGACTCTTCGGGCCGCGTTGTTGCGGCAACAGTCCGGCGAGCCCCTGCTGCGCAAATGCCGCTTCGGCCTGATAGAACGTGGGACGGGAAACACCAAAGAGAGCTGCGGCCTCGGCTTTCTTCACACCCTCGAGGCTGACCTGACGGAGCATCTCGTACTTCACCTGTACGAGATCGCGCGCGTCGAAGAAGCCCTCGCTCTGGAACCAGGGCGCCCGCACCCGCTCCGGATGCCGGTTCAGTGCACCCTGCCGCTCGAGATGCTTCGCTTTGGAATCGCGCTTGGCCAGGGCGGCGTCCTGAGTGTTTTAGACGTAAACACATATACGCCGCTACAGATTTGACGTCAACACCAGATAACCGGCTCCATCTGCTGAAGTGCCACAAATACAGATTAAATAGACACTCCCTCGGCGTTCCAGCGCTCTCACTCGCGGCGCTTATCATCTTACACAAGCGGCGTAATTTACTTGACGCGCTCATGGGGCCTCCCGTCGCTCAACTTCATCGATCAGGATGCCCAGCTGCACCAGATCATCCGGTCGGAACCAGGAGCGCCCCGAGGATGCCTGCGTAAATGGCTCTGTATCAGCCACGCTCGTCCATGTGCGTATTCCGCACCAACGTGACCACTGATTCCGCTTGAACGTGACCGGCCGTTCCGGCCGAACGTGACCGCTCATTCCGCTCGAAGGTGACCGATTTTCGGCCGCGGCCG
>Ga0081539_10001805_pt1 | contig 33857 bp, 34 predicted proteins | sample TabmetS4T2R2_FD_71023 | JGI IMG/M metagenome (GOLD analysis project Ga0081539, IMG submission 71023) | Tabebuia heterophylla rhizosphere microbial communities from the University of Puerto Rico - S4T2R2 | ecosystem: Host-associated > Plants > Roots > Rhizosphere ... | reverse complement strand
TGTTCCACCCCCTGCGTCTGGCGCTGGGCGGCGGCGCCGCGGCGGCGCTGCTCGCCGGCTGGCTGCGACCGGCGCCCTGGCTGCTGGCGTTGCTGCTGGTGGCGATCCTGTCGGCGGTCTGGTGCTTCGCCGTCAGCCGCTTCCTGCGCGCCAACGCCTCGGGCGAACCCTGACCGGCCCGCCCTCGGCGCGAGAAGAGCCGACCGCTTGCCCGTAGACTGCCGCCATGGGCACGTGCTCGGCGTGTGGGCAGGCCAACCCCCAGGGCTTCCGGTTCTGCGGGGCATGCGGGTCGCCGCTGGCAGCGGTGCCGCGCCACCCCGCGAGTGAGGAACGCAAGGTCGTCACCGTGCTGTTCTGTGATCTGGTGGGATTCACGGCGCGCTCCGACCGTGCCGACCCTGAGGACGTCGGGGCCATGTTGCGTCCGTTCCACGCCCGGCTGCGGGCTGAGATCGAACGCGTCGGCGGCACCCTTGACAAGCTGATCGGGGATGCGGTCATGGCCGTGTTCGGGGTCCCGGTAGTCCACGAGGACGACCCGGAGCGGGCGGTGCGGTGCGCGCTGCGCATGCTGGACGCCATCGCCCAGCTGAACCAGGCCTATCCAGCCCTCGATCTGGCGGTGCGGGTCGGCGTCAACACCGGCGAAGCACTGGTCGCGCTGGAAGGCGGCGCCGACAGCGAGGGCGTGGTCGGCGACGTGGTGAACACCGCCGCGCGGCTCCAAGGTGTGGCTCCGGTCAACGGAGTGGTCGTCGGGGAGGCGACGTGGCGGGCCACCCGGGCACGGTTCGACTACGAGCCAATGACCCCGGTGATGGTCAAGGGCAAGGCCGACCCGGTGCCGATCTGGCGGGTGCTCGGGGCCCGCAGCCGCCCGGGTGTGGATCTGGCCGAGCGGCCCCCGACCCCGTTGATCGGCCGCGGCGAGGAGCTGGCGGCGCTGCAACGTCGCTACCGGCAGGCGTTCTCCGAGCATGCCGTGCAGCTGGTCACCGTGCTCGGCGAGCCAGGGGTGGGCAAGACCCGCCTGGTGCGGGAGTTCGCCGGCTTCGTCGATGCCCAGCCCGAGCTCGTGGCCTGGCGCCGGGGCCACTGCCTCTCCTACGGCGAGGCGGTCGGCTTCTGGGCGTTGGGAGAGATCATCAAGGCCCAGGCCGGCATCATGGAGTCCGACGACCCCCTCGAGGGTGCCGCCAAGCTCGACGCGGCGGTCCGCGGCGTCGCACACGACGCCTCCGAGCGCGAGTGGCTAAAGGCGCGGCTGGCCCCGCTGGTGGGGCTGGCGACCGTGGGTGAGGCGCCGGCCGACCGGGACGAATCCTTCACGGCCTGGCGGCGGTTCCTCCACCTGGTCGCCGACCAGCGCCGCCTCGTCCTGGTCATCGAGGACCTGCACTGGGCCGAGCCGGCCCTGCTCGACTTCCTCGACCTGCTGGTCGACCAGGCGAGCCCAGCCAGTCTGCTCGTGGTGGTCACGGCCAGGCCGGAGCTGCTCGACCGCCGGCCCGGCTGGGGAACCGGGCGGCCCGCGGTGACGACCGTGTCGCTGTCCCCCCTCGACCACGACCAGACCGGGGCGCTGCTTGCGGCGCTCCTTGGCCAGTCGATGCTCCCCGACGGGCTGCAGTCGCTCCTGGTCGAACGGGCCGGCGGCAACCCCCTGTACGCCGAGGAGTTCGCCCGCCTGCTCACCGACCGGGGCCTGCTCACCCGGAACGGCACCCTTGCCCAGGCGTCCGACCTGCCGCTGCCGGAATCGGTGCAGGCCGTGATCGCGGCCCGCCTCGACACGCTCGCGCCCGAGCACAAGACCCTGCTCCAGGCGGCCGCGGTGTTCGGCAAGGTGTTCTGGTCAGGGGCGCTCGCCGCCATGGAGGGCGTTGGCGAGGAGGGGGTCCGGCGGGGTCTGGAGCAGCTCGAGCGCAAGGAGCTGATCCGCGCCGCCGGCCGGTCGGCGGTGGAGGACGAGGCCGAGTACAGCTTCTGGCACGTGCTCATCCGCGACGTGGCCTACGCCCAGCTACCCAGGGGCAGCCGCTCCCGCCGCCACCGGGCGGCCGCCGAGTGGATCCAGGACCTCGCCGGTGACCGCGTGGCCGACCGCGCCGAGCTGATCGCCTTCCACTTCACGCAGGCGCTGGTCCATGCCCGCGCGGCCATGGCGCCCGATCAGGCGGAGCTCGAGGTGTCGACCCGGGAGGCGCTTGTCCTGGCCGGCGACTCGATCCTCGGGCTCGACCTGACCCGGGCCGAGGCGCAGTACCGGCAGGCACTCGAGCTGTGCCCGCCGGACGCCCCCGGTCGTGCCATGGTGGCGGCAAGGGTCGCCCGGGCGACGTTCCAGGCTGGCCGGGTGGCCGAGGCGGCCTCGATCTATGAGGAGGCGATCACCGGCTTCGCCACCGAGGGCGACGTCGTCGGGCAGGGCGAGTCCCTGAACAGGCTGTCGTCGGTGCTGTGGAACCAGGGTGAGGCCCGCCGCGCCCGCGACGCCCTCGTCCGCGCCGTCGAGCTGCTGGAGCGGGCCCGTCCTGGTCCGGAGCTGTGCTCGGCCTATGCGCAGATGGCCATGGACCGGGTGATGTCCGGCCATCCACGGGAGGCGCTGGGTTGGGCGGACAAGGCACTGGCGCTGGCCGAGGAGCTTGGCGGGCTGCCGGAGGAGCGGCTGCGGGCCCTCGACGCGCGCGGGGTGGCGCGTGGCGACCTCGGTGACCTGGGCGGGATGGAGGATCTGCGTGCCGCGCTGGCCGTCGGCCTGGAGATCGGCGCCGGCTATGACACGGCGGTGGTCTACAACAACATGATCGAACCGCTCTGGCTGAGCGAGGGCCCGGCCGCGGCGCTGACGACCTGCCAGGAGGCCATCGAGTTCAGCGAGCGGCGCGGGGTGGTCGAGGGCGCCGCCTGGGTACGGTCGGCGACCCTGGTCCCCCTGCTGGACCTGGGCCGCTGGGACGAGGCGGTTGCGACCGCCGACACCGTGATCGGCTGGGAGCAGGAGCACGGCGGCCAGTACATGTCGGAGATGGCCCACCAGGTCAAGGCGAGGGTCCTGCTGTGGCGGGGCGAGCCGGAAGCTGCCCGAGCGCTGACGCGGGAGCTCCTGCCCCGTGCGCGCTCGATCGATGACCTGCAACTGCTGGTGCCGGCGCTGACCGTCGCCGCCGCCGCCGAGCAGGCGGCCGGAGCGCCCACGGCGGCGAACGCGCTGGTCGGGGAGGTGCAGCGGCTGGTCGGCGACCGGGACGGGGGCCGGTGGTATCTGGGCCAGCACGTCGCCGACCTGGTGCGCGTCTGCGTGGCCATTGACCAGCGCCCCGTCGCCGAGGCGCTCGCCGCGCGGGTACACCACGGCGTGGCTCGCAACCAGCATGGGCTCCTCACCGCACGGGCCACCCTCGCCGAGGCCGCCGGGGCCCTGGAGGAGGCGGCGCTTGGCTATGACGAGGCTGCGGCCCGCTGGGGCGGCTACGGCCATCGGCTTGAGCAGGCCCAGGCCCTGCTCGGCTCCGGCCGATGCCTGCTCGTCCTCGGCCGGCCGGAAGGCCAGATCCGGCTGCAGGACGCCCACCTGATCGCGGCAACGCTCGGCGCACATCCGCTGCTGGCCGAGGTGAACAGCCTTGCCGCGACATCCGGCGGGTGAGCGCCCTGAAGATGGCGCTCGGGGCAGCATCCGATCGGGATGAGCTTCAGCCGGTGCGCCGCGCGGCCCAGAGGTCCTCCACCGGCCATCGGCTGGCCCACTGAGCGGTGGCGATGCCGTAATACCGGTGCGTCGTCGCACCGACCGGGGCGTACAGCTCATGGAGGGCCTGGACGACGAACCCGTTGGCGCCGAGCACCCGGAGCCACTCGCCATGGCTCGGGTGGTACTCGACCCCGCCGCCCGGCCACTCCGTCCGGCGCAGCCCCCGCTGGGGTCGCAGGAGCCGTTCCCCGGTGAAGCCCTCCTCCTCTGGCACGCAGAGGGTGGCCAGGACGCTGTTGGTCAGGAACACCAGCCGACCACGCCGCCGCAGCAGCCGAGCCGCCTCGGCCACCCAGCGGTCGGGGTCGCACCAGACGCTGGCGCCATACTCGCTGACCACCAGGTCGAAGCTGCCATCGGCAAGTGGCACGTTCCCAGCGTCGGCCTCGACCAAGGGGAACGCCGGCCCGAACCGCCGCTGACACCGGGTCGCGGTCGCCAACTGCGCCGCGTTGAGGTCGACGCCCACCGGCCGGGCACCCTGCCTGGCCAGCTGGGCCGACAGGTAGGCGGTACCGCAGCCCAGCTCGACCACGTCCAGGCCGGCGACGTCACCGAGGACGCCCAGGTCGCGCTCGGGGATGCCGAACAGCCCCCAGGTGAGCTCGGTCGCGGCCCAGCAGCGATCGGCGTCCTCGTCGGTGAACTGCGCGTTCACGAGCGTCCAGAGGGCGCGGTTGCGGGTGAGGTCGGCCTCGGCGTCCGGCATCGCCCCATGGTCGCTGCGGCGGCGGGGGAGCGTCATCACCCGATGGGGATGATGCTGGCGGTGCCTGCACCGCGCGTCACCGGGGTGCCGATCTCATCCTCATTGGGGGATGCGCACGCTCGGGGGGTCGGTGACGATTGGACCATGCCGAGTCCGCCCGCGGATCCCGCCGCGTTGCTCAGAAGTCGCCGCTATGCCGGGCTCCTGGTGCTCGCGGCGGTGCTCGGGGTGCCGATCTCGGTGGCCGCGTACGGGTTCCTCGCCCTGGTCGGCGGCCTCCAGGACTGGCTGTTCACCGACCTTCCGGAGGCCCTCGGCTATGCCAGCGCACCGCTGTGGTGGCCGCTGCCGCTGCTCATCCTGGCCGGCCTGCTGGTCGGGCTGACCATCCGCCACCTGCCCGGCAGCGGGGGCCATTCCCCGGCCGACGGGTTCAAGGCGGGCGGGGTGCCGTCGCCGGTCGAGCTGCCCGGCATCGCGATCGCGGCGCTGGCGACCCTCAGCCTTGGCGCGGTGCTGGGGCCCGAGGCCCCGCTGATCGCGCTCGGCGCCGGTCTGGCCGCCTCGGCGGTGCGCCTGGCCAGACGGGATGCGCCCGAGCAGGCAACGGCGGTCGTGGCCGCGGCGGGCAGCTTCGCCGCCGTCAGCACCCTGCTCGGCTCGCCCCTGCTCGGGGCGTTCCTGCTGATGGAGGCTTCGGGGCTGGGCGGGCCGACCCTGGGGCTGGTGCTGGTCCCGGGCATGGTGGCCGCCGGGGTCGGGTCGTTGATCTTCATCGGCCTGGACTCCTGGACCGGGCTGGGCACCTTCTCCCTGGCGTTGCCGGACCTGCCCCCGTTCCCCCATCCCGACCTCGCCCAGTTCGGCTGGGCGCTGGGCATCGGCCTGGCCGCGGCCGTGGCCGGCACGGCCATCCGCCGGCTCGCCCTGCTGCTCCGCCCCGTTGTCGAGCGGCGCCTGCTGCTGCTCACCCCGCTGGCCGGCGTGGTCGTCGCCCTCCTGGCGATCAGCTACGCCAAGGTCAGCGGTCACGGCTCCTCCGACGTGCTGTTCTCCGGCCAGGACCAGCTCGGCCCGTTGATCGGTCAGGGCACCGGCTACTCGGTGGGCGCGCTGGTGCTGCTGGTGGCCTGCAAGGGGCTGGCCTACAGCGTGTCGCTGGCCAGCTTCCGGGGTGGACCGGTGTTCCCGGCGATGTTCCTGGGGGCGGCAGGCGGGATCGCGCTGTCGCACCTTCCGGGGCTGCCGATGGTCGCCGGGGTCGCCACGGGCATCGGCGCGATGTCGGTGGTGCTGCTCCGGTTGCCGCTGACCTCGGTCCTGCTGGCCACCCTGTTGCTGGCCGAGGACGGGCTCACCGTGATGCCGCTGGTGATCGTGGCCGTGGCGGTGGCCTATGTGGCCTCGGCCAGGCTCACCCCGCTCCCGCCCCCTCAGGACGGCGTGCCGGCCGACCGGTCCGGCGGCGCCTCAGCGTCCAGGGGCGAGTCCCGCCAGCCCCTGGGCCGCCAGACGCTCACCAGCTTGCCCACGGCCGTGACGAGGAACAGCTGGCCCAGGAGGGCCTCGAGCACGGCCAGGCTCTGGCCGGGGTTGCCCGCCGGCACGAGGTCGCCATAGCCGGTCGTGGTCAGGGTGACGAAGCTGAAGAACAGGTCCTGGCTGAGGCTGCCGTCCCCGTGCTCGCCGAAGAAGGCGCCGGCCTGCACGGCACCGAGGAACCGGTACACGAACGCGAACGCCATCCCGATGAACAGGTAGGTGGCCAGGGCCCCGAGCATCGTCTCCTGGTCCACCGCCCGGCGGTAGGCGATGTGGCGGACGATCGAGAACGGGGCCACCAGGTACAGGACGCCGGCGGCCGCGAACACGAACGGCTCGATGGCCAGCCCCCGGGGGGCGCCCAGGTTGGCGACCGCGGCAACCGCCGCCAGCACGAACAGCCCGTCGGCCGCGAGGCGGAGCCCCCTCCGGGCGTGGGAGGTGCGGAGGGCCAGCCAGACCGTGGCGATCTGGACGGTGAGCAGCGCCGTCACGCCCCACTGCCGCGACGCCGTCGTCGCCAGCACGTAGGTCACGACGATCATCAGGAGGACCAGCCCGTAGCTGTCGGTCGAGTGGAACGACCGCGCCAGCCGCCGGATCGGGTGTCCGGCCTGCTCCTCAGACACCTTCGACGCTGCCATGGTCGGTGGACCTCCTGGTCGCGATCCCTCCCAGTCTCGGGGCCGGAGCGGCCGCGGGCATCACCCGACCAGGATGATCTTGGGCCGGATCACCCCGTTGGGATGATGCAAGGGGGCACGGATCCTTGGAACCTTGTCGCACCGGCCCCGTGACGAGGACGACATGACCGAGAAGGTGAGAACCGGCGACGCGCGGCAGGCAACCGCCCACGGGTCCGGACGCCGGCGCTGGGTCTCGCTGCTGGAGGGGATCCGGCCGTACCAGCGGAGCTGGCTGACGGCCGACATCGTCGCCGGCATCACCCTGGCGGCGCTGGCGATCCCGGAGGTGATGGGCTACACCAAGATCGCCGGGATGCCGGTGATCACCGGCCTCTACACCATCCTGCTCCCGATCCTCGCCTTCGCCCTGCTCGGGTCGTCGCGGCACCTGGTCGTCGGGGCGGACTCGGCCACGGCCGCGATCATGTTCGCCGGGATCGCCTCCCTGGGCATCTCCGGCCTGGAGCCGGCGACCCCGCAGTGGGTGGCCCTGGCCGGGCTGAGCGCCCTGCTCGCCGGAGGGCTGCTCTGGCTTGCGCGCGTGGCCCGCCTTGGCTTCCTGGCCGACTTCCTCTCCCGGACCGTGCTGGTCGGGTTCCTGACCGGCGTCGGTATCCAGGTGGCGGCCGGCCAGGTCGGCGGCATGCTCGGGATCCCCAAGCAGACCTCGGAGCTGCCATTCTTCAGCGACGACCTCATCGAGCTCTTCAAGACGCTGGGCCACGTCGGCCAGGCGTCGTGGCAGACGGCGCTGGTCTCGGTGTCGGTGCTCGCCCTCCTGATCGTGTTCGAGCGCTGGATCAAGGCGATCCCGGGCGGGCTGGTGGCGGTGGTCGGCGCGATCGTCGCCAGCTGGGCGCTCAACCTCCAGGACCATGGCGTCTCGATCCTCGGGCCGGTGCCAAGCGGCCTGCCCAGCATCGGGCTGCCGAGCGGTGTGAGCTGGCATGACGTCACCAGCCTGCTGCCGACCGCCATCTCGATGTTCCTGGTGATCCTGGCCCAGAGCGCGGCCACCTCCCGCGCCTACGCCGTCAGGTACAACGAGTCCTTCCAGGAGAACACCGACCTGGTCGGGCTCGGCCTGGCGAACATCACCGCCGGGCTGACCGGGACCTTCCCTGTCAACGGCAGCCCGACCAAGACCGAGATGGTCGACGAGGCCAAGAGCCGCACCCAGGTCGCGCAGCTCACGACCGCGGTCGTGGTCGCGGTCGTCCTGCTCTTCCTGACCCGGCCGCTCGAGCTCCTGCCTAATGCGGTGCTCTCGTCGGTCGTGTTCCTGATCGGCGTCAAGCTGATCGCCGTCAAGGGGATGCGGACCATCTACGGGCTGCGCCGCGACGAGTTCTGGGTCGCCCTGGCGACGGCGATGGTCGTCATCACGGTCGGGGTCGAGCAGGGCATCATCCTGGCGATCGTCATGTCGCTGATCCTGCACGTCAGGCGCCACTTCATCCCCCATGACGCGGTCGTCAGCTGGGACCAGCAGGGACGGTTGCAGCTGGCCGCACCGACGCCCGGCGCGGTCACCGAGCCCGGCCTGGTCATCTACCGGTTCGGCGTCGGGATCTTCTACGCCAACGCGGCACGCCTCTCCGAGGAGGTCATGGCCCTGGTGGACGTCCCCGACCCGCCGCGCTGGTTCGTCCTCCTCGCCGACGCGATCGACGACATCGACTACACCGGCGGGCAGACCCTCCTCGAGGTCGCCGACCAGCTGCGGCAGCGGGGGATCGTCGTCGCCGTCGCCGAGGCCGACGACGACATCCGGCGCGAGCTCGACCGGTTCGGGCTCACCGCCAAGATCGGCCCCGACCGCTACTTTGCCAGCCTGCACGACGCCCGCCAGGCCTTCCACGCCACGACCGGCGCGTCCGGCCTCGATTAGGTGGGGCGAAGATGGGTAGCCTCAGTCCATGTCCTTTGCTGGTGACGACGTCCGCCCGGAGCTCGACGCCGAGTTCCTGGCCGCCGAGGTGGTCCAGGGGCTGGATGACTTCCTTGAGCACATGGCGGTGGCGGAAGGGATCGGCGCCAAGCTGAACCGCCAGCTGCTCGCCTTCCTCAAGGCCGAGGTCCTGCCCCAGGCCAACCGTGCGGCCGAGATGGGGGTGGACCCGACGCCCCTGTTCGAAACGGTGGTCCGCATGCTCCGGACCTACGCCGACGCCCTGGAGCGCCCCCCCTCACCCAACGGCGACCGTCCCGTCCCGCCGCGCGAGGCGCTCGGCGACAAGGCGCTCGGCTAGGGACCGAGCAGGCCGAGCTCCCGGGCGCGCTGCATGGTCGGCCTGGAGGAGGTTCGAGTCGGCCAGCGACGCCAGCACCCGGTCCGAGCCATTGGTCTGGAGGACCGCGTCGCACAGCGGACCCGACAGCTCGTCGAGCACGGCCGACCTGGTGAGGAAGGCCAAGGTCGGCTGCGAGAGACGGCTCAGCAGGCCTGCCGGCGCCTGGCCGGTGGCCGCTCTGCCGTTGCCTGGTCGCGCCGCACCGGCGCCGGCACGCCGGCTCTCGCCAGCCACCGCCAAGGAGGCCAGGTACAGCCCGACCGGCCATCCCGCGGTGCGTTCGAGCAGCTCGGCCACTTCCGCGCCGCTCGGCCGCACGCCGGCGCGCTCCAGCAGCGCTCTGGCCTCCCCCTCCTCCATGGCGAGCTCATCGGCCCCGACCTCCACCATCTGGCCCGCTCGCCGCGACAGCGCGGCGGGCAACGACGGCCTGGCCCGGGAAGCCAGCGCCAGCTGGGACCCGGCCGGAAGCCGCAGGGCGACCTCGGCGACGGCGTCGAGGCAGACCTGGTTGACCAGCAGCACCACCGGGTCGTTGTCGCGGCGGTCGAGCGAGACCCAGGCCGCCCGGCCCGTCCTGCGCTCGCACCACTGGGCGAGGAGGGTCGTCTTGCCGTAGCCGGACGGGGCGGCCACGCAGAGCACCCGGGCGGCCGGGGCGGCGGACAACCGGACCAGCAGCGCGGCCCTCGGGACCAGGCCCAGACTGGCCCGGGGCGGGTGGAGCTTGGACTCCACGACTTCGAACGGCGGCGGCGGCCGCGACCCGGCCTGCCGAATCCCGGGCCCTGCCCGTTGGCTTCGGCCACGGGGACAGGCTACTTCCCGTGACGGTTCGTCTCAACTCACCGCGTTGCTACGCTTCCAGGAGCCGACGGAAGGGCCTGGAGTGAAGCGCATCGAACGCATGCTGCGGGCGATCGACCGGTTCCAGCAGCGGCACAGCGTGCTCGGGCTCCCGTTCGGCGTGGTCAAGAAGTACGGCGACGACCAGGGGGGCAAGAAGGCCGCGCTGCTGGCCCACTACGGCTTCCTGTCGCTGTTCCCGCTGCTGCTGGTCTTCCTCACCGTGCTCGGCTACGCCCTGGCCAACAACCCGGAGCTCCAGCAGGAGGTGATCGACACCCTGGCCAGGCAGTTCCCGGTGCTCGGCCCCCAGGTCGAGAACAGCATCTCGACCATCAAGGGCTCGGGCGTGGCCCTGGCCGTCGGCATCCTCGGCACCCTGTGGGGCGGCCTCGGGATCACCCAGAGCTTCCAGGACACCATGAACGACATCTGGAACATCCCTCGCCGCCAGCGGCCCAACTTCTGGTGGCGGCTGGCCAGAGGTCTGGCCGCCCTGCTGCTGGTGGGCGGCGAGATCGTGGCGGCCACCGTCCTGGCCCAGCTCGGGATCGCCGGGCCCGGCCTGCTCGGCCGGGCCGACCTGCTGGCCGGGTCGTTGGTGCTCAACCTGCTGCTGCTGCTGGTGATGTTCCAGCTCCTGACGGGCGCGCGGCTGCGCTGGCGCTGGCTGGTCCCGGGCGCGGTCGTGGGCGGGCTCGGCTGGAGCGTGCTCCAGACCGTCGGCGTGCAACTGGTCAACCGCCAGCTGGAGCGGGCCAACCTGCTCTATGGGGTGTTCGCGGTGGTGCTGGTGCTGCTCGGCTGGTTGTACCTGAGCACCCAGCTGGTGCTGTACGCGGCCGAGCTCAACGTGGTCCTGGCCCGGCGGCTGTGGCCGCGGAGCCTGCTCCAGCCGCCGCTGACCGAGCCCGACCGGCGGGTCCTGACCGCCCTCGCCCGGACCGAGGAGCGCCGCCCCGAGCAGCGTGTCCAGGTCACCTTCCTCCCCGACGCCGGAACCGACCCCGACCCGCCCTCGCAGGACGCGCCGTAACCAGGCCCTGGCTCGCTAGCCGAACACGGCGAGGTAGCGCTGGGAACGGCCGCCGACCCGGGTGAAGTCGCCGCCGGCGGTGACGGTGCCGGTGGTGGGGGTGGCGGTCAGGGTGAAGACCCCGAGGGGGCTGTTGGCGTCGGGGTCCCAGGAGGTCACGGCGCCGGTGGTGGCGTTGACGCTGAACAGCTTGTGGCGGGTGGCCCGGGCGCCGTTGCAGGTGAAGCCGCCGCCGGTTCCCTGGGTGCCGTTGCCGGTGAGGCAGACATTGTCCTGGTGGCCGCCGACGTAGACCTCGCCGTCGAGCACGGCCACGGCCTGGGCGCCGCCGTCGGTCTGGACGGTGGGGAACTTGAGGCTGCCGTCGGGGCGCCAGGCGACCAGGTGCCCGCCGGACCCGTCCCCGGCCGCGTACACCGCGTCGCTGGTGACCGCTAGCGCCGTGACCTGGTAGCGGATCCGGCCGGCGAAGCCGCTGACGATCCCGCCGCCGACCGGGTCGAGGGCGCCGGCGAAGCCGTGCTGGGTGGACCCGTCCAGGGTCTCGAAGCGGCCGCCCACATAGACCCGGTCGCCGGCGGGCGACACCTTGACCGTGTAGACGGTGTCGGAGGCGGCCGGCGTCCAGGCCTGGTCCAGCCGGCCGTCGGCCAGGGAGAACGCGGCCAGCCGGGTCCTCGACACCCCGTCGACGGCGGCGAACTGGCCGCCGGCGTACAGCCGGCTGGCCGAGACCTCCAGGGTTCGGACCCGGCCGTCGGCTTGGTGGTTCCAGGCGGCCACGGCCCCGCTGGCGGCGTTCACCGCGGCCAGCCGGTGGCGGGCCGAGCCGCCGACGGTGGAGAAGTCGCCACCGACGTAGACGGTGCCGCGGGCGGCGTCCACGGCGATGGCGTCCACGGCCTTGTTGGCCCGCGGGTCCCAGGGGAGCAGGTCGCCGCTGCGGGCGTCCAGCGCGGCCAGCCGGCTCCGGGCGACCACCCTGCCGGCCAGGTCGGTGGCGTGGGTGAACTCGCCGCCGACGAAGACGGTGGTGCCGCTGCTCGCCGTGACCTGGACGTGGCCGTCGAACGTCACGCTGGCCCGCGGCCGGGCGGCCACCGACGCCTGGGCGGCTGGGACGACGACGACCAGCCAGGCGATCGCCAGGCCGGCGGCCAGCATGCGACGACGAACCACGTTCCGCCCCCCCTGACGGTGCTGTTCCGGCATCACCCTAGGGGCCGGCCGCGCTGCTGCCATGCCGCAGCCGCGGTAGTTCCGCCGGTCCCGGTGCCCCGTCGCGGCAGTAGGCCACCCCCTGCAGATGGGCTGGGCCCCGCGTGACCGCGGAAACCCCCTCGACCCAGGACGCCGGCTCTGCCAGGGTCCAGGGATGACCAGTGCCGACGGCCGCCGGGTCATCACCGAGCTGTTCGCCAGCCAGGGGTGGCCGGCCGAAGGTGACGACCTCCTCCAGCGCAGCCTCGGGCCCAGGGGGCCGGAGCTGCTGCTGGAGGCGCCCGGGTGGCTGGGGCTGGAGGCGGGCCAGCTGGTGCTGGAGGCCGGGTGCCGGGACGCCACCCATGCCATCGCGCTGGCGGGTCGGTACGGGTGCCGGGTGCTGGGGGTCGACCTGGTGGGGGCGTGGCTGCCCAAGGGGCTGGCGGACGCGGACGCGGCCGGCCTCGCCGCCCAGGTCACCCTTGTCCAGGGGGACCTGGAGGCCCTGCCGGTCGCCGACGAGGCCTGCGACCAGGTGTGGTGCCGTGATGTCCTCTCCTGTGTGGAGGACGTCGGGCGGATGCTCGGTGAGTGTGCCCGGGTGCTGCGGCCCGGCAGGGGGATGGTGCTGTACGCGGTGTTCGCCACCGGACGGCTGGCCCCGGAGGATCGGGCGCTGGTGGTCGAGGGGCTGGGGAACTCGCCGGCGAGCATGCACCAGCCGACCGTGGAGGCGGCGATCGACGCTGCCGGCTTCCGGGTCGTCCGGCGGGAGCGGATCGCCAGTGAGTGGTCCGAGCACCAGCTCGAGCGGGATCCCGGCTACCTCACCGACGACCTGCTGGAGATCGCCCGGCTCACCCGCAACTGGGAGGAGGCCGAGGCCGTCCTCGGCCCTGCCTGGTACCGGCGCGCCCTGGCGTTCGCCTCCTGGCGGCTGCTGATCGTGCGGGGCGGGCTCCTGCCCGTGCTCTATGCGCTGGCCACATGACCAACCCGGAGGGCGATCGGCTGGACGTCCTGATCGTCGGGGCCGGGCCGACCGGGCTGACGCTTGCCGGGGCGCTGCAGGCGCTCGGGGTGTCGTTCCGGATCGTGGACCGCCAGCCCGACCGGGTGCGCGAGACCCGGGCCCTGGTCATGCAGCCACGCACCCTCGAGGTCCTGCGTGGCCTGGGGGTGACCCCGGAGCTGCTGCGGCGCGGCCGCGACGCGGTCTGGCTGTGGCTGCACTCGGGTGGCCGGTCCGTGCAGGTGCGGCTGTTCGGTTTCGGCCTGGCCGACACCGCCTTCCCGTTCCTGCTGTTCCTGTCCCAGGCCGAGACCGAGGCCGTCCTGGGCGACCGGCTGGCCGCCGGCGGCGCCCAGGTCGAACGGAACGTCGAGCTGACCGGCTTCTCCGGCCACGGCGACGGGGTCGTCGGCACCCTGCGCCACCGCGACGGCCGGACCGAGCGGGTGGCCGCCCGGTTCCTAGCCGGCTGCGACGGGGCGGCCAGCACCGTGCGGCGGGGCGCCGCGATCCCGTTCCGGGGTGGCGCCTATCCGCAGACCTTCGCCCTGGCCGACCTGGAGATCGACGGCGACCTGGAGACCGGGAGCGTTCACAGCTTCCTCGGTTCCGGCAGCCTCCTGTTCTGCTTCCCGCTGGGCCGGCCGGCCTCCTGGCGGGTCCTGGTCATGGATCCCAGCCTGCAGGGCCGGCGGGAGCCGGCCCAGCCGTCGCTGGAGGAGCTGCAGGCGCTCGCCAGTGCCCTCACCGGTGACCGGCTGCGGTTCCGCGACCCGGTCTGGCTGAGCTACTTCCGCCTCCAGCACCGCCATGCCGACCGCTACCGGGCCGGGCCGGTCTTCCTGGCCGGGGACGCCGCCCACGTGCACAGCCCTGCGGGCGGTCAGGGGATGAACACTGGCATCCAGGACGCCTGGAACCTGGGTTGGAAGCTCGCCCTGGTGGCCCGCGGGCTGGCCGGTGATGACCTGCTGGACTCCTATGATGCCGAGCGGCGCCCGGTCGGCCGGTTCGTGGTCCGCTTCACCGACCTGGCGTTCTCGGCCGCGACCTCGGCCAACCCGCTGGTCCGGGCGGCCCGCAGCCACCTGCTCCCGCGGGCGCTTCCTCGGATGCTGCGGGTCGGCCGGGGCGCCGGCTACGGCTTCCGCGTCGTCTCCCAGTTGGGCATCGGCTACCGCCGGAGCCCGGCCGTGCAGGAGGGCCGCCCGCGGCTCCGACGGGGCCCGCGGGCCGGCGACCGCCTCCCCGACGCCCGCATCGTCCGGGACGGCCAGGCGTCCTGGCTGGGCGAGGCCCTGACCGTGCCCGGCTTCCATCTGCTGCTCTGCGGACCGGTCGCCGGCTGGGACGCCGGGCAGGTCGCCGCCCTCGGCGACCGGGGCCTGCTGGCCGTCCACCACCTCACCCGGGAGCCCGGCCCCGGCGCCCTCTACGACCCCGACGGGGTAGCGCTGGCCCGGCTGGGCGTGGGGCGGACCGCGCAGTACCTCGTCCGGCCCGACGGCCACATCGGCTACCGCGCCGCCGGCACCGACCTGAACGGGCTCCAGCGGTGGCTCGGACGGTGGGGGCAGTTGCGGTGAACGCCCAGGGGTCGGTGGCCCCGATCCAGGCCTGGAGCTCGCGGGCGACGTCGTGGTTCTGGGTCGCCCGGACCTCGCGGACGAACGTCGGGGCGCACCGCTCCCAGCAGGCCTTGGCCGGGTCGTGGAAGAGGTCCTTGAGCAGCTCGTCGGCGACCAGTCGCCGCCCGCTGAGCGTGGCCACGAAGTTGAGCTGGTTGAGGTAGTTGCGGAGCTGCACCCTGATCTCGGGGTCGTCGAGCCGCTCGGCGATCGTGCCGTCCCTGATGAGCCGGCGGATCCGGCTGGCGTCCTCGGCCTGATGGGCGTTGAACAGCGAGATGACTGCGCTCAGCTCACGCGACTTCCTGGCCTCCCGCGCCTGCTGGCCGGCCCGGCTGAGCCCCCGTCCAGGAGGGGCCGGGCCCCGAGGTTCGGGGCCCGGCCCTGGGTCGTCAGCCGTGCTGGGTGGCGGACTCGGCGTCGGGCGACGGCGCGGCCGGGGCCGCGGGCCGGCGGCCCTTGCCAGGGCGACCCCACCGGCGATCGGGCCGAGGACGCCCACGATGAGGCCGATGATGGCCAGGGTGCGGGCCGAGGGATGAACCATGCCCGGTAGTCGCCGGGGGTGCCGAACTCACCGACCTCGAAGTTGGGCTCCATGGCCAGCTCAAGCGGCTCAGAGCTGCCGGTGCTGACCGCGACCTTGAGGGTGTTGCCGAGGTCGGTGACCGGCTTGTCGTTGGTGTCGCCAAGCAGCAGGATGACGCTGTTCTTCTCACCGTGTAGGTGGGTTCGTCGCCGAAGCCGACCACGAAGTGGTACTTGCCGACCGTCCGCTGCTCATGGGCCTCGGCCGGGCTGGCCAGCATGGGGATCAGCAGGCCGGCCAGGGTCGCGGAGACTATGGCGGCGAGCAGGCGTCGTGTCATGCAGCTCCTTGTAGAGATGGTCGCGTGCCGCCCCGGCCACCGCCACGCCGGTCAGCGGCAGCCGATGAGCGACCGGGCGCCAACGCATGGCCGAAGCATCGGTGGTCGACGCCCGGAAGGTAACCTCCGCTCGGCCAGGTTCCGGCGGTCCGACCGACGATCGGGAGGGTGCCTCGTGCGGGTGGTGTCGCTGCTGCCGTCGGCCACCGAGATCATCTGCGCCCTCGGGGCCGGCCAGGACCTCATCGGCGTCTCCCACGAGTGCGACCACCCGCCTGAGGTGGCCGGGCTGCCCGCCCTGACCAGCTCCCGGCTCCCGCCCGGCGGCACCAGCGGGGAGCTGGACCGGTCGGTGCGAGGGCTGCTGCGGGCCGCCCTGGCCATCTACGACCTGGACGTCGACCTGCTGGCCGAGCTGGAGCCGGACCTGGTCGTCACCCAGGACCTGTGCGAGGTCTGCGCCGTCTCCTACCGTTCCGTCTGCGCCGCCGCCGACCAGCTGGCCGGCCGGCCGGTGACGGTGGTCAGCCTGCACCCCCAACGCCTGGACGACATCCTCGGCGACATCGGACGGGTGGCGGCCGCCCTCGGCCGTCCCGGGGATGGCGAGGCGCTGGGGGCCGGGCTGCGGGGCCGGCTGGAGGAGGTGGCGGGCCAGGCGGCCGCCGCGCCCGACCGGCCGCGGGTGGTCAGCATCGAGTGGCTGGAGCCGGTGATGCTCGGCGGCACCTGGATGCCGGAGCTGATCGCCGCCGCCGGCGGCACCCCGCTCGGGGTGTCGGCGGGCCAGCGGGCACCGACCCTGGACCGGGCCGCCCTGGAGCGGCTGGAGCCCGAGGTCGTGGTGGTCAAGCCATGCGGCTTTCGGGTCGAGCGGACCCTGGCCGAGCTGGAGCTCCTGGCCCGGGTCCTGCCCTGGGACAGCTGGCCGGCGGTGCGGGCCGGCCGGGTGTATGTGGCCGATGGCAACGCCTACTTCAACCGCTCCGGGCCCCGGATCGTCGACTCGGCCGAGCTCCTGGCCGCCTGCCTGCATCCCCAGCGGTTCCCGGGCCACCTGGCCCGCTACCAGGAGGCGGTCCGGCGGGTCGACGCCGACCTCGAGGTCCACGACTGGGGCGTCGCCTGAATCATCCTGGACGGCCCGGTTGCCCTGGAACCCCGGCTCTGGCTAGTGTCCGCGTGCTTGCTCCGTTGTCCGCGATTTGCCGGCCATGCAGCACCACCGACGCCTCGGGCCGGGTCTCCCGCGAGTTCGACATGGACCTGGCCACGCACCCGGCGCTGCTCGGCAACCTGTACGAGGAGAGCGGCGACACCCTGGTGCTGGCGGCGCACACCAACGCCAGCGCCCCGGCCCACTGCCGGCGGGACGCCTCCCTGCCCTACACCGGGACCCGCACCGGCCTGCTGGCCACGGCCGCCGGTGGGCTGATGGCGACCGGCGGGGTGCTGCTGCTGGTCAGCCGCCGCCGGTCTGGCTCGACGCCGGCCTGACCCGACGGGAACGTCTGGGAACCATCGGCCCGCGCCGAGGGTTCTCCAACTGGGTCCGCCCGGTCGCGTGACCCCAGGTGGGACGCCGACGTCCAGGAGGCCTCGTTCATCATGAGGAAGGCATTGGCCGGCGCAGCATTGCTCTTCGCACTCACCCTCGCGCTGGCGGCCTGCGGCGGCAACGACGACGGGGGGTCGGGGACCGCGGCCCCGGCGACGACGGCCGCCCCGGCGACCACGGCCGCCCCAGCGGCCGGCGGGACCACCGTCGCGGTGGCGGACAGCAAGCTCGGCGACATCCTGGTCGACGGCGAGGGGCGCACCCTGTACGCCTTCACCAAGGACCAGGGCGACCAGTCGGCCTGCAGCGGCCAGTGCGCCGACAACTGGCCGGCCCTCACCGGGACGGCCACCGCCGGGACCGGCGTCCAGGCCTCGCTGCTGTCGTCCAGCATGCAGGCCAGCGGCGACGCCCAGGTCACCTACGACGGCAGGCTGCTGTACCACTTCGCCGGCGACGCCAAGCCCGGCGACGTCAACGGCCAGGGCGTGGGGAACGTGTGGTTCACGCTGTCGCCGGCGGGCGAGCTGGTCAAGGAGAAGGCGACCCGCGGCGGCTATCCCTGATCGCCCGCTCCTGGCCGGCCGCCGGTCGTGGGATGCTAGCGCGCATGCTGGACCTCACCCCCGATCAGCTGCTGGCCACGACCCGCAGCGTCCGCAAGCGGCTCGACCTGACCCGTCCGGTCGAGCGGACGGTGCTCTCCGAGTGCCTGCGGCTGGCCCAGCAGGCCCCGACGGCCAGCTACGCCCAGAACTGGCATTTCGTGGTGGTGACCGAGCCGGAGCGACGGGCCGCGCTCGGGGAGCTGTGGCGCCGAGCCGCCGGCCCCTATCTGGAACGGCGGGCGGCCGCGGCCGCGGCGGATGCGCGGGTGGGCCGCATCTCCGACGCCGTCCGGTACCTGGCCGACCACCTCCATGAGGTCCCGGTGCACGTGATCCCATGTGTGGAGGGCCGCACCGACCATGCCCCGGCGGTGGTGCAGGCCTCGCGGTGGGCGTCGATCATCCCCGCCGCCTGGAGCTTCATGCTGGCCGCCCGGGCCCGTGGGCTGGGCACGGTCTGGACGACCTTCCACCTCCGCCACGAGCGCGAGGCGGCCGAGCTGCTGGGGCTCCCGTTCGACAAGGTGATGCAGGCCGCCCTCATCCCGGTCGCCTACACCGTCGGCACCGACTTCAAGCCGGCCGCCCGTCACCCGCTCGACACCATGGTCCACTGGGACCGCTGGTAGCCAGCTAGGGTTCGCCCTCGGCCGGCTCATCGTCGTCCCGGGGGCCGAGCCAGCGGCGGAGCAGCCGGGTCACCATGGGCATGACCACAAAGGTCATCAGAGTCAGCAGCACCAGCGGGAACAGCAATGCTCTGAGAGGGAGCGGCAACCGCGTCACCCTGGGCACCAGCAAGGCCTGGAACGCCAGCACCAGCGGGTACACGGCGACCAGCGAGACCAGCCACATCTTCCAGCGGGGCGGCGGCTTCATCGTCGGCACGTTGGAGCCGGGCAGCTTGAACCAGGTCTCCAGGCCGGTCAGCTGCTGCAGTCCCCGGTCGGCCTCGAGCAGGCCTTCGACCTGGGCCAGCCAGCGGTGGCGCTCGGCAGACTCCAGCCAGACCCGCAGGCTTCTCCGGTCGGCGAAGCTGAACAGGATGTGGTACTCGCGGCTGCCGGGAGCGTCCAGGACCGAGGCGCCCAGGTGCCCGGGGAACTGGCGGGCGGCGGCCACGATGCCGCGCGCCCACGCCTCGAAGTCGGCTTCGCGGCCGGCCTTCACCCGCCGGCTGTAGAGCACGGTGACCGGGTCAGCGGCCGCCGGCCCGGGACCGGCTGGTGCTCCGCTGCCGGAGCTGCCCGCTCCTGGTCGTGCTGTCATGAGTCAAGTGTGCCGCCGGCGCGACCCAGCCGCGAGCGACGAGGTGGGCTAGGGCGCGGCGCCGCGCGGGGACGGGAGGAACGGGACCTCCGCCAGGAGCCGCAGCAGCACCACCGCGGCGACGCTCTCGGCGGCCAGGAGGCCGACCAGGACGACCAGCTGGAAGCGGGCGGCGGCGAGCGGGCTGGCCCCGCCGAACAGGGCGCCGACGAACGCGCCGGGGAGGGTGACCAGGCCGGTCGTGCGGGTCTGGTCCAGGGCCGGGACCAGCGCCTCGGCGACCGCCACGGCGACCAGGTCGGCGGTGGCCTGGCGCATGGTCGCCCCCAGGGCCAGCTTGCCCTCGACCTCGGGCCGGCGGGCGTCGAGCTCGGCCAGGAAGCGGCGGCCGGCCAGGGTCGAGGCGGTCATGGCCCCGCCGACGGTGATGCCGCCCACGGCCACCAGGTTGCGGACCCCAAGGGGCAGGGCCCCGGTGGCGAACACCACTGTCCCGGTCACGGCCGCGCCGCTGGTCACCGCCGCGGCCGCCGCCGCCGGGCGGCGCCAGCGGCCCGCTGCGGGCAGGCCGGCCAGCCGCGGGGCGACGGTCCCGGTGGCCGCGGCCACCATCACCGCCAGCACCGGCAGCACGGCCACCGGGGCACGGAACACCGCCCCCAGCAGCAGCCCGATGGCCAGCAGCTGGACCGCGCCCCGGGCCGCCGCCCACAGCACCGCCCGCTCCTGGCGGACGCCGTCGACCAGCGGCACCACGCAGGCCACGGCGGCCAGCAGCAGCAGCCCGAGCACGGTCCGGGCGACCTGGTCCATCCGCGCACCGTACCGCGGCTGGACACCTTGGCATGCGATGCCGGAGCACGAGGCGTGAGGGGGGAACAGCTCAAGGGCCACCTGGACCTGCTGCTGCTACTGTCGGTCCTGGCCGAGCAGGCGGGCCGGCGGCGCAGGTCAGTGGCTCAGCGCCGCGGCCGTGGCCCTGGCCATGGCGGTGTGCTACGGGATCTCGCTGTACCGGGCTAGCGCCGCTTGGATCTGGTCCGGGTCTTGACGATCGCCCGGATGGTGAGGAGGGCGACGACGAGCACCATCTGACCGCCGAGGATGATCCGGTTGACGTCCACGGCGGGTCGCCAGTTGAGGTCGCCGTCGCGGATGATGAACGCCCCCACGGGGCGGGCGGTCACGCCGAAGCCGCTGCCCGACCCCCGGCCCTGGCCGCTGGGGTCCTCCCCGGAGCCGCCGCCGGCGCCGCCCTGGAGGCGGGCGGCGGGGATGACGGTGACGCCGTCCTTCTCGTAGGGCTCGCCGAAGACCCGCTTGACGGTGAGGGTGTCCCTGGCCTGGGCGATGACGTCCTGGACGTCCATGGTCGCTCCCTTCGCTGGCGTTCCTGCACGACCTTTCCGTCGCCACCAGCCTAGACTTGTCGGCCATGACATCGACGCTCGCGCCCGCCGCGCCCCGGCGGCGGATGGACGGACGGCTGGTCGTGCTGCTGGTCGTTATCGCCCTCTCCACCCGGGGGTTGCTGCGCGGCTCGCTGGACCCGGTGGCCTTGCGCACCTGGACCACGGTGTTCGTGGCCATCGTCGTGCAGGCCCTGCCCTTCCTGGCCCTCGGGGTGCTGGTGAGCGGGGCCGTCACCGCGCTGGTGTCGCCGGCGGTCCTGGAACGGGCGCTGCCGCGGTCGACGGTGCTGGCCGTCCCGGGGGCGGCGCTGGCCGGCACGGCCCTGCCGGGGTGCGAGTGCGCCTCGGTGCCGATCGCCGGGCGCCTGTGTGCCCGCGGGGTCCAGCCGGCCGCCGCGGTGACGTTCATGCTCGCCGCCCCCGCCGTCAACCCGGTCGTCCTGGTCGCGACGGCGGTCGCCTTCCCCGGCCAGCCACAGATGGTCCTGGCCCGGTTCCTGGGCTCGCTGGGGACCTCGGTGGTGGTCGGGCTCGTCTGGTCCCGGGTGGGCGGCCAGGCGTGGGTGGAGCGGGCCCGCGACCGGGCCGCCGGTGCCGACGGCGGGCCGCGCTGGGTGGCCTTCACCTCGGCCGCCCGCCACGACCTCTGGGACGCCGGCGGCTGGCTGGTGGTGGGCGCGGCCGCGGCGGCGACCCTTCAGGTCGTGGTCCCCCGGTCGCTGGTGGCGGCGGTGGCCGACCATCCGGTGCTGTCGGTGCTGGCCATGGGTGGGCTGGCGGTGCTGCTGGCCATCTGCTCGGAGGCGGACGCCTTCGTGGCCGCCAGCCTGCGGGAGTTCTCGCTCACGGCCCGGCTGGTCTTCCTGGTCGTGGGCCCGGCCACCGACGTCAAGCTGATCGCCATGCAGGCGGGGCTGTTCGGCCGCCGGTTCGCGGCCCGCTTCGCCCCCCTGACCTTCGCCGTGGCGGTCGTCTGCGCGCTGGCCGCCGCCCAGGTGGTGCTGCGGTGAGCGAGGAGCAGACCCGCAGCGTGCTGCTGCTGGCCCTTGGGGCCACGGCGGTGTGGCTCTGGCACAGCGGCGAGGCCCTCAACTACGTTCGGCCAGCCCTGGCGCCGCTGGTGCTGGCGGCCGGGGTGGTCCTGCTGGCGCTGGGGTCGCTGCCGCCACTGGGGCTGCTGACGCGGGCGGCCGGGCCCGCCAGCGGGACCGGCGCCCACCAGCACCGGGGCCGGGTGGGGTGGCTGCTGCTGGTGCCGGTGCTGGTCGTGCTGGTCGTCCAGCCGGCCGCGCTGGGGTCGTATGCGGCCTCGAGCCGGACGGTGGTGCCGGGAGGCGGCGACAGCCAGTTCCCATCCCTGGCCGCCCCGGTCCGGGGCGCGGTGCCGATGTCGATGGCCGAGTTCGTCACCAGGGCAGTCCGTGACCCGGGGCGGTCGCTGTTCGGGGTCCGGGTGCGGCTGACCGGGTTCGTGGCCCCCGCCGAGGGCGGGACCGGCTACCGGCTGACCCGCTTCGTCATCTTCTGCTGCGCCGCCGACGCCGAAGCCCTCCAGGCGGTGGTCCATGGTGACCCGACCCCCCGGACCCGCGACCAGTGGCTGGAGGTCGAGGGGACCTGGCAGCCCCGTCCGGCGGCCGTGGATGACCCAAGCCCGCCGCCCCCGGTCCTGAATGCCGACGTGGTCCGCCCGATCGCCCCGCCCCGCCCGCCGTACGAGTACTCGATGCAGTTCAGCGGCTGAGGGCGGCGGTCACCACCAGTAGCGACGGCCGCCGACCGGGCGCCCGGTCGAGCCGAGGATCCACAGGACGGCGCCGATCACCAGCAGGATGATCCCGATGGTTGTCAGGAGCCCAATGCCGGTGAGCCACCCGATCAGGAGCAGGATCAATCCGAGAATGAGCATGCGGTTGCCTCCTCAGTCGACGTCATGGGGCCCATATACCCAACGCGGCCGCGCGGAAATCTGCGCGTTCGCGCGACCTTGTGTCAATTCGCCTGATCCGCCGGAGCCTCAGACTGGGTCGGCCGGCGGGGTGAGGCCGAGGTCGCGGTAGCCGGCGGCCACCTCGGCTGCCAGGGCGGCGGCCGCCTCACGGTCGCCCGGCCCGTCCCGGTCGGCCAGCATGCGGGCCCGCCAGAAGTCCAGGTCGACCTGCTCGATGCGGTTGCCGAGGGCCTCGGCGGTGGCCTGGGCGGCGGCGAAGTGGCGCTCGGCGGCGTCGAAGTCCCGGGCGGCCGTGGCGGCGATCGCGGCCCGGGTGACGACCAGGCGGCCGTCGAAGGCGATCCAGTCGTCTAGGGCCAGGACCTCCTCGACCAGGGGCGCAGCCCGGCCACCTCGTCGTGGCGGCCGGCCAGGGCCAGGGCCTCGACGAAGCCGAGGAGGCTGTTCCAGGCCCCGATCGAGCTGGTCCGCCCGGCCACCGGCAGCATGGCCCGCCGGGCCTCGAACAACTCGGCCGCCTCGTCCCCGCGGCCGGCCCTGGCCAGGTGCAGGGCCAGGTGCGCGGCGCTCTGGCCGCCGATCGCCCCCGGCGCCTCGAGCTGGTTGGCCAGGCGCAGCTCCCGCTCGGCCGTCTCCCAGTCGCCCCGCCAGTGGGCGGCCAGCCCCAGGTAGAGGTGACCCACGTACAGCCAGGGGAGCCCGCCGCGCTCGCAGATCTCGACCACGTGCCCGCCCAGCCGCTCGACCAGGGCCAGGTCGGCCCGGTACCCCCCTCGATCCGGATGCGGCTGGCCACGACCAGGAACTCGGCCCCCAGGTGCCCGAGCCGCTCGGCCAGGGGCGTGACCCGCCCGGCGAGCCCGGTCAGGCGGCCGGCGTGGGCGGCGGTCGGCTCGGGGTGGGCCAGGGTCTTGTGCTGGTACTCCACGAAGGCCAGCACCCCGGTCAGCTCCCACAGCTCGCCAGTCGCCCTTGGCCGCCCAGCCGAGCTGGTAGGACATCACCCCGCAGAGCCGCCCCAGGGCGTCGGTGCGCCCAAGGGCCTCGTACAGCCGCAGCGCCTCGTCCATGACCTTGAGGGCCTCGTCCCAGCGGCCCTGGCTGCGCAGGGCCATGGCCAGGCGCTCGACCAGCTCGGCCAGGGCCTCCGTGCCCTCCCCGCCGGCACCGGCCTGGCGCTCCAGCAGGGCCACGGCCTGCGCGAAGTGGTCGCCGGCCTCGGCGTAGGCGGCCGTGTCCATGGCACGGTCCCCGGCCATGCGCAGGTACCGGACCAGCCGGCCGTCCTGGCCGCCGGCCCGGCCCTGGGCCAGGTGATAGGCGAGGTCGGCGGCATGGGGCTCCAGGTCGCCGGCGTGGATGGCCTCGAGGGCGTCGGCGATGGCCACGTGCAGGCGGCGCCGGCGGACGGTGGAGGCGTCGGCGAGCAGGGTCTGGCGGATCAGCTCGTGGGTGAAGGTGTAGCTGGACGACTCGCTCCTGGCCGGGGTGATCAGCCGGGCCCGCTGGGCCTCGTCGAAGGCGTCAAGCAGGTCCGCCCCTGGATCGCCGGCCACCCGCTCGACCAGGTCCAGCTCGAACACCCGTCCGCGCACGGCGGCCGCGACCAGAGCCCGTTGGGTGGCCTCGGACAGCCGGGCAAGGGGCTCGCCGACGACCAGCCGCACGCTGGAGGGGACCTCCAGGTCCTCGAGCTTCAGGTCGGCGCGGAAGCGGCCCTGGTTCGTCGAGCAACACCCCCGACTCGGCCAGATGGAGGTAGAGCTCCTCGGCGACGAACGGGTTGCCCTCGCTCTGGGCGAAGATGGCCCGGACCAGGGCGGCCGGCGGCCGCTGGCCGGTCAGGCCGGCCACCAGGGCGCCGACGCCCTCGACGGTTCGACCTCGTCGTCGCGGAAGGTGCCGACGACCAGCACCGGCATCTCGGCCAGGTGCAGGGCCAGGTACTCCAGCAGCAGCAGGGTCGGCTCGTCGGCCCAGTGCAGGTCCTCGAAGACGAGCAGGAGCGGGCGTTCCTGGGCGGCCTGGCCGATGAACTCGCGCATGCTCAGCCACAGGGAGCGGCGGGCCTGCTCGGGCGGGAGGTCCAGGGGCGCCGGGATGTCGGGGACGACCAGGCGCAGGGCGGGGGCGATGCGGGCGATCTCGGGGGCGGCCTCGCCCAGGGCGTGGCGCAGGGTTTCCGGGCTGCGCGGGGTGACCATGCCCTGCTCGATCATCTCGGTGATCGTCAGATACGGGGCCCGGCCCTCGTCCCGCGTGCTGTGGCCGACGAGGACCCGCAACCCGCGGGCGTCGGCCTCGGCGTCGACCTCCTGGGTCAGCCGGGTCTTGCCGACCCCGGCTTCGCCCGAGACCAGCACCAGCGAGCCGCGCCCGAGACGGGCGTCCTCGACCGCCCGGCCCAGGTCGGCCCGCTCCCGCTCGCGCCCCACGAACGGGGTCTGGCGGAGCGGCCCGGCCGTGCCCCCGGCGTCACGTCCCCACTCCACCTCGTACAGCCGCCAGCGGTCGGGGAACCCGCGCAGCCAGTAGGGCCGCGGTCCACGAACGAGAACGTCCCGGTGGCCTCGACCGCGTCCCGCACGGCCGCGGTGACCAGGATCTGGCCGCCGACGGCCTCGGACATGACCCGCGAGGCGACGGCGATGCTGCAGCTCAGGCCGGCGGCCGGGGTGCCGAAGGTGGCCAGGAACCCGTCGCCCAGGAAGGCCACCTCGACGGCGCCGTAGGCGCCGATGGCCCACCGGACGATCGCCTCGTGGTCGCCGAGCATCTCGTCGGCCACCCGATCGCCGTGCCTGGCCCGGAGCTGCGTCGACCCCCGGACGTCGGTGAACAGGATGGTGATCGGGTGGCCGACGCCCGGCATGGTCCCCCCGTGATCGGCACTCGATCTGGTGACCACCAGCTTTGCCGAACAGGCGAGGGAACTTCAACGTCAGCCGTTGCCGGTCTGGGCGTGGGGGGCGGCCACCGGCTTGGACTCGGGCGAGCCACGCTGGCGCAGGAAGATCCCGAGGACGGTGAGCGCGCCGACGGCCAGGAACTCGCTCTGCCAGTTCTGCATGGACTGGAACCAGAACTCCGAGCTGGTGACGAAGCCCCACAGCGACACCGCGGCCTGGCCGTGCTCCAGCTGCTGCTGGTTGTACTCGGCGCGGCCGCCCAGGGCATGGAGCACGAAGGAGACCAGGAACAGGGAGAACAGTGCGGTCGACAGCGAGTGCTCGTACAGGGTCAGGGCCAGCCCGCCCCGCCTGACCGGGCCGGGCGCGTCGGGGTTGTCGCGCTCGGCCCGGGGGTCGGTGTCGGACGGCTCGCCGTCCGGGTTCTTGGACTCCGGGGACCCCCGCTGGATCAGCCAGGCGGTGAGCAGGACGTAGGCGCCCATCTGGAGGAACTCGCTCTCCCAGTTCTCGAAGGTCGCCTCGACGAAGGCGCCGCTGGTGAGGTAGCCAGCATAGGACTCGCGGGGCTGGCCGTGCTCCTGGTTGTCGTTGTTGTCGGTGTGGTAGCCGGTGAAGCTCTGCGCCACCAGGAAGACCAGGAACAGCCCGAACATGGTGAGCGACAGGGCGTTGTCCCGGAGCACGCGGCGCATGGGCCCTCCCCGTTGCCTGGGTTGGTTGCGCCGTAGAGCTACCCAGCGGGCCCTCGCCGAACCACCGCCGCCTCAGACGGTGATGACGATCTTGCCGCGCCCGCCGCCGGCCAGCAGATGCCCGATGGCCTGGCGGACCTGGTCCAGCGGGAACGTCCGGTCGAGCAGCGGCGTGACCTTGCCGGCCTCCAGCAGCTCGCGCAGGGTCTCGAGGTCGTCGCGGCGGGGCGTGGAGCTGAGCATCCGCAGCCGCTGGCCCACGAACCGCGACAGCGCCACCGCCCGGAGCTGGCGGTCGAACCCGCCCATCCACCGGCCCCGGCCCTCGCTGCCCACGATGACCAGGGTCCCGGTGGGGGAGAGGGCCCGGCGCAGCCGGGACAGGGAGCGGTGGCCGGCGGTGTCCAGGATCAGGTCCCAGCGGCGCGACCCGTCGGTGACGTCCTCGCGGGTGTAGTCGACGACCTCATCGGCGCCGATGGCGCGGACCAGCTCGACCTGGGTCGGGCCGGCCACCCCGGTGACGCGGGCACCGAACGCCTTGGCGAGCTGGACGGCGAACGACCCGACCCCGCCGGCGGCCCCGATGACCAGGACCCGCTGCCCGGCCTGGACCTCGCCCACGTCACGCAGCCCCTGGAGGGCGGCCAGGCCGGAGATGGGCACGGCCGCCGCCTGCTCGAAGGTGAGGTTGGCCGGCATGGGCACGAGGTGATCCTCGGGGACGCTCGTGTACTCGGCGTAGGAGCCGCCCTCGGTCCAGCCGAACACGGCGTCGCCGGGCCGGAACCGGGCGACGCCCCGGCCGACCGCCTCCACCTGCCCGGCCAGGTCCATGCCCCGGATCGGGGCCTTGGGCCGGCGCAGCCCCATGGTCGGGACGACCACACGGACCAGGTAGGGGAGGCCGGTCATGACGTGCCAGACGCCCCGGTCGAGGCCGGCCGCGCGCACCCGCACCAGCACCTCGCCGTCGCCGGGCGCGGGCCGGGCGACGTCCCGGAGCTGGAGGGTCTCGGCGGAGCCGTAGGTGTCCTGGACGACGGCCCGCATGGTGGGCTGGCCGTTGCCGGTGGCATTGGAGGTGGTCCCGGTCCGGGTGGTGGCTGCTGTGAACATGGAGTGCTCCTTCCGCTAAACTTACGATGTAAGGTAGCCTTACTCTGTAAGGTTGTCAACCCCCAGGGAGGGTGCGAGATGGCGGCACCGCGGACCCCGCTGACCAGGGAGCGGGTCCTGCAGGCGGCCGTGGCCCTGGCCGACCGTGAGGGCGTCGGGTCGCTGACCATGCGCCGGCTGGCCAGGGAGCTGGGGGTCGAGGCCATGTCCCTCTACCACCACGTGCCCGGCAAGCAGGCCCTCCTGGACGGCATGGTCGACCTCGTCTTCGGCGAGATCGACCTGCCGGCGGCCGACGGCGACTGGAAGGCGGCGATGCGCCGGCGGGCCGTCTCGGCCCGGGAGGTGCTGGGCCGCCACCCCTGGGCGATCGCCCTGATGGAGTCGCGCCGCACCCCCGGCCCGGCCAACCTCCGCCACCACGACGCGGTCATCGGCTGCCTGCGCCAGGCCGGCTTCCCGGTCGCCCTGACCGCCCACGCCTACTCGATCCTGGACGCCTACATCTACGGGTTCGCGCTCCAGGAGGCCAGCCTCCCCTTCGGGACCCCCGAGGAGACGGCCGAGCTGGCCTCCGAGATGATGGCGGCGTTCCCGGCCGACGCCTACCCGCACCTGACCGAGCTGGCCGTCCAGCACGTCCTCCAGCCCGGCTACGACTACGGCGACGAGTACCAGTTCGGCCTGGAGCTGATCCTGGACGGGCTGGAGCGGCTGGCCCGGGTATAGCGGGCAGCCAGCCTGGCCAGGGCGTCGGCCAGCTCGGGAGCGTCGAGGATGTCGAAGTCCACGTCGAGCAGGCCGAGGTAGAGGGCCAGGGTGGCGGGGTCGTCGGCGCCGGCGGTGGCGATGCAGGTGCGGTCGTCGACCGGCTCCAGCTCGACTGCCGGGGGGAGGCGACCGGCCACCGACGACGCCGGGGCGTGGAGCAGGACCCGGGCCCGGTAGCGCCAGGTGGCCTGGCCGACGGACTTCTCCACGTAGGCGGTGACGTCGCCGCCCGGGACCCGGCGAGGGGTGAACCGTGGGCCGGTGGGCGTCCGTGGGCGGATGCGGTCCACCCGGAAGGTGCGCCAGTCGTGCCGGTCGGGGCCGAAGGCGACCAGGTACCAGCGCCGGCCCCAGGACACCATCCGGTGGGGCTCGACGTCGCGGACGCTGGCCGACCCGTCGTGGTGGCGGTAGTCGAAGCGAAGCCGCTGGCGGTCCCGGATGGCGGCGGCGATGGCGGTGAGCACCTCGGCGTCCACGTTCGGCCCGCCGCTCTGCACGGCGGCCATGGCGCTGTGCAGGGCGTTGACGCGGTGGCGGAGCCGGGAGGGGAGCACCTGCTCCAGCTTGACCAGGGCCCGCAGGGAGGTCTCCTCGATCCCGGCCACGGCCCCGCCGGCGGCCGTGCGCAGGCCCACCGCGACCGCGACCGCCTCCTCGTCGTCCAGCAGCAGCGGGGGGAGCGCCGCCCCCGCGCCCAGCCGGTAGCCGCCGCCGACCCCTGGGCTGGCGTGGACGGGGTAGCCGAGGCGGCGCAGCCGCTCGACGTCGTTGCGGACCGTCCGGGCGGTGACCTGGAGCCGCTCGGCCAGGTCGGGCCCGGTCCAGTCGGGCCGTGCCTGGAGCAGGCTCAGCAGCTTCAGCAGCCGCTCGGACGTGTCGATGGTCCGAAAGTCTGCCACCGATCACGGAACGATTCCTTCCGCAATGGCCGGTAGGGTGCCGGCATCGACCCGTCGACCCGCCCGAGGAGGCAGCCCGTGCCCACCGACGCCGAGATCCGGCCGTTCCGCATCGACATCCCCGACGCCGACCTGGACGACCTGCGCGACCGGCTGGGCCGCACCCGCTGGCCCGACGAGCTGCCCGGGGACGACTGGCGCGCCGGCGCCCCGGTCGGCTACCTGCGGGGGCTGGCCGACCACTGGCGGTCCGGGTTCGACTGGCGGGCCCAGGAGGCCCGGCTCAACGCCCTGCCCCAGTTCACCGGCGAGATCGACGGCCAGACGATCCACTTCCTCCACGTCCGCTCGCCCGAGCCGGACGCCCTGCCCCTGCTCATCAGCCACGGCTATCCCAGCTCGGTGGTCGAGTTCCTGGAGGTCGTGGGGCCGCTGTCCGACCCCCGGGCCCACGGCGGGGAGGCGGCCGACGCCTTCCACCTGGTGATCCCGTCCCTGCCCGGGTTCGGGTTCTCGACCCCGGTCCGCGAGCCCGGCTGGGACCTGACCCGGACCGCGTCGGCGTTCGCCGAGCTGATGCGCCGGCTCGGCTACGGCCGCTACGGCGCCCACGGCGGCGACATCGGCGCCGGGATCTCGGGCAGGCTCGGCGCCACCCAGCCCGCCCACGTCGCCGGGGTCCACACCACCAGCGACGCCAACGGCGTAGCCGTCGGCGAGCAGTTCGGCTACCCGATCCCCGGCGACCTCAGCCCGGCCGACCTGGCCCGGGTCGAGGAGCAGCGGCGGAAGTGGGCCGACATGAAGGGCTACCTCGACCTCATGTCGACCCGGCCCCGGACCCTCGCCTACAGCCTCACCGACTCGCCCGCCGGCCAGCTGGCCTGGATCGCCCAGAGCTTCAAGGAGTGGACCGCGGCGGCCGCGGACCTGCCCGAGGACGCCGTGGACCGCGACCTGCTGCTGGCCAACGTCAGCATCTATTGGTTCACCCGCGGCGGCGCCTCGGCGGCCCGCTTCATCTACGAGACCGCCCACGCGGCCGCTGACTGGGACGGCGGCGACGACGGCGAGGGCTCGCCCGCCGACGCCTGGGAGGTGCCGGCCGACGTCGTGCCCCAGGGCCTGGCCGTGTTCGGCGGCGACGACCTGCTCCGCAAGGTCCTCGACCCCGACCACAAGATGGCCCACTGGACCGAGCACGACCGCGGCGGCCACTTCGCCGCCCTCGAGGTCCCCGACCTCCTGGTCGCCGACCTCCGCACCTTCTTCCGCCCGTTGCGCTGACCCGGGGCCGGGCCGGCGCGTATCGCCGGGCTTGCGCCGGATTCTCCGTTCCGCCGGATGGAAGGGTTGACCGTTCCATCAGCCGGGGACATAGGGCTGCGGGTGCAGCGTCGGGGGCCTCGGATTCCTGGGCGACGCGGTGGCGACCACGCCGTTTGCGGTCGGCTCGCCCTGATCGATACCCCCGGAGAGGAAGAGGGGACCAGGTGGAGCTGCCCGGGCAGCGAATTCGTCGAGGATCGGTCGCCCCGCCGCCCAGCGATGCAGCCTGAGCGGCGGGCGACCCCACAGCACAAGCGATCGTGGCAGCGATCGCCCGTTGCCCCGCCGGTTCGGCCGGGCCGTGGAGCGGAGGACCTATCGTGCGATGGCACAGGCCTAGGCCCCTCGCATGGACCAGTGTAATGGCACTGGTCGCCTTGCTGGTGCTTGCCGGCTGTGGCGGCAAGGCCCCGCCTTCCCGCGCCCCGATCCTCACGTTCCTGCCGGCCTGGAACTCGTTCCTTCCTTGCCCTCCAGCGCCAGTTCATTCGCAGCATCGCCTCCGCGGGGGTGAAGGGATGATCCATGCTCCGGCTCCCTGACGCCTGGTTGTGGGACTTCTGGCTGGCCGAGGACGGCGACCGGTACCACCTGTTCTTCCTGTTCGCCGCCCGGGCCCTGCGGGACGAACGCCGCCGCCACGGCCAGGCCGCCATCGGCCACGCCGTGTCCGAGGACCTGTGGAGCTGGGAGCGGGTGGGCGACGTGGTGGCCGCGTCCGCGGCGCCGGCGTTCGACGACGTGGCCACCTGGACCGGCAGCGTCGTCCGGGGCGAGCACGGTCGCTGGTGGCTGTTCTACACCGGCGTGACCATGGTCCAGGACAAGTTCCTCCAGACCATCGGCGCGGCCACCTCCACCGACCTGGAGACCTGGCACAAGGACCCGGCCTCGCCGCTGGTCACCGCGGACGACCGCTGGTACGAGCGGCTCGGCGGCGGCGCCTGGCACGAGGAGGCGTGGCGCGACCCCTGGGTCATGCGGGACCCCAACGGGGACGGCTGGCACATGCTCATCACCGCCCGGGCCAACCAGGGCCCGGACGACGACCGCGGGGTCATCGGGTCCGCGGTGTCAGCGGACCTGCACCACTGGCAGGTGCGGCCGCCGCTGAGCAAGCCCGGGTCGGGGTTCGGGCACATCGAATGCCCCCAGGTCGCCACCGCCGAGAACCGGCTGGTCCTGCTGTTCAGCTGCCTGGACCCGCAGTTCTCGGCCGCCCGGCGGGACACGGGGGCGGCCGGGGGGATCTTCTATGTCCCCATCGACTCGCCGACGGGACCGTTCGACATCGCGAGCGCCAGGGCGCTGACCGGCGATGCCTTCTACTGCGGGCGGATCGTCCAGGACTGCTCCGGGCAGCCGGTCCTGCTCGCGTTCCACTACCACGACCAGCACCGCCAGTTCCAGGGCGAGCTCTCGGACCCCATGCCGGTCGGCTGGGAGGACGGCGAGCTGAAGGTCCTCGGGGCGGCAGGGACGTGACCACCGCAGGAGGCCAAAGACGAGGTCGGAGCCGAAGACCTGGCCGCCGAGGGCAAGAGCCTGTGGACCGCACGGGTCAATCCCAAGACCCAGGCCCAGGTCGGCCGCACCGTGGATCTGGCCGTCGACACCAGCGGGTTCCACTTCTTCGACAAAGACACCGGCCAGGCCATCGGCCACCCCACCACCACCGGCAACAGCAACAGCAAACCCGGTTAGCCGACCCCTGACGGTGGGCGAGGCCCCGGGCCGGGACGGCCGCCTCGGCCGCTCGCCGCTACCTGCTGAATCCCGCGGTCAACCCGCTGAGGAGCTGACGGCGGCCGATCGCGTACAGGACGACGATCGGCAGGGCGGTGAGGACGACGGACGCCAGCACGGCGGGCACGTTGATGCTGTACTCGCCCTGGAAGGTCCACAACGCCAGCGGCAGGGTCCGCTGGCTCGGGCTCTGGGTGAGGATCAGCGGCAGCAGGAACCCGTTCCAGATGGCCAGGCCGTTGTAGATGCTGACCGTGACCAGGGCCGGCCGGGTCAGCGGGAAGGCCAGGTGCCGCAGCGTGCCCCACTCGCTGGCCCCGTCCACCCGCATCGAGTCGAACAGCTCCTTGGGGACGTCACGGATGAAGTTGGTGAGCACGAGCACCGACAGCGGGATCGCGAACGCGATCGACGGCAGGATGATCGCCAGCAGGCTGTCGTACATGTGCAGGCGGATGACGATGAGGTAGACGGGGATGATGGCCGCCTGGAGCGGGATCGCCAGCCCCATGAGGAACAGCGAGTTCATCCACCGCAGGGCCCACATGCCGCCGGCGGCCCGCACGATGGCGTAGGCGGCCATGAAGGAGACCAGCACCGCGGGCACGACCGCGCCCAGGGTGACGATGGTGCTGTTGGCGAAGTAGCGGATGAAGTCGTTGTCGATGACGAGCTGGTAGTTGTCCAGGGTCGGCTCGGTCGGTGGCGCCAGCGGGTTCATCGCGAAGTAGTTGCTCTGGGTCTTGAAGCTGGTGATCACGATCCAGTAGATGGGCACGATCACGATCAGGAGCCAGAACCATCCCGCCAGGCCGCCCAGCCAGTTGGGGCGGTGCGCGCCGCGGCCACGCGAGCGGCGCTTCCGCCCCCCCGCGGCCTCACGGGTCCCGGCACCCACCGTCGTGGCCACCTCAGACCCCTTCCAGCTGGCTCGTGCTCGAGCTGCCGCCGCCGATCCGTCGCAGGAGCAGGGCCAGGGCCAGGCCGAGGACCACCAGGATGACGGCGATGACGCTGGCCAGGCCCATCTGGTTCGCCTGGAAGCCCCGCTTGTACATCTCCAGGGCCAGCACCCGGGTGCTGTCCCCAGGCCCGCCCTCGGTGAGGACGAAGATGAGGTCGAAGAACACCAGCGATCCGACCACCATGAGGGTCGACGAGGTGATGATCGTGTACTTCAGCTGGGGCAGGGTGATCCTGAAGAACATGCGGACCCGGCCGGCGCCGTCGAGCTGGGCCGCCTCGTACATCGACCTCGGGATCTGGCGCACGGCGCCCTGGTAGATGAGGGTGTGGAACGGGATGTACTGCCACGACACCACGAAGATGATCACGCCGACGGCGAGCGCGGGCTTCCCCAGCCAGTCCTGGACCAGCAGCGGGAGGTGCAGCCCGGCCCCGAGGCCGAAGTTGGGGTCGAGCAGGGCCTTGTAGGTGATGGCGATGGCCGCCGAGCTGAGCAGGAGGGGGATGAAGAACAGCACCGCCAGGAACTCGCGGTACCGCTGGTGCCCGGCGAGGAACACGCCGAGGAGGATGCTCAGCGGGGTCTGCACCGCCCACGACAGGGCCATGACCAGGAACGTCACCCAGAGCGCGTGCGGCAGGCCCGGGTCGGTGAGCTCGGCCCGCCAGCTGTCGAAGCCGGCGGGCCGGATCACGCCGATGCCGTCCCATGACGTGAAGCTGAGGAGCAGGACGCCCACCAGCGGGACGATGGCGAACGCGACGAACACGAGCAGGGCCGGGAGCGCCATCCAGGTGAGGGAGCTGCTCCGCCTGCCCGGCGAGGTCGTAGGTCGCGTTGCCGGCGGGGCGGGTGGAGCGAGCGTCGTCACTGCCCGATGACCTGGTTCATGTTGTCGGCGAACTGCTGCGGTGTGATCGACAGCTGGAAGAGCTTGGCGATGTTGTCGAGCAGCTTCTCGGCGGCGGTGGGGCTGAGGGCCTGGTCCCAGGACTGGGCGAAGACCTTGGCGTTGCTGGCGACGCCGTAGACGAAC
>Ga0081539_10001804_pt1 | contig 33865 bp, 31 predicted proteins | sample TabmetS4T2R2_FD_71023 | JGI IMG/M metagenome (GOLD analysis project Ga0081539, IMG submission 71023) | Tabebuia heterophylla rhizosphere microbial communities from the University of Puerto Rico - S4T2R2 | ecosystem: Host-associated > Plants > Roots > Rhizosphere ... | reverse complement strand
GGCGGAACTGACGGCGGTGCGCTTTGGGGTCTCGGTGCAGCGGATGCCTCGGCGGCTGCGGCGGCTGGCGGGGCGAGGGGCTGCTTGAGGGGCATCACGCCTCCGTGGCCGAGCCGCTTGCGTACTTCTTGACGCGCCGAGGGCGTGCCGTCCTGGGTCTGGCGCCGCGGAAGGCGCCGCGGCTGGACGCGCATCGTCGCCATGAGCTGGCCGATCGTCCGGATGGTCGCGCTGCTGGAGCTCAGCGGCAGCCAGGTCCTGACCGAGTGCGAGTGCCGCCCGGCCGAAGCCCGGAACGGGGCGCCGCGCTTCAGCGTGGACACGCCGGCGGGGCGCCGCTGGCCCGATGCCGTGCTGATCGCGCCGGACAGGCGACGCCTGGCGCTGGAGATCGAGTTCGCCAGCAATCCGACTGCTCGGTTGCGCACGATTGCGCGGGTCTACCTGGGCGACAGCCTTGGGTGCGTGGGGTTCCTGGTCGAGTCGCCGGGCATGGCCGGGCGCATGGCCGCGACGTTTGACGCCGCACGTCGCGCGGAGCTGGCGCCGCTTGGCGGCGTCGGGACCCTGCCGGAGCTTGAGGTGCTGCCGTGGATCGACGTCGACGACGTCACCCGCGCCGCGATCCTGCAGCGCGTCGAGCTCGCTCACGCTCGCCCGGCAGGCCGCGCTGCTCGCCTGCGCGCTGCGCAGCCATCCAGCTAGCCAGATAGCAAGCTAGCTGCGCGGCAGCCGGGACATCGTGCGGGTCAGCGCGCGGCGCGCCGCCATACAGGCAGTCTCCTTACGCCCTCGTCGGCTGTGCCGCCGTCATGGCCACGCGCGGCGGGTGCCGGGAGATCGATGAGCTCGATCGACATCACCGAGCACCGCTCGGAGTTCGCCGCAGGATTGTGCGCGGTGGTTGCGGTGGCGATCGGTCGACACCGAGCTTTCGCGAAGTTCGTCTTCAGCAAGGGCGACAAAGGTGGCGGCGTGGGGCGTCGCAGGGCTTCGATCATTCGTCGAGCCATTGTGACCCGCCCGTGTCGGGCGGGCCACAACGACTTGCAGGGCGGGCTTGAGGGTGCTACGCGCTCTGGCGCGCCGCTGCGTCGGGAAGTCTCGAGGATCCTGACCGTGCTGGGCAAGAGCAGGGCGTCCTCGGTGTCGGACACGTGTCCACTGGGTGTAGCCGCCTGTTTGATTTGCGGTTCTTGAGCGGTCGTGCATCTTTCCTCGGGCTACGCGCTGGCCGTCGCCCGTCGGTGGCGGCTGGAACATCAGTTTCGGCTTGAGGATGAGAGGGCTGTTCATGTCCGCAGGGATGCGGTTGGGCCGGCGTGCGCCGGTGGTGGGTGCTGGGCTGGTCGCGGCCTTGGCGGGCGCGGTCGTGTGGGCGGGCGCCTCGGAGGGAGCGGGGACTCCGGCACACGCCACACCTCCGCGGCAGGCGCGTGTGGAGATCAAGGAGCTGCGAACGCGTTCGTCTGAGACGTTCGCGGGCCGTGATGGGGTGTTGCGCACGCGGGTGTTCGGTGGTGCGGTGAACTTCCAGGCCGATGACGGGTCGTGGCAGCGGATCGACAGCCGACTGCGGCTCGACGGTGATGTGCTGCGCAACACGGCCAACGACTACGAGGTGCAGCTACCAACCGGCCTCGGCGATGAGCCCGTGCGGGTGCAGGATGGCTCGCGATGGGTGTCGTTCGGTCTGCGCGACGCGAGTGGCGCCGCCGCAGCGACGGGCGCGACGGCGACGTATGCCGACGCCCGGCCCGGTGTCGACGTGCGCTACGAGGCGCGGGCGGAGTCCGTGAAGGAGGAGCTCGTCCTGGCTGACGCCAAGGCGACGCGGGTCTTTACGTTCGACCTGGATGCCAGCGGTGGCTTGACGCCCCGGCTACGTGGTGCCGGGACGCTCGAGTTCCGTGATGCCCGCGGGAGGGTGCGGATGGTCGCGGCGGCGCCGCTTATGACCGACGCGGACGGCGCGGTTTCGCGCGCGGTGCCCTCGGAGCTGGTGCGCAGCGGTGATGGGTGGCGGCTGGTGCTGCACGCGGATGATGCGTGGCTGGATGCGGCGGGCCGCAAGTTCCCGGTGACTATCGATCCGACGGTGTATCCAAACGCCGACGTGGATTGCGGCGTGGCGTCGGGGACGCCGTCGACGAGCCTGTGCGGGGACAGCACGTTTGAGGTCGGTAGCGATGGAGCGCAGCGCCACAACGCGCTGCTGCGCTTCGACGTGCGCTCGGCGCTGGCGCCGGAGGCGCAGATCCAGCATGCCGCGATGGGTATTCAGATGGTCGGCCAGACCGGCTCTGTGGCCAAGACGATCCGCGCGTTCCGGGCCACCCGGGACTTCACGTCTTCGGCGACGTGGAACACCTACGACGGCACGAACGCCTGGACGACGCCCGGCGGCGACTTCGCGACCTCGCCGGCGGCGGAGTCCGATCCGTCGGTGGGTGGCGCGGGCACCGAGGGCACCTGGTATGTCTGGGACGTGCGGCGGATGGTCGACGGATGGATCAACGGCACGCTAGACAACCACGGCGTGGTGCTGACCGACGACGGCTCAAGCGTGGACAACACGGTGAGCTTCGCCTCCACCGAGGCCGGGACCGGCAACCCGTACATCGACGTGTTGTGGACCCGTGGCCTGGGCTCGCAGCCCGGCTACAAGCTTGAGTCCTGGCAGCTCAATGACCGCACGACGCTCAACGTCAACGCGGCCAACGGCAACGTGCTGCTGCAGCAGCGCGACCTGACCGTCCCCGGAGGTCTGGGGCCGGACTTCACGCTGTCGCGCAGCTACAACAGCCTGTCGTATGAGTGGTTCTACGAGCAGGCCTTCGGCGAGCAGAACTGGAACCTGGACACCGCCGGCGACGTGCGGCTGAGCGAGGTGCGCTGGAGCGATGACGTCGGCACCTCCAATGACGTGATCTTCAACGGCCCCTCCGGCTACCGGCAGGCGTTCGCCGCCACCGGCGATAGCAACGGCAAGCGCTCCTATCAGACCCCGGAGGGCATGCAGGTCGACCTGGTCAAGGACCTTTCCACCGACGAGTGGACGCTCACGGATCGCAAATCCCAGGGCAAGCTGGTCTTCGATGAGATCGGGCGGCTGATCCGCCAGGAGGATCGCAACGGGCGCAAGATCCAGTTCGCCTACGACGGCTGGACGCACCGCGTCATCACAGTCACGGACTCGCAGGGCCGCGACACCGCGCTGGCCTACAACGGGGACGGGCAGCTTGAGACGATGACCGACCCGGCCGGCCGCGAGTACCACTACGGCTACACCGACGGCAGGCTCACCAGCTACACCGACCCCAACGGCGGCGTCACGCACTACGCGTACGACGGCCCCGCCGAGCGCCTCTCGAAGATCACCACCCCCGGCGGCCGCGAGACCGACATCAGCTACTACGACTGGGGCGACCCCAACGAGGGACGCGTCCAGTCGGTCACCCGCGTGCAGAGCCCCGGCGACGGTCCCGATCAGACCTGGAACTTCGACTACAACGTCGGCTGGACCTCGGGCACCGCCGCCGTGACCGATCCGATCGGCGTGGCCTCCAGCACGGCCGGGGATCGCGAGACGCACTACGAGTTCGACGGGCTGCTGCGCACCGCCAAGACTACCGACGCGATCGGGCGCGAGCAGCGCACCGAGTACACCACCACGGGGCAGGTCGATCAGGTCTTCGCCCCCTACAACACCGGCACAACCACCGCGACCGCCAGCATCGACCTCAACTACGACAGCGACGACAACCTCACCCAGACGCTGCAGCAGGTCGGCGGCGGCCGGCCGCGCCGCGAGAGCACCGCGACGTACGGCGAGAGCGGTCGCTTCCCCGCCGGCACGCCCGGCTCGCAGTACCTGCAGACCGCTGGCGTTAACGTCGAAGGGCGCCGCCAGCGGATGAGCTACGACGACCACGGCAACCCCAACCAGATCGAGCAGCGCGACAACGCGAACACCACCACGGTCAGCGACGTCACGCTCAACTACGACCCCAACTCGCCCGGCAAGCTGATCTCCAGCGAGGACGGCAACGGCAACGTCACCACCTACGCCTACGACACCGGCGGGAACCTGACGAGCATCGATCCGTCCGGGGCGATCGTCGCGACGACCCTGAACTACGGCGGGGCCTCCGGCGCCGACCAGGCGCTGTCGCGCCCCACCTACACCCAAGGTCCGAATGGCCGGCGCGCGACCTACACCTACGACGACCTGGACCGCATCACGCAGGTCACCTACTCGGTCAACGGCGTCACCGAGTCCACCGTGGACAACACGTATGACGCCGACGGCAACCTGACCGGGCGCGACGACTCAAGCGACGGCACCACGACCTACGACTACAACGGGCTCGGGCAGCTCGCCTATGAGCTGTACCCGTCCGGGCATCACAACGCCTACACCTACGACCGCGCGGGCAACCTCACCGACCTGACCGACAACGACGGAAGCACCGGCTACAGCTACGACGACGTCAACCGCCTTGCCTCACTGACCGAGCCGGGGGCCAGCACGCCAATCACCTACACCTACGACGACGACAACGACTACAACCGCCGGACGGTGATACGACCGAACGGCACCGTCAGCATCGAGCGCTACAACAAGGCCGAGCAGATGCTGTTCACCTGCACGCGCCCCGCCGCGGCCACCACCGCGTGCGACGCCTCCACCGGCACCGGGCGCCTGTTCAGCGAGTTCTATAGCTACATCCGCGACGGCGTCGATGAGCCCAGCAGCCTGCTGTGGTCCACCTACCGCGCAGACTCGCGCGCGTGGGCATACCGCTACGACGAGCTCGGGCGCCTGGTCATCGCGCAGACCGGCCCCAACGGCGGCGCGACGGTCATCGACGACCGCTGGCAGTACGCGTATGACCCCGCGGGCAACATGATTCAGAGCGACCACAACGGCAGCGCCCGCTCGATGGCGTACAACACCGCCAACCAGCTGTGCCAGCGCGTCGCCTCAGGTACCATCCCCACCAGCTGCACCCCCGTCGCGGGAGCCGAAACGTTCGCCTACGACGACACCGGCAACCTGACCACCCAGACCGGCGGCGCCGGCCTGGCGTTCACCTACAATGCGCGCAACCAGATCACCAACGTCCTCGAAGGCAGCTCGCTGATCCTGCGGTCCTTCGCCGGACCGGGTCAGGCCGAGCAGACCAGCCTTGGGTCACGTGAGATCGACAACAACGCCCTGGGCGTCGCCAAGATCGGCGACGAGCGCTTCACCCGCACCCCCGACGGAGAACTAGTCTCCCAACAGGGCGGCACCCCCGGACACCGCTACTACCAACTCGATCGCCAAGGCTCCGTGCGCCAGCAGGTCAGCACCACCGGGACGATCATCACGCAAACCAGCTACGACCCCTACGGCCTGTCACGCGGCCCCGACAACCCGGGCCAGCCCGGCCTGTGGTTCGGCTACACCGGCGGACAGACCGACACCGCCGGGCTCATCCACAACGGCCAGCGCTACTACAGCCCCGACCTCATGCGCTGGACGCAACCTGACCCCATCCACCAGCCCGCCGACCTCGGCCAAGCCAACCGCTACACCTACGTCGACGGAGACCCCATAAATCGCTTCGATCCCACGGGCGCGCTGTCTCTCCGTAAGGTGCTGAAGCGGGTGGCCGGCGGAGTCGCCGTGGTCGGAGGAGCTGCAATTACCGCAGCATGCATTGTGGCAACGGAGGGCATAGAGGCCCCGCACTGCGTGATCGCGGGAGGCAGCCTCGTTGTCGGCGGCGCAATCCTGCTAACCGACTAGTCGACGGTGTCCGGCGATCTCACGCAACTCGGAATCGGGGCCTTCTTCCTCACTTGGCTTTGGTTCTTTCCCATCTGGCTCGACAGCGTACGGAGACGCATGGGCCAGCGGGGAAGGAGGGCGTACTTTAATGCTCATTTTCCATCCGAGCTAATCATCTTCGGACGCTACGGTGTGCCACTCCTAGGAGTCATTCTCATCATAAACGGACTGATCGGAGTGATTACATAAGGTTTCAACGCGAATAGCCTCGTAGTGCGGGCGGCTGCCGGATCCGGCGGCCGCCTCACTCGCCTAGTCAGCGAGCGGGCGGCTGCATTTTTCTCGGAAAGGAGATCCGTCGACTATCCGACTTGGTATCATGGTCTGTCGTGAAGCCGAACCCACGGCCGCCTTGGCGGGTCATGTTGGCGCTTCTATTGGTCGGCGCCTGCTTTGCCGCCGCAGCCGCAGTGGTGTGGGCCTGGCTTGCCGTGGCCGCCGGCGTCGCGTTCGGACTTGCCTTCATCGGCTTCTTGGTTCCCACTTTCCGTCGCCCACCGCAGAAGCGCTACGACTTGATCACCGATGATCTAGCTCGGCGCATCGAGCCTCACCCGTCCTCACCGCATCGCGAGCCCTATCGACGTAAAGGGGAAGAGCCCAGACCGCGATAGCGGCGGCCGCTGCATCTCGGCGAGCTTGTTGCGCACGACGGTTAGTGCGTCCTCACCCGGAGATGTAGCGACAGTCGGTCATCTCACGGTGGTGGTCTTGCGGGCGCCGTAGACGATGTCTGCGGGCACGCGTCCTTGGGTGAGGCGCGCGGTGTGGGCGCGGTCGGTGTTGTAGGGCCATGAAGATGCGCTTCGGGCTTGTCGTCCGGGCCGGGGCGTAGCGTCGCGGTCGGTCCCGGGCGGGGGCTCGGTGAGAGCGCTGGTCGGGCAGGCCGCAGTTTCTATGGGCTGAGAGCCCGCAGTTTGTAGTTGGTCGCCCCTGCGAGTGTCCGGGTGTGCTGAGAGCACGGATCCGTAGTTGTCGTGATCGCCCGCCGCCTCTCGACTCGGATGTCGACGTTGAGGGAGGTGGTGTGCGCAGCTTGGGGATGGACGTGCATCGCGACTTCTGCGAGGTCGCGATCGCCGAGGCAGGGTCTGTTCGTGCGGCGGGCCGGATCAAGACGACGCCGGCCGCGCTTGAGCTGTTTGCGTGCAGCCTGGCGCCCGATGATGAGGTGGCGATCGAGGCCACGGCCAACGCGCTGGCGATCGCGCGGATCATCGAGCCGCACGTGCGTCGCGTCGTGCTCGCCAATCCCAAGGCGGTGCGGGAGACCTCGCGTCGGGCCAAGACCGATCGCATCGATGCGAAGGTGCTGGCGCAGCTGCTCGCGGTTGGGTTTCTCGATCAGGTGTGGACGCCCGATGAGGCCGCGCGGACGCGGCGGCGGTTGATCTCGCGGCGCTGCGCGCTGGTCCGGCAGCGCACGCGCGAGAAGAACCAGATCCACGCCGCGCTGCAGCGCAATCTCATCCAGCGCCCGCCGATGAGCGACGCATTCGGTGTCCAAGGCCGCGCGTGGCTGGCCGAGCGCATCCCGGCGCTGCCGCTGGACGAGCGCCTCAGCGTGGAGGCCTGCTTGCGCCAAATCGACTTCGTCGAGGACGAACTCAAGCGGCTGGACCGAATCATCGCCGCCGATGCGCTCAGCGACGATGATGCGCTGCGGCTGATGACGCTGCCGGGCGTCAGTACGGTCACGGCGATCGCGCTGAGGGGCGCGATCGGCGATGTCGGCAGGTTTAAGACGCCGCGCCACCTCGTCGCCTATCTCGGTCTGGATCCTCGCGTCCGGCAGTCCGGCACTGAGCCGGCCAAGCACGGCAAGATCAGTAAGCAGGGACCGGGCGAGGTCCGCGGGCTGCTCGTCGAAGCCGCGTGGCATGCGGCGAGAACCGCCGGGCCGCTGCGCGCGTTTCATCAGCGCCTGGCCGCACGCCGCGGCGCGGACATCGCGACCGTCGCCGTCGCGCGCAAGCTGGTGATCATCGCCCGGGCTTTCTGCGCGCCGGCGATCCGCGCCGACGCAGCATAGACGAGCTCGTCGAGGCCTATGAGGCCGCCTATCGACGGATGGTCGCCGACTGGCAGGCCTCACGGCCCGCCCGCGAGGCGGGTGCGACACCGGGGCGCGCATCTCAAAGGCCCTCGAGGGGCAAAGCCGCGCGGCAGGCCGTCTAGCCCCAGAACCTGCGCTTCGCTTCGTCAGTCACCCGCACCCGGAACGCAGTCTCTCAACAGGAGGCCCGCAACGTCGAGACGACTTGACTTTCATCCGTAGTCGCGAAGGTACTCGCGCAGGTCTTCAGACGAGGCGGTCATCTTGGGATCAGTGAGCGCGCGAACGCGGGGCGCCAGCACTGCTGGAGGATCGTGAGTTGGACGCGCTGGACGCAGCCGTTCCTGTTGGGCTGCCGGCGCGGATGAAGCGCTGGCGGGCACCGAGCGCGGTGACGGCGCCCTGGAAGTCGCGGGCGCGGAACTCCGAGCCGTTATCGGTCGTGACCTCGGCGAGGTTGCAGCCCGCTGCGGCGAGCTCGCGCGCGATGCGGTGCACGAGCTCGCGGGGGTGCCGCGAGCGCGGGTTGCGCTCTGAGGTGTGCAGCTCGGCCCAGCAGAACGCCGAGGCGACGTCGATGCCCGTGTACTGCCAGACGGTGCCCTTCGTCCCGCTCAGGCGTCTGACGTAAAAACAGTCCAGCTGCACCTTCTCCCCGGGCCGCGTGGCGTCGATGTGACGCTCGACCGGCGCGGTGTCGGGCTTGCGCTCGTAGGGATCGCGATGACGCGCAATCAACGCCAGGCGCTTACTGCGGATGTTCAGCCCGACCCTCCGTAGGACGCGCCACACGCCGTGCTCACTGATCCGTAGGCCGCCCCACTTCTCCCGTGCCAGCTCGGCGCTGATCCTTCTGGGCTCGTAGTGAATTCGCCGTCCGGCGTCCACGCCCACACGCACGCGAGACGTGCCTGCGGCGCGATGGGATGAGCTACGTGAGCTCGCGCTCGCGCGCGCCTGACCAACGGGCGCTACTGCTGCACACAGCACATGATCGGTGCGCGATCCAGGGTGCGCTACGGCATCACCGTGCGCATCCAAAGGCGCCACCGGGGCGCTGGTCAACCGCGCCACCACGCGCGCAGACCCGCGCCCGCACTGCGGCCGACGACGTAAGGGTGCTCGGCGCCCTCACGCGCGGCGGCGGGGTCACCGGCTAACACCGGGCCAGCCATCACGGGCGCGGCTCCCACCGATTGGGGCCGCACCCACATGGCTGATCTCCATCCGCGGCGGCCCTCGGGCTTCATGCCGACGCGCCGGCTGCGCTCCATCGAGGAAGCCGATCTCCTCGACGAGGCCCGATTCGGCGGTCCGGTCGACCACTAAACGCTCGGAGCACATGGACGCGCTTATGACCGAAGGGAAGGATGCCGCGAGATCGCGTGCCGCGGCTTCGGGATTGCATCAACCGTCGTCGCTCGCCCTCTGCCTGCGGCTTCGTGAGTCCCCCGCCTCCGGCGACTGGCATCGCGCCGAGACCGCGCTTCCCGAGTCGGCCCATCCGCGTGCCACTGGCCGTCCCCCTCCCTCACCCTGCCGCGGAAGCCCGACGAAGAGCGATCCGATGCCCTAGGAACGGCGCGAAGGCGACCCATCGTCGGCCTGGGCGCATACGCTGCGCCGCTCGAGTTCCTCGGCCCATGTCGCACGCGGGAACAGTGCGTCGCTCACCGGGCGATCCCTTCCGGGCAGGGCTGTGAGAGCGAGTTTGAGAACGTCCATCCCATCCGATGCGTCCGGATCGCTCACGGCCGGGCACAGAACGGCGCGACTTGCGGCCCGCGGACGCATCGGGCAGGCGCTTCGCAAGGTGAGGGCCTTGTGGGTGGTAATCCCGTGGACGTTCGAGTCCTCACGTGCGCGAACCGCACGGGCAGGCCGTTCTCGAGCACGTCGGACTACCTTATCTGGCGCTCGCCAACCGGCGCGGCGGGGACGCGGCGTTGCGACAGGACGCGACGATGGCCGGCGACGTCGCCCTTCGGATTTCCAACGCGACCGCTCCGAACCGCTTCCTCTCCACGGCGCTCGGGCGCGCTCCCAATTGGGCACAAGACGGATTCTTGTGCCCAGATAGCCGGTGATCCGAACTAATCCCGGGCTATCCGTCCTCGCCACTTTCCGCGTCTTTACAGCGCCTTTCCTGGCGGTGCGCCGCATCCTCGTCGCCGGGAATCTCATCTCCGGAGCAAGAGGCCGCAGGTTCGAATCCTGCCGGGCGCGCTGGTGGAGAACCGCGAGAACTACCACGCGTTGCAGGTCTTGCAGCACTGCTACCAGCGGCGAGTGGACTGCGTCTCTATCGACCCGCCGTACAACACCGGCGCGCGCGACTGGAAGTACCAACGACGACGTGGACGCGACCGACGCCTGGCACCACTCGCAGTGGCTGTCGATGATGGAGCGCAGGCTGCGCATCGCCAAGCGCCTGCTCATGTCCGACGGGGTGCTCATCTGCACGCTGGACGAGCACGAGGTGCATCACCTGGGAGTGTTGCTTGAGCGGCTCTTCCCGGAGTACCTGCGCTACATGGCCAACATCGTCATCGATCCGAAGGGACGAACAAGCCCAACTTCGGGCGCGTCGAGGAACACGCCTTCTCAACAGCCGCGGAACGGGCGTCGCGAACATGACGCACATCGAGACGCCGCTGGAGCCCATGGCGGCCTCGCGTATCGCGCTGGAGGGCCTGGCCCAGGCCGACCGCGCAGTCGAGCTGCTGCGCAGTGAGTTCCTGAAGTGCTTCGCCGACGCGACCAGGCGCTCCTACGACCTGCCGGGCATCCGCCAGACGAGCTGGATCCGAGCCGCGCTTGCGGCCGATGCGCCCGCCGCTCGACCGGGGTGGCTGTCGATCTACGCCCGCAACGTCACGCCGCGGCCGCAGGCGCGGTGCTGACGAGGGACCGCCTCACGCTCTCGTGACCGGCCGCTCGTGACTGTGCTCGCGGCGCTCATGTACCACGCGTCCTCGCTGGTAGAGGGCCGGCTGCGCCATCTCGGCGTCCCTGCCGCCGTGCTGCGCGAGCAACTCGCGGCGCTTCACGAGCGCGGATACCGCCTCGTCGGGCTCACGGAGGCGCTGTCGCTCCACGCGACGGCGCCGAGCGTGGCGGTTACGTTCGACGACGCCTACGGCGACTTCCTCTACGCGGCCCTACCGATCCTCGAGGAGCTCGATGCACGGGCCACCATCTATGTTCCGACAGGCCACGTCGGTGGACAGGCGCGGTGGCTGGGCGATGAGGCGTCGGCGCTCCCGCCCCTGCTGACATGGGAGGAGCTGCGGCGATGTCATGCCAGTGGACGTGTGGAGATCGGCAGCCACACAATCTCGCATCGCGAGCTCGACATCCTGAGAGGAGAAGCTCTGCGGCGGGAGCTCGAGGACTCCAAGGAGCATCTGGAGCGGCGACTGGGTATCACCGTGTCCTCGCTCTGCTATCCGCACGGCTATCACTCGCGATCGGTCCGAGCAGCAGTCCAGGCGGCGGGCTACTCCAACGCGTGTGAGGTCGGGCGCCGCCTGCGCGCGCCCGTGCATCGCTGGGCGGTCTCCCGTCTGGCGGTCGGCCCGGACCTCGATGGAGCCGCAGTCGTGGATCAGGTCAGGCGTGGGGGACCTCGGCTTGCACCGGCCGTCAAGCGCGTGCTGAGGCCCCCGTGGCGACTGGTGCGTGCGGCACGGGCAGCGTGGACGCCGTGATGCAGCCTCGCGTCGCAGTGATCGTCTGCGCGCATCTCCTCGGACGCCTGGCGCTCCTGGATGAGGCGCTCGACAGTCTGCGCCGCCAGCGCCTCCCGCCCGATGAGATCGTCGTGGTCATCGACGGCGATCCCGATCTGGCCGCGGTGTTCGAGCGCCGTGAGCGCGACCACGGCCTCGTCGTCCTGCCCACGCGCAGCGGCCTGGCGGCGGCGCGCAACGCCGGAGTGGCAGCGTGCTCAGCGGACTACGTCTTCTTCCTTGATGACGATGCCGTGGCGGATCCAGACTGGATCTCGATCCTCGCGGCGGTCATGGCGGAGGACCGCATCCTCGGTGCGTCGGGCTTCTCCGCGCCGCGCTGGGGTGCACGGCGGCCGGCTTGGCTCCCGGACGAGTTCTTGTGGACGATCGGCTGCAGCTACGCCGGCCAGCCGACGCAACACACGCGTGTGCGCAACGTGTACGGCGGCTGCTGCTGCCTTTCCCGCGCACTGTTCACCGAGCTCGGAGGCTACGACGCGCGATTCGGGCGCAGCGCACGTTCAAGAGGCGGCGGCGAGGAGGCGGACCTCTGCCTGCGCGCTCGCGAACGCTGGCCCGGTGTGCAGTTGGCCTACGAGCCGGCCGCGCGAATCGACCACTACGTCCCTCCCGAGCGGCTGCGCCTCCGCTATGCGGTGCGCCGTTCCTACGACGAGGGGCGGATGAAGGCGCGCGTGAGCGCCGCGCGTCGCGACGCGCTCGTGCCGGAGCTCCGCTTCGCCGGTTCCCTTCCGGCTGCATTGGCCCGCTCGCTTCTCGGTCCGCTGCGCGGGGACCTCGGCGGTCCCAGTCGGGCAGCCGGGATCGCGCTACTGGCGGGCGCTGTGGTGGCGGGAATCGTCGTCGGCTGGACGGAACGCCTCCGCACCGGCCCAGCGGGACGCGCGTAGTGCGGACCAACGCCGATCCGCGGCCCGCTGGCTGTGCGGCGCGGACCAGCCGAGGTGGACCTCTGTCCTACTCGCTTTCGGCATTTCGAGCTCACGCCGCGGCTTCAGCCGATGCCTTACGTGTGACCCGCAGCCTCGCCCTGCTCACCGTGGCCGTCGCGGCCTTCATCGTGCTGTGGCCGCCGATGTACGCCGACGGCATGCCGTCGCCGGGCCGCGGCCGGCAGTCGACGCGTGACCGAGAGCGTCTGTGTCACCAGCGGCTCTGTCACAGAGCAGCGCGGTCGCGCCCGAATCGAGGCCGCCGCGCTGCCTCCAAGCCGCCGGCCGTCAGAGCTCCGTCAGCAACGCCCCGCCTAGCGCTCGCCTCAGGCGTGGCCCCGTCCGCCGAAAGCCCAGCTCTCACCAGCGGCGCCGCCTCGGCCGCGGGCCGTACGGCCAGCCGCCAGCAGCTGTACTGGGGCGCGTGGCTCGGTTCGCATTTGACGGGTGCTGAGGCGCCTTGGGACTTCACCGCCGTCAGCACGTTCGAGCACGAGGTCGGCAAGAGCGTCAGTCTGCTGAACTTCTCGAGCCCGTTTGCCGACTGCAGCGTCGACCCCTGCGAGGACTACACGTTTCCGTGGGCCGAGTTCGACAAGATCCGGGCCCACGGCGCGATTCCCTTCTTCTCCTGGAACTCCGGGTCGTACCCCGTCGAGGTTCACCAGCCGAACTACACGCTCGCCTCGATCATCGAAGGCCGCCACGACGCCTATCTACGCAGATGGGCGGCGAAGGCACGGGCATGGGGCCATCCCTTCTTCTTGCGCTTCAACTGGGAGATGAACGGCGACTGGTTTCCCTGGAGCGAGGGAGTGAACGGCAACAGGGCGGGAGAGTACGTCGCCGCATGGCGACACGTCCACGATCTGTTCGACGCCGAAGGCGCTCGCAACGTCACATGGGTGTGGTGTCCGAACGTCGACGTCGACGACAACATGACCGATCTGACGCACCTCTATCCCGGCGACGGCTACGTGGACTGGACGGGTCTCGACGGATACAACTGGAACCAGCCGTGGAGGACCTTCGAGACGTTGTTCGCGTCCACGTACGGCCGCATCAGCAAGCTGGCGCCCGACAAGCCGATGGTGGTCGCGGAGACGGGGTCGACCGAGGTTGGTGGCGACAAGGCCCGATGGATCAGCGCGATGTTCGACAGCCTGCCGCGCTTTGCGCTCGTTCGCGCGGTGCTCTACTTCGACAAATACGACAGCGCCATGGATTGGCCGATCGAAACGTCGCCGCGTGCTGCCGCGGCTTTCGCCGCCGGGATCTCGGACTCGTCGTTCTCCGGAAACCGCTTCACGTCGCTCGCGACGACCAAGATCACGCCTCCGTGACCATCGCATCGCGCCTCGATGGGAGCAGCAGGTCCCTGTGCGCCACGACGAAGACGCACGCGCCTGTCGTCTGCCCGACGAACCACGCGACGCCCACGCCCTCGAGCCCCATCGTCGACAGCAGGACGGTGCTGAGGCCCAGCACGATGACGGCGACGACGCCGTAGGCGACGGCGACCACGGCAGCGCGCGTGCGGACGCGCGAGACGGCAAGTCCGACCGAGAACACGACGTCAGGCACCGCGGTGAGGCCGACCCAACGCAGGAGCGCAGCGCCGTTGTCCGCGTAGTCGCTGCCGAACATCAGAAGGACGGTCGGGCCTACGACCACCGCGATGAGGGCGACGGGAGCCACCAGCACGAGCGCCTGCGTGAGCATCCGGACCGCCTGGGCGCGCAGATCGCCAACTGCACGAGCGCCTTCCACCGTCAGGGATGTGGTCACCCCTGCGGTGACGAACGCCATCGCGACACCGATCGCCCAGGGCACGACGAAGTACGCTCCCTCCCGCGCGCCGGCCCGCTCGACGACGAGAACGGGAAGGAGGGCCGTGGTCGCGAGCTGCATGACGCCGCCGATGTGGTTGCCGATCACGAAGCGCAGCAGCATGCCGCGCCCCACCTCCTCGGACGCCTGAGGCGCCGACCTCGGAAGCAGGACGCGGAAGATGAGAATGGTGACCGGCAGCAGCGTCAGCGCGGCCGGCACGCTCGCCGCGGCGAACAGCGCCGCGGGGGTGGCCGCGCCCGCGAGCACCACGAGCAGAAGGAGACGCACGAGGGAGAAGGCGACGTTCTCGACGGTGACCCACACGGCCCGGCGCAAGCCGGCGAGCGCGCTGTCCTGGAGCGTGAAGATCGTCCATCCCCCCGTGGACAGGACGAAGCACGTGAACCACCACGGGTCGGTCTGCAGGAAGGCGAGCGAAGGCGCCCACACGTCGACCCCGGCGACGAAGATCGCGCCCAGGCCCGTGCTGAGTAGGACGCTCACCGCGTAGCTCACTGCGATCAGCTTTCTCCCCCCCACACCTGCGTCGGGCAGGAAGCGCGCCAGGGCACTCGTGAGCCCGAGCTGGCCGATGCCCGAGAGGAAGTTCATCGCGGAGATGACCGCCGAGCCGATGCCCACGACCGAGGCCGGGTACAGCCGGGCGGCGATGATCCAGTAGACGAAGCCCGACAGGGACGTCGCCGCCGCAGCAACGGCCAGGGCGTAACCGTTGCGGTAGAGCGGGACGTCGAGATGCCCCCGCAGCCGGGCGGGCAGCCTGCTCACGAGACGGCGACGCGGCGGTAGGGCTTGCTCTCGTCGGCGCGCACGAGAGCGACGTCGAGCGGACCGCGGCCCGCCGCGGCGACGTCGAATGTCCGCCGCTGCCCCGGAAGGAGGCGGAAGACAGCGGAGCTCCACGCGACCTGCCCGTCGGCCGCCCGCACCTCCACGCGAAAGTCGAGCGGGTGGAGCTCCGCGCTGCGAATCCCGACTTGGATCGCCTGCGGACTCGACCGGGTTGCCCACAGGGCGCTGTAGCCCGCGACGTCAGATGCCTGCCGCGGCTCGCGCGCGGTCGCGACGGCATAGACGAGGAGGATCCCGATCACGCCTGCGAGCGCGACGTGGCCCAGCGCCGGCCGGGGCAGCGTCGGTGGACGCCCCCCTCTCGTGCTCCGCAACCTCATCGCCGCCGCGGCGAGCACGAGCGTGATCGCCGTGACGGCGAGAGGCAGGGCGTCCCCGGCCAGGGAGATGCCGAGGGCATACAGAGAAAGTCCGGTCCAGATCGCGATCGCGATGCTGACCGTCACGCTGGCGACGAGACATGCCCAGACATCGGGCAGAGCCCGCGGGAAGAGCGCCGCGACGGCGGCGTAGCCGGGAGCGGCGAGGATCGCAGGCACGCCGCAGGCCGTCCTCAGCGCGGTGGGCGCGTCGACGGCGACCGCAACCCCCGCAAGGAGCGCGAGGCCTGCCACGACGACGAGGTCGGAGTAGGAGCCGAAGGAGCGCCCGGGTGAGCCGAACGTCATCGACGCCACTCCCGAAGGTCCTCGACCACGATGTCGCCGCTGTCATACACCCTGCGAACCGCGGACAGCCGCTCGAACTTGCTCCGTACTGCAGGCGGGCGCAGCGACTCGGGACCGCGGGCAGCGGGCGGCTGGAAGTAGTACCCGGCGAGGTTGTCGGCGCTGACGAGACGCCGATCCAGCACGACGTAGTCGACGCGTTCGCGCCCCAGAAGGGGAACGAGCCACGTCGGCAGCGTGGTGAGCGAGAGCAACTCCGGCACTCCCTTGCGGCCGGGCGGGAGAACGTCCGGCACACCGCGGACCGCGATCAGACGGGCGCTCACGTCGTCCGCCACGAAGACCGCATGACGCCGCTCCGCCTGCGCCGCCCAGTCAGCCACGGCGAACGACTGCGGACGAATCACCCCTGCGCTCGTCCGGACCGCGACCGGCGGCGCGAGCCGCACGGAGGGTTGCCACCCGAGTACGCTTCCGCCGGCGAACAAGAGCCACGTCAGGACGGCGACGATCGCGAGCCCCACCAGGTGCTTTCGGGTCCGGTCCGCGACCCAGATCGCGCTGATAGCGATCAGAAGACCGGCCCCGAGGAACAGGAACTCCGAGCTGCGGTTCGCCGTCTCCCAGGCGCCGGGAGCGACGCGCAACGCGTAGGTGGCGACGAAGAGCACGCCTGCCCACACCAGCAGCTGGCCGAGGTTGTGGCGCCAGGTCCGTCGCGGCGCCTTCAACACCGCCGTCAAGACGGCAACCACGATGACGAGCACGGAGAGCACGCCGAGGACGCGCTCGATGACCGGCGCAGGGAGCGACCCGGGCGGCGAGGCGGAGAACGGCGCTCGGCCGCCACCGTGCACGCTCGTAACCATCGACACAAGCGCCTTGCGGAAGATGGCGCCCAGGTAGCCGACGGTGCCCGATGCCGCCAGGAGCGTCCATGTCACCGCCCCGGCCGCAGTCACAGCCAGGAGGTCGAGGGGAAGCCCGCGCCACGTCCGCGGCCGGCCCGCGAGCCGCGACTCCCCCGCAGCGGCGATCGCACTCGGCGGTCCGTGGGTCGCCGAGTGTGCCTGCGGCGTATGCGACGGCCAGAGCCGCTCGACGGGAACCTGCTTGCGCCGCCTGTCCTGCATGGCGCCGAGTCCGACGGTCAGCACCAGCGCCGCCAGGAGCGCGAAAGTGGTGAGGTGGTGCGTGGCGACCACGGCGTCCGTCGCGAGCACCGCGATGACTGTCCATCCGCGCCGCTGCGATGCCGGTGCGTGGTCGCGCGTCACGACCGCGAGCAGCACAACGAGCATGAGCGGCAGTGCCAGCGACTCGTACGAGTACTGGGCGCTCCAGTAGAGGAAGTTCGGATTGGCGCCGTAGAGGAGAACCGCGAGGCCGGCAAGTCGATCCGAGCCGGAGATGCGTTCGAACAGCAGAAACGCCGCGACCATGAGCAGGACGCGAGCGGCGCCCACGACGATCATCCCGCTGGTGAAGATGCTCAGCCCCGTCGCCTCACGCAGGGCCTGGGTCGCAATCTCCAGGCCCGGGTAGTGACCGCTGATCGGTAGCAGGGCGTTAGGACCGAACAGCTGCCCCGTTGCGGCGATGTGCTGCGCGTCGAGCTGATGCACGAACTCGTCTGCGTAGAGGAACGTCGTCGGCGCGTGCAGGACCTTGATGCCGTAGAGGCAGACGCCGGCCCACGTCACGAGCATCAGGCGCTCGTTCCGGGACGGCTGAAGTGAGAGCAGGCGCAGTGCGGTGGGCGCCACGATCACGGCGAGCCCCAGCCAGTAGAGCGTCTGAGGCACCGCGCCGGTTTGGCCAGAGCGCGAGAGCAGGAATGCCTGACCGACCACGACGACGCCGATCGCTCCCAGCAGCATGGCGAGCGCGCTCGCGCGAGACGCCGTCGACGGTCTGGGCACGTCGTCGGAGGTCCGGGCGTACGACGAGTGTCGCGCCCGCTGGGCCGGCTGCAGTGTCACGCCGCCGCGCCTGCGGTGTTCGAGGTGGTGACGGGCTTGCCGACGAAGACCACGAAGACGACGGGCAGCAGAGACGGCGTCTCTGCCCCGTCGCACAAGTCGATGCCAGTGTTCATGAGACGCTCGTTCGCACAGGAGATGGAGTGGCGGAGCGAGAGCACCGGCGGCGCGCCGCTCATCTGCTTTATCGGCAGGTAGGAGTGAATCCGCCACTCCATCGGGCGAGCGCCTGCGGCGTCGTCGAGATCCGACGTGGAAGAGCGGTAGTGGCGGATCGACCGGCAGAACGGTGCGAGGGTCACCGTGCGCACGTCATCTCCGCGCGGTCAGTCGATACAGGGTTGCCAGCCGGGCGGCACAGTCGTCCCACGTAGGCAGCGTGACCCCACGCACGCGGCGCGGGCTGCGCACCTGCTCGATGAGCGCCGCCGCGACGTGGGAAGGGCCACGCGCCGGGATCACGGGTGTGGCGAGCCCCTTGTCTGCCAGCTCCGCGAGGCCGGAGTTGTTGGCGACGACGACCGGAACGCCGAGCGCCATCGCCTCCAGGGCGCCGATCGGATGCGTCTCGAAGTCGCTGAGCATCGTGACCACCCGCGCGCCGGCGAGCCGACGGGCCAACGCGCCGCGATCCGTGACCGAGGCGATCTCGACGCGCTCGGCGACGCCCAGCTCGGCGGCGAGCCGTTCGAGCTGCGGCCGGTACGGACCGTCTCCCGCGACCCACAGACGGGCGGCAGGGAGCTCGCGCACGACGTAGGGCAGCGCAGCGATGGCGTGCTGATGACCCTTGTAGCGCTCGAGCCGGCCCATGCTCACGATCAGCACGTCATCGGGCTCCGGCGTTGGGAGGTCTGCGGGCGCGGGCAGGTCGCCGCCGTTCGGAATCACCTCGAAGCGCTCGGGAGGAAGGCGCAGCAGCCGCCCGTAGTGCTCGACCTCCCACGCGGCGACGGCGACGAGGCGCTCGGCGCGTGCCAGTAGCGGCCGCAGCGCGAGGAGCTGCGGACCACGGATCGCGGTGCGCAGGGGCGACGAATGCCCGCCCGCGTGGAAGGTGAGCACGTACGGCACGCCCGCACGCGCGGCCGCGAGCATCGCGAGTGGGGCGACCAGGGTGTGGTACGACTGGATGTGGACGAGGTCCCAGTTGCCGTCGCGGATCTGCGTCGCCACGGCCGGTGCGAAGAAGAGGTCGCCGTGTCGCGGCCAGGCGCGGACGCGGCGGACCGGCACACCGTCCACGTGGGTCTCCGGCGCGAGCTCACCGGTCGGGTCGGCGGTGAGGACGGCGGTCTGGACGTCGTGCTCCGCAAGCCGTCGCACGACCTCGCGCACGTGGGTCTCGACGCCGCCCATCGACGGCGTGTAGCGGGGCGTCACTTGGAGCACCCGGACGTGGGGAGCGCGTAATGAGTCCACTTGCCGGGCCGTCACGGGATCGAAGCATGGACGGCTGACCGCAAGGCGGCGGCGAATCAGCGAATCGCAAGGTAGCACTCCGCCACGCGGTGCAACGCAGTCGAGGAGTGTCCGTTCAGCGCTGCGTGCGGATCGCACTACCGTCCGCGAGCGGCCCGGCGGAGCGCTTGCACGACATCCCCGTAGCGTCCACGGGACAACATGGCCATGACGATCCGAGCCTGAGCGACGACCGCGGCTCTGCTGCGTCGCGCGACGTAGGGTTGGTCGGTCCACTCCGCGGCGGGCGGCGTCTCGGCGGTCTTGCGGAAGAAGGCGGTCCGGCCGGCGAGAAGCGCCTCCTGCGACCACGAGGATTCCGCGCTGAGGAAGCCTCGAAGGACCTTGCCCGTCCAGAGGTGGATGTCGTCAACGAGCAGGTAGCCACCCACTCGGAGCCGGTGGGCGGTGTAGAACCAGTCGATGAAGACCTGCGGGAAGGCGTGAGACCCGTCGAGCAGGACAACGTCGAGAGGAGTCCGGTCGAGTCGGGGGAGCACCCACTCCGACGGCTCGAGATGGAACTCGACGGCGCCGGAGCCGAGTGGGCGGCGTTGTAGATAGGTCTCGATTCGCTGGGCCTGGGCGGCGTCGGGCACGATGCAGGTGTGGCGGGCTCCGGCGCCGACGAAGACGAGCGTGCTGAATCCGCAGCCGGTTTCGAGCGTCACGTCCCCAGGCCGCACGTGCTCGGCGATGCACCGGAGCGCCGGCTCGTTGAGCCCGTAGAGCGTGGGGTCCGTTTCATCGCCGTGCAGGGCCGGTGGGTCGGCAAGGACGTGATCGACGATGGCCGTCATGTCGTGGCGTCCGCGACCCCTGAGGCCAAACGCGCCCGCACGGGCGTGCGAATCGGCGCCATCCGCGGTTTGACGCGCTGGAACGGCTGCTCGATCCAGCGATACGCGCCCCACGAGATCGCGGTCACGACGACGACGAGCGCCGCTCCGGCGAGCGGCGAGGAGAGGCTCGGCTTCAGCCCCAGATCACGCGAGGCGACGTTGAAGAGCAGCACGTGCCAGAGGTACAGGCTGTACGAGAGCATTCCAAGCATGACGAGGGGCCGGCGTGAGAACGTCCACCGCAGGGCTCTGGCGATGACCGACGATCCTCGGATCGCGAGCCGAGCGACGAGCGCTGCGCATGCGCACCCGATCAACAGGCAGTCGGCGTGGGAGCCGAAGCTCAACCCACGTGAGCGTCCATCCCGCGATGCGCGAGGTACCCGCGCATGCCGCCAGCGCCGCCGCGATCACCGCGACGCTCGCCCGCAGCGTGGCGGTGGCAGCCAGCAGTCCGGCGAGGACCGCCGGCCAGACCAATAGAACTGTCCTCGACCACCGGCGACACGTGTGGCCGAGGTACCCGAAATCGGGGTTGACGCGCCCGTGCCCCAGGTAGAGATCCTGCGTATAGCTCATGCTGCTCGCGACCTCGGTGAGAAGGAATCTTCGGGACGCGCCGTCGAGCACCACGACAGCCCAGACGACGCAGAACAGGCACACCGCGACAAGCGCCGGAACAGCCCTAGCGCACGACGGACGTAGAAGTCTCGCAGCTCACGGCCCGTCAGCGCTCGCGGGCGCAGCAACAGCCGGGTGATGAGGAACCCGGACAGGACGAAGAAGATCGTGACCCCGATCGCGCCGCGCACGACGATGCCGACGTGGAACGCGACGACGAGGCCGATGGCGAGGCCGCGAACGCCGTCGAGAACAGCGATCCGGCGCTGTTGGTCTCCCACGACGCCGGACCTTAGCGCCGATGGCTGTCTGCGCGCCGTCCCGTCTGGTTCGTAGGACGAGCCGCGGATGCCGCCGGCTCGCCGAGCGGCAAGCTGATGGTCATGACGTGCGGCTCGACGAGTGCTGGGCTGAGGCTCAGGCGGCGACGACGACCGACTGAGCGGCCGGCTCAGCGCTGAGCTGCGGCGTGCGGCGGAAGCGCTCGCGGACGATCGTGCGCAGGACGCGCCAGCCATCCCGCAGAGTGTTGAGATTGCTCTCGCCGTGAATGCGCTCGGACTCGAAGCTCGGGACCTCGGCGACCTGCAGGCCGGCCTTCGCGATGCGGATGTTGATCAGCGTCTCGACCTCGAAGCCATCGCAGTCGACGTTCATCACCGGTAGACAGTCCCGCCAGAACGCGTTGTAGCCGTAGCAGAGGTCGCTGTAGCGCGTGCGATAGAGGACGTTGACGGTCTGGCTCAGCATCCAGTTGCCGGCGCGCCGCAGGCGCGTGATGTCGGCGCTGCCGCCGCCCGGCATGAAGCGCGAGCCCTTGACGAAGTCAGCGCCCTCGAGCAGCGGCTGCAGAAAGGCTGGGATCTCGGCCGGGTCGGTGGAGCCGTCGGCGTCGATCATCACGACGATGTCGCCGCGGCACGCGGCGAAGCCGCAGACGAGGGCATTGCCCTTGCCACGACCGCTCTGGTGCACTACGCGGATGCCGGGCCGCAGCTCACGCGCGACGAGGACCGTGTCATCGGTCGAGCCGCCGTCGACGAGGATCACCTCGTACAGATCGGCGGGCAGTCGAGCGAACACATGGGGCAGGTTGGCCGCCTCGTTCAGCGCTGGTACGACCACACTCACGCGCGGCTTGACCGTCATGGTCCGAGCCGAAGCGCTTCCGTGTCGTGCGAGATGGATGATGTCGGTGAACTCAGCGATGCTCATGGCGGTCCCCTTCGGCTTGCATGCCGGACTGCGCCTCTGCGGGCGGGTGTGGCGTGGGCAGTAGAGATCCGGCGAGGCACGACGTCGTCCGTGACCACCGGCGCAACGAACCGTAATGCCGTCCATCTAGTGACTCAATGGCTCAAGAGAGCGGTCCTGAGGCGTTCAGTCGATGAACGCTTGCACGCGTGAACGCGTTTGAACGCGCTGAGTAGTCCATCTGATCCATTGCCGGAAGCGGCGCGGACGTGCATCCTCTGTCCCGATGCACATCGAACGGCGGCGGACGTTGCGATCCGGTGAGCGCGAAGAGCTGGAGCATCTGCTCACCAGCGCCTGCGGCAGGTCGTACGCGCTCCAGGCGCAGGAGGAGCGCCTGCGCCGGACGCTGGTCTCCACAGCCCGTCGCCTGGAGCCCGACGCGCTGCGAGCTGATCTCGCGGAGATCGCGGCGCGGCTCGACGCCGTCGGCGACGAGGCCGTGGAGATCCGTGCACGGATCTCCCGGCTGCGGGCAGAGCTCAGCCGGACGGAAGACGCCTGGCCTCGCGGACCGCGCGCCGCCTGACCGCGGTCGTGTTCAGCCGCCGCGCGCCGCCCCTGCCGACGCGCGCCGCTCCGTGATGAGTCGCACGGCGGCTCGGCGGTCGGCGACCCCGAGCTTCGCGACCAGCGTGCTGACATGGCGGCGGACGGTCACCGGCGAGATGCCAAGGCGCTCGGCTACCGCGGCCGTGCCCATGCCGTCGGCCAAGAGCTGCAGGACCTGCTGCTCGCGGGCGCTCAAGCCGACCGCCGGCAGGGCCGAGAGTGCGTGCACGCGACGGCGCCGCACCTCGTCGGCCAGGGGCGTGACGAGCCTTCGCGGAATCGTCGTCTCGCCGTCGAGCACGCGCGAGAGCGTGTGCCCGAGACGGTCAGCCCGCATGTCCTTGAGGAGGTAGCCCGAGGCACCCGCCTCGAGCGCGGCCATCAGATCCTCTCCGCGCTGGGACAGCGTCATGATGACGATCCGCGTCCCGGGCAGCGCGGTGGCGATCGCCTCGATGGCGGAAGCGGCTCCTGTGGGAAGCTCGCCGTCGATGAGGCACAGGTCGGGCTGGTGATCGAGACACGCCTGGACGGCCATCGTCGCGTCTCCCGTCTCGGCGCAGACCTCGAAACCCGACCGCTCCAGCGTCCGGCGGAGGCCGACGCGGGCCAGCCGATCGGCGTCCCCGATCACGACGCGCGGCGTGTCGCTCATGACAGCGTGACCATCACCGCCGTGCCCCGCCCCGGGCCCGACAGCACGTCCAGCCGCCCGCCGAGCGACTCGGCGCGCTCACGCATGCTCGTGAGTCCGAACGATCCGGAGCGCACGACAGCGTCGGTGTCGAAGCCGGTGCCGTCGTCGCTCACGCGGACGAGCAACCCTTCGCGACGCCGGGCCTCGATCCGGATCCGCGACGCGTGACCGTGGCGAACAGCGTTCGTCACCGCCTCGCGGACGATGCGTATCAACGCCTCACGGACCTCGACAGCAACCGTCAGCCCTGCCTCGATCTCGACGTCCAGCTCGGCGGCGTGCCAGTCGGTGATCTCACGCGCGACGTCCTCGAGCGTGACGTCGAGCGGCTCGTCGATCGGTCGGGCGAGGGCCGTGATCGCGCTGCGCGACTCATCGAGCGCGCGCTGCGCGGCGCCGGCGATCCGAGCCAGGTGCCCGGGTTCGATACCTCGCTCGGCGAGCCCCGCGCTCTGGCCCCGGATGAACGCCAGATCCTGGGCGATGCTGTCGTGCAGATCGCGGGCGAGCCGGCGGCGCTCGTGGAAGACCGCCTCCGCGGCCAGCTGGTCCTGGTTGGCGCGCACCTCGAGAAAGACGCCCACGAGGAGAGCCAGCGATGACGCCAGTCTGAAGAAGTCGCCGGTGAACACCCATTCCGTGTACAGCGACGGGAACAGGAAGTAGTTCACGCGCGCAAACGCGGCAAGCAGTGCGGCGCCGGCGAGCCATGCGACGAGCGCGTCGCCATCGGCGCGGTAGCGTCGTAGGAAACCCGCCGCGGCAGCCGCGTAGAGCAGGACGAGAATCGCCTGAAGGCACACGAGGATCGGGTTGCCGACCACGCGCGGATGCCCCGCAGCGGCGGGCGAGAGCGCGGGATCGACCGCGTCCGGAAGCCCCGCCCCCGCCACGACCGCGACTGCCCCAATCGCCAGGACAACGGCCACCGCGAGAGCGATCCGACGCCGGGCGCTCGCCCGAGGGGACACGACGCGTCGGGAGGGGGTGAGCGCAGCAACGGCGAAACCCACGGCGGCCAGGAAGCGGGCCGCCGCGGCAGCCCAAGGCGAGAGAGCCGGCGGGGAGTGCCCGGCAATCGACGGCAGCAGCGCGAACGCGAGGTCTGCGCAGGCGAGGACCGCAAGGGCCGTCATGAGATGCAGCTCCGACGACCACCCGGAGCGTGACACACGGCCGTAGAGAAGGACGACGGCGAAGGACGACGCCAGCCATGACGTGGTCTCGATCGCAACATGGCCTCCGGGGCTCCAGAACGCCAGCGGCGCGCTCGGCAGACCTGCCGCCACCGCGGTCAGCCCGAGGCCGATGGCCGATACGCCGAGCAGGAGAGCCCGCCACCGAAGCGGCAACCGTCCCGTCGCGTCGTGGCGACGCACGCTTGCGGTTGCCGCCTGCAAAGGACCGGTTGATAGTGTCACAGACGGGGATGTTTACCCAGAAAGGGGTTGACGTGAAGGCGCCCGGGGGCGGACTGCGCGTTCTGTTGGTCGACGACCACGCTCTCCTGCGCGCCGGCCTGCGCGAGCTGCTCGAGGAACGCGGGATCCTCGTAGTCGGCGAGGCCGCCGACGGAGACGAGGCGGTACGGCTCGCAGAGGAGCTGCACCCCGACGTCGTGCTGATGGACCTCAACATGCCGAGGGTCTCGGGCGTCGCCGCGACCCAACAGATCAAGCGACTGCGACCCGACATCCGAGTCCTCGTGCTGACGGTCTCGCGCGCGAACGCAGACGTCATCGAGGCTCTCATGGCCGGTGCCGACGGCTATGTGCTCAAGGACGCGCCGATCGAGAGCATCCTCGATGGTCTCCGCAGCGCGGCCGAGGGCCACACGCTCATCTCCCCGTCGGTCGCGGTCGGCCTTGTCGACCGGCTGCGCGAGATGCATCGCAGACGCGCGTCGCCGCCGCCGCAGCCGCCGCTGTCGGAGCGCGAGCTCGAGGTGCTGCGGTTGCTGGCCCAGGGCCAAGAGAATCGGGCGATAGCCGCCGAGCTCCATATCACGACGAATACGGTGAAGAACCACATCTCGGCGATCTTCCGGAAGCTGGGCGTCGGAAATCGCATCGAGGCGGCGGTCTACGCGCATGAGCAGGGTCTCTTGGAGCGCGGCTAGGCGACGCGCGGCGCCGACCCTGCGGGGCGGCGGTCCACGACCGAGCCGCGCTCCGAAGGGAGAGGCAGCAAGTACCATCGGCCGTCCGCGCGCTGCCGGTCGAAGTGAAGGAGCGGGTCATGAAGGTCGTGCAGCTTGCCCAGCACTTTGCGCCTGTGATCGGCGGCGAGGAGCGTCACGTTGAGAATCTGACGCGCCATCTCAGCGGACTGGGTCACGAGGTCCACGTTCTCACGCAGGCACTTGACGGGCAGGCTTCCCTCGAGGAGCACCCCGCAGGGTTCGCGATCCACCGCCTTCCGTCCCTGTCCGCGAGGACGCCCGGAATCCACGCGGACCCGCATCGCCCGCACGCCTTCCCCTTTCCAGACCCGGTGATGGCGCGGGCACTGTCGCGAGCGATCTCTCGGCTGCGGCCCGATGTGGTCCACGGTCACAACTGGCTCGTCAACTCGTATCTGCCGTCGCACCGGCGGAGCGAGCGGCCGCTCGTGATGACGCTCCACTCCTACAGCCACCGATGCGCGAATACGCGCTACATGCGCAACGACGCCATCTGCGAGGGTCCCGGCCCGCGCAAGTGCCTCGCCTGCTCGGTCCGCACGTACGGCGCGGGCAAGGGGCCGGTCATGTACGCGACGACCTGGCTGATGAAGCCGGCGCGTGAGCGCTTGATCGCACGGTTCCTCCCAGTGAGCTCCGCCGTCGCGCGCGGCGCCGGCCTCCTGGGATCGGGCGTGCCGTACGAGGTCCTACCGAACTTCATCCCCGACGCGCTCGCCGACCGACACGCGCATACAGCGATGCGACCGACGTACCTGCCGAGCGAGGCGTACCTGGTGTACGTGGGCGATCTGGCACGGGACAAGGGAGTGCTGACGATCGTCGACGCCTACGCCGGCATGCCCTCGCCGAAGCCGGAGCTGCTGTTGGTGGGCCGTCGGACCGAGAGCACACCGAGCAGCGTGCCTGACGGTGTGACGCTGGCCTTCGACTGGGAGCACGCGCGCGTCATCGACGCATTCCGGCACGCGGAGGCCGCTGTGTTGCCGAGCCGGTGGCTGGACCCGTGCCCGACGACGGTCCTCGAGGCCATGGCTCTGGGCGCTCCCCTGGTGACGACCGCCGTCGGTGGCATAGCGGACATGGTCGACGATGCCTCGGCTGTGCTGACGGAGCCAGGCGACGTCGCCTCACTCCGGGCCGGCATGACGCGCATCCTCGCCGACGCAGGGCTGCGCGAGCGGCTGCGCACGGCGGCGGCCGAGCGGGTCCGCCCGTTCCTCGCCAGTGCCGTCGTCAGGCGCGTCGCCGGCATCTACGAGGAGCTCGTACAAGCCCGGCCGTAGCGTGGATGAGCGATGGTCACGTCGAGAGACTGCTCGTGAACGCATCGAGCGACGGCTCCATGCGCCACGCCGGTTGCTAGTACGCTCGACCGAGCAGCGAGCGTGGTGTCCGGCGCGGAGGCGCCGGGTCCCGCGCCGGGCCCAGGTGAGATTCCACGACATGCCTGTGACACCTGACGACGGCGCGGCGAGGACGGCTCCGCGCTCGGGAGAGGCGGCCGCGATCGCCGACGCCGCGGTCTCGCCGACAACGCCCGCCGATCGGGCGGATGCGGCCGTCGTCATCTGCGCGTACACAGAGCGCCGCTGGCACGAGCTCGAGGCCGCAGTCGCGTCCGTCGCCACGCAGACCGTTCCGCCGCGCGAACTCGTCGTCGTGATCGACAACAACCCTGCCCTGCTGGCCCGGGCACGAGACGGGCTGACGGTCACCCACGTCGTGCCGAACCATCATGGCCCGGGCATCTCGGGCGGCCGAAACACGGGATTCGACGTCTCCGCCGCCCAGATTCTGGTCTTTCTGGACGACGACGCGACGGCCGAGCCTCAGTGGCTCGCCGCGCTCACGGCCGCCTACTCGGATCCGACCGTACTCGGCGCCGGTGGGCCGGTTCTGCCGGTATGGCAGGATGGAAAACCCGACTGGTTCACCGACGAGCTCAACTGGGTCGTCGGATGCACGTGGACCGGCATGGCCGAGCACGACGGTGCCGTCATCCGAAATCCAGTCGGCGCGAACATGTCGGTGCGACGGGACGTGTTCGAGAGCGTCGGAGGGTTCACGGGAGCGCTCGGCCGCAGGGAGCAACAGGGCAAGGTGGTGACGGGAGCGGCGGACGAGACCGACTTCTGCATCCGGGCGGCTCGGCGGTTCCCGGGCAGGACCTTTCGGTTCGTACAAGACGCCCGTGTTCATCACATGGTCCCCACCTCGCGCGCCACCTTCAGGTACTACCGGGAGCGCTGCGTGGTCGAGGGCAGGTCGAAGGCGGTGCTCACCGGCTTGTCCGGCGCGAAGTCAGGCCTTGCTTCGGAGCGGACGTACGTGCGCTCCGTTCTACCGCGAGCGATCCTCCGGGAGCTGGCGCGCCGCGATCTCGCAGGCATCCGGCGGGCCGGCGCGATCATCGCGGGCGCTGGGTTGACGGCGGCGGCCTACGCCGAAGCACGCATCGTCGGTTCTGTCCGCACCTCGGCGCGCCACCCGACGTGATGCCCACGGCGGCATTGCACGGCATGTGCGCTACCGCAGAGTCCGCAGCACGCAGCATCGCGGGCGCCGAGGCGTTTGGCGCAAGCGAACCACAGGTAGGACAACGGTCGAGTAGGCATTAGGTTCGCGGCTCAGCATGCCGAGGAGACGAGCATGACCAATCCCCCCGTCGCCGTAGATCAGTTCCGCCGCCAGACGCGGCTCGGGATCACGGCGACCTACCGTGTCGCCTGCGTCGACGCGCAGCACGCGGTTGTGGAGGTCGTCTCCGCCCCCGGCCTGCCGGTCGGCATGCTCATCCGGATGACGCTCGACGCAGTGGAGCGCATGGAGCTCGTCGACGTACAGAGCGAGCTCGAGGGCGGCCTGGCGCAGATCCTGCTGCCCGAACCCGTATAGGCGTCCTCGCCGGCGACGCGCTCCCGCGACGCTACGCGACGGCAAGCGTGCCGTCGCGAAGCTCCTCGTAGCTTGGCTGCCACGCGCTGCTCGGGGCGGGGGTCTTCCGGGCGCGCTCTCGGATGATGGTCCTGAGCACCCGGCGCCCGTCGCGCCAGGCGTTGAGCTTGCTCTCGCCGTACATGCGCGCGCGCTCCATGCTTGGCACCTCCGTGATCCTGAGGCCCGCCCGCGCGATGCGCACGTTGATCAGTGTCTCGACCTCGAAGCCGTCGCACGTGACGTTCATGTGGTCGAGGCAGCTTCGCCAGAAGGCGTTGTAGCCGTAGCACAGATCGGTGTACCGCGTGCCGAAGAGCAGATTCACGGTGCCATTGAGCGCTCTGTTCCCAAATTCGCGGAGCGGCGTGATGTCGGCGGAGCCCGCGCCCTGCATGAACCGCGAGCCCTTCGCGAAATCGGCCCCGGACGTCAGAGCGGCGACGAAGTGCGGAATCTCGGCTGGATCGGTGGAACCGTCGGCATCGATCATGACGATGATGTCGCCGCGCGCGGCGGCGAAGCCGCAGGCGAGCGCATTGCCCTTTCCCCTGCCCTTCTGCAGCACGATGCGCACGTCGCTTCGGAGTGCCTGTGCGACGGCGATCGTGTCGTCGGTACTGTGGCCATCGACGACGATGACCTCGTCGATGCCGTCGGGCATGCGTGCGAAGACATGCGGCAGATTCGCAGCCTCGTTGAGGGTGGGAATGACAACCGTGATGCTCGGCGTAGCGCTTTCGGGCAAGGAACAGTCTCCAGTCCTGGTTACAGACGGCACCCGAGTCATGCGGGCGGCTGCGGTACGAACCTGAGTCTCGGCCGCTCTGGTGGTCCCGAGCTACGGCGCCGAGAAGGCGACGGAAATTGTCTGCGCCTCGTCGGCCTTAGCCAATCGACCAATAGTCCAGAATTCGATGAATCAAGCTCCACTCTATGGTCCCATCGGCCGATCCTGGAAGATTGTTGATCGCTATGTCAGCTTCCGGACAACGGGGCGAACCTCAGGCCTCCAGCGTCGCGCGCAGGTCGGCCAGGCGGTCGCGAGGTACTGCGGATAGGCGACGCCAAGCGCGGAGAGCAGCGGCCGGTGGCGGGCGGTCATCGCCCGCGACGCCGCGTACAGCGCGAAGCACAGCTGCTCGTCGCAGGTGAAGATCCGGTGGTCAACGAGATGGAGTCCGACCATCCGATGCACCACCCGCTGCACATCCACGGAGCGGGGCGCTTCCTGGTCCTCTCACGCGACGGCGTCGTGGAACCTAATCTCATCTGGACCGACACGGTCCTCATCACGACCGGCCAGGTGCTCGACCTTCTGCTGGACGTGGTTGAAGGGGCGGGCTCATCGCTGCCTGGCCGCCGGCGACGCGCGCCGACAAAGCAGATACCCATGGGGGGTTTCCCGTACCTGGGCCCTTCGGGATAGCAGGCATCTGCCAGGTGATGCGCGGAATTCCCTTGCGCTATACCCCACGGGGGTATAGGTTGCGTCGCGCAGTCAGCTTCTCTCACAGGAAGGACACGCGATGTCTGCTATTCACACCACCGGCGCGACGCGCCGCGACCGCTCCTCGACGCGGCAGTTCATCCGCCACTACCTCGAGATGGTCGTCGCCATGTTCCTCGGGATGGGTGTTCTTGGTCTGCCGGTCGGCTGGGCACTCGGCGCCTTCGGCAGCAGCTGGTCACAGCTCAACGCCGATGCTCCGTCGCTGATGCTCCTCGGGATGGCGTTCACGATGACCGTGCCGATGGTCGGATGGATGCGCTTCCGCGGCCACGGCTGGCGCGCCAACGCGGAGATGGCGGCATCGATGCTGGTTCCGACGTTCGCCGCCATCGCCCTGGTGCTGAGCGGCGTCGTCGGCGACATCGACGCTCTGCTCATCGCCGAGCACATCGCGATGCTGCTCGGCATGCTCGTCGCCATGCTGCTGCGCCTCGACGAGTACACGCATCACGCTCACGGGCGCGCCGCGGTCCACGCGACCTGATCGCCCGCGCCGCAACCACCTCCGCGGCCCTGCTGCGCATTCCGAGGGTCGCGCGCACGGAGGCGCCTTCGGACCGCGAGATCACCGATCCGATCGCGGCCTGACGCCGGCGGGCGGGTCCTGCGTGGACAGCGCCATCCGCGCCCGGATCGTGGTGCCCGCCCCAGCCAGGCTGTCGACCTGAAGCTCGCCGCCGAGCGCGCTGACCCGGTCGGCCAGGCCGCGCAGACCGGAGCCGCCGGAGGGATCGGCGCCGCCGACGCCGTCGTCGCGGACCTCGACGACCGTCCAGCTCTCCTCGATCCGCACAGCGACCTCCGTGTGCTCGCAGCGAGCGTGCTTGGCCGCGTTGGTCAGCGCCTCCGCCACAACGAAGTAGGCGGTGGTCTCCACCGCCGCCGGCAGCCGCTCGGCCGGCAGAGGCCCGAGCTCGACCGGCACCGCGGACCGGGCCGCGAGCGCCTCAAGCGCAGCGCCGAGCCCACGGTCGCTGAGCACGCTTGGGTGGATGCCGGCGGCGAGCTCGCGAAGGTCGCGTAGCCCTCCCTGCAGTTTGCGCGCGCGCCGCTTCCAGGAGCTCCAGCGCCTCGTCGGCCCCCGGCGGCCACTTCTGTCGCGCGAGCTCCAGGCTGAGCGCGGCGCCGACGAACTCCTGCTGGGCGCCGTCGTGAAGATCGCGCTCGAGCCGACGGCGCTCCTCGTAGCCGGCCTCGACGAGTCGAGCACGCGACGCCGCGAGCTGCTGGCGAGCATCCGCGTTGGCGAGCGCGGCGGTGACCAGCTCGGCGAACCGGTCGATCGCTCCTCGGTGCCGTCAGGGAACGCGTATGGCCGGTCGCCCACCACCATGATCGCGCCCCACAGCCGGCCGGCCACCTTGATCGGCGCGCCGACGGCCGACTGGATCCCGGACGTCCGCAGCCTGTGGGCCAGGTCGCCGCCGACGTCCGCGTAGTCGTCCACACGCTCCGGATGGCCGCTGCGGTACAGCTTCGCCGTCACGGTCTGCCCATCGACCGGAACGCTCGTTCCCACCGGGAACGACGGTGCGCCGCTCGCGTTCCAGGCGCCCACGACCGTCGCCGTCCCGTCGTGTCCGTACCGCAGCATGTCCGTGCTGTCCACGCCCAGCACGCGCCCCAGCTCCTCGCAGACGGTGTCGAACAGCCGTCTCGGCTCGGGATCGGCGGCTACGAGCACGGCCACGCGGCGCAGCGCAGACTGCTCCGCGAGGAGCGCCTCGAGCCGCTCGACCGAGTGCTCGCGGGGCGACGACATGACAGCTCAGGTTCTCACGAACTCGGCGCCGCCGGAGAGGCGCCCGGTCTTGATCCGATCGCAGCGTAAGCGTAGGCTTACCGTGCGTGGAGACTTACCGACACGACGGCTGGTCCGCGCTGGGCGACCGCACCCGGCGAGCGATCTTCGAGCGGCTCGCCGAGCACCCGTCCGCCGTCGGTGAGCTCGCCGGTGGGCTGCCGGTCAGCCGGCCCGCCGTCTCCCAGCACCTCAAGGTCCTCAAGGAGGCGGGACTGGTGATCGACGAGCCCGCCGGCAACCGCCGCATCTACCGCATCAACCCGAACGGCCTCGCCCACCTCCGGTCCGACCTCGACCGGTTCTGGAGCAGCGCGCTGGCGGCCTACAAGGCCGCGGTCGAGCAGGCCGAGCAACCCAGTCAGGAGGGTTCATGAGCACATCCGCATCGGCGACGACGATCCGACATGAGGTCGTCGTGAACGCCCCGATCGAGCGCGCGTTCTCGGTCTTCACCGAAGGCTTCGGCACGTTCAAGCCCCCGGAGCACAACCTGCTCGGCGTCGACATCGCCGAGACCGTCTTCGAGCCGCGTGCGGGCGGGCGCGTCTTCGATCGCGGCGTCGACGGCAGCGAATGCCAGTGGGCGCGCGTGCTGGCCTTCGAGCCACCGAACCACGTCGTGATCAGCTGGGACATCAGCCCGCAATGGCAGATCGAGACCGACCTCCAGAAGACCAGCGAGGTCGAGGTGCGCTTCACGGCAGAGGCGGCAGATCGCACCCGGGTCGAGCTCGAGCACCGCAACCTCGATCGGCACGGCGAGGGCTGGGAGGCCGTACGGGAAGGCGTGGACTCCGAGGGAGGCTGGCCGCTGTACCTGCGCCGGTTCGCCGACGTGCTCTGAAGCAGGTCGCTTGACCTCAGACAGCCGTGTCTGATTTAATAACTCAGACACGGCTGTCCGCTTTCAGACTGGAGCTCTCGTGCACGTCCGACATCGCGCCTTGTCGCTTCTCCTCCTGCTGTCGGTCGCGCAGCTGATGGTCATCCTCGACATCTCGGCCGTGAACGTCGCGCTGCCCGATCTCGCGGCGGATCTCAGCATCGCGCGGGCCGACGTCGGCTGGACGATCACCAGCTACTCGCTGGTCTTCGGCAGCCTGTTGCTGTTCGGCGGCCGGGCCGCGGACCTCGTGGGCCGGCGCCGTGTGTTCCTGACCGGACTCGCCGTGTTCACGGCCTCGTCGCTCGTGACGGCGCTCGCGGGCGACGCGGCGACGCTCTTCGCCGCCCGCGCCGGCCAGGGCCTCGGCGCCGCGCTGCTCTCCCCCTCGGCGCTCTCGATCATCACCAGCTCGTTCCACGGGCCCGAGCGCGCGAAGGCCCTCGGCGTCTGGGGTGCGGTCGGCGGCACGGGCGCGGCCGTGGGCGTCCTCGTCGGCGGTGCGCTGACCGAGCTCATCGACTGGCGGGCGATCTTCTTCATCAACCTGCCCATCGGCGTGGCCGTGGGCGCAACCGCGGTCACGCTCGTCCCCGCCGACGTCAAGCGGCCGCGCTGGCGCGGCCTCGACCTGCGCGGGGCGCTGCTCGCCAGCGCGAGCGTCGGCGCTCTCGTCTACGCGCTCTCTCAGGCGCAGACCGACGGCTGGACGTCCACGACGACGCTGGGCTTCGGCGCCGCGGCACTCGCCGGGCTCACCGCCTTCGGGGTGCTCGAGCTGCGCACCGCCCAGCCGCTGCTGCGGGTGCAGCGCCTTGGCGACCGCGCCGTCGGTGGCGGCTTCGTCATGATGCTCGCCGCCTCCGCCGTACTGTTCGGGTCCTTCCTGCTCTCCTCCTTGTACCTGCAGAACGTCATCGGAACGGGCCCACTCCAGACCGGGCTCGGCTTCCTGCCGTTCGCCGCAGCGATCGCCGCCGGGGTGCACGCCGGCAGCCACGTCGTCACGCACGCGGGGATCCGGATCCCGCTGGCGACCGGGTTCGCCATCGCTGCCGCCGGGATGGCGCTGCTGTCGGGCGTCAGCGCGGATGGCAGCTACGCGGCCGACGTCCTGCCCGGCATGCTCGTGGCCGGCATCGGCCTGGGAGTGATCCTGGTCATCGTCGCGGTGTCCGTGC